>JAABUJ010000681.1_pt1 | contig 61846 bp, 59 predicted proteins | sample 5559131 | NCBI WGS metagenome assembly JAABUJ01 (sample SAMN10711875, study PRJNA513366) | rock metagenome | isolation source: Antarctica rocks | place: Antarctica: Victoria Land, Mt New Zealand nord | collected 2016-01-07 | reverse complement strand
CTAGGAGGGTTTGGCGAAACGACTAGCGAAACGCCGCCGCTGACGCTCCACCCAACGTCCATGTAGCCAACCGCCGAACGCCGCCATTGCCTGTAGACCAATCCCAGCCGCCGTTTCGCCTTGAGCCTCCAAGACTAGGCCCCAGATTGCCACCGCTGCGTAAGCGACTGCGACGATAATCGTGGCGATCACCACGGACCGTGGAAGCTTCATGGTTCGGAACTTTACGCCGCAAGCGGTACAGCTCGCGTCTTGGCGAGCGCACAGGCGAGCTTGGCGAGGACCGTCAGGTCGGCGTGAAGCCGTACCCGCTCGAGTCCACGGACGCGGAGCGGGAGCAGCGCCCATTCGTGCTTGAGCCGCCCGAACTCACGCTCGACGGCACCCCGCGAGCGGTAGAGCTTGCGCGACCGCTCAGTCTCACGCGGGATCAGCGGGTGCAGCCGGTCGGCTTTGACCCACCGTGACTTCGGCTGGCACTCGCCGGTCGGGCAGCGCCACTTCGTCGCCTTGCGCTGGTAGTCCGCCCCGGCGAACGTCCACTCGCCGTGCTCGCAGCTCGGCGGCTTGTCCTCCCCGGCCTTGACGCGCCCGCTGTTGACCAACGCCGTTATGGGGCAGATGCCGCGGTCCATGCAGCCGTCGTGAATCGGCCCGTTGTCGTAGCCCTTGTCCATGATCGCCGTCTTCGGATCGAATCCGCGGTCGCGCACTTGGTCGAGGAGTCCGAGCGCGAAGTTGGTCTCCGCGTCACGGGCGGTCTCAACGGTCCATGCCAGCGGGAGCCCGGTGGCCGTGTCCACGGCAGCGTGGACCTTGTAGCCGTAGAACCCGCCGCCCTTCCGAGTGGACACGGCGGAGCGGTGGCCCCACGATGCGTCAGGGTCGGAGAACCGCTCCCGCTCCGGTCCATTCTTAGAGAGGAACCGCTGACCGTTCGCGTAGGCGGGCATGTCGGACCCGTCGATAGCCACGTCCCGGCCCATGTCCGGGTGGCGCTCATGGAGCGCGGCGGTCACGCGGTCAAGGCAGGCGTCCAACAGCGGCTTGTAGGCGCGCAGCTTGGCGGCGAAGCGGTAGCAAGCGTAGACCGAGGGTGCCTCGCCGTCCGTGATCGCCGCCCGGAGCGCGGCGTGCTCGCGCACGAGCGCTACGGTGCGCGTCCACGTCGGGATCGCGTAGAGGCTCTTGGCTAGCGCCATCCCGACCATCGCCCGGATTGGGTAGCCCGGACGACCTGTCCAGCGCGTCTCGTCGAGCGCGCGGACAAGCTCCGCAATCTCCGGGGAGTCGAGGAGTCCTGCAAGCTCGGTCGCCGCCGAGCGCGGTGGTACGGTCGTCCCGACCATCGGAGCCACATCTCCTTGGTCCAGACCCCCGGGCGCGACAACGCCGCGGGGGTCACTTTTCCTTATCTAGCAGGGGATTCTATGGATAGGGTCGGACGGAACGGCCCATCTGTCCGCTCGCTGCGATATCAATACTGGATCTATTCACGGCTCCCGGATGGCGAGAAGAGCCCCTGGGCTCTGCTGTAATGGCTAGCTGTTCGGGGGCCGTTAGTAGTAGTAGGTCGTGCCCCAAGACCACATGTCCTTGTTGCTGTGGACCTGAGCGCGGATGAGGTTGTGATACGACGGGTCGGCGCGCTCCCAGTCGCGCTGGATCGCCCAAGTGCAGTAGTCCGCCACTTGTAGGCATGGATCGCTCGCCGCCGGCCAGAAAGCAACCCGATAGGCCCGACAGGGCGCTACCTGCTGGACGACATCTCCTACGGCCGAATGGAAGTGGCCACGTCGGCGCTTAGTCCCGATCTGCGCGGCTACTACGAAGAGTCTGTCGGGCTTCGCCGCGATCCGAGGCGCGACGTACTTGAAATGCATGAACCAGGCCAGTTTGTAGAGGTCCAGGCCAGTCTGGATGCGCGGATACGCCTTTCGCTTCTCAAAGATGGTCGCATCGGCACGGAAGGACGAGGCCGAGAGCAAACTAAAGATCTCATTCCTGATGTGGGGAGGGTCGTCGGTGGCATGCGGGACCCGATCCAGGTGCCAGCCCTTCCAACCCAAATCGCGCCGAAGCCGAAGCAGATCGTCGCCTACTCGACAGTCGTCCATAGTGACGGTGCAGAGGATGAAGTATTTGCTCGCTCCCGGACGCACGGAGAAGTCGAAGTTGCCGGCTTCGTCCGCGAAGACGTAGCGATCCGCCATCGGGCGAGCATTCCACAGATATGGGGTAGACGAGCACAGAGGGCGAGGTAGTCATGCCGACCCTCCTCATCGAATCGCCCGCCACGACTGGGCTAGCGAGTTTCGCTAGACCCTCCTAGTACTCCTTCCCGCACCTCCGTTCGCGTCTGAACGCCGAGGAGCGTCGCCTGGCTGTGTTCCTCGGCCGCCGCCGTAGCGCTGCTACGGCCGGCGACCTGCGTCCTGGCCATGCTCGCCTCTCGCCGCTCAGCCATCGAACGTACCTGCGGTCGGAAGTACTAGGGTCGCGGTCGGTGGGGGTCCCGACCGCGAGCGATCCGGACGACTGGTTCGAGCGGGAGTTCGCGGCCCGGCCGATGGAGCTCCACGGGCAGCGGGTGACCTACCGGACGCTCGGCAGCGGTCCGCCCGTCGTCCTCATCCACGGGATGGTCAACTCCTCGCGTCACTGGAGCGAGGTGGCCCACCGCCTGGCCGCCGACCACACCGTGCTCGCTCCCGACCTGATCGGCCACGGCGGCTCCGCGACGCCGCGGGGGGACTACTCGCTCGGCGCTCATGCCGCCGCGATCCGCGACGTCCTCACGGCGGTGGGCATCGAGCGGGCGAGCATCGTCGGCCACTCCCTGGGCGGCGGCGTGGCGCTCCAGTTCTTCTACCAGTTCCCCCAGCGCACCGAGCGCCTCGTGCTCGTCTCGAGCGGTGGCCTCGGTCGCGAGGTGAGCCCGCTGCTGCGCAGCGCGGCACTGCCCGGCGCATCGGCACTGCTCTCCCTCGCGGCCCACCCGCGCGTGCTCTCGGGGCTCTCGGAGGCAGGGCGAGCGCTGCGTCGACGCGGGTCGGGCACCGGAGTGCAACTCCAGGCGATCGCGCGGGCGCTGAGGCCGCTCGAGGAGCCGGGCGCGCGCGCCGCCTTCCTGCACACGCTGCGCTCGGTGATCGACGCGCGGGGACAACGAGTGAGCGCGAGCGACCGCCTATACCTGCTGGGCGCTCTGCCCACCCTCATCGTCTGGGGCGAGCGCGACCACACGATCCCGCTCGCACACGGGCGCTCGGCGCATCGCGCGATCTCGGGCAGCCGCTTCGAGACCCTCCCGCGTGCCGCGCACTTCCCCCACCTCGAGGATCCGGCGGGGCTCGCCGCGCTCGTGCACGATTTCCTCCAGAGCACCGAGCCCGCGCGCCTTGCGGACGCCGACTGGGGCGCGCTCGTGGGCCGGCGGATGACCCCGGACCACACCAAGGTCGACGCCCCCGATAGCGCTCAGATCTCGGCGAGCTCGTCCTTCGCGGCCTGCAGCCCGGGGGAGATGGCCACCAGCTCCTCGCGCAGCAGGTGGCGCGCCTTGTCCTTGGCGCCGGGCTCGCCGCGCTGGAGGGCCTTGGCCAGGTTCTGGGCCTGAGCCGGCTTGAGGGTCTCGCTGAACGGCGACTCGTCCGGGTCGACGACGCAGTCGACGAGGGCGGGGCCATCGTGGGCGAGGGCCTCGGCGAGCGCGTCGCGGCAGTCGCCGGGGTCGGTCACGCGGATGCCCTTGATGCCGCACCCCTCCGCCACCCGGGCGAAGTTCATCTCCGAGAGGTCGCACAGGTGCTCGGGGTTGCCCAGGTAGGCCATCTGCTCCCAGACGATCAGACCGAGCGTGCTGTTGTTGATGACCACGACCTTGACCGGCAGGTTCTCCTGCGCGAGCGTGGCCAGGTCGCCCATGAGCATGCTCATGCAGCCGTCGCCGGTGAACGCGACGACCTGGCGGTCGGGGTAGGCGACCTGCGCCCCCATGGCGTACGGCACCGCGGCGGCCATCGAGCAGTTCGTGCCGGAGAAGGTGAAGCTCTGGCCCCGGCGCAGGCGCATGCGCCCCTGCCAGATCGTGACCGTGCCGGCGTCGCCGCACACGATGGCGTCATCGGCGAGCTGCTCGGCCAGGTTCCAGGTCACCACCTGCGGCTTCATCGGCGACTCCCGGTCGGTGCCCTGGCGCTCCATGAGCTCTCCCCACCCGCGCATGCCCTCCTGGGCGCGCTCGAGGAACGAGCGGTCCTCGTTGCGCTCGAGCAGCGGAAGGAGTTCGCGCAGCGTGGTCTTCGCGTCCCCGACCAGCCCGACCTCGACCGGGTAGCGCAGGGCGATGCGGGCGGGGTCGCGATCGATCTGGACGCCGGCCGCCTGCCCCGGCTCGGGCCAGAAGTCGTAGAAGGGGCTCGAGCTGCCCACGATCAACAGCCCGTCGCAGGTCTCGAGCGCCTCCTGGCTCGGGCGCGTCCCGGCGAAGGCGATGCCGCCGGTGCAGAACGGGCTGTCGTCGGGCACCGCGTCCTTGCCGAGCGCGGCCTTGGCGATGGGCGCCCCGAGCGTCTCGGCGATCTGCTCGAGCTCGTCGCCCGCGCCACGGGCGCCGGCGCCGGCGATGATCGCCACGCGCCGCTTGCCTCGCAATGTGGCCGCTGCACGCTCGAGCTCGTCACGAGGCGGGACCCGGTGCTCGTGCTGTGCGGCCAGCGACGTGTGCCCCGGCAGGTTCTTGTTCGAGTAGTCGCTCTCTTGCGGCTCCCACGCCTGGACGTCGACGGGGATGCACAGGTGGGAAGGGCCGCGCTGGGCGAGGGCCGAGCGTACCGCGAGGTCGGTGGCGTTGATCGCGTGCGCGGGGCCGTTGACGCGCTGGTTGTACGCACAGGCGTCGTTGAAGACGTAGTCCTGGTTCAGGTCCTGCAGAAAGTGGGTGCCCACCACGTCGTGGAACTGCATCCCGGTGATCGCGATGAGGGGCACCCCCTCGACCTTCGCGTCGTAGAGGCCGTTGAGCATGTGGATCGCGCCCGGGCCCGACGTGGATACGCACGCCGCCGGGCGCCCCGTGAGCTTGGCGTGGCCGACCGCGGCCAGGGCGCCCGCCTCCTCGTGGCGCACGTGCACGAAGCGGAGCTTGTCCTGCCGGGTGCGCAGCGCCTCGAAGAAGTTGTTGATCCCGTCGCCCGGGAGGCCGAACCAGGTGTCGACTCCCCACTCGAGCAACCGGTCGATGATCAGCTCGGACGTGGTCGGCATGGCCTCTCCCTCTCTCGCGTGGGTCTCTGGTCGTCATCTTGTCGCGTTGTCGTACGGGCGGCGCGCGTCTCGGGATACTCGCCGTGTCGGCCGTTGGCGCCACCGCGCAGCGCCATCTGGATGACCTGGGCGAGGTGCAGCCCGCGCCGGCTGGTGGCCTGCTCGATCTGCCCCCGGCAGGAGAACCCGTCGGCGAGGACGATCGTCTCCCTCGCCGCGTCGCGGACCATGGGCAGCAGAGCGCGCTCCCCAGCCTTGATCGAGACGTCGTACTTCTCGCCCGCCTCGTAGCCGAAGCTGCCGGCCATGCCGCAACAACCGGCGTTGAGGAACTCGTGGTCGAGCCCGAGCCGCTCGAGGACCTTCCGCTCCCCCGTGAGCTTGAAGATCGCCTTCTGATGGCAGTGCCCCTGCACGATCGCCTTCGCCTCGAGCCGGGGAAGCGCGAAGTCCGGTGCCCTCTGCTCGAGGAACTCCCCGAGCAGGTAGGTCTGCGAGGCGAGGCGGACGGCGTCCTCGTCGTTCGGCAGCATGTTGATGAGCTCGTCGCGGAACACTGCGGCGCAGCTCGGCTCGAGCGCGACGAGCGGCACCCCGTCCTGGATGTCCTCGCGCAGCGCGTCGAGGATCTGGTGCAGGAAGCGCTTGGCGAGGCTCAGCATCCCGTAGTCGTAGAGCGGGCGACCGCAGCACAGGGGCTTGCGCGGCAGCTCGACGCGCCAGCCGGCGGCCTCGAGCACCTCGACCGCCGCGCGGCCGACCGCGGGATCGAAGTGGTTGGTGAACGTGTCGGGCCACAGGATCACCCGCGGGGCGTCGACCGGTCCCGGTGACGCGGGGGCGCGCTCGGCGAACCACTGGCGGAAGGTCTGCCGCGCGAACGCCGGAAGCTCGCGCTCGGGAGCCACCCCGCCGAGCTTCTTCGCCAGGTCGCCGAGCACCGGAGCGCTCGCGAGCGCGTTGGCGAGCCGCGGCGCGTGGGAGGCGATGCGCGCCCACCACATGATGAGCCCCATCGCGTAGGCGGCACGCGGGCGCACCCGCCCGCTGTAGTAGTGCGAGAGGAACTCCGCCTTGTAGGTGGCGACGTCGACGCTCGCGGGGCAGTCGCCCTTGCACCCCTTGCAGGCGAGGCAGAGGTCCAGCGACTCCTTGACCCCCTCGTCGCGCCATCCGCCGGTGACCGCCTCTCCCTGGAGCATCTCGAAGAGCAGCCGTACGCGCCCGCGCGTCGAGTGCTTCTCCTCGCGGGTGACCATGTAGCTCGGGCACATCGTCCCGTCCCCGGCGCGCCGGCACTTCCCAAAGCCGAAGCAACGCTCGGTCGCGCCGGCGAAGTGACCGTGATCGTCGACGAAGGAGAAGCGCGTCTTGACCGCGGGCGGGTTGTACCCCGTGCCCAGCCGCAGGTTCTCGTCGAGCTTGTAGGAGTCGGAGAGCACCTTGCGCGGGTTCAGCTTGTTGTCGGGGTCCCAGATCGCCTTGAACTCGTCGAACGCCCGGCAGAGCTCGTCGCCGAACATCCGCGGCAGAAGCTCGGCGCGGAGCTGCCCCTCGCCGTGCTCCCCGGATAGCGACCCGCCGTACTTGACGGTGAGATCGGCGCATTCCTCCATGAAGCGACGAAAGTCGCGCACGCCGTCGGGCGTCTTCATGTTGTTGTTCGTGCGCGCGTGCACGCAGCCCTGCCCGAAGTGCCCGAAGAGCACGACGCGCAGGCCGTGACGGTCGATCAGCGCCTTGAACTCGCGCAGGAATTCTCCGAGGCGCTCGGGCGGGACGGTGCCATCCTCCCACGCTGGCCAGGTGTCGAGCTCGTGCGGGATGCGGGCCGCGCCGATGGCTCCTTCGCGCACCGCCCAGACGTGCTCCTGGTCCCGGGCGTCCTCGATCACCGCGACGTTCGGCGCGTCCTCCTCCTGCTCGAGCTCGGCCTTGAGCCTCTCGGCCTTCTCGTTGGCCTCCTCCTGCGTCCGCCCGCCGAACTCGGCGAAGAGCCATCCCCCGCCCTCGGGGAGAAGCTCGAGCTCCTCGAGCTCCTCGCCCTTGTGTCGGAGGTTGCCCGGCACGTGCTCGTCGATCGCCTCGAGCGCGTTCGGGCGGTGCTCGCGGATCTGCATGATGTGGTCGGCGGCCTGGAAGACGTCGGGGTACGCGAGCACCGCCGTCGCCCGCTCGGCGGGGTGCTCGACCAGGCGCAGCGTCGCCTCCAGCGTGATCGCACAGGTGCCTTCGGTGCCCACGAGCGCGCGGGCGACGTTGAAGCCGTTCTCGGGCAGGAGCTGCTCCAGGTTGAAGCCCGAGACCCTCCGCTCCAACGGCGGATAGCGCTCGCGCACCGCCTCGCCGTAGCGGTCGCGCAGGTCACGGAGCTTCGCGTAGATCTCTCCCTTGCGCCCGCCGCGTTCGATGATCCGCTCGAGCTCCTCCTCGCTTGTCGGCCCGACGCGCATCCGCGTGCCGTCGTAGAGCAGGACGTCGAGCTCCTCGACGAAGTCCGAGGTCTTGCCGGGCGGCGCCATCATCGAGTGGGAGCCGCAGGAGTTGTTGCCGATCGCGCCGCCCAGCGTCGCCCACGCGTGGGTGGCCGGGTCGGCGGGGAAGGTGAGCCCCCGCTCCACGACGGGATCGCGCAGGTGGTCGTTGACGAGACCGGGCTGCACCCGCGCCCGGCGGCCCTCGACGTCGATCTCGACCAGCTCGTTCATGTACTTCGAGAAGTCGAGCACCACCGCCACGTTGCACGTCTGCCCGCACAGGCTCGAGCCGCAGCCCCGAGCCAGGATCGGCGCCCCGTGCCGGCGACAGACCGCGACCGCGGCGGCCACGTCGTCGGCGTCGCGCGGGATGACCACGCCGATGGGGACCTGCCGGTAGACCGAGTGGTCGGAGGCGTAGAGCCCGCGGGTCGCTCCGTCGAAGCGCACCTCGCCGCGCACGACCTCCGCCAGGGCCGCCTGGAGCACGACGGCGTCGACCTCTCCCGACGGATGCTGCGTCGGCTCGCGACGCCGCGAGGGGGTCGGGAACTTCTCGACGGTCAGCGGAAGCTGCATGGTGACTCCTTCTCAGAACGGCTCGGGGCCGATGTTCCTCCGCGCCCGGCGGCGAGCTCGATGTGACGGTCGGCGCGCTGACGCCTCGGGCGCCGCGGGGCCGCGCGGAGGTCAGGAGGCGAACAGCTGGCGGCGCTACCGCGGGTGCGTGAGGGTCGTCCGCAGGCCACCGGCGGCAGTCGCGAGCCAGGCCGCGAGCGCGACCGCGAGCGCGCCCGCCGAGATCGTGTCGAGCGGCTCGCGCCAGTCCAGCGCGCGGGCGACGGCGGCGGCGCTTACCGCGTACATCCCGAGGGGGAAGACCGTCGCCCAGCGATCGAAGCCGTAGGTGCGAGGCACGCGGCCGAGCAGCCAGCGGCGCTCGCGCCAGAGGAGCGGCGCGAGCCAGGCGCTCGCCCCGAGCCAGCAGGCCGCACCGAGATCGGCGGCGACCCTCGCGATCTCCGTGGGTGCGCCCAGGCGGCGCATCGCCTCGCTCAGCGTGCTGGCCGCCAGGGCGCTGATCGCGAGCGCGCCCATGGCGATCCAGTCATCGCCGGCCGGGCGCTCCCCCCCACGTGCGCGCAGGCCGCGCACGAGGGAGGGGATGAACACGCAGTAGAGGGCAACACCCAGCAGGCAGAGAGCCGATCCGCCCCACAGGATGAGCTCGCGGGCACCGGGCCCGTGCCGGCGCGCGAGCTCCGTGGCGCCCGCGACGAGCACGGCCTGCGTGGCGACCGTCGCGAGGAGCGCCCCGCCGGGCAACGCACCGGTGGACGTGCGCGGGCGCGCCAGGCCGCCCCGGACGGCGATCGTCGCCCAACCGGCGCCCGCGGCGATGGTGAGCAGCACGGCCAACCCCCCGGAAGCCACAGCCGCCAACGCCCCGCTGCCGGCGACGAAGCTGAGCGCGGTCGGCGTGCTCGGCGCAGCCCGGCCGCCCAGGACGGCGATCAGCGTCACCAGGTAGAGGAGCGCCCCGATGAGCGCGAGCCCGATCGCCACCGGCCCGTGACCCAGGTGCTCGCGCGCTCCGTCGGCGACGATCGCCGTCGCCATCACCGGGGCGAACCACGGGCGCGGGGGGGCCTGGCTGCCTTCAGGAAAGGCGAACGCCCCACGTCGCCGTGAACGAGTCGCCCGGGTCGAGCCGGGCGAGCCCCTCGCCGCTCTGGAACGCGTTGGGCGCGCAGGTCATGGGCTCGGTGCCGAGACCGCGACGAGCTCGCCCGGGGCTCAGCGTGTCGCCCGTGTAGAGCTCGACGAAGGGGTAGCTCTCGTCCACCCACAGCTCGGCCGAGCTCCCGTCGGGCGCGCGCAGCCGCGTCCACGTGCGACCCGCCGCGTCGCGCCCGAGATCCGTGAACGCGTAGTCGACTCGCTCCTTCCCGACCCGCTTGGGGGAGCGAAAGTCATACGGGGTCCCGTCCACCGGCTGGCGGCCGGTTGGGAGCTGGCGCTCGTCGTCGGTGAGGATCCGCGTGCGGGCGTCGAGCTGCACGGTGCACTCGTCGATGAGGCCGTCGCCCGGGGAGAGGTAGGGATGCTGCCCGCAGCCGTACGGACACCGCTCCTCGCCGAGGTTCACGGCCGTCGTGGTCACGGTGAGTCCGTCCTCGCCCAGCGCGTAGGCGACGCTCACCTCGAGCGCGAACGGATAGCCCATGAGGGGGTACAGCCGCGTGGCCATGACGATCCGGCTGGGCTCGCGCTCTGCGACCGACCACGGCCGCCAGCGCAGGAACCCGTGGATCGCGTTGTGCTTCTCGGGCTCGGTGAGCGCCACCTGGTAGTCGTCGCCGTCGAACCGGTAACGACCGTCGGCGAGCCGGTTGGGCCACGGAATTAGCGGCGCGCCGTGCGCCCCGTCGGCCATCTGGTCGGCGGGGTAGGGATCGAGGACCGGGCGCCCCTCGACGGAGTACTCGCGCACGCCGCCGCCGACCTCGACGATCGTGGCGCGCTGGGCGCCGACGCTGATCTCGAACTGCTCGCCGGAGGGAGCGACGCTCATGCGGCGGCCCCCCGCGGAGCCGGCACGGAGGCCGAGGCGGCGCGACCCCAGACCGCGTCGCCGACGGCGATGCCCTTCGCGCGGGCCCGGCTGACGTGCTGCCACGCGGCCCTGGCCTCCCCGACCCCGAGCGCGAACAGCGCAAGCGAGAGGCCGGCCGAGACGAGGCAGAGCGTGCACCACGTGCCCGCCACCGTCGGCTGGACGATGATCAGCGCGATGGAGACGACCGCTCCCATGCTCAACACCGCACCCAGGGCGAGGCAGGCCCACGGAAGGCTTCGCCAGCGGTCACGGCCACCGAGGGCGAGCAGGACGAGCTCCATCCCGTAGGCGAGGACTCCGGCCAGCGCGTCGGGGACCGGCGCGGTGAGGTCGAGCACCTTGCGCGAGTCGAAGAACGGATCCCAGACGTTGCTCCAGGCGCGCCACTGGTAGAGGGTGAGGTAGAGCGCCACGAGGAAGCCGATCCCAGCGAGTGCGACGAGCAGCGCGCGCCGGGCGAACGACGTCGGGTTCTCCTCCCACCCAGGGGGTGCGGCAGGAGCCGAGGAGGCGGTCGCAGACATCGAGCCTCGCCTACCCTCCCTGGTCCCGGGTCTCACGCGGGCGGTCTGCAAGCGTACTCAGGTCGGCGCTCCGGGGGTGTGGGGCTGGGTGACGGCGCACTCGAGCATGAGCGCGTGGACGAACGCCTGGGGAAGGTTGCCGCGCAGTTGGCGTTGGCCGACGTCGAACTCCTCGGAGAACAGCCCGGAGGGCCCGCACGCGGCTCGGTTTCGCTCGAACCACCGGGCCGCGGTGACCAGATCGCCCTGCTGCTGGTAGGCGAGGGCCATCAGGAACCCGCACAGCAGGAACGCACCTTCGGAGTCGCCGAGCGGGCGCTCGTCGGGGCGATAGCGGTAGCAGTAGCCGTCCTGGGTGAGCTCGCGCTCGATAGCCGCCAGGGTGGCGATCGAGCGGGGGTCGCCGGCGGGGATGGCCCCCCGGATCGGCAGGAGCAGCAGCGCGGCGTCCACACGCTCGTCGTCGACGGAGCGCTGCCAGCGCCCGCTGGGATGCAGCGCGTTGGCCGAGGTGTGGGCGGTGATCCGATCGGCGAGCGCGAGCCAGCCGGCCGCGCGCTCCCCGGCGGCGTGGCGCTGGCTGATCGCGCGCAGTCCCCCGGCGCAGATGAGCCGGCTGTGGGTCCAGGCCTCGGGGTCGATCTCCCACACTCCCGCGTCGGGCTCCTGCCAGCGCTTGGCGATCGCCTCGGCGGCGACCTCGGCGGCCCGCCAGCCCTCGGCGTCGAGATGGTCGTGCTCCGAGGCGGCGGCGAAGAGCAGCAGCGCCTCGCCGAACGCGTCGAGCTGGAACTGCTCGTTGACCCAGTTGCCGACGATGTCCTGACCGCCCGGGTAGCCCGGCAGGTCGAGCTGGCTCTGGTCGGGCACCCGGCCGCCGGTGGTGGTGTAGGCGGGCGTGAGCTCGGCCCCGTGCTCGAGCAGCCGCTCCGAGACGAAGCGCACCGCGTCGTCCATGAGCGGGTGACCCCCGGCCCGGGCCACCGCCTGTCCGGCGTAGCACTGGTCGCGAATCCACACGTAGCGGTAGTCGTAGTTGCGCCCCTGGGTGGCACGCTCGGGCAGCGAGGTGGTCGCCGCGGCGACCATCCCCCCGCCGGTGCTCGTCAGGCCGGCGAGCACGGCGTAGGAGTGGCGGGCGTCGCGCTCGGCCACCGTGTTCTCGAGCTTGGGGACGCGCTCGCGCCAGTGGGCCACGGTCCCCTGCCAGGCGTGCTCGACGTCCGGCAGCGGAGCGTCCTGGTGGCGATCGTAGACGAGGACGAGGTCGTGGTGGGCGCCCGCCTCAAGCTCCAGGTCGAGCTCCAGGGCCGTGCCACCCTCGTCGTACTCACGCGCCTGCGCTTCGCTCCCGCCGCCCCAGCGCACGTGGGCCTCGCCCGCCCGCGCGGTCCATGTCCCGTCGTCCTCACGGTGGAGGTCCTGCGCGTGCCGGCGACCGTAGTCGGCACGCAGGTCGAGCGTCACGTGCACGCGGGTGGACCCCCGCGCGGCGAGGACGCGGCGCAGGACGACCGCCCGGTCCGGGGTGGTGGGCACGGCGAGCGCCTCGCGGCACTCGACGATCGCGCCGTCGTCGAGTATCCAGCGGCTGCGCCAGATCAGGCTCGGCTGCTCGTAGTAGCCGCCCCACACGAAGCGCCCGACGGGTGTGACGGCGTAGGCGCCCGCCCCGCCGATCAACGACGAGAAGACCCCGTCCCCGTCCCAGCCCGGGAAGCACATCCAGGTGAAGTCGCCGCGGGGCCCGATGATGATCCCGCGCTCCCCGTCGGCCAGCAGCGAGTACTCGCGCAGCACATGGGGGGCCGCGACGACCGGCCCCTCGCGCGCGGCGCTCACCGTGCCGCCCGGGCGATCCCGGCCGCCGCGGCGGCCAGGCCGCCGACCGCCCCCGCGATCCACGGGCGGTGCGTCGTCGCCCAGAGCTGGAGGCTGCGCTCCTTGGCCTGCGCGTCGAAGCGTCCGTGGGTCGCCGCCTGGTCGGCCACCGGCTCGAACAGGTTGTCGGGCCGGTCCGGGCCGACGGGGACGTCCTGCATCTGCTGGGACTTGATCCCCGTCCTGGCCAGGTAGATGTCCCCGACCTTGGGCGCGATCTTGTTGCCCAGGATCGCCTGCACCGCGCTGTAGCCGACGTAGATCTCCCGGCGGTGGTGATGAGCGGCGTAGTAGATCGCCTCGGCCGGGATCTCGGGCTGGTAGATCGGCGGCACCGGCATCGGGTGCTTGGGCAGCTTGGAGCGACACCAGTTGAACTGCGGCGTGTTGACGCCGGGCAACTGGACCATCGTGATCCAGACCTTGCTCTTGTCGGCCATCAGCTCGGTGCGGATCGAGTCGGTGAACCCGCGGATGCCGAACTTCGCTCCGCAGTAGGCGGCCTGCAGCGGGATCGCCCGGTAGGACAGCGCCGAGCCCACCTGCACGACGGTGCCACGGTCGCGCGGGACCATCCGCTTGAGCGCCGCCATCGTCCCGTACACCGCGCCGAGGTAGGTGACCTGGGTCGCACGGGTGAACTCCTCGGCCGTGGTGTCCACGAAGCGTGCGAACACCGTGGCCATCGCGTCGTTGACCCACACGTCGATCGGCCCGAGCTCGTCCTCGACGCGCTGGGCGGCGGCCTCCACCTGGTCGGCGTAGGCCACGTCGGTGGGCAGCACCAGCCCGCGACCGCCGAAGGACTCGACCTCCTTGCGCACGCCCTCCAGGCCCTCGGGGCCCCGCGCGAGCAGCCCGATGTGAGCGCCGCGCTTGGCGAACGCATGCGCGATCGCCCGCCCGACCCCGCCCGCCGCGCCGGTGACCACGACGACTTCCGGCTCTCCGTTCTTGCTCATCGAACTGCTCCTGTCGGTCGTGCTGGATGGGCGTCAGGAACGTACCCCAGTTGGGGAGGCCACCCCGGCGCAGTCCGGCCGGGCGTCAGCGCTCCGACCACCCTCAGAGAGCACCGGGATCGGCCGTGGCGAGCGCCAGCAGGGCGAGGCCGAGCGAGACGGGCACGATGATCAGGCCGTACCGGCTGTAGGTCACGATCGAGGCGCGGGCTCCGCTGCGGCGCACCGCTTGCCACCACAGGTAGGCCGACAGCGAGCCGCTCACCGCGAGGTTGGGACCGAGGTTCAGGCCGAGGAGCAGAGCGCGAGGATGCGCCGGCGCCCGTGCGGAGAGCAGCACGGCAGCGGGGAGGTTGTTGAGCGCGACGGCGGCCAGCGCACCCACGCCGGCGGTGCCCCATCGCCCCGCGGAATGCAGCAGATGGCCGGGCGCGGCCCACGTCCGCGCCAGCGCGCCGAGGGCGATGCTCGCGCCGAACAACGAGAGCAGGACGACCGGGTTGACCGCCCCGCGCAGCTCGCGCGGCGACAGGCGTCCCTGGACGAGCCGTGTCGCGACGAGCACCCCGCCGAGCACCAGCACCGGAGCGGCGGGCCGGGCGAGGACGACGATCAGGGTGGCCGCGGCGAGCGTGCCGGCGGCTCCTAGTCCGAGGGAACTCGAGCTCGGCGAGCGCCTCGAGCGGGCGCCCGCGGCGAGCTGCCCGCGGAAGATCAGCGCGAGCAGCACGATCGTCACGATCGCCGCGGTCATCGACGCGGGAAGGAGCCGGGCGCCAAACGTCGCGCCCGGGACGGGGTGGCCCGAGAGCACGAGGAGGTTGGTGAGGTTCGACCCGGGCAGGAAGAGGGAGGCCGCATTCGAGACGAAGACCGCTCCGTAGACGAACGGCGCCTCCGGCAGCCCCCGCTGGCGAGCGGCGTGGATGAGCACCGGGGTGAGGAAGACCACGGAGGTGTCGAGGTTGAGCACCGCGGTGACGGCGCCCACGAGGGCGAGGGCCGCGACGTAGAGGACCGCCCCCGATCCGGGCACCCGGCCGAGCAGCCGGGCGGCCGCCTCGAAGAGGCCGTCCTCGTGCGCCACGAGTCCGACGAGGAGCAGCCCCGTCACCAGCACGAACGGCGGCCACGCCTGGTGGACGGCGGCGCTCAGGTGCCCGAGGCTGAAGAGCGTCCCCACCCCGACGTAGGTCAGCAGTCGCGGAAGGGATTCTCGACCCGGATGCTCGCGTAGTCGTATCCGTCGTCGAGATCCATGGCGGTATGGGGGCTCAGCGCGGGCCGGAGTAGTCCAGGTTCCAGTGGCGGGTGACGCTCCCCAACCAGCGGTCCTCGCCCGCCGGCGTGAGGCCGAACCTGCTGATCGTGCGCTGGCCGCCGACCTGGTCGCTGTAGAGCAGGTCGAGGCTGAGCGGCCGTCGCTCGGCGCGCGGCAACGATCCCGCCATGAAGCTCGTCATCCGGGTCGTGCAGAGCCTCATCGATCACCGCCTGGCTGCCCTCGGCGCGCACCCAGTGACCGTCGCCGAACATGATCTTCTGCACCGGGTCGTCGAGCCGCGCGTGCACGAGCACCGGGCGCCGCTGCTCCTGGAGCGCCTGCTCGGCAATCCGGGCCGAGCGGTTCGAGGAGCGCACGGCGGAGAACGTCGCCACAGCGAGAACCAGCGTCCCGCCGGCCGTCGCCAGCGAGGAGATCGTCGCCCAATCCGTCACCGAGGTGAAGCTAACGCAAGCTCGCGGCCGACGCTCAGGTCACGTAGCGCTCCGCGTCGGCCTCCTTGAGCTCGAGGCCCATCCCCGGGCGCGTGCGGTCGGGCCACAGGGCGCCGTCGCGCAGCTCGGGCACGCCGTCGAAGAGCATGTCCTCGATGCGCACGTGGTCGTGGAAGTACTCGAGGTGGACGAGGCGGTCGAGCGCCGTGGCGGGATGGGTGTGGATCGCCGGACCGCAGTGCAGCGAGAGCGGAAGCTGGTTCGCGCGGCACAGGCCGCCCACGCGCAGGAGCTCGGTGATGCCCCCGCAGCGGGTTACGTCGGCCTGGAGCACGTCGACCGCGCCCGCGCCGATCATCCGCGCGAAGTAGGTGGCGTCGTAGCCGTACTCCCCGGCGGCGATCGCCATGCCCGCCGGAGCACGGTCGCACAGCAGGCGCAGGCCGGCGAGGTCGTCGGAGGAGACCGGCTCCTCGAACCAGCTCACCCGCGCCTCCTCGCGGAACTCCTCGGCGAGCAGCAGGGCCTCCTTGCGCGAGTAGCCGCCGTTGCCGTCGACGAACAGCTCCGCGTCCTCGCCGATCGCCTCGCGCGCGACCCGCACCCGTCGCGGGTCGTCGCTCGCGTGCGAGCCGACCTTCATCTTCACGCGAGGGATGCCCGCGGCGACCCAGCCGCCGAGCTGATCGGAGAGCTGCCGATCGTCGTAGGCGGTGAAACCGCCGCTGCCGTACACCGGCACGCACGGCTCGGCCTGTCCGAGGAGCACGCAGAGCGGGAGCTCGAGCAGCCGCGCCTTGAGGTCCCACAGCGCGACGTCGACCGCCGAGATCGCCATGGAGACGACGCCCGGGCGACCCGAGTTGCGGGTCGCGTGCACCATCGCCGCCCATGCCGCCTGGGGCGAGAGCGCGTCCATGCCCTCCACCACGCCCGCGAGCTTCGAGCGCACCATCGTCGCGGTCGCGAGGTCGGCATAGGTGTACCCGAGGCCCCACCGGCCGCCGCCCTCGGCGTGGACGACGACGATCGTGGTCGAGTCCCAGCTCAGCGTCCCGTCGGCCTCCGGCGCGTCGGTAGGGATCGCGTAGGCGGCGACGTGCAGCGAGGTGAGCGGCACCTCGGCGCCCCGCGTGGCGGGCGGCGAGCTCATCGTCATCGCCCGGGCACGAACTCCTCGATCTTCTGCTTGAAGGACTGCTTGATCATCTCCCGCGAGTCCGGATCGCCCTTGAAGAGCGCCGAGGTGAACGCCTTGGCCTGCGCGAGGGTGATGTGCGGCGGCAGCGGCGGAACCTCGGGATCGGTAACCGCCTCGTAGACGAACGGCCGGTCGGCGCTCAGCGCCTGATCCCAGGCGGGGCCGATCTGCTCGGGATCCTCGACCCGGATGCCTCCCAGTCCGAGCATCTCCGCGTAGGCGGCGTAGGGGAAGTCGGGCAACGACTGCGAGCCCTCGAACTTCGGGTCGCCCGACATCGCGCGCTGCTCCCAGGTCACCTGGTTGAGGTCGCGATTGTTCAGGACGAGGATCACGAGGCGCGGGTCGGCCCACTTCCTCCAGTACTTGGAGATCGTGATGAGCTCGTTGATGCCGTTCATCTGCATCGCGCCGTCGCCGACGAGGGCGAACACGGGCCGGTGCGGATGCGCGTACTTGGCGGCGATCGCGTAGGGCACGCCGGGACCCATCGTCGCCAGGGTGCCCGAGAGCGAGGCCATCATCCCCTCGCGGATCTTCACGTCGCGCGCGAACCAGTTGGCCGAGGAGCCGGAGTCCGAGGAGATGATCGCGCCGTCGGGCAGGCGCTCGGAGAGCTCCCAGAAAACGCGCTGAGGGTTGATCGGGTCGGCCGACTCGTGGGCGCGCGTGTCCATCAGCCGCCACCACTCGCTCACCTCACCCTTGACCTTCTCGCGCCAGGCGCGGCTCTCCTTGCGCCGCAGGTGCGGGATCAGCGCACGCAGGGTCTCGGCCGCGTCGCCGACGAGGTTGACCTCCATCGGGTAGCGAATGCCGATCATCTTCCCGTCGAGGTCGATCTGCACGCCGCGCGCCTGGCCCTCCTCGGGCAGGAACTCGGAGTAGGGAAAGCTCGAGCCGACCATGAGAAGCGTGTCGCAGTCCATCATCAGGTCCCAGCTCGGCTTGGTGCCGAGCAGGCCGATCGATCCCGTGACCCAGGGAAGGTCGTCGGGCAGGGCGGCCTTGCCGAGCAGGGCCTTGGCGACGCCGGCGCCGAGCAGCTCGGCGACCTCGGTGACCTCGGCCTGGGCGTGCAGCGCCCCGGCGCCGACCAGCATGGCGACGCGCTCGCCAGCGTTCAGCGCCTCCGCGGCGCGCGCGAGATCAGCGTCGGCGGGCACGACGCGGGGGATCGTGATCCCGACTCCCGAGTGCACGGTGCCGTGCTGGTTGGGCGGCTTGGGGACCGCCTCCTCCTCCTGTAGGTCGTTGGGGACGATCAGACAGGTGACCGTGCGCTCGGCGAGCGCGATGCGCACGGCCCGGTCGACGAGGTGGCGCACCTGACCGGGCTTGGTCGCCATGTGGACGTACTCCCCGGCGACGTCCTTGAAGAGCGCGTCGAGGTCGACCTCCTGCTGGTAGTGGCCGCCGAGGGCGAGCTGGGACTGCTGGCCCACGATGGCCACCACCGGCTGATGGTCGAGCTTGGCGTCATAGAGCCCGTTGAGGAGGTGGATCGCCCCCGGGCCGCTCGTGGCCATGCACACGCCGACCTCGCCGGTGAACTTCGCGTGCGCGCACGCCATGAACGCCGCCATCTCCTCGTGGCGCACCTGCACGAAGTCGAGCGACTCCTGCGTGCGGTCCATCGCGCCCATCAGGCCGTTGATCCCGTCTCCCGGATACCCGTAGATGCGCGTGACGCCCCAGGCCTTGAGGCGTTCGAGAAGGAAGTCGGAGACGAGCTGGCTCATGGGAAGGGGTCCTCCGTCTGTTGGTCGGGTCTGGGGCGGCGGCTCAGGGACGCGTACCCGCGACCCCGGCCGCTGACGCCCGCGACGTTCGGACGCGGACGCTGAACCGCTCTGAGGCGCCCGAGCGGAAGAGGGCGGCCTCCGGTACGGTGGCCCGGGCCGTGACTCCGTCCACCTCAGCGAGCTCCGACTCCGGGCGACCCACCGTCGTGCGGATCCTCGAGCACGACCCCGACCTCGGGGCGGCACTCGACGGCCCCCGGGAGGAGGCGGCGCGGCGCGAGCTCGTCGCGGCGGTGATCGAGGCGCCGCCCGGCCGGTGGGACGGCGGAGCAGTGCATCCGAACGCCCCTTACGGCCACTTCGGCCTCCTGCTCATCGACGGCGTCCTCGCCCGCAACCTCGTCGTGCATCGCCGCACCTGCTCGGAACTGCTCGGGCCCGGGGACCTCCTTCGTCCGTGGGTGTCCGCCGTCCCCGACGAGTCGATACGCATCGACGCCAACTGGATGGTCGTCGAGCCGACCCGGTTCGCCGTACTCGACCACCGGTTCGTCGTGGCCGTGAGCCGCTTTCCGGAGGTCACCGGGGCGCTGATGGATCGGCTCGTGCTCCGATCGCGGTGGCTCGGTTTCCATCTCGCGATCTGCCATCTGCCCAAGGTGGAGGATCGCCTCGTCCTCACCCTCTGGCACCTGGCCGACCGCTGGGGGAGGGTGACACCTGACGGCGTGGTGATCCCCGTTCCGCTCAACCACCGCGTCCTCGCCGCCATCGTGGGCGCCCGTCGTCCCTCGGTGACCACGGCGCTCGGCGCGCTGCAGAAGCGAGAGGTCCTCGAGCGCACCTCCCGGGGGGGCTGGCTGCTGCACGGAGCGGCGCCGAGCGCACTCGCGGAGATGAACGGGCGGCTGACCGGCGTCCCGAGCGAGGAACTGCTCGAGCCCGACGCCGAGATCGGGGTCTGACCGCGGGAGTTTGCCGCTGCGCTCAGCGCAGCGTGAGCCCGAAGAGGCCGATCACGACGGCCGCACCCGCGGTGAGCCACGCGACGTAGTCGCCGGCGTGACCGCTGTGCAGCCGGCGCAGGCGCCAGGCGGCGGCGCGCGCGCCGGAGTGCAACGCCCGAGGCGGGCGACGGGGCAGGCGGTGTCCGAAGAGCGCCGCGCCGGCCAGCGCGCACGCCCCGAGCACGGCCGCCGCCGCGTAGAGGAGATCCGGGGCGGTGACGCCCGAGGAGAGCCGCACCCGCGCGGGCGCCCCCGCGTGGCCACCGAGCACGACCGCCCCGTAGGCCGCAGTGTCGAGGAACCGGCCCGCGGCCCGCTGCGCGGCCTGGACCAGCCCGGGCACGAGTCCGGCGGCCAGCGCCGCCACCAGAAGTAGCAGCGCCGGCGCGAAGAGCACCGGAGGCGTGCGGTCATGGGGCTCATCGGTCTCCGCCTCGGCGTCGTCGTCGGAGCCGCTCGTGAACTGCTCCTCGACCTCGGGGCCCCAACCGAGGAACACGCGCCCGGCGACTCGCAGGATCGTCCCACCGGTGAGGATCGAGGCCAGCGTGAAGATCGCCGGCACCCAGCCGTAGCCCGCGCCGAGCGCAGCCTCCTCGATGAGCGACTTGCCGAAGAACGAGCCAAAGGGTGGCAGGGCGGCGATGGCCAGCGCGCCCACCCCGAACACCGCGCCGGTCCAGGGGAGCGCGTGGCCGCGCCCGCGGAGCGGGCCCTCCTCCACCTCGGGCCGCCGATGCTGGAGGATGCCGACGCAGACGAAGAGCGAGGCCTTGACCAGACCGTCGCCGACCACGTAGAGCGCAGTTCCCGCCAGCCCGTCGACGCTCAGCAGGCCGATCCCGATCAGGAAGAGGCCCATGTAGCTCACGGTGGCGAAGGCGAGCATCCGCTTGAGGTGACGCTGGGCGAAGCACATCAGCGCGCCGACCACGGCGCTCAGCGCGCCGAGACCGACGAGGATCGCCCGGAGCTCGGCTTCGTGGTGCCCGAGCGGAGCGTGGAAGGCGGTCCAATAGACGCGGGCGATTCCGTAGAGCCCGAGCTCGCTGAGCACGCCCGCGAAGAGGATGCAGACCGGCGTGGGCGCGGAGGCGTAGGCGTCGGCGAGCCAGAAGTGGAAGGGCACGACCGCCGCCTTGACGAGGAAGCCGACCACGATCAGCCCGAACGCCACGACCACCAGCCCGTCCGCCCGGCCATGGGCGAGGCTCGCGCCGATCTGGGCGAGGTTCAGCGCGCCCGCGCGCCCGTAGACGAGCCCGATCCCGCTGAGGAGGAGGGCGCCGCCGACCACGTTGGTGATCGCGAAGTTGAGCGAGCCCTCGAGCGGCGCGGCCACGTCGTTGCGGTACCCCGTGAGCGCGATCGCGGCGACGGTCATGAGCTCGAAGAAGACGAACATGTTGAACAGGTCGCCGCTCAGCGTGAAGCCCACCATCGCGGCCAGGAAGACGAGGAGGAGCGCGTAGAAGACGTGCCCGACCGACGGGAAGTGGCGCCAGGAGAAGACGAGCGCGGCGAGTGTGAGCAGCCCGACGAAGGTGGCGAGTCCGGCGCCGAGCGGATCGACCACGAACACGATGCCGAGGGCCACGCCGTGACTCGGGCGCCAACCGCCGAACCACGTGACCACGTCGCCCCCGCCGGTGCGCACGAGGAGGAGCCCGCAGAACACGGTGACGGCGACTGTCGCGGCCAGAGCGACGGCGTCGCCGACCCGGCGACGGGCGACCGACTGCGTGGCGGCGAGCCCGGTCGCGACGATGAGGGGAACGGCGACGGCGAGGGCGGGGAGCACGTCGGCGCCTCCTCAGTCCCGGAGCACGCCGAGCTCGTCGGGATCCACCGTGCCGAAGCGCTTCTGGGCCTGGAGGGCGAGGCCAAGCAGCAGCGCGGTCACGGTGGCCTCGACGACCACGTCGGTCAGCGTGAGCGCCTGCACGACCGGGTCGACCACCGGTGTGCCGAGCGGGATGTCGGCGAAGATCGGCGCCTGGCCGGCGTGCACGTAACCGACGGCGAGCAGGAGGACGTAGCTCGAGGCCTGCACCACGCCCAGGCAGAGGACGAGGTGGACGAGGTGACGCGAGGTGACGACGCCGTAGAGGCCGACGAGGAGGAGCCAGGCGGCGACGGCGTAGGGCAGGAAGCTCATCGGTCGCGCGCCAGCCGCTGGTCGAGGAACTCGCCGATGATGAGGGTCAGCGCACCCGCCACCTCAATCCCCACCGAGAGGTTGAGCAGCGGGATCGTCCCACCCGAGAGCAGGCTTCCCTTCGAGCCGAAGGCGATGAAGTTCGAGAGGAACGCCGCCCCGGCGATCAGGCCCCCGAGGCCGAGAGCGACGAAGCCGCCGGCGCCCGCCGCCTCGGCGAGCTCCACAAGCGGGATGGGACGCACTCGCTCCATCGCCCCGGTGCGTCCGACGAGGTGCACGAGCACGAGCGCCGCGGCGAGGATCACCCCGCCCTGGAAGCCGCCTCCGGGCGTGAGGTGACCGTGGGCGACCACGTAGAGCCCGAGCACCACGAACGGTCCGACGAGCGCGAGGCCGAGTGCCCGCAGCGCCGGGCTGGTCTCGCGGTGTCGGCGGTCGGCGGGATGCTCCTCGCCCTCCCTGTGCTCGCCGCGCTGCTCGCGCAGCAGGGCGACGAGCCCGAGGGCGGCGGCGAAGAGGATGAACTCCTCCCCCATGGTGTCGAAGCCGCGGTAGTCGAAGGTGACCGCCCCCACCACGTCCGTCGCCTTCCGCTGGGGAACCGCGACGCGCGCGAGCACCTTGCCGTAGGGACCGCGGTAGTGCCCGAAGTCGGGCAATCCCGCCAGGCCCCACACGAACAGGCCGCCGAGCGCGAGGGCGGCGAGGAGGAAGAGCGCGCGGCGTCCCCGACGGCTCACGCGTCCTCGCCTTCCCGCTGCTCCTCGAGGCGCCGGAGCTTGGCCAGGCTGAGGAGGATCATGGAGGGCAGCGCGACCGAGCCCACGACGATCTCCGACAGCGCCACGTCGGGCGCCTGGACCGCGAAGAAGAGCACGCCGAGGACGAGCCCGAAGACGCCGGAGACAATCGCCTGGCGCAGCGGGTCGCGCACGAGCACGACGGTGGTGCCCGCCACCGCCACGAGGACGAGCAGCGCGGCCAGGAGGCCGCTCACCGGCGCTCCTCTTCCTCGGAGGGCGCGAGGCGCAGGTCGCCCCGCTCGCGGATCCGGGCCGCGCGGCCGGTCGCGTGCACCAGCACGGGTGAGGAGACGAGCAGGAAGGCGGCGAGGAGAAGGGCCTTGTTCCCGACGAGGGAGAACCCCTCCTGGGCGAGCACGGCGGCCGCGATCAGCACCGCGCCGAACGACGCCGCGCCCGCGTAGTGCAGTCGGTCGTACGGCCCCCGCATGACGACCACCCCGAGGCAGCACGCGAGCTCGAGGGTTACTCCGCTCACCAGGAGCACCGGGACCACGATCTCGCGGAGCACGCCGCCTCTACACCTCCCGCTCGAGGAAGCGCGCGAAGGCGAGCGCCCCCACGAAGGAGACGGCGGCGAGGACGATCGCGAGGTCGACGAAGGGCTGGCGGTGCAAGCCCTCGGCGAGCAGCAGGAGGACGCCGGCGGCGATGACGCCCGCGAGCTCGAGGGCGACGAGACCTTCGATCGCCGAGGATGCGACGCACACGAAGAGGCACGGGCCGAGGCCCGCGACCACGAGCACCAGCGCGGCGAGGAGCCACTCGTTCATCCGAGCTCGAGCGGGTCGGCACTGCGGGCGACGTCCTTGCCGGGGAGGAGCTGGTGCATGAGCAGGAGCTCGCGCTCGCCGTCCACGTCGATGACGTAGGTGTTGGGGCCGAAGGAGCCGGCGGCGATCGCCAGCGCCTCGCCGGCGGCGCGCTCGCCGGCGTCCGCGCGCGCCCGGAAGGGCACGGCGCGAAACGATCCCGTCACCTCCCGGCGGCGCACCACCCGGCGCCACAGCGCGAGGAGGAGGAGGCGCAGATCGGGAAGGACCTGCAGGACCGGGCGCCACCCGCGCCGGATCCACCGCGCCCGTGGTCGCAGGACGACTACTTCCCGCGCACGCACGAGGCTCACCGCGGTGGCGCCGACGGCGGCGGCGACCGCCCCGGCGATGAGCTCGGGCAGCGCGACGGTGTCGTCGAGGAGGAGCCACAGCGCTCCCAGGACCACCCACCACGCCGCCCAGAAGCGAAGCTGGCTCAGCGGGCCGGGAGCAGCCGGCGAGGAGCGCTCGGGCACCCTCCGACGTATACGCGTCCGACCGGACGGCAACCCCGCACCGGGGGGTCGCGCCTCAGCCGGCGAGGCGGCCGCGCGCGGTGAGCGCAAAGCCGCCCGGGGCCGTCCGCACCCCGATGCCCTCCACCCGCAGATGCGGGTCCGAGAAGACCGTCAGCGTCGCCAAGCCGCCGAACGGCACCCCCTCGGGCTCGGCGATCAGGCGACCCTCGGAGGCCAGCAGCCGGAAGCGCGCCGAGACGCTCGCCCCGAGCAGCGTGGCCGTGCCCTCCAGCAGAAGCTGGCCGTCACCCGAGGCGATCGGGCGCACCGAGAGCGGAGGGGGGACGGCGGCGCGCAGGTCGGCCTCGCTCACGAGCGCCTCGCCGCTCAGCGCGCCGTCCTGCTCGTGGAGGCGAGCGTCGCGCAGGGTGAGCAGTCCGGTCGAGAGCACATCGGTCGAGGCGTCGAGCCGGCCGACGCCTCCACCGTCGGCCAGCGTGCTGGCCAGCTCGCCGGGGGAGGCGCGGTAGGAGCGCATGCTCACCTCCACGCGGTCAGCGCTCGCCCACAGGAGCTCGACCGCCGGGAAGGCGTGCACGGCGACCCGCTCGACCTCGCCCGAGCGTGCGAGGCGGGTACGCAACCGATCGCCGGCCAGGGACGGAAGCACGACCTGAGCCAGCGCCAGCAGGGCGACGGTGAAGAGCGCAGCGCCGAGCGGAAGGGGAGCGCGCACGGCGCGTTAACCGCCGAGGGCGCCCCGCGAGGCGCCCTCGAGCCAAGCCGGTGAGGAGGCGCTCAGGCCGCCGAGGGCGTCGAGCTCGGGGCCGGCGTGGGCGGCGCGGTGGTCGAGGAGTACTCGAACTCCTCCTCCTTGCCGAACAGCGCGTCGAGCACCTTGTTGCGCAGGCCCTCGGAGACGCCGAGGGCCACCCCGGCGCCCACCAGGACGAGCACGAGCGCGCCGCCGATCCCGCCCTTCTTCTTGCGCTTGGGCCCCTGGCTGAGCGCCTGGCCCGCGTCGCGCAGGGCGGAGGCCGCCTCCTTCAGGTCCTTCTGCAGCTTCTTGTCGTCGAGCAGCGCCTTCTGCGGCGACTTGCCGTTGGACAGCCTCTTGTAGGCGTCCTGCGCGGCGTCGAACGCCGTGCGCACGTTGTCACGCAGATCCTCGTCCTGGATCACGCGCTGCACGTAGGGCTTGCCGGTCTCCACCGCAGCGTTGCCCTTCTGCTGGGCCTGCTTTCTCTTCGACGCCATGCCACTCCCTCGTGTTCGGCTTGCTGTCGGCGGAGCATACCCGGACGGCGCTCCTCCACACCGCCCGATGATTAACCGGCGAGATGCCGCGCGTTCGGGCGACGGTGCGGCCGGGGCGCGCGGTGCGCGCGAGGCGCCGCGGAGGGCAGCGCGAACGGGGTGGGGACGAGCAGCTCGACGTTGCGATCGCCGGCCGTGCCGCGGCGGCCGTCGCGGCCGCCGGCGAGGTCGGCGGGCGTCGGGCGCTCCTGCCAGTCGTTGGCCGAGAGCTGACGCGAGAGCGCCGCGAGCGCGGTCGGAGAGCCGAGGCCGCTCGGCGACAGCCCGGCCGCCGAGTCGATGATCGTGCCGAAGATCGACAGCGTCCGGTCGCGGTTGTCCACGAGCTCGAGCAGCCGCGCCTGCTGCGGGAAGTCGATGTGCGAGGCGGTGTTGACCTCCCAGAACCCGCCGGGGGCGCGGCTCCGGGCCGGACGGCCGTGGGGAGTCACCTGGTTGACGTGCGTGTGGCCGTTGACCCACACCACCACGTTCGGGAAGCGCAGGAGCAGGTCGCGAACCTCGGGCCCCAGCACCCGGCGGCCGCGCTCGTCGAGGGCCTGGATCGAGTTGTCCATGGTGGCGATCGTGTGGTGGGAGAAGATCGCGATGAGCCGGTCGCGTCCGTGCTCGCGCCGGAAGGAGCCGTCGGGCGCCAGCGAGCGGCGGCTGTGGGCGGCGAGCTCGCGCGCGAGCCACGCGAGCTGCGCCTCGTCGATCGACCCGTTGGCCTCTCCGTTGGGATTCACCGTGTCCAGCACCAGCCCGCGCAGCAGGCCGCGGTCGAAGGCGTAGTAGGCGGTCCCGTCGCGCAGGTTGCTCGAGCCGAAGCCGTGGCCGACCGGGCTTCCCGTGGTGCGGAAGTACTCGCGGATCGTCTCCTGGCGTGCGACGATCCGCCGTTCGGGATCGGGGGTGACGAGCCGGACCGGCCCGCCGAGCAGAGCCGCCGCCGACCCGGAGCCCCCGGTCTTGAGGGCGTCGAGCCCGTCCTGCGGCGAGGCGCCGGCGGGCAGGCCGACGATCTTCGCGCCCCCGGTCGAGAGCGCCGAGAGCCGGAAGGAGGTGGGGAAGTTGCCCTGCACGAGGCCGTCGTGATTCCCGTAGGCGGTCAGCCACGGCATGCCCAGCCCGGTGGCCTTGAACGGCCGGCGGGCGGCGTCGAGGAGGCCGGGCACGTCCGGGAACCCGTAGCGCGTGCGCGCGAGGTCGAGGGACGCGCCGGTGGGCGGGCCGTCCGGGTGCCAGTAGTGGACGTCGTAGCTCGTCGGGTTCTGGTCGTGGACGCCCTCCCACCGCGTCAGGTCCCCGGAGTCGGGGCGGACGGTCTGCCCGTCGAGCAGGTCGATGACCCAGCGCAGCTCGTTGTGCTGGCAGTTGTCCACCGCGTCGCCGGTGACGATCGCGAAGTCGAAGCCGCGGCCGGTGACCGGGCCGCGGCCGACCCGGCGCACGGACCGTACGAGCGCCTCGGTCACCTGGGCGGTGAGCATCTCGTGCGGTCGGTAGGCCGAGGAGAAGATGAGCGAGCTCCCGGCACCGTCGTTGTAGCGGTCGAGGTACTCCACGCGAGCGGGCGACTGGGCGTCGAGCACGTGCGTGTCGGTGAACTGGACGAACGACGTGAGCGCGCGGCGCCGCGCCTCGCGACCGCGATGGGCGCGCGCGAGCTCGCCGTGGACGTGGTGTGGCTCCCCCGGTCCGAGCGCGAGCGCCCGGTAGCCCCCGGCGTTGATGACCGGCCCGCGGAGGATCGCGTGGGCGAGCGTCGTGTCGCGGCGCGAGATGGCGCGCGGGCGGGCGAGCGCCGCGGCATCGGGCAGCGCCGCGAGGGCGGCGCCGGCCGCCGCCGCCTCGAGGGCCTCTCGTCGGGTGAGGTGCCGTGGTTGCGTGAAAGCGATGTTAAGCCCTGTGGGCCGCCCTCGCGCCGCTTGCGCGGAACCGCTCAGGTCGCTTGCCGAGGCGATCGGCTCCGCGCCGCCCCGGACCCGGCGGTCACCGTTTCCAGCGACCGGGCGGTCGCCCGGATCCCGAACAGGACGAGCACGGCGGTGAGGAACCCGCTCACCGCCATCACCACGAACGCGCTCGAAAAGCCCCAGAGGCTGTTGGCGCCGAGCACGAGCACCGGCGCGAAGAACCCGCCGAGGTGGCCGAGGCCGTCGCTCAAGGCGATCCCGGACGCGCGTGCGTTGGTGGCGAAGTGCTCCGCCGTGTAGGTGTAGAGCAGCGGGACCAGCAGGCCGATCGTCGCCGAGGCCAGGAAACCGAAGACGATGATGATCGCGGGCGAGACGAAGAACCCGATGACCAGGAGGCAGATCCCCCACGCGACCGCTATGACCGCGATCGAGTGCTTGCGCTCGATGCGGTCGGTGAAGTGGGTCGTCGCGTAGGCCCCGACCAGGAAGCCGATGCCGGAGATGAGCAGGTAGGTGATGCTGTCGGTGAGGCTGTAGCCCTTGTCTGTGAAGAGGTTGGCGTTGAGCGTCAGCCAGCCGTAGTTGCCGACGTAGTAGACGAACCAGACGGCGACGAGAAGCAGCAGGCGGCCGCGGTAGGGCGGGCGCAGCAGCGCCCGCGTCGGGAAGCGCTCCGCGGCGGGCTCCTCGGGCACCGGCTCGGGCGCGGGCAGCTCGACGCCGCGCTCCTTGCGGGCACGTGTCTCGGCCTCCGCCACGACCTCCTCCGCCTCCCCGGTGCGGCCCTGGGACACCAGCCAGCGCGGCGAGGGCGGCAGCGCGCGACGCAGGTAGAGGATCGTGAGGGCACCCACCGCGCCGATGACGAACAGCACCCGCCAGCCGTCCGCGAACGTAGGCACGAGGGCCCGCGCGACGAACGGCACGACGGCGAAGCCGAGATAGGCCGACGTCGTCGCCCAGCTCGTGTAGCGGCCGCGCAGCGGCGCGGGCGAGAGCTCGCCGATGTAGGTGGTGACCGCGGCGATCTCGGCGCCGATTCCCAATCCGGCGATGAAGCGGAAGATCACGAGCTCGGTGATGTTCTGGCTGAACGCCGCCAGCAGCGTGCCGAGGCTGAACACGGCGATCGAGAGGGCAAGGCTGAGACGCCGGCCCCACTTGTCCGCGATCGTGGAGTCGGCGTAGGCGCCGATGATGTAGCCGATGAGGCTGCTCGACACCGACACCGACACCGCGGCCTTGGACACGTGGAACTGCTCCGCGATCACCGGCGAGGCGAAGTTGATCGTGACGATGTCGAAGAAGGCGAAGAAGTAGCCCGCACCGACCACCCACAGCACTCGACGCGAGTGCGGCCAGACGGGGATGCGGTCGAGCCGGGCCAGCGGATCCTGCGCGGCCGAGCTGCTCGGCCGCGGGGCCGGTCCGTCCTCGCGAGCGTTCGGTGTCACACCTGGGGCTCCTCGGTGACGGGCTACCCGGCTGCCGGCGCGCCTAATCGGCGGAGGCGCTCGTCCTTCCGGCGCCGCCGCGATCGCGTATTGCCGTCAGGCCGGCAGCAGGTCGAAGCCTTCCGCGGCGGCCGCGGTCCTGAGCTCGGCGTCGAAGCAGGCGAAGCTGTCGCAGTCCGGAGCCGCCACGCGGGCGGCGAGGGCGCTCGCGAGCTGCACCCCGTCGTAGGCGCGCATCCCATAAGTCGCGACGAGGCTCGCGGAGCGGGCGAGAACGTCCGGAGCGAGGAGCACCACGGCGAACCGGGGAGCCTCGTCGGCGCTTCCCTCGAAGTCCGCCTCGAACTCCTGAATCAGGATCTCCGTCTCAGCGGCACCGAGCTCGCGGATGCGATGCTTGCGCCAGAGCGCCGCGGGGATCTCGACGCGGGCCAGAGCGCCGACGACGATCGGCCCGAGCTCCCGCACGAGGTCGCTGCCCTCCTCCTCGGCGTACAGCTTGACGAGCGCCGAGGAATCCGCGAAGACGCTCAGCCGCGACCGTCGCCGACGAGCTCCGAGAGCGAGCGTCCCCGTCCGGCGGCCGCCCGCGCCGCCGTCAATGCGGCCTCGGCCGGTCGGGGTCCTGCGCTCCGGGTCGGCGGCATGAGCAGCCCCGCTCGCGCCAGCCGCTCGCGCAGCCGCGCCGCCTCGTCGCCGGCCATGTCCGGGTCGACCGCCGCCTGGAGCACCGCCTGCGCGTGAGCGTTGACGCTCCGGCCGTGGTCCGCGGCCACCGCCTTCAGCCGGTCGGCGAGCTCGTCAGGCAGCCGGAGCGTGACCTGGTGCATGATGTCACGGTATCACTCACCGGACACCTCCTACCGTGAAGCCGGACCCGCCGCCGCCGGTGCCGCCGCCAGCCGCTTGGCCCGCCGGCGCGGCGCGCGCCCGTCGAGCAACGCGTCGGGCTCGAGCGCCGCGGCGAGCACCGCGCCGATCTCCGAGACGAACACGAACTCGAGGTCCTTGCGCAAGTGCTCGGGAATCTCGTCGGCGTCGGCCTCGTTCAACTTCGGCGCGATCACCGTCGTGATGCCGTTGCGCTGCGCGGCGAGGGCCTTCTCCTTGAGGCCGCCGATCGGCAGCACCTGGCCGGTCAGGGTGATCTCCCCGGTCATCGCCACCTCCTCGCGTACCGCCCGGCCCGTGAGCAGGGAGGCCAGAGCGGTGGCCATGGTGATGCCGGCACTCGGACCGTCCTTGGGGATGGCGCCTGCAGGCACGTGCAGGTGCAGGTCGTGCTCGGCGAACCAGTCCTCCGGGAGCTCCGGGGCGACCTCCTCCGCGCGTGAGCGCACGTAGGAGAGCGCCGCCTGCGCGGACTCCTTCATGACGTCCCCGAGCTGTCCCGTCAGCGTAAGCCGCCCCGAGCCCGGCATGGAGGTCGCCTCGATGAAGAGCACGTCTCCGCCCGCCGCCGTCCACGCGAGGCCGGTGGCCACGCCCGGCCGCGCGGTCCGCCGCCGCGCCTCGGTGAAGAACTTGCGCTTGCCCAGCAGCTCGCGCGCGCGCTTCTCGGAGATGTTCACCCTGCGGGTAGCCGTCCCCTCGGCCACCTGGCGCGCGACCTTGCGGCACACCGAGCCGATCTCGCGCTCGAGGTTGCGCACGCCCGCCTCGCGCGTGTAGTCGGAGATGATCGCCCGCAGTGCCGGGTCGCCGAAGGAGATCTTCCCCCGGGTCAGGCCGTTGCGCTCAATCTGGCGGGGCACGAGGTAGCGCCGGGCGATCTCGAGCTTCTCCTCCTCCGAGTAGCCGGCGAGCGCGATGACCTCCATGCGGTCGCGCAGCGGTCCGGGAATCGTGTCCAGCGTGTTCGCGGTGGTGACGAACATGACCTTCGAGAGGTCGAAGGAGAGATCCAGGTAGTGGTCCCGGAAGGAGGAGTTCTGCTCGGGGTCGAGCACCTCGAGCATCGCGCTGGCGGGATCGCCCCGATAGTCGGCGCCCATCTTGTCGATCTCGTCGATCATGAAGAGGGGGTTGTTCGAGCCCGCGTCGCGGAGCGCGCGGACGATCGTGCCGGGCATGGCTCCCACGTAGGTGCGCCGGTGGCCGCGGATCTCCGCCTCGTCGCGCACGCCGCCGACGCTGATGCGCTCGAAGCGCCGCCCGAGCGCGGAGGCGATCGAGCGCCCGAGCGAGGTCTTGCCCACTCCGGGGGGCCCGACGAGGCAGAGGATCGATCCCTGGGCGTCGGGCTTCAGCTTGCGGACGGCGAGGAACTCGAGGATGCGGTCCTTGACCGCCTCGATGTCGTAGTGGTCGGCGTCGAGCACCTCGCGCGCGTGCTGGAGATCGAGGTCGTCCTCGGTCGACTTGTCCCACGGCAGCGCGACGATCCACTCGAGGTAGGTGCGGATCACCCCGTGCTCGGCGGCGGCGGGCGGAAGCTTCTCGAGCCGGGAGAGCTCCCGGTCGGCCTGCTTGCGGACCTCCTCGGGCAACGTCACCGCCGCGAGCTGCTCTCGGAGCTCGTCGGCCTCGGCGGCCATCTCGTCGCCCTCCCCGAGCTCGTCCTGGATGGCCTTGAGCTGCTGGCGCAGGAAGTAGTCGCGCTGGGTGCGAGAGAGCTCGGACTGCACCTGGGACTGGATCTTCGTCCCCAGGGAGATGACCTGCAGCTCGCGCGCCAGGATCTCCGCCAGGCTGCGCAGCCGCGCGGCGACGTCGAGCTCCTCGAGCAGGGCCTGCTTCTCCTCGGGCTTCAGGCGCAGCGCCCCGGCGATGAGGTTCGACAGGGCGCCCGGGTCGTCGAGGTTGGCCACCGCGATCAGCAGCTCCTCGGGCAGGTAGGGCACCTCCTCGACGATGGACGAGAACGTGGCCTGCACGTTGCGCACGAGCGCGACGAGCTCCGGGGTCTCGAGCAGCGGAACGTCGGGCGCCTCGGAGAGGTGGGCGAGAAGATAGGGCTCGGTCTGGGTCCAGTCGGTCAGGCGCACGCGCTGGGCGCCCTGGACGAGGATGCGCAGGCTGCCGTCGGGCACCTTGAGCATCCGGGCGACGACTCCGGCCACGCCGACGTCGTAGAGGTCTTCCGGACCGGGCACCTCGAGCTCGGGGCGCCGGCTCGCGACCATGGCGAGGAGGCGATTGCCGCCCAGGGCGTCGTTGACGAGCTGCACGGAGCGCTCCTGGCCGACCGCCAGCGGTATCAGCGTGTCGGGGAAGGTGACCGTGTCGCGCAGGGGGAGCACGGGCAGGGTCTCGGGCAGCGGCCGCGCGCCGCCCACCTCGACCTCGCGGGCGCCGCCCGGGCCGGTGCCGACCTCGATCACGAGGGCTCTGAGCTCGGCACCGATGACCGCGCCGTCTCGATGGGGACGCTGCGGGTGCGCTCGGCGGCACGGGCGAGGGGAAGCTCGATGCGCAGGATCCCGTCCTCGTAGTGCGCGCGGGCCTGCTCGGCGACGACGTCGGCGCCCAGTGCGACCACCCGGCGAAACGGGCCCGACTCGATCTCCACCTGCTGGTAGACGCGCCCCTCGGCGCGTGGGGGGCGGCGATGGCCCGCGAGCGCGAGCTCGCGCCCGGAGATCTGGATCTCGAGCGCGTCGGGATCGATGCCCGCGAGCTCGGCCTGCACGATCGCACGCGGCGGGTCGTCGGCGTAGAACACGTCGACCGCGGGGGAGAAGCCGCCGCGGCGGCGCGGCGTGAAGCCGGAGCGGTCGAAGACGTCGCCGAACACCTGGTCCATCTCGCGCCGCATGCGCTCGAAGTTGGCGAAGAGGTCGCGACTCGGGGGCACTGGCGGCGAAGGCTACCCGCGCGCTCGCGACCTACACCTCGTAGACGGCGCCCTCCGCCGCGACGCGGACCGTGGCGCCGAAGGTGCGTTCGGCCTCCTCGCGCGCCCAGTCATGGTCGAGCTCGTCGGAGATGTGGGTCAGCACGAGCTCGTGCGCGCCGGCGCGCCGGCCGTGCTCGCCGGCCTCCGCCGGGGTGAGGTGGCCGCGCGGGCCCTCGCGCTCGGGCCGCGGGAGCGTGGCCTCGACCATGAAGAGGTCGGTGTCACGGGCGAACTCCACGAGCTCGTCGGTGGGGCCCGAGTCGGCGCCGAAGGTGAACCGTTTCCCGTCGGCCGCCGCGCGCACCTCGACGGCCTGGGTGGGCGTGAAGTGGGGCACCTCGTGGAAGCGGAGGCGCAGGTCGCCGACCTCCACCTCGTCGTCCACGTCGTACTCGCACAGGGCGAAGGCCTTCTCGATCAGCTCCTCGGGTCCCCAGGCGCCGACCACCCGGCGGAAGGTCTCGCGCGCGCCGGAGGGAGCGATCAGGCGCGGCCGCGCCGGGTTCTCCGTGCCGGGCCAGCGGTCGACGGGAACGGGCTGCTGGCGCGGCGCGTAGGTGAGCGCGTAGGCGAACGGGACGAGGTCGAGGAAGTGGTCGGCGTGCAGGTGGGAGATGACCACGGCGTCGATGTCCACGTAGTCGCGGAAGCAGCGCAGCTTGGAGAAGACGCCGTTGCCGCAGTCGAGGAGCACGGAGGTGTCCCCGTCCTCCACGAGGTAGCCGCTGCACGCGCCGCCCGCGTCCTGCCAGGACGGCGACTTGCCGAGCACCGTGACCTGCAACGAATCTCCTTCCTTTGTAACCCTGGAACACTCTATCCGCGTGGGTCTCGCCCTTCCCCTCGCGGCCGCGCCCAGCGGCGGCTTCGCCACCGTCGCGCTCGTCCTTGGTGGCCTGCTCGTGCTCGGCGCGCTGCTCTCGGGACTCGCGCGGCGCACCTTCCTCTCGCTCACCGCGCTCTTCGTCGTCGCCGGGTTCGCGCTCGGCTCCGGGGGACTGGAGGTGCTCTCGTTTTCGGCGCGCTCGCCGTTCGTGCAGGAGCTCGCGCTCGTCGCGCTCGTGGTCATCCTCTTCCGCGACGGGCTCGAGGTGGAGGGAGAGATGCTCCAGACCGCCTGGCACCTGCCGCTGCGCAAGCTGGTGCTGGCCATGCCGATCACCGCGGCGCTCGTCGCCCTCGCCGCCCGGGCCCTCGTCGGGCTCTCGTGGACGGAGAGCTTCCTGCTCGGCGCGCTGCTCGCCCCCACCGATCCGGTCCTCTCCTCCTCGGTGATCACCAACCCCCGCGTGCCGCGGATCGTGCGCCACTCCCTGAACCTCGAGTCGGGGATGAACGACGGGCTGGCCCTGCCGGCCGTGCTGGCGCTGAGCGCCGCGCTCGGCGCCGGCGGCGGACGGTTCGTGTGGTGGCAGTTCGTTCTGCAGGACCTCGGCGTCGGCCTCATCACCGGGCTGCTCGTCGGCGCGCTCGCCGCTCGCCTGCTCCCGGGAGGACGCGGCCGGCGTCCCGACGCGGACATCCCGGCGCACCAGACCTCGCTCTTCGCCCTCGGCACCGCGTTCGCCACCTACGGGATCGCCGTGCTCCCGCCCAGGGGCAACGGCCTCATCGCGGTCTTCGTTTGCGCGATCGTCCTCGGCATCCTGCGCCCCGACGTCCGGGAGTGCTTCGAGCAGCGCGCCGATGACATCGTGGAGATCGTCAAGCTCGGGGTCTTCGTGGTCTTCGGATCGCTGCTCACCCTCCACGGGCTCCTCGGCGACGGATGGGCGGCGGTCGGGGTGGTGGCCTTCACCCTCCTCATCGCCCGCCCGGTGGCGGTGTTCGCCGCCCTGGCCGGCACCCGGACCGACACGGCGACCAAGGGGTTCATGGCGTGGTTCGGGCCTAAGGGCGTGGCGACGATGACCTTTGCCCTGCTCGTCCTCAGCCAGGGAATCCCGGCGGCGAGCCGGATCTTCAACCTCGCCGCGCTCGCCGTCGTCACCTCGATCGTCGCGCACGGCCTCTCGGACACGCCGGGCTCCGAGTGGCTGGCGCGTCGGGCGGAGGCTCGGGAGGGGGGGCCAGGGCGGCCCGCGGTGACGGGGACGGCCGGCTCCGCTGGTGCGGCCGAGGGCTAGAGCGAGCTGCCCTGCCTGCTCAGCGCAGCGGCTGCCAGTCGAGGTCGATGCCGCCGGACCCGTCGCCCCGGTGTCGATCGCCCCGAGCCGGCGACCGCCCAGGTCGATCAAACGCGAGGCGGTTACCCGACGGTGAGAAGACCACGCCGCTCTCCGCGGCGACGTGGTGGCGCGTGAGCCGGCGAACGCCGCGTCCGTCGCCCCGCATCACGTAGACACGTCGCGGTTGCGGATGAAGGCGATGCTCCGGCCGCTCGGCGACCACGACGGCGAGGTCCCGTGTCCCGTCAGGCGCCGGACCGGTCCGCGACCGGACCTGACGTAGATCTGGCCGTCGCGCACGAACGCGATCCGTCCCGTCGACGACCAGGCCGGCTCTGACGCGCCGCCGCAGGTGAGCCGGCGCAGGTTCGCTCCCGAGACGTCAACGACGTAGAGATCTGACCGAGCGGCGGTGTTGGGCCTGCCTTCGAAGAGCAGCCGCCCTCCGTGAGGCGAGAAGACCGGGTTTACGTCGTCGCCCGTCGTCTGCTTGGAGAGCAGATGGAAGTGACGGCCGTTTGCGTCCATGATCGCGATGCGTGGATAAGCCGAGAACGCGATGGAGCGGCCATCGGCCGAGAAGGCCGGCTTGCCGTAACCGATCGAGCAGTCCCCCGACTCCATGTCGGAGCCTCCGGTCTCGCCCGGGGAGGCCGCGGAGCACGAGCGCAGAACGCGCAGCCGACCACCCAGACGCGCGGCGGCGATCCCGTAGTCCGAGCTATCGCCGTTGCTCCCGCTGCTTACCTCGCTGAAGAAGGTGAACGCGATCTCGCCGTCTCGGCCGGGGAACGCGGCCGGGCCCGGCCCGGCACCGCGGCGGCACTCGACAGAGCAACGGCAGCCACCGCAGCGAGCAAGCGCGTGACGGAGATCATCTTTGGGCTCACACCCGGCCAGAACGGGGGCGAACCCGCGAAGTTGCTCTCGCCAGCTCCGGCGCGGACTCGAGCTCAGGCCTGGAGCGCGGCCTGCTCCTGGGCGCTCGGGAACGCCCACGCCGCCTGGGAGCGGCGCTCCTGGCGAAAGACGAAGCGCATCTGCCGGGGGGGCCGCAGGCCGTCGGGATGGTCCGGGCGGAACGTCGCGCACGGCTGCGGCTGAGAGAGCGCACACAGCGCGTTGCACCGGAAGTAGCACTCTTCGCACGACACCTTGGTTCCACCCTTTGCCATCTCTCGTGGACTCCCCGCCCGTTCCCGCGTTCACCAGTCGGCGACATCCAAGCGAAGTTCGCCCCCCACCGTGGACCCGTTCTCCGCAAAACGCAGGAACTTTCGCCAGAGGCGTAAAATACCTGCATAACGCCGCTATAGGCGTCGCCTCTGCGCAAAGCCCCCGCTCTTTCCGAGAAGTGTCCGGGGCGCTCGTCCCCATCCCCGCTGCTCTACCGTCTCGGGCCGCGTGCTCGTCCAGCTCTTCGTCACCTGCCTGGTCGACCTCGTCTACCCCGAGGTCGGCGAGCGCGCGGTCGCGTTGCTCGAGCGCCTGGGCTGCACCGTCGAGTTTCCGCGGGCCCAGACGTGCTGCGGTCAGCCGGCGCTGAACTCCGGCTATCCGGACGACGGGCGGCGTGTGGCCGAGGCGTGGCTCAAGGCCTTCGGCCCGACCGAGGGTCCGATCGTCGCGCCCTTCGGCTCGTGCGTGCACATGGTCCGCCACCACTACCCCAAGCTCTTCGCCGAGGATCCGGAGCGCCTGGCGCTCGTCCGCGAGCTCGCCGCGCGCACCTTCGACCTGCCGCGGTTCGTGGTCGACGAGCTCGGGCACCGGCAGGTGGGCGGGCGCTACCCCGGTCCGCCGGGCACCGCGGTGGCCTACCACCAGGAGTGCCACCTCCTGCGCGGGCTGGACGGAGGCGAGCCGCCGCTCTCGCTGCTGAGCGGCGTGGCGGGGTGCACGCTGGTCGAGCCCGTTCGGGCCGATCTCTGTTGCGGCTTCGGCGGCACCTTCTCGCTCAAGCTCCCCGACGTCTCGACGGCGATGGCCGACGAGAAGCTCGACCGTGCGCTCGACGCCGGCGCAGGGGCGATCGTCTCCACCGACGTGGGCTGCCTCATGCACCTCGAGGGCCGGGCGCGGCGTCGCGGGCTCCCGCTCCGGGTGCACCACATCCTCGACCTGCTCGAACCGGAGGGAGCGCTGTGAGCCCCCGCATCCACGAGCCGCCGAGCGCTCGGCCCGCGCCCGAGGTGACGCTGAACCTCCACCGCGCCGCGGGCCACTGGGCGGCCCAGCGGGTCGAGGCCAAGCGGGAGGTCGACTGGGAGGCGTGGCGCGAGCACGCCCGCGCGATCCGGGCCGACGCCGTGCGCCACCTGCCCGAGCTGCTCGAGCGACTCGAGACCGAGGTCACCGCGTCGGGGGGACGGGTGCACCACGCACGCACGGGCGAGGAGGCGGCGGCGCTGATCGTCGGGCTCTGCGAATCCCACGGCGCGCGGAACGTCGTCAAGGCCAAGTCGATGACCGCGGAGGAGATCGGCCTGAACGAGGCCCTCGCCGGGGCGGGAATCGACTCGGTCGAGACCGACCTCGGCGAGTACATCGTCGAGGAGCTGGGCGACCGGCCCTCGCACATCCTCGCCCCCGCCGTGCACGTGAGCGCCGCGCAGGTCGCCGAGCTCTTCGGTCGCCTCTCGGGCCAGGAGCTCGACCCGGCCGACACCGACGCGCTCGTGAGCTACGCGCGCGGCGCGCTCCGGGAGAGGTTCATCGCCGCCGATCTCGGGATCAGTGGCGTGAACATGGCCGTCGCGGAGACGGGAACGCTCGTGATCGTCGAATCGGAGGGCAACGTGCGGCTCACCACCTCGCTGCCCCGCGTCCACGTCGCGCTCATGGGCGTCGAGAAGGTGATCCGCGACTGGGAGGGCGCGGCGCACATGGTGCAGATGCTGCCGCTCGCCGCCCACGGCAAGCGGGCCGCCGCCTACACGTCCTACATCACGGGTCCGGCGCGCGACGGCGACGACGGGCCGGAGGAGCTCCACCTCGTCCTGGTCGACGACGGGCGCTCGGCGCTGCGCGGAACCGAGTGGGAGGAGGCGCTCCACTGCATCCGCTGTGGAGCATGCCTCTACGCGTGCCCGGTCTACCGCCAGGTGGGCGGCCACTCCTACGGCACGACGTACTCCGGTCCGATCGGCGCGGTGATCACCCCGCTGCTCGAGGGCATGGAGGACTCCTCCGCCGACCTGGCGTGGCTCTCCTCCCTGTGCGGCGCGTGCACCGAGGCGTGCCCCGTGAAGATTCCCCTTGACGACCAGCTCGTCGCGCTTCGCGCGGGGGCGCGCGAGCGGGATCCCCATCCCGCCGAGGTGGCGCTGTTCGCCGGTTGGGCGCGCCTGTGGTCCCGGCCGGCCGGGTATCGCGCCACCGCGGCGACCGGGGGCAAGGCCCTCGCCCCGCTCTGGAGCCGGTTGGCTCGCGCCGGAGACGGCGACGGCGACGGATGGCAGCGCCGAGCGCCCTTCCCGTTCTCGCGCTGGACGGCCGAGCGCGACGCGCGCGCTCCGGCGGCCGACCCCTTTCACGCGCGCTGGCGACGGCACCGTGGTTGAGGACTTCCGGCGCCGACTCGAGGCCGTCGACGGGCGCGTGCACGAGGCGCAGTCACTCGACGCCGCCCGCGAGATCGCCCGGGAGCTGATCGGTGCCGGCACGGTCGCCCGCTGGGCCGACACCGAGCTCGAGGGGATCGTGCAGGACGGCGGAGAGGCGCCGGCCGAGACGGCCGAGGTCTCGCTGATCGTCGGAGACGTCGGCGTGGCAGAGACGGGGGCGATCGGGTTCGTCCACGGGAGCGGACGGCCACGGGCGACCGGCCTGCTCCCCTCTCGCCAGGTCGCCCTCCTGCGCCGCGACGCGCTCGTCGCGAGCGTCGCCGAGGCGCTCGCGCGAGTCGGCCTCCGCGGCGAGAGCGAGGGCCGCCTCCCGGCCAACGTGGTCTTCGCCGCGGGTCCGAGCCGTACCTCCGACATCGAGCAGCGGTCGATCCGGGGCGTGCACGCCCCCCGTGAGCTCGAGGTCATCCTCTACGGCCCCTCCTCCCGCTCGCCATGAAGATCCTCCTCACCGGGATATCCGGCTACATCGGCTCGGCGCTCGTGCCGCGCCTCGAGCGTGACGGCCACGAGCTGCGCGGACTGGCGCGCGACCCGGCCCGCGTCAGCCTCCGGGTGCCGGTGGTGCGCGGCGACGCGGTGAGCGGCGCGGGGCTCGCGGAGGCGATGGACGGCGTGGAGGTCGCCTACTACCTCATCCACTCCATGGAGCCCTCCTCCGACGGCTCGTTCGCCGACCGCGAGCTGCGCGCCGTGCACAACGTGGTGCGCGCCGCGCGGGAGGCGGGCGTGCGCCGGATGGTCTACCTCGGCGGCCTCGTCCCGACAGGGGCGAAGCCCTCGGCCCACCTCGGCAGCCGCCTGGCCGTCGAGGAGGCGATCCTCCAGGGCATCTCCGACTCGGTGGCCCTGCGCGCCTCCATCGTGATCGGCGCGCGCTCGCGCTCCTTCCGCTTCCTCGTGCGGCTCGTCGAGCGGCTGCCGGTGCTCGCTCTGCCGGGCTGGCGCGAGCACCGCACGCGCCCCATCGACGGGCGCGACGTGCTCGAGTACCTCATCCGTGCCGCGACCCTGCGCGAGGCGGGCGGGCGCTCACTCGACATCGGCGGGCCCGAGGCCATGACCTACGCCGAGCTCATCGACTCCATCCGCGACGCGATGCTCGTCGGGCGCCCGACCGTGCGGCTCGGGCGGCTCAACCTCACGCCGGTCGCCAGCCGCGTGGCCGCCGCGGTGGCCGGGGAGGACCACGCCCTCATCGGCCCCCTGATGGAGGGGCTCGAGCGCGACCTGCTGCCCCGCGACGAGAACGCCGCCGCGCTCTTCGGCCTTCGCCTGCACTCCTTTCGGGCCGCGGTCGAGCGGGCGCTCCGCGAGTGGGAGGCGACCGAGCCGCTCGCCGCTCGCTAGCCTCGCGGCGCCCATGGGCCTCGTCAAGACCTCCATCGAGATCGCCGCGCCCCCCGAGAGGGTGTGGAAGGTGGTCATGGACCCACAGCTCCTCGACGACTGGGTCACGATCCACCGCAAGCTCGAGCACGTCTCCGACGACCCGCTCAAGGACGGCTCCTCCATGGAGCAGACCCTCTGCCTGCGCGGCGCGAGCTTCAAGGTCAGATGGCGCATCGTCGAGGCCGACGCGCCTCGCCTCGCGGTCATGGAGGGAAGGGGACCGGCGCGCTCGACGGCGTCGATCCGCGACGAGCTCACCCCGATCGAGGGCGGTACGCGCTTCGACTACGTCAACGAGTTCCGCGCCCCGATGGGGCCGCTCGGCTCCATGGCCAGCCGCGTGCTCGTAGGCGGCGCCTCCGAGCGGGAGGCGAACGCCTCCCTGAAGAAGCTCAAGGCGCTCGTTGAGCACGCCCCCCACTGACATACTCTCCCTTACCGTTTAACGGCAACTGAGTGACTTCCTATATGGTGGCCTCTATCACTCGGTGAACCCCAAGCGTTGACGCGCGGAGCGGAGGTAGAAGTGGCGGACTTTCTCGACGCCAAGGTGAAGGAGATCGACGAGCGGCTCAAGGAGCTCGGCCCGCTCGTGCAGGAGTACCACCGACTCGAGGCGGCCCGCCAGGCGCTCTCCGGGGTGAGCGGCTCCTCCGGGCCCGCGCGCGGCCGCGGCCGCGCCACGGGAACCACGGGCGGCCGTCGGCGCGGGCGCCGGCGGGGAGGAGGCAACACCCGCTCGGCTCAGACGCTCGAGCTCGTGCGCACCCGCCCCGGGATCACGATCCCCGAGCTCGCCGAGGCGATGAGCATCAAGCCGAACTACCTCTACCGCATCCTGCCCGGCCTCGAGCAGGAGGGACAGGTCTCCCGACAGGGCAAGGGCTGGGCGGCCGGGGGAGCCGCTCCGTCGAGCGGCGAACCCGAGTCCTGAGGGACTCCCCGCCGAGCGGGGCCGGCTCTCAGACGAGGCCGGCCTCGCGCACGGAGTCGCGCTCGTCGCGGAGCTCGGCCACCGTCTTCTGGATCCGCTCGCGCGAGAAGTCACTCACCTCGAGGTCGTCGACGATCGAGTAGGAGCCGCCCGAGCAGGTGACCGGGAAGCCCGAGAAGACCCCCTCCTCCACGTCGTAGGAGCCGTCGGAGGGGATCGCCATCGAGGTCCAGTCACCGTCCGGCGTACCGTGCACCCAGTCGCGGACGTGGTCGATCGCCGAGCTGGCCGCCGAGGCGGCGCTCGAGGCCCCGCGCGCGTCGATGATCGCCGCCCCGCGCTTGGCCACCGTGGGGATGAAGTCGCTCTCGAGCCACCCCTGGTCGTTCACGGTCTCCGCCGCGTCCTTCCCCCTCACCTTCGCGTGGAAGATGTCGGGGTACTGCGTCGGCGAGTGATTGCCCCACACCGTCATCTGGGTGATCTCGCGCACGCTCGCGCCGGTCTTCTTCGCGAGCTGGGCCTTGGCCCGGTTGTGATCGAGCCGCATCATCGCGGTGAAGCGCTCGCGCGGGATGTCGGGAGCGTTGCTCTGCGCGATCAGGCAGTTCGTGTTGGCCGGGTTGCCGACCACGAGGACCTTGACGTCGTCGGCCGCGCCGGCGTTCAGCGCCTCACCCTGGGGCTTGAAGATGCCGCCGTTGGCCTCGAGCAGGTCAGAGCGCTCCATGCCCTTCGAGCGCGGCTTGGCGCCGACGAGCAGGGCGACGTTGACCCCGTCGAACGCCTGCTTGGCGTCGTCGGTCATCTCGATCCCCGCGAGCAGCGGGAAGGCGCAGTCGTCGAGCTCCATGGCCACGCCCTCGACGGTCTTCATGGCGTCGGGGATCTCGAGCAGGGAGAGGACCACGGGCTGCTCGGGACCGAGCATCTCTCCCCCGGCGATGCGGAAGAGCAGGGAGTAGCCGATCTGTCCGGCGGCGCCGGTGACGGTGACGCGGACGGGGCTGGATGCGTTCACTGGTTCATCTCCTCGATGACGGCGTCGGCGAATTGCGAGGTCCCCACCGCGGAGGGATCGTCGCGGCTGGGCTTCAGGTCGTAGGTGACCTTCTCCCCCTTGCGGATGACCTCGGCGATGGCCTTCTCCATGCGGTCGGCGGAATCGTCCTCGTTGATGTGACGGAGCATCAGCACTCCGGAGAGCATCAGCGCGGCGGGGTTGACCTTGTTCTGTCCCTTGTACTTCGGTGCCGAGCCGTGGGTGGCCTCGAACATCGCGGCCTCGGTGCCGATGTTGCCTCCGGGCGCGAGTCCCAGGCCGCCGATCATCCCCGCGCCGAGGTCGGAGACGATGTCGCCGTAGAGGTTCGGCAGCACGATCACGTCGTACTCCTCGGGACGGGAGACGAGCTGGTTGCACAGGTTGTCGATGATGCGATCCTCGAACTCGATGTCCTCGTGGCGCTTGGCCACCTCGCGCGCCACTTCGAGGAACAGTCCGTCGGTGAACTTCATGATGTTGGCCTTGTGGGCCGCGGTCACCTTCTTGCGTCCGTTGGCCTTCGCGTAGGAGAAGGCCTCCTCGACGATCCGCTCCGAGCCGAACCGCGAGATCGGCTTGACCGAGATCCCGGCGTCGTCGCGAACGTGCTCGCCGAGCTCCTCGAGCTCGTGCCGGAGCTTGGCGTTCTCCTCCGAGCCCTCTTCGAACTCGATCCCCGCGTAGAGATCCTCGGTGTTCTCCCGGACGATGACGATGTCGGTCTCGGGGAACCGAGTCCGCACGCCCTCGTAGGCCTTGCAGGGACGGATGCACGCGAACAGGTCGAGCTCCTTGCGCAGAAGGACGTTGACCGAACGGAACCCCGAGCCCACCGGGGTGGTGGTCGGACCCTTGATCCCCACCCCGTTGCGCTTGATGGAGTCGAGCGTGCGATCCGGGAAGGGGGTGCCCTCCTCCTCGTAGACGTCCTCCCCCGCGGGCTGCTCGTCCCAGTCGAACTCGACGCCGGTGGCCTCGAGCACCCGGCGGGTGGCCTCGACGAGCTCCGGGCCCGTTCCGTCGCCGGGGATCAGGGTGACTTCGTGGGCCATGCGGGCGTCGGTCCTTTCGCGGGCGGTTCGGACGGGGGCGCGATGCTATCGACGCTCGCCGGCTGCCGACTTGCGGCGGCGGCGGCTCGCCTGGTTCACTTGAGGGATGACCGCGCTCACCGATCGCCCCGCCGCCCGCGCCACCCATGAGGTGGAGAACCAGCCTCCGCCGCTCGAGGGCTACAACCTCTTCACGGAGCACCGCACCCTCGTGGAGGGACTGCGGCGAGAGGGAGGCGCCTGGGCCGAGGAGCGCGCGGTCGGCGTGGGTGCGCACGCCGGCGGGGAGCCGCTCGAGTGGGGCGTCCAGGCCAACGAGCACCCGCCCGTGCTGCACACCCACGACCGCTACGGCCACCGGATCGACGAGGTCGCGTTCCACCCCGCGTGGCACCAGCTCATGCGCGCGGCGACCGGGCACGGGATCCACTCTCTCCCGTGGCGGGACCCACAGCCGGGAGCGCACGTGGCGCGCGCCGCGCTGCTCATGACCTGGGGCCAGGTCGAGGGCGGCCACCAGTGCCCGCTCACCATGACCTTCGCCGCCGTGCCCGCCCTGCGCACGCAGCCCGAGCTGGCGGCGGAGTGGGAGCCGCGGCTGACCTCGCTGGACTACGACGGCCGGCTCGAGCCGCCGGAGGGCAAGGACAGCGCCCTGTGCGGAATGGCGATGACCGAGAAGCAGGGCGGCTCGGACGTGCGTGCGAACACCACCCGCGCCGTGGCCGTCAACGGCGGCGGGGCCGGCGCCGAGTACCTCCTCACCGGCCACAAGTGGTTCTGCTCGGCGCCGATGTGCGACCTCTTCCTGGTGCTCGCCCAGGCGCCCGAGGGCCTCTCCTGCTTCGCCGTTCCCCGCGTCCTGCCCGACGGCAGCCGCAACGTCTTTCGCCTCCAGCGGCTCAAGGACAAGCTCGGTAACCGCTCGAACGCCTCGAGCGAGGTCGAGTTCGACGGGACGTGGGGGCGGATGGTCGGCGAGCCCGGCCGGGGAGTCCCGACGATCATCGAGATGGTCGGCCACACGCGCTTGGACTGCGTGCTCGGATCGGCGGCCGGGATGCGCCTGGCCGTCTCCCACGCCACCCACCACGCCGCGCACCGCGCCGCGTTCGGCGCCGCGCTGATCGACCAGCCGCTCATGCAGAACGTGCTCGCCGACCTCTGCGTCGAGTCAGAGGCGGCGACGCTCGCCGGGCTGCGCCTGGCGCGCGCCTACGACGAGGGCGACCTTCCCCTCAAGCGTTTGGCTACCGCGGTCATGAAGTACTGGGTGTGCAAGCGCGGGCCCATGCACGCCGCCGAGGCGCTCGAGTGCCTGGGTGGCAACGGGTACGTCGAGGCCTCGGGCATGCCGCGCCTCTACCGGGAGCAGCCGATCAACTCGGTGTGGGAGGGCTCGGGCAACGTCATGTGCCTCGACGTGCTCCGCGCGCTGGCGCGCTCGCCCGAGTCGCTCGAGGCTTACCTCGCCGAGGTGGAGGAGGCATCCGGCGCCGACCCGCGCCTCGACGTCTTCGTCGCGGGGCTGCGCGCGGAGTTCGCCGACTTCGACGGGATCGAGGCGCGCGCCCGGCGCGTGGTGGAGAAGATGGCGCTGGCCCTGCAGGCCTCGCTGCTCGTTCGCCACGGGCTCCCCGCCTCGGCCGACGCCTTCTGCGCCGCCCGGCTGGCCGGCGACGCCGGGCTCGCGTTCGGCACGCTGCCGGGCGGCGCCGACTTCGGCGCGATCGTGGAGCACCACCGGCCGCTGGTCGGCGCTTGACGCTCCTTTCCTTCTTGATCTAGGAAGGGGTGCGGTCCCAACGGTTTCTGTCCACGCATGTCGATCCGGAGCACTCGTGGACCAAGACCCGCGCCCTCAACCTCGCCCAGGCCAAAGCCTTCGTGGCCGCCCGCGCCGCGCCGACCCCACCCGACCCCGCGCCCCCACGGCACCGAACAGACCGACGCATCCCACGCAGTCCTGGCAGTCCACGCATCCGACGCACGCGACGCAGCGCTCGCAGTTGATGCAGCCGACGCACGCGACGCACAGGCTCACCGCGACCGACAGCAGAGTGAGGATGCTGCCGGCGACGGCCACGGATCCCGCCGTCGCAACCGAGCCCGCGGTCGCCACCGAGCCGGCCGTGGCCACGGACCCTGCGGTCGCGACCGACCCCGCGGTCGCCGCCGATCCCGCCGTGGCGAGCGAACCGACGGTGGCGATCGATCCCGCCGTGACCGCCGAGCGCTTCGTGCTCACCGAGGCGGAGGTGAGGACCGAGTCCGTCGTCTCGATGGAGTCCTCGCTCCAGTCGACCGCGACGTACATCACGCGATCCCGTAGATGTCGTTGAACTTGCCGCGCAGGTAGTCGAGGTAGGGATCCACCGCGATCGGACCTCCGGCGACCTTCCGTAGGGTCTCGCTCGGGGTGAACTTGCGCCCGTAGCGGTGCAGGTGCTCGCGCAGCCACTCGCGCAGCGGAGCGAGCTCGCCTCGCTCGATGCGCGCGTCGAGGTCAGGCAGCTCGGCGCGGGCACGCGCCCAGATCTGCAGGGAGATGATGTTCCCCAGCGCGTAGGTCGGGAAGTAGCCGAAGAGCCCGGCCGACCAGTGCACGTCCTGCAGCACGCCGCGCGCGTCGTCGGGAACCTCGACGCCCAGGTAGTCGCGCATCCGTGCGTTCCACGCCTCGGGCAGATCGGCGACGGCCAAGCGGCCTTCGATGAGCTCCTGCTCGAGCTCGAAGCGGAGGATGACGTGCAGCGAGTAGGTCGCTTCGTCGGCCTCGACGCGGATGAGCGACGGGCGCACTCGGTTTACCGCGCGGAAGAGCTCCTCGACCCCGACGCCGGCGAACTGCGACGGGAAGGCGGCCTGGAGCAGCGGCAGCACCCACGTGCAGAACGGGCGGCTGCGGCCCACGACGTTCTCCCACAGGCGGCTCTGAGACTCGTGCAGGGCGAGCGAGACGCCGCTGCCCAGCGGCGTGCGCACGAGCTCCGGAGCCACGCCGGCCTCATACAGGCCGTGCCCGCACTCGTGCAGCGCGGAGAAGAGCGCCATGCCCAGGTGCTCCTCCTCGTAGCGCGTGGTCAGGCGCACGTCGCCGGGCGTGCCGGTGGCGAACGGATGGGCTGCCTCGTCCAGGCGCCAACCCGCGAGGTCGAATCCGAGGCGGGGCAGGATCTCGAGCACGAGCGCGCGCTGCTCCTCGGCGGCAAACGTGCCGCGGAGCGGTGAGCTCACGACCTCCTCCGCGTCCGAGGCGCCGGTCCGTTCGGCGATCGCGGCGATGAGGGGAACGAGCCCGCGCTTGAGCTCCGCGAACACAGCGGCAACCTCGGCGGTGCGCGTACCGGGCTCGAAGTCGTCGAGCAGCGCGTCGTAGGCGCAGTCGAACTCGCCCGCAAAGCACTCGACGTAGCGGCGCTTGAGCTCGAGGCTGCGCTCGAGGTGGGGACGGAAGAGCTCGAAGTCCGACAGTGCCCGCGCCCGCTCCCACGCCTCCTGGCCGAGCGACGCCGCGCGCGCCATCTCCGCCTTGAGCTCGCCGGGCACCCGCCGGGCCTTGTCGTAGTCGCGCCGCGCGACGCGCACGAGGCTCGCCGCGTCGGTTTCGGGCGGCTCGCCGGCGGCCTCCTCGGCGGCCTTCTCGAGCAACGTGCCGATCTCGGGCGCGGTCGCGCGCTCGTGCACGACGGTCTCGAGCGTGGCGAGCTGCTCCGCGCGAGCGGGTGCCCCCGCGCGGGGCATCATCGTCTGCTGGTCCCACTGCAGCGTCCCCGCGGCCTGCTCGAGATCGCTCACCTCGGCCAGCCGCTCGCGCAGGCCCTGCATCGCCGTGCTCATCCCGTTGAAGCCTCCGTGACCCGGCTACCGCGGCGGGCCGGCGTGGCGCCGAACCCCCGCCCTATGCGACCATTCCAGCATGTTCGGACGCGCTGGCTCCTTCAAGCTCATGGAGCTCTTCGGCATCCGGATCGGGGTGAGCGCGAGCTGGTTCCTCGTGCTCTTCTTCGTGATCTTCTCCCTCTCCGGGCCGTTCCGCGTCACCCTGCACAGCTCGGACACGGTCGCCTACGCGACCGCGGTGGCCACCGCCCTGCTGTTCTTCGGCTCGATCATCCTCCACGAGCTGGGGCACGCGCTCACCGCGCGCCGGCGCGGCATCACCGTCCACGGGATCGACCTGTGGCTGTTCGGAGGGATGGCCCGGCTCTCCAGGGACGCCAGCTCGCCCGGCGAGGACTTCAAGATCGCCGCCGCGGGTCCGCTCGTCACGCTTCTCGTGGTCCTCGCCTGCCTCGGCGGCGGGGTGGCGGGGTTCGGAGCGGAGCGGTTCTTCGGCGGGACGACCCTCTCCGCCCACGCCGGCATCACCCCGATCGTCCTCCTGCTCTCGTGGCTGGCGACGATCAACGCCGTCCTCTTGATCCTCAACCTCATCCCCGCCTTCCCCCTCGACGGCGGCCGGATCGCACGCGCGCTCGTCTGGCGGCTCACCGGCGATCGCACGCGCGGCACCCGGGTCGCCGCCCGCATCGGGCAGGGCTTCGGATACGCGCTCGCCGGCATCGGGGTCTTCGCCCTCGCGAACGGCGCCGTGCAGGAGGGCCTCTCGGCGCTCGTGCTCGGGTACTTCATGAACCAGGCGTCCCGCTCGACGATCCTCCAGACCGCCTTCTCGGAGCGCATCGACGGGGTCAGCGTGGCCGACATCATGGACACCGAGCCGGTCAGCGTCCCCGCCGGGACGCCGATCGCGCAGGCCCGCGACGAGTACTTCGCACGCTACGGCTGGGGCTGGTTCCCGGTGGTCGACGCCGTCGGGCGCCTCGTCGGGCTGGTGCGGCGCGATCCCGTGAGCGACGCGGCCGACACCGCCCAGCAGGTCGACGCGGGGATGGAGGGAGATGAGGAGTGGCGGATCGCGCCGGACCAGCCGCTCGGGGCGCTCGTGGCCTCCGAGCCGCTCCGGCGGCTGGGAGCGCTGCTCGCCGTCGACCGGGAGGGCGTCCTGCGCGGCGTGGTCACGCTCGACCAGGTGCGCCGGGCGATCGCGGCCGCGGCCACACCCGTCGTCTGACAGAATCGCCGCGGATGCCCGCCCACGACGTCCTCATCATCGGCGCCGGCCTGGCCGGCCAGCGTGCCGCCCTCGCCGCGGCCGAGGCCGGAGCGACCATCGCCATCCTCTCCAAGGTCCATCCCGTGCGCTCCCACTCCGTGGCGGCGGCGGGCGGCATCAACGCCGCGATCAACCCGGAGGACTCCTGGGAGTCCCACGCCTACGACACGGTCAAGGGCTCGGACTTCCTGGGCGACCAGGACGCGATCGAGGTCATGTGCCGCGAGGCGCCCGACGAGCTCGTCCACCTCGAGCACATCGGCGTCACCTTCCACCGCGATCCCGAAGGGCATCTGGCCCTGCGAGCCTTCGGCGGCGCCTCGATGAAGCGCACGGCCTACGTGGCCGACATCACCGGCCAGGCGACGCTCCACGTCCTCTACGAGCAGCTCATGAAGCACCACCAGAAGATCGACCGCTACGAGGAGTGGTTCACGACCACGCTGCTCCGTGACGAGGAGGGCGCGTGCGTCGGCTGCGTGGCGCGCGACATACGCCGCGGCGGGCTCGAGGTGTTCCGCGCCAAGAACACGATCCTCGCCGCCGGGGGCTGCGGCCAGGCCTTCCGCCCGACCACCAACGCCCTCATCTGCACCGGCGACGGCATCGCGCTCGCCTACCGGGCGGGAGCGCCGCTCATGGACATGGAGATGGTCCAGTACCACCCGACCACGCTCGCGGAGAACGGCTTTCTCATCACCGAGGGGGCCCGCGGAGAGGGAGCCCAGCTCTTCAACAAGGACGGCGACCGGTTCATGGAGAGCTACGCGCCGAACAAGCTCGAGCTCGCCTCCCGCGACGTGGTCTCGCGCGCCGAGCAGACCGAGATCAACGAAGGCCGTGGCTTCGAGGACGGGACCATCGCCCTGGACATCACCAAGGTGCCGCGCAAGCGCACCCTCGAGGCGTTGCGCGAGATCGTCAACATCGGCCGCGACTTCGCCGGCGTGGACATCACCCGGGAGCCCATCCACATCAAGCCCGGCATGCACTACATCATGGGCGGGGTGAAGACCGACATCCACGGACGCACGCCGATCGACGGGCTCTACGCCGCCGGCGAGGTCGCGTGCGTCTCGGTGCACGGGGGCAACCGCCTCGGCGCCAACTCCCTGCTCGACACGCTCATCTTCGGCCGGCGCGCGGGCGAGCACGCCGCCGCCCGCGCCCAGGGCGTGTCGATGCCCGAGATCGCGTGCTCGCCCGTCGACGACGAGCAGCGCAAGCTCGACGCGATCATCGCGCGCGAGCACGGCGGACGGCGCGTCTCGGAGATCAAGCGCGAGCTCGGGGAGACCATGAACCGCTACGTCGCCGTCTACCGCGACGCGGAAGGGCTCGCCGAGGCCCACGGGATCGTGCGCCGCCTCAAGGAGGAGGCTCAGGTGGCATGGATCGACGACCGCGGCACCGTCTTCAACCAGGACGTGCTCGGGTCGCTCGAGCTCGGCTACATGCTCGACTGCGCCGAGACGATCATCGTCGGCGCCGAGGAGCGCACGGAGTCGCGCGGCGCGCAGTACCGCACCGACTTCCCCGAGCGCAACGACGACGAGTGGCTCAAGCACATCGACCTCTCCCTCAACGGAGGCGAGGAGCCGGAGGTGAGCTACTCGGAGATCACCTTCACCCAGTGGCAGCCGGAGGAGAGGAAGTACTAGGTGCCCGAGTACACGCTGAAGCTCCGCCGCTATGACCCCGAGTCGGGGAACGCCCCCTACTGGGAGAGGTTCACCGTCGACCTCCCGCCGCAGCTCTCGGTGCTCGAGGGCATCCTCCAGGCGCGCGCCGACCAGGACGGGACGATCGGCATCCGCTGCTCGTGCCGCGCGGCGATCTGCGGCTCCTGCGGCGTGCGCATCAACGGCCGGCCCGGGCTGGCCTGCCACACGCACATCTCCGCCGCCGCCCACGGCGCCAAGACGCGCGGCTACGACGCGATCGAGGTCGAGCCCATGGGCAACATGCCCGTGATCAAGGATCTCATCGTCGACATGGACGCGGTGCACTGGAAGAAGATCCAGCGCGTGACCCCGTGGCTCATCAACCAGGAGCCGGTGCCCGAGCGCGAGTACGCCGTCCCCCACGAGAACATGGTCGACATCACGCAGTCGATGGCCTGCATCCAGTGCGGGGCATGCGTGTCGGACTGCCTCTCCATGGAGGTCGATCCCCTCTTCGTCGGCCCCGCGGCGCTCGCCAAGTCCTACCGGTTCGTGGGCGATCCGCGCGACGCCCAGCACTTCGACCGCCTCAAGGACCTCGCCGAGGACCCCCACGGGATCTACGACTGCACTCACTGCTTCAACTGCATCGAGGCGTGCCCCAAGGGCGTGGCGCCGATGAGCCAGATCATGCGCCTGCGCCGCAAGGCGGGCTCCGACCACGAGATCGAGGACCGCAACAACGGGTTGCGCCACGAGCACGCCTTCGTGGAGAACATCCGCAAGAACGGGCTGCTGCACGAAGGAGACCTGCTGCCCGATTCCTACGGAGGCAAGTTCAACCCGCGCGCGGTCCCCGTCCTCACCGGCTCCCTGCCGGCGATCACCACCGCTCTCCTGCGCGGCAAGGTCACGCCCCAGAAGGCGCTGCTCCATCCCCACCGCAAGCAGTTCAAGGACCTCAAGGACTACTTCGAGGCGATCGAAAAGAAGGACGAGCGCTACGAGCTGAACCTGTACGTCACCGGCTACGAGGACGTCGAGGAGACGCCCGACGATGAGCCGGAGGACCCGCCCGCGGACGGCGGCGACACCGGCACCGGCTCGGCCTCCGGCGCGAGCCCCGATCAGACCCAGGGCGCGGGAACGGAGGGCGCATGAGAGTTGCCTACTGGCCGGGCTGCGTGAGCCGCGGCTTCACCCCCGAGCTGCACGGGTCGATGGCGGCGGTGGCGCCGCTGCTCGACATCGAGCTCGTCGAGCTCGACCGGGCGGCGTGCTGCGGCGCGGGCGTGATCGCCGAGCACAACCAGGAGCTCGCCGACACGCTGAACGCACGGACCTTCGCCCTGGCCCAGCAGACCGACGGCGAGCTGATGATGAACATCTGCTCCACCTGCCAGGGCGCGCAGAGCGAGTGCCAGGAGCGCCTCGACGCCCAGGGTGACTACCGCGATCTGATCAACGGCAACCTCGCGGACGAGGACCTCTCCTACGAGAAGGGCCTGACCAACAAGAACCTCCTCTGGCTGCTGGTGGAGGACATCGGACTCGAGAACCTGAAGAAGAAGGTCAAGAAGCCGCTCGAGGGCCTCAAGGTCGGGCCCTTCTACGGCTGCTACATCGTGCGCCCGACGCCGCGCCTCGGCATCGACGACGACCATCCGCGCGACCTCTACATGCATTGGCTGATCGAGGCGCTCGGCGGCACGGTGATCGACTACGCCGGCATCTACAAGTGCTGTGGATTCCCGCTCATCACGATGAACCGCGAGGCCTCCCTGCAACAGGCCGGCCGGCACCTCGGCGATGCGGTCGACGCCGACGCCGACTGCCTCGTGGTGCCGTGCCCGCTCTGCCACCTGAACCTCGACCTGCAGCAGCCGCTGGCCCAGAAGGTCGTCGGGCGCACGCTCGGTATGCCGGTGCTGCACCTGCCCCAGCTCGTCGGCCTCGCCCTTGGGCTCGAGCCCAAGGAGCTGGGCATGGGTAAGCATGTCGTCAAGCCCACGTCGGTGATCGACTGGTCGACGTCAGTGGTGGCGGGCGCTTCGGCGAGTTGACGAGAGCGAGGACCTCGCGGCCCTCGCTCTCGAGCACGTACCCCGTTCCGCACTCCAATGAGAGGTGCGGGCCGCCCTGGGAAGACGGTTCGACGCCATCCGCGCGTCGAGGCCAGATGGTGCCGGCTCCCGATGTCCCTGTCCTCCCCTTCACAGGGGTATCTTCGGGTGAAGGCGAGATAGAGGACGGGTGAGGCCGTACTCACCCTGAAGCGCCGATCTCGCTAAGGTGCGCCCGAGGCCATGGACCGCCCCGCGCCGATCAGCGTCATCGTCGCCCGCTTCGAGGATCTGGTCTCCCGGGGGCTCTGCTCGCTCATCGCGGGCGACTCCGAGCTCCGCCTGGTCGCCGCCGAGGTGCCCCACGAGCGGATCGACCGGGCGATCTCCGACCACGCACCCCAGGTCGCGCTGATCAACTACGCGGCGCTCCGCTCGCCGATCGAGGTGCACGAGCTCACCCGCGGCCATCCGCACACCGCCGTGATGGTCCTCGCCGGTCGCCCGAGCGCCGCGGAGTGCAATCAGATGCTCGCCTTCGGCGCGATCGCGTGCCTCTCCAAGGAGACGGAGGCCCGCGACATCCTGAGCGCTGTGCACCTCGCCTCCCGCGGGCTCCAGGTCCTGCCGCGTGCTCCTGCGGGCGTCGGGGCCCCTGAGCTGCCGGGCGCCGGGCCGGACCTCCTCACCGCGCGTGAGGCCGACGTGCTGGCCCATCTCCAGCAGGGCCGCTCGAACGCCGAGATCGCCGCCGCGCTGCAGGTGGGCGTGGAGACGGTCCGCACGCACGCGCGCCACATCTACCGCAAGCTCGGCGTTAGGACGCGACGCGAGCTCGGGACGCTGCGGGTCGCCACGCCTCCGGGGGCGTAGCGCCCGCGGTGGATCAGGCGGCGCGTGCCGCGCGTGCCCCGAGAAGACCGCGGGCGTGGAGCAGCTCGGCGAGCTGCACCGCGTTGGTCGCCGCGCCCTTGCGCAGGTTGTCGCTCACCACCCAGAGCTGGAGCGCCCGCTCGTGGCTCGGGTCGCGCCGGATCCGCCCGACGAGCACCTCGTCGCGCCCGGCCGCCGCGAGGGCGGTGGGATAGGCGTCACGGGTGGGATCGTCGAGCACCGCGACACCGGGCGCGCGCTCGAGCACCGCGCGGCAGTCCTCGGCTGAGAGCGGCTCGCGGGTCTCGACGTTGACCGACTCCGAGTGCGAGTTGATCACCGGCACCCGCGCGCAGGTCACCCCCACGCGGATCGTCTCGTCGCCGAGGATCTTCCGGGTCTCGAAGATCATCTTGCGCTCCTCGTTCGTGTGGTCGTCGCCGTCGGCGAAGGTGCCCGCGCCGCCCAGCACGTTGAACGCAATCGGGTGGGGATAGACCGTCGGAGGATCGGGAGCCATGTCGTGCAGCACGGCGTGCGTCTGGGCCTTGAGCTCCTCCACGGCCCTGACTCCCGTGCCGGAGACCGACTGGTAGGTCGAGACGAGCAGCCGCTCGATCCCCACGGCGTCGTAGATCGGCTTGATCGCCACGAGGAGCTGCATCGTCGAGCAGTTGGGGTTGGCCACGATGCCGCGGTGCCCCTCGAGGGCATCGGCGTTGACCTCGGCGACCACGAGGGGTACCTCGGGGTCGGTGCGCCAGGCCGAGGAGTTGTCGACCACCACCGCGCCCGCCCGCGCGAAGCGTGGCGCCCACTCCCGGGACACGGTCGCCCCCGCGGAGAAGAGCGCGAGGTCGAAGCCGGCGATGTCGTCCTCGGCCAGCGCCCGGACCCCCATCCCGCGCAGCTCCCGCCCCGCCGAGCGCGCGGACGCGAACGGGACGAGCTCGGCCACGGGCAGCCGGCGCTGAGCGAGGACGTCGAGCATGATCGTCCCCACCGCGCCCGTCGCGCCCACGACGGCGATCCGCAGGCCCGCGGCACCGCCCACGTGGCTCACGCCGCCTGCCCGAACGGGTTCTCGGCCTCGATGCCCCGCTCGCCGAGACCGAACGCGGCGTGCAACGCACGCACCGCCTCGGGCACGCGATCGGCCCGGATCACGCAAGAGATCTTGATGGGCGAGGTGGAGATCATCTCGATGTTGATCGCCTCGCGGCCGAGCGTGGAGAACACCGTCGCGGCCACGCCCGGGTGGCTGCGCATCCCCGCCCCGACGATCGAGACCTTGCCCATCTCGGGGTCGGTGGCCACGTCGGCCACCACGTCGCCCACCATGGGGTCGAGCGTCGCGCGCGCCGCGTGCACGTCCTCGCGGGGAACGGTGAACGAGATGTCCGCCCGCGCCCCCTCGGTCACCGGCTCGTTCTGGACGATCATGTCCACGTTGACGTTGGCGTCGGCCAGCGCGGTGAAGATGCCGCCGGCCACGCCCGGCCGGTCAGGCACGCCGAGCAGGGTGACGCGCGCCTCCTCGACGGAGTGCGTGACGGCGGTGATGAGCGGATTCTCCAAGGTCTCCTCCTCTCCGATGACAAAGGTACCGGCGGCGTCCTCGAAGCTTGAGCGGCAGTGGATCCGGACCCCGTGGTTGCGCGCGTACTCCACCGCGCGCAGCTGCAGCACCTTCGCCCCCGAGGAGGCCATCTCGAGCATCTCCTCGAAGGAGAGGACGGGAAGCTTGCGCGCGCCCGGCACGAGGCGGGGATCGGCGGTGAACACCCCGCTCACGTCGGTGTAGATCTCGCACACGTCGGCCTCCACCGCGGCGGCGAGCGCGACCGCGGTGGTGTCCGACCCGCCGCGCCCGAGCGTGGTCACGTCGCGCGAGGTGGAGACCCCCTGGAAGCCCGCCACGAGCACGATCGCGTCGCGCTCGAGCGCCTCCTTGATGCGCTCGGCGCGCACATCGAGGATCCTTGCCTTCGTGTGCGAGGTGTCCGTGACGATCCCGGCCTGTGAGCCGGTCAGCGAGATGGCCCGGTGGCCGAGGTCGTTGATGGCCATCGCGCACAGGGCGCAGGAGATCCGCTCTCCGGTGGAGAGGAGCATGTCGAGCTCGCGCGGGTCCGGGTGCGGAGAGACCTCGTGCGCGAGGCCGATCAGCTCGTCGGTCGTCTTGCCGCGGGCGGAGAGCACGGCGACCACGCGGTTGCCATCCTCCTTCTGGCGCACGATGCGCCGCGCGGCACGCTTCAGCCGCTCGGCGTCGGCCACCGAGCTGCCGCCGAACTTCATGACCACGGTGCCCGGCACGGAGACAGAGACTAGCCCGCGTGCCCTGAGCGGCCGCACGGCGCTCGGAGCGGCGCTCGTCATCGCCCTCCTCGGCGGCGCGACCGGGTGCGGCGGGAGCTCCAAGCCGCCGGCCCGCACGGCGAGCCGGGCCGCGCCGCCCCGGCAGGTGACCTCCCACCCGGTCACTCCAGCGGCTCCCGCTGCCGTGCCGCCGGCTGTCGCCCGGCTCGCGATGCGGCTCCCGCTCGAGCGGCAGGTCGGCCAGCTCTTCCTCGTCGGGTTCACCGGCACCGCACCACGGGCACCGGGCGTGACCGCGCTCGCGCGGCGTGACTGGGGCGGCGTGGTGCTCGAGCGCCCGAACTACGTGAACCCGCCGCAGCTCGGCAGCCTCGTGCGCGTAGTCGCCGCCGGCGCCCGGCGCGCGCGCCACCTGCCTCCGCTCATCGTCGCCGACCAGCCCGGCGGTCCCGGCACGGCGCTGCCCGGCCAGCCCCCCGCCGCGGAACCGCGTCTTGGCGCGCGCGGCGCGTCCGGAGCCGCGGCGGCCCGAGGGGAGGCCGTGCGAGCCGGGGAGGCGCTCCGGCGCCTCGGCGTGCGCATGACCCTCGCCCCTGGCGCCGACGTCGACGTCACCGACGGCGCCCTCGGCGCCCACACCTTCTCCTCCGACGCGGCGACCGTCGCGCGCCTCACCGCCGCCGAGGTCGCCGGGTACAGCCACGCGCGGATGCTCTCGGCGCCCGGGCACTTCCCCGGACAGGGAGCCGCCAACCAGGACCCGGACCTCGGGACGGCCTCCGTGGGGCTGGGGCTCCCGGATCTGCGCGAGCGCGACGAGCTGCCCTTCGCCGCGGTGGCCCGGACCGCTCCGGTGATCGTGATGTCCAACGCCCTGTACGCCGCCTTCGACGGCGTCACGCCCGCCGGGCTGCTTCCCGACGCCGTGCGCGAGCTGCGCGGCCACGTTGGCTTCCGGGGCGTCGTGCTGAGCGACGACCTCGAGGCGACGCTGCAGCCCACCGGGGGAAGCGTCGGCGACGCCGCGGTGCAGGCGCTCCAGGCCGGCGACGACGAGCTCTACGTCTCGGGCGACGCGGGCGAGCAGGATCGCGCCTACGCGGCCGTGCTCACCGCCGTCCGCAGCGGGAAGCTCCCACGCGCCCGGCTGCTCGAGGCCCTCGAGCGCGTGCTGACGCTCAAGGCGCGCGCGGGGCTTCTGCCGTAGGCCCTACGAGACCTCGCGGAGCCTGCCCGACTCCACCTCGTACACGAAGCCGCGCACGTTGTCCTTGTGGGGGATGAAGGGACTCGCCTTGATGCGCGCGATGGACTGGCGCACGTCCTCGTCGAGGTCCTTGAACGACTCGGCGCCCCAGTGCGGCTTGATGCCGGTGTCCTCCTGGATCTGGCGCTTGAACTCGTCGTCGGTGAAGGTGAGCATCCCGCAGTCGGTGTGGTGGATGAGGATGATCTCCTTGGTGCCGAGGAGCCGCTGGGAGATCGCCAGGGAGCGCTCCTCGTCGTCGGTGACGACGCCTCCCGCGTTGCGGAGCACGTGCGCGTCGCCCTCGGAGAGGCCGAGTATCCCGTACACGTTCAGGCGCGCGTCCATGCACGCGAGCACGGCGACCTGCGCGCCAGGAGGCATGGGCAGGTCCGCCTTGTCGAACGAGGAGGCGTAGCTCTCGTTGTTCTTCAGCAGGTCGTCGGTAACGCTCACGGCTCGCGCTCCTCGGCTCGGGGAAGGATGTCGGACGGCACCGTAGCGCAGAGAAGAAAACCGGGTCCGATTTAGGCTATTTTGGCCGCTCAGACCGCGCGGCGCCCGGAGAGCGCCCGGCCGAGCGTGAGCTCGTCCGCGTACTCGAGGTCGGCCCCGACGGGCAGCCCGCTGGCCAGGCGGGTCACGGTGACCTCGGGCATCCGCTCGCGCAGCCCGTCGGCGATGTGCAGCGCCGTCGCCTCGCCGGTGGTGGTGGGATTCGTCGCGAGGACCACCTCGCGCACCTCTCCCTCCTCCACGCGCGCGAAGAGCTCGGCGATCTTCAAGTCCTCGGGGTCCACCCCGTCGATGGGCGAGAGCGCACCGCCGAGCACGTGGTAGCGGCCGCGGTACTCGTGGGTGCGCTCGATCGGGATCACGTCGCCCGGCTCCTCGACCACGCAGACGAGCGAGGCGTCGCGGCGCTCGTCCTCGCAGATGCGGCAGCGCGGGCCGTCGGCGAGGTTGAAGCACACCTCGCAGAGGCCGATCCGCTCCTTGACCTCGCGGATCGCGTCGGCCAGCGCCCCGGCCTCCTCCTCCGAGACGCGAAGCAGGTGGAAGGCGAGGCGCTGGGCGGTGCGACCGCCGATGCCGGGGAGCTTGCCGAGCTCGGCGATGAGGCGCTGGACCGGCGGGGCGTAGGCCGACACGCGAGGTGGCGCGCTCGGCCTTAGAACCCGGGCAGGCCCAGCCCGCCGAGGCCTCCGGGGCCACCGAGTCCACCCAGGTCGCCCGTCGCTCCGCCGAGCCGGCTGGCCGCGAGCTCCTGCGCCGCGCGCAGCGCCTCGTTGATCGCCGCGAGCACCATGTCCTGGAGCAGCTCGACGTCCTCGGCGTCGACCGCCTCCGGAGCGATGGCGATCGACTTCACGACGAGGTCCCCCGAGACCTTGACGGTCACCGTGCCCCCGCCGGCGGAGGCCTCGACCTCCTCCTCCTTGAGCTTCTCCTGGGCGGCCATCATGTCCGCCTGCATCTTCTGGACCTGCTTCATCATCTGCTGCATGTTGGGCTGGGGCATGGCTAGGCGCCTTCCTGGGGGTCCGCGTCGACGATCTCTTCCGCATCGAACTCTGCCACGAAGCGAGCGATCCACTCGTCCTCCGTGAGACGGAGGGGCTCGGCGGCAGACGGCGCGCTCGAGTCCGGCTCGGCGTCGCGGAGCTCGAAGCAGAGGCGCAGCGAACGGCCCGCGACCGCGCGGAGAGCCTCGGCAGCCGCGGCATGGTGGGCCTCGGTCTCGGCCTGGCGCTTGAGGAAGGCGGCGCCGGTGGGGAAGGCCACCACGACCTCCTCGCCGCCGACCCGCACGGGCCGAGCGTCGGCGAACAGCGCAGCGAGCATGTGGCTCTGGCCGGCCAGGCCGTCGATCACCGCGGGCCACAGCGCCACGACGGCGGCGAGGTCGAGCTCAGGCGCGAGAGCGACCGCGGAGACGGGAGCGACCTCCGTCTCGGGCTCGGTGGCGAGCGCGGCCACGGTGCCGGCCGAGCGAACCGGGGCCGGAGCGCGCGGCGCCTGGGCACCGGTAAGCGGGGGGGGAGCGGGCGCCATCGCCGTCGAGGCCGGAGGCGCGGGTGCCGAGACCGGAGCCGGGCCCGGAGCGCCCGCGAGCCGCGCCTCGAGGCGGTCGATCCGGGCCAGGAGCGCTCGCGAGGATGGGTCGAGAACGGGCGCCGCCGCCTTGACGAGCGCGAGCTCGAGCTGGATGCGCGCCTCCGCTCCCTCGCGGATGGCCTCGAGCGCGGCGGAGATCAACTCGAGCAGCCGGACCACGTCGGAGGAGCCCAGGCGCCCGGCCTGCTCCGCGAGGCGCTCGTCGCGCTCCGCGGTCAGGCGGAGCTCGGACGGCACCTCGTCGAGCGTCTGGACCACGAGCAGCTCGCGCGCGTGCGACTCGAGGTCGCGCAGGAACTGCCCTGGGTCGCGGCCCGACTCCATGAGCCGGGACCCGGCGAGCAGCGCCGCCCGCGCGTCCTGGGTGGCGACCGCGTCGACGGTCTCGAACAGGAGGTCGGCGCTCGCGACCCCGAGGACGGCGAGCACGTCGTCCAGGGCGATGCGCGGGGCGGCGCCCTCGCCGGCCGCCGCCGAGTAGGTCACGAGCTGCTCGAGGGTCCCCAGCGCGTCGCGGAAGGATCCGGTCGCCGCGCGGGCGAGAAGGGTGAGCGCGGCGTCGGGGACGTCGATCGCCTCCTGGTCGGCCACGCGGCGCAACACGCGGGCGATCTGCTCCACCGACGGGCGTCCGAAGTCGAAGCGGTGACAGCGGTCGACCACCGTGGGGAGCACCTTCTGGGCCTCCGTGGTGGCGAGCACGAAGATCGTGTGCGGAGGCGGCTCCTCGAGCGTCTTCAGAAAGGCGTTCCACGCCTGCGGGGAGAGCATGTGCGCCTCGTCGAGGATGTAGACCTTGTGGCGCCCGGCGAAGGGCGCGTACCCGACCTTGTCGCGCAGGTCGCGGATGTCGTCGACCGAGTTGTTCGAGGCGGCGTCCATCTCGATCACGTCGAGCGACGTGGCCGCGGCGATCGACACGCACGACTCGCACTCGCCACACGGCTCGATCGTCGGGCCGGCCTCGCAGTTCAGGCACGCGGCGAGGATCTTGGCCATGCTCGTCTTGCCCGTCCCGCGCGAGCCGACGAAGAGATAGGCGTGATGCACCTGCCCCCGCTGCACGGCGTTGGACAGCGTGCGCACCACATGCTCCTGCCCGACCACGTCGGCGAAGCTCCGGGGGCGGTGGCGACGGTAGAGCGAGGGACCGGACGGCACGGGCGACCGAGTCTATGGTGTCGGCTCCGGCGTGGCCCCGCGCGTCCGGAGGATCCGCGCGGCGACGTACTCTTCCCCGGGTGCGGGCGCGACTCAGGACGGACGGGATCGCGCTCGTGCCGGGCGTTCTGGGCCTCGCGATCGTCGTCTACTGGGCGGCGGCGGGGGGCGGCTACGAGGTGCTCGCGGGCACCTACCCGAGCTATGACCCGAACCCGTGGTACCTGGGGGCCCTGGCCGCCGTGGGGCTGCTCGGGGCCGCGCTCGTCGGGCTCGCCCGGCGCATCCGCCTGAGCCGCGCCGGAGCGGGCGCCGTGGCCGCCCTCGGACTCTACGCCGCCTTCTCCTACGCCTCGGTTCTCTGGGCCCAAGCGCCGGGCACCGCGTGGGACGGCGCGAACCGGACGCTCGTGTACTTCGCCCTGTTCGCCCTCTTCGCGATCCTGCCGTGGACGCCGCGGGGTGCGCGCGCCGCCCTGGTCGTGCTCGTGGGAGCCTTCGGCGCGATCGCGGTGGTGCAGGCGGTGAGGATCGGCACGGCGGCTCATCCGCTGGGGCTCTACAACGACGCGCGCTTGGCCACGCCCCTGGCCTACCAGAACGCGAACGCCGCCCTCTTCAACCTCACGGCGCTCACCGCCATCGCCCTGGGCGGTCGGCGCGAGGTGGCATGGCCGGTGCGCGGAGGAGCGCTCGCCGTCGGCGGCCTGGCGCTACAGCTCGCGGTGCTGTGCCAGAGCCGCGGCTGGCTCTTCACCCTTCCCCTCGTGCTGCTCGCGGTGCTCCTCGCCGTGCCCGATCGCCTGCGCCTCTCGCTCTTCGCCCTCGGGCCGGCGCTCGCCACGGTGGTCGTCCTCCACCCCCTGCTCGACGTCTTTCGGACGGCGGGCTACCACGGAACCGTCGTGCCCCCGGCAACCGTCGACCGGCTCCTCGCGCAGAAGGGGCCCGCGGCGACGCACGCCATGCTGATCACCGACGGGGTGCTGCTCGCGCTCGGCCTCCTCGTCGCCTGGGCCGACTCGCGGGTCGACGTGCCTTCGCGTGTGGGCCGCTCGGCCACGCGCGGAGCGGCGGTCCTCCTTGTGCTGGGGGTACTGGGTGGCGCGGGCGCCGGCGTGGCCGCCGTGCACGGACACGTCGGGCAGCGGATCGACCGGGCCTGGCGGGAGTTCCAGAACACGGGCGACGAGGGAAGCACCGCGACGCGCTTCACCCAGCTCGGGTCGCCGCGCTACGACCTGTGGCGGGTGGGGCTCGAAGCCTTCGCGAGCCATCCGGTCGGCGGGATCGGTCAGGACAACTTCCAGGAGGCCTACACCGCCCGCCGCCGCACCTCCCAGGAGCCTCGCTGGACCCACTCCCTGGCGGTCCGGCTGCTCACCCACACCGGCCTCGTCGGCGCGGCGCTCTTCGTCGCCTTCTTGGGATTCGCCGTTGCGGCGCTGACGCGGGTCCGCGCCCGCCGCGGCCCGCATGGGCGCGCCGCCGCGGGGATCGCGCTCGTTCCCCTCGCCGTGTGGGTCGTCCACGGTTCGGTGGACTGGCTCTGGGAGTATCCGGTGCTGAGCGGAACGGCACTGACGCTCACCGGGATCGCCGTCGCGCTCGGGCGCCCAGCCGGGCCCGTGCCGCCTCCGCCGCGGCGCCGCCCGGACCGAGCCCTTCTCCGTATCGTCGCGCCCGCCGCCTCCGCGATCGGCGTCCTGGCCGCGCTGGTCGTTCTCGCGGTGCCCTACCTCGGCCAGCGCGACGCTTCGCGTGCCCTGGCGGGCTGGCGGGCGGACCCGAACGGCGCCTTCGCGGCCCTGCACCGGGCCTCGGAGCTCGAGCCCCTGAACGCCCAACCCGCCACCCTGGGCGGTGCGATCGCGCTTGCGCTCGACCGTCGCGGACTTGCGCGCGAGGAGTTCAGCCAGGTGGGCGCCCGCAACCCGCGGAGCTGGCTCGCCGCCATGTACCTCGGGCTCCTCGCCCCTCCGCACGACCGTCGTGCCGCCGAGGACCACCTCCGGCGGGCGCACGCGCTGAACCCACGGGAGCCGCTACCCGTCAGGGCGCTGGCCGCGCTTCGCCGGGGCCGGATGCTCACCCTGGAGGATGTCGCGGCGGAGTTCGCGCGCCGCGACCGGAGCTACGGGCCCTGACCGGGAGCTCAAGGAACGGCGTCTGTGGCCGAGATACCAGTGCGAGCACGAACCCATACCGTGCGCCGCACGATGTGCGACAGTTTCGGCGTGGGCTCGCGTTGGTTGGGTAGTTCTCGCCGTACGACCCCGCAACAGCCTTGCTATCCGGACACCGGCACGGTAGCGTCCAACAACTCTCCCACCCGGTACCAGGGGAACGAAGGAAGGATTCCATGAAGCGACTCATCACGTTTGCGCTCCTTGTAGCCCTCATGGCTGCCGCCCCCGCTTACGGGCAGAACTCTTTCAAGGACGAGAGTGGTGGCCCCGCCGCGTCGATCAACACCATCTCTCGCAACAATCCGCACAGCACCACCTCGCACGACCCGACCTCCAGCTCTGCGTCCGCGTCGTCTTCCGGCAAGGGCACCCTGCCCTTCACCGGCTTCGACGTGATGCTCCTCGCGTTCGGCGGCGTGGCTCTCGTCGGCGTCGGGATGGGCGTCCGGCGCCTCTCGCGTCCACTCGCCTAGGCGTCTCTTCGACGGGCTCGGCCCGTCACCTAGCTGGCTCATGAACGCCGGCGGTAATCCCGCCGGCGTTCGCGCGTCCTGAAGCGGACGGCTTGGCCGCGGGGAGCGGCGCCGTCGGCTGTTTGCGCCTCACTCAGAGCTTAGAAGCTGTTTCACAGGACGCGGAGGTAGCGCTGGCAGATGACGGCGCACCCGAGGTGCAGGAACGCCTCGTGGAGTTCGGGGCGGCGTTCCCAGCGGAGTCGGAGGC
>JAABUJ010000680.1_pt1 | contig 61899 bp, 48 predicted proteins | sample 5559131 | NCBI WGS metagenome assembly JAABUJ01 (sample SAMN10711875, study PRJNA513366) | rock metagenome | isolation source: Antarctica rocks | place: Antarctica: Victoria Land, Mt New Zealand nord | collected 2016-01-07 | reverse complement strand
AAGTATCTTTATTTATTCAGTTCAAAAAAGATAATTAAGTTGTCTTGATCTTAATTAAGAATATATATATACATAAATAATTAAAGCACATTAATGTCTTCTATTACAACATCTACAATCTGCATAAGCACAATCAGATTCAGATAGACTTTATGCTTAATTAAGAAATAATTATTAATAAATTTATTAAGTTTCTATTTAAATAAATCTTTAAGCAGTTCATTGAATTTATAAAACTCACTGTTAATAATTAATTAAACTTTTAAATGATTTGTTAAACTCTTAATGATGTGTTTAATTATCTGATGTTTGCTGTCAGTAAGAGTCAATAGATACAGTCTTACTAAATAAAAATGTTAAGAAATAATGTTTTAGTTATTTCTATAAAGTAAAGTAGAATTAATGTCAAAAACTGAATAAAGACTTTATTTACATTAACTGCAATCAATATTTTTTCTACTTCTTCTGTAACTCTCTTAATCAAGATGTGCTCATAGACAACATAGTTTAGAGATTTCACTAGATAACATAGTATAGTATAAGTATTTACTTTCTTTTAATAATCATTGATTTATAGAATAATTTAATTATTCTTAATAAAATTTAGTTATATTTGCTGAATCTGCTTATTCTTAAAGATGAAGTAGAGAGAAAGAATAATGTTATTAAATGATATATACTCAATAAGAAATACTCAATTCTAATTATTAATATAAATATTAAAAGTTTATGCTTCTATGTATTATACTAAAACTTTAAAGCTGTTCATGATACTCATTGTAAATCTTTTCTTATTTATATTGTATATGTTTAACTTCAAAATATCATGCTTCATTTATGTAAAGTTATATAAATCAAATCATTTTTAAATAATTTCATAATTCTTAACATTCTTTCAATTCTGATTAAGATTTTAACTATACTGTATTTTAAATTCTAAATATCAACATAAAAAATTCTTATATCAATGCTGTTTTAAAGAATTCAGATCATCTTTAATCATCATTAAATATTTTGTCATTATTTTCAGCTATTCAATCTGTAAAGATCATTTTCAGATTGTTATAATATCAATTTATTGAATTAAAGTATTCTTTTTATGCACTAATAGCTGTTAACAATTTATTTAAAAAATCTTTACTGATTGTCTTCTGTTCTGATGAATTTATAAAATAAATCAAGATAGATTATAGATTTGAGCAATCTCTCAAAGAAAAATTGACAGATCATTGTTTAAATCAGTTAAAGCAAGACTATATCACATGAAAATATTAGAAATTGATTTAATTGATTTGTCTGAGGTCATTGTGAATGTGTGATGACAATGAGATTGACAACAATGTTGATGTTGATGTTTTGACTAAATGGGTGGCTCACTTAGGTGGCTGACTTGACTAGGTGGCTAAGACATTAGTCAAGTAACTTGTTTGGTGATCCAGCTATTTTCATCTCTCTCTTCCCAGTCAGTAACAAAATCACATGTCTGCGCACCTCTTCTGCCTCCTCTTATGCCAACTTGCATGATTTCTTTCATCGATCCTCGGAACGTCAGCTTCCATTCGATCTGTCTCCCTAAGGTATCCTGATGCCGACCTTGTCGATATTGCAGCTTGCATCGACGTGAGGAGGAAGGTTGAACAACATATACACTACATATATATGCATACTCATATCTCTCTCTCCTTCCTTTAGACTTCACGCAGAGAGCGCAGAAGGATTCTCGTTATTGATTGCAAATCTCCTTACTCAATCACTTTGATTCCGCAACATGGCTTCCGTAATGGACACCAACGAACTGGCCTCTCTCCGTCCTAAAAACCTGCTCATATTGTCTGTCATTCTTTCAGCAAGTGTGAGAAGCACATGTGTTTCCCTTAAGTGGTATTATCCCTGATTGACTGCCGTACAGTACATCCTCTACCTCATCGCTAGAGCAGTGTACAACATCGATTTTCATCCCCTGTCTGCCTTCCCGGGACCAAAGTCTTTTGCTGCCACGCGAATCAGCTATGTCCGATCTCTCCTTGGCGGCCAGCTCGCTCAGACGGTCAAAGACCTGCACGACGAGTACGGGGAGATCGTGCGAATCGGTCCGGACGAACTATCTTTCATCACCGCACAAGCTTGGAGAGATATTTACTGCCATCGTCAAGGCCACAAAGGTTTGCGGAAAGACCCCGTCTTCTATGCACTCCCGCCGGAAGGGGTGCACAACATCGTCACCACCCCGAGTGATGCGGATCACACCCGCATGCGCCGACTACTGGCACATGCCTTCTCCGAGAAGGCGTTGAGAGAGCAGGAACCACTCATCGTTTCTTATGTCGACACTTTAATCGACAAACTCCATCAACAAATCCACGGTCCGGAGGGAGGGAAAGTCGATCTGGTGAGATGGTACAACTTCACCACCTTCGACATCATCGGGGACCTTGCCTTCGGCGAATCCTTTCACTGTCTCGAGGACGAGGAATACCATAACTGGGTCAGCACGATTTTCAATTCCATCAAATTCATCGCTTACCTCCAAGCCGCTCGCCGCTTCCCGCCACTGACGGATGCTCTCAAACTCCTCTTACCCCGGACACTCCGGGAGCAGCGTGCCAAACGGATGCAATTCAACAAGGACGCCGTCGTCAAAAGATTGAAACTCGGGAAAGACGTCGACCGACCGGACTTCATCTCCTACATCCTCCGACACAACGATGAAAAGGGTATGACCGAGATGGAATTGCAGGGCTCTGCCGCCGTCCTGACGACCGCTGGGTCCGAGACGACCTCGACTCTGCTCAGCGGCGTCACCTTTCACCTTCTCAACGAACCCGAAGCGTACAAGAAGCTCGTCGACGAAGTCCGAACCACGTTCACGCACGAAAAAGAAATCAACAGCATCGCCGTCGCCCAACTCCCCTACCTCAATGCCGTGCTCGAGGAGGGATTGCGTATGTACCCACCAACCCCGAGCACCATCCCTCGCGTCACCCCACCCGAAGGCGACGTCATCTGCGGGCAACGGATTCCAGGAAACGTAGGCGTCCTTCTTCCTCCCTCTGTCCCCGCCTGTCACCATTCCACCCCAACCCACTAACAGAATCAAATGCCACAGACCGCCGTCGGCGTCAACCATTGGGGGGCCTACCGTTCCGCCCAAAATTTCGTCCTCCCCAACTCCTTCATACCCGAACGCTGGCTCTCGTCGAAATCCGCTTCTTCCACCGCTTACCCAAACGTCGACTTTTCATCCGATCAGAAACAAGTCCTCCAACCCTTCAGCATGGGCCCGAGGAACTGTATCGGCCGCAATCTGGCGTATATGGAAATGAGGATCATCCTGGCGAGGGTGGTGTGGGGGTTCGACTTTGAAATGTGTGAGGAGAGTAGGGGGTGGGACAGGCAGCAGGTGTTTATTTTGTGGGAGAAGGGGCCGTTGGTAGTGAAGTTGCGGGAGGTCGTTAGGGATTGAATGGCTTGGCGTGGAGGGCTTGTCGTGGATAGTGGAGAGGGAGGTGGGGTTTAGATGTGGGATGCGCCGAAAAGAGGTAGAGGGAGTGATGGCTCGTCATGCTTACTCTTGCTTTTAGAGGCTCTTTCACCGCAGCGTCGTGGGACATTCCGTCCCTGGAGGCTCTCGTGTATTTCCTGATTAGTCGTCGACCATTCCCAAAGTCCCGTCACCACCGGTACACTTGGTCCTGGTCGAATCCCGACATCGTCATCCCTCTTCTCTCTCTCGACTTCACTGCATATAATCATCCACCCACCCAACTCATCCCCCGAAACCCACCAGGCAGGCAGGGAGCTCATCTCCCATCTCCCATCTCCCATCCCACGCCTCCCATCCCACATCCCACATCCCACATACACATCCCGCATCCCAGCCATCCCCCCCCAACCCACCACGCACGCCACAGGACAGAACAGCCGCGCCCGCAAACGTGCGATGTCAACGACAACGACAACAACAACAACAACAACAACAACAACAATGCTGGTCGTACGGTCCCGTCCCGTCCCATCCCCATCTCACCTCACCTCATCATCACACCCAATCTAGTCCAGTCCGTGTCTGGTCCGAGTCTAGCGGTCCGGTCCAGTCCAGTCCCATCCGTCCATTTGGTTCATCACTCATCGGGGCATGTAGGCCACGAACACGAAACGAACACGAAACGAACACGAATGGGTGTCGGATGGGCGAATAGGAGAGAGAGAGGAGGGGAACGAGTGAGGAAAGAGAGCGGGAGAGAAGAGAAGGGAAGAGAGCAGAAGGGGAGGGGCGGGGGGTGGAGGCCAAATGCGGCGAGAGGGAAGATGGGAGAATGAGAATGAGAGGAAAGAAAGGATGAGCGTAGGGCACAGAAAATATATTAGAAACGGCCGGCAGGCACTAGACCACCGGGGAGCACGAGGCCCATGAGACATTCACACATTCACATTCTCACATTCTCACGAGTGCCAGAAGGAAGCAAGCAAGCAGCCAAGCAATGGACGGTGTGCTTTCGGGAGCTTCTTGTTCAGATTGTATATACGATACGAATTGTGTGGGTATAGAGCACCGATCCACCCATCCTCCCACACCAAAGTGCCAACGTGCCAAAATGTCAATATACAGCCCATTACCAGCATGTGCCCCCATCGAAAAGAATGTATCCGTATTCGTCCGTAGTCGTACAAGGGGGAAAACTCCTCCCTGGGTAATGCAAAACGTTCCGCTCCATTTACCCGCTCAAATGCGATTCATCGATCGTGAAATGCGGTAAAAACAAAACGTCACTCGCTGATGCCTCGTCGCTTCGCTATGCAGTGTTGTTGATATAGAGAACCAATCTCGTGAGAGATTCCCTTTTCGTCGTTATAGTCATCATCCTCCGTGTGCTTTCCTCGTCCTCGTCGTCGAATTCATCTCTCTCATCTCTCTCTCTCTCTTTCTTCCCACCTTCCTTTACCCCTTCCTTCGCAATTCCTTCCCACCCCACCCGCCTACACAGAAACCGTCCTCCTCCTCGGCGCCAACGGTTTCTGCGCATAACAAATCAACAACTTGAAACTCGTCTCCCTCTTATCGCATTCCTTGAGCAAGGCCGGATCGTTCCAGATACTGCGATCGAGATCCCCATCTGGTAAGACGCCCAGCTCGTAGCAGCGCGTATACCACCACCTCCCCACTTTCGCGACCATCTTCGTGATGCCTTCGTCACCGTGCTCCGACTGGTCCTTGATCATGTCGCCGAGAGACAGGTTCGTCTCGTCAAAAGACCCCGACCGCGAGTCTGACACTTTGCCCGCGACTGGCACGCCCACCATGCACCGGTTGAGATTCTCGAAGCCCCGCCGTCCGAGCATCCTCTGAATGTTGTCCGACACGGGTTTCAGCGACACGGTGTCGTCTGCGACTTGCATGCGCACTTTCAGCATCCGCACCGCCCGTCGTGCTCGGTTGCCCATGTTCATCATGTCTAGCTCCAGCACACTGATCTCGAGATAACCACCAGGACGAAGGACACGCTTGCATTCGGAGATGGCGTTGCGGTAGGCAGCTTCGGAGTTGGCGGCTGGAAAGCGTAAGACGACGGCGGTGAAGAAGCCTTTCGGGAAGGGGAAAGGATGCATGATACTGGTATGATGGATCTGTCGGTGGTTCGACGGTGGTTGCCAAGCTCCAGAGTCACGCCGCTTTAGGGTTGTCTGGCCCGACGGCTGGTATGGACTCAAGTTGTAGACGGTCGCATCCGGATATGTCAACGCGCAATAGAAGGACCAGTCGTCGTTTCCCAGACCATCGAGTATCAGGATCCGGTCCTGCCGGTTGTTCTTAATCTCTGTGTGGGCTGGACTGAACAGTACCCTCCCAAATGACAACCATCGGCTTGTCATCAATGCGCCGAATCGCAAGTTCGTCTGGGCCTCTGGACCATCTCGCTCCTTCTCAGCAAAACTCATCAGCTGTGTGTTACGATAATACGACTTGTCTCCACCGCTAGGCACAGGCAACGAAAGGCCTTTCGACTGTGCTGAATTCGAGCTAGACCGGCTCCTGGATGGAGAGCTGGCTTTCGTGTCGGCATTGTCGCTACCGATGTTCCGCTCTTCGTATCCTGCAAAGAACTCTGTGAATGACATTGGCGTGCTTGGCAACGCCGACGACGGAAGCGGTGAAACAAGCCTTGAGCCATGACCGGACCCAGTCAACTCAGAGCCAGCTGCACGTGCCTCCGGAGCCATGTGTAAAGAGGGACGTTCGAATTGTCCAGCTGCGCCTTGGTTAACAAGCGACTCCGTTCGATTCTCAACCTCAAGCTGATGAGCTTTGGTGGCTAGATCCGAATACTGAAAGGGTGCGCCTAAGGAAGAGGTGGCCGACCGGGGCGTTTTCGCAGCAGTTGTGGACATAACGTTGTCAAGAAGATCGTCATACTCATTCCAAACTTCATCTTCGCTGAGCGCTGCGTCTGGCCTTGGAAGCACAGCGGTAGTGTTTGCGAAACTGAGAATTCCGGAACTGCTAGACCCAGAAACTTCGGACATTTTCCTCGGCGGGAAGGCAATGAACTCGGTGGCATCCTTATCGAAAGGATCCTTAGCCACGACGCTAGTCGATGGTGCGCTTGCGAGATTGTCTATCTCAAAACGTTGCCACTGGCGAGAAGGAATAAGATCGGTCTGAACTCTAAGAGGTGGCTGGTCAGAAGGCGCATATTCGACTGGTTCATCGATAGCCAGAGGTGATTGAAGAGATGGTCGTGATTGTTGAGCAAACGGGCGCGAGAACGACTGTACAGGAGGCTTATGGCTATGATCTCGCTTCGAAATAACCCTTGGTATACGACCGACTTGTGGTAAACGACTCGCGCGCGGTACCTGAGGAGGGTCCACCCGGGTCTGCTCCGGAGTAGATGTGCTTTTCGAGTGAAGCATTACCTTGGGTGAAGAAGGTCGCCGGTTTTCCATATGGTCTGGGGCAAAGACAGGTCGAACAGGAAGGAGAGGAGAGATAAAATGCTCCTCTACGCCAATTTCATCCGGATAAGTCCGTGGGGTGTCCTCAGAATTCTTAATTTCTGCTACTGGTGAATTCTCGGCCTCATGCGAACTGTCTTCCAAGACATCCGAGTCCAGCTGTTCAGGCGCGTCAAGTATTGCGTAATGCGCGACTGGTCGGGCATCAAGACGAGGGGTGATGGTAGCAGGTAGCTCCATGACCGTATTACTTTGCGACTCGGCCTCCGGTCGCGTGACCTTTGGAGGGGACCTTTGCGACCGTTGAAAGAAGTTCCATCTGCGGGATGATTTTTCCGGCTTTGCCAGCTTTGGCTTCAGCCACAGGCCCTCTCTACCTTCTCCGAGATCATGCATAAGCGGTATGGTGCTATCTGTTTGAGGCATAGAAGAGTAGCTGGTATCATAGCTGTTTAGCGAAGGAGATGGCGCGAGGACGTTGGTTTTGATAGGTGCCGGGACCTTGATGGGCTCTTTTTCATGAAGAGTCTGAGATCGGTGAAGAGAGCGGCGAGCTGCGAGTGCCGACACTCGGGTACTGTCAGAAGCATCCGAGACATGGTTATCTCCATCTGCGGTCAAAGCAGGCTCCGTTGATCCTAAACGACTGGTAGACCCCAGACTCGAAACCGATGTGTTGCTGTTTCCACCTCCTATCCGAGTACCCAAGCTCGTCTTTGATTTGTTGCTACTTCTCGACTCAAGACTCGGCCGACCTGCAACTTGGCCAATGCCGGTGCCAGCAATGTCAACAGCCCTGTTGCGGTTCTCGATCACCATTCCACCTCCACCAATGACGACCGGTGCGAGCCTCTCCAGGAAGAAGTCGTCGATGTCCGGCTCACCTCTACTGGTGACGCTGCTTATACGGCTCGAAGCTGTACGCGCTGCGCTACCAGAGGTACTACTGGCGCTTGTAGACCGACCGCGACTGCCACTCGTACTAGCACTTCCACTTCGGCCCCTTCGAGCATATTTGCCGTATCCCTCATGTCCAGTACCTGCCGTGGGTCCCTTCTTGGCCATCGCTTCAGCTTCGTCTGAGCTAGTGGCTTTCGGCCGCCTTGAAAACAGGCCGAACCTTGATGGTGATCTGCCCGAACCAGCACTGGTGGGACTGACTCCGCGGCGCACGCCGGCACTCGAACCTGCAAGCTGTGCTGGAGGTGATCGTCCATGGTCGAATAATCGCGGTGAGGGTGACACCTCGGCAAATGACTGCTGTCGGGTCGGTGAGGTTTGTTTCCCAGGAATCATTGATCTGGGTAGGGAACTCTGGCTGGGACTGCCAGCAACCATTCGTCCAGTGGTGCTTGACTTTGGCAAATCCACGGATTCTCGTCGCTTGTGACCTGTCGTTTCGAGATGGCTGAGATTGCTATGTATTACCGGGGATGGTTGGTATTGATCTTCTAGGTTGGATGTCCCGACGCGGCTGGGTCGAGTAGGTGGAAAGCCGTGAGTAGGTTGGGACGCCCGGGTACGGTCACGCGGAGGAGCAGACGGTGTTTGCGTGGCTCCAGCTGGGGTTGTGGGATTCGGCTTGGCTTCAATGGTCTGTGGTGTCCTTCTGGGAACAGAACTTGTCTTGGAAAATTTCTTCGATGACCTTCGTATTGGCGGACTGGGTGGAGGTGGAGAGAGTCGTGGTGTCTTCGTCTTGTGGTTGGCGCTTGCACTCGCTCCACGGTCGCCAGCCTTCACTGTCGACCCTGAGGAAGAAGATGTCAAACTCTCTCGCAGTGCAGGAAGACCTTGACCGTCTGACTTGCCGGTCTCCTCGCCGTGCATCAAAACACCAGCTCTGCGACCGGCAAGTGTGACTGGTGGACGGCTCCGCGTAGGACTCGACTGTCTCGGTCTTGGTGCCGCTTTCGGAACCAAACGCAATGCTGGCGAATGCGAGGACATTGAGGTTGGGGTTGAGGTGCGACTGAAAGGACCCGGAGACTCGGAACAGCGAGTGGAAGGACTGCTGGGGCATCCGACGGCAAGCGGGGTCGAAACTGGTAAGTTTTGGGTAAAAAGTGGATACAGTGATCGGGCTGTTCGAACCTCGCTTCCTCCGGAGCCCGACACCATTCTCGATGACACTGCTGGGCGTGCACTTGGGATGTAAGTAGTTGAGGCAGAAACAGACGGCAATGTGATCCCAAGAATCGAGCCCGGATACGGATCACGATAACCCCCTAGGATAGAAGCAGGGACGGTTTGCGACGGAGGCTGTATCAAGTCGTACGAGGAAGCGGTTGACTCGGTCCGAGCATACTCCGAGTGTTGGTTTATTGATGATGCTTTGCGTCTCAAGACATGCCGCCGTGGCTTCTCGAGGAACTGTTGACTTGGAGTGGTCGATGGCGCCATCGATGACTTTGGAGTGGTGCGTATTCCGAGCCCCAGGGACCTAGTCGATGACGAGGCTGTACCAATGCTCGAGGTGCGTTCGACTGGTGCTCTCGCACCTTCACGACGGTCGTGTCCGTACATAAGAGGCTTCTGTAATTTCCGGCTTCCGCTAGAAGGCGGTATGATTGACGCTACATCTCGCCTCCTTTCTGGCTGTGTAGATGTTATAGAAGTCTTATCTCCATGTCTCGAGAAGGTTGTTGAACTATATGTGGGGATTTTCGACGTTGACGAAGCGGCCGTCGACTGGGCAGGTTGCGCTCGGGTCTGGGTCCGCACCGTTTGGGGCACTTCCATCTCTCCATATCTTGTCGAGCGGCTGTGGTAAGTCCTGTCCGACGCCATGTCGAGTCCTCGTAGCTTCACCGACCATTGGCAACGTTATTGCAAGGCTGCAGGTTATCGTTACGTGAAATGACGGCGTATGAACCTCATATCCGGGGGGGGAATGGCGATTTGCCTAAATGCTACACAAAGATGGGCATTCATCAATAGATAGCCATACGGTATCGTAAAACCCAAGACATACCAGATAGATATCCGTTCCAAGTAAAATTATAAACGATCCGACAATGCAACCCAAGCCTTGTGAAGCGTATGCGACAAGGCGTACAGCGATGAGGGTAAAATCCTTGACGGCAAAAGATCAACGGCACAAGTTTCTCCGTATATATTCGACTGCAAGGCCTGACGTGTATCGGGCAATTTGGGTGCGTGTGCTGTTCGGTTGCTGAAAATGACAACGGTAGCTGCACGATGCATACTCCGCCACTTCGGGAGGGCCGACGACGTTCTACGCCGCAAAAAGTTCCCTCGGCTTGCTTCGAGAGAAAGGTATATCGTAAATAGATCAGTGAATACTGCCGCAGTATTCGAAAAGGGAAATGGAATTGAAGTATAGGAAGAATAAAAGATAATCACGGGAAGAATGAAGCGAAGCGGAAACGCGGCGGTTAAGTCCAGGATATATCGCGATGTTCGTGTGGGGGAGCTACCCTATCGTGAAGACGGCTAAGAAATCAAGATGGAGGGATTTCCACACTAGAAGATGCGCTAAAGACAAAGAAGCAGCACCAGCAGCTGAGTGGGTGTGTGTCGAATTCTGGAGACGAGGCGATGGAGATGACAGGTCGTGACAGGTCGTGACAGGTCGTGACAGGTCATGACAGGTCCCTTAACCCAAGCACAAGGCAAATCACGACCCGGCCTGATATCAGAGTTTCCGACGACACCTGAGCTCGAAGAAGAAAATGAGTAGTCCGTGAGAAGTACATCGCACGGTACGAATGGAGTGCCGTGCCACCGTAAAGGTTCTGACTGTACATTACTGTACTTGTAAAGTAATTGATGGGGAGTCGTTTTGTTGGTTGTCGGTGACGGTGAGGCTTAGCACGTGAGGTGTGGCTACCTTACCTGAGACCAAGTCCGCTGAAGCTTCAGTGTCTGCAAAGCGTACAGAAAGGCAGCCAAAAAGTCCTTACAGTAGTAGTGAGCTCCTCGTCAGCTCAGAGCCAAGGTATGGCCACTATCACTGTATCGTATGAGTAGTAAAGTACCTCTGCACACCTTCCTCGGCAAAGGCAAAGGCCAAAGGCATCAATAATGTGTCAGATCAATCCACGGGCGGGCCAATGCGTTTGGATAGGCGCATCGCGACAGCCGGCAGCAAGTGAAGCAAGCCAAGCAACGTAGGCCAAAGTCGGGCGGAGAAAGGCCTCATCGTGGGCGAATGGCGTCACTCAATATTAATGGCCCACCCAGTCGAATTGGATCTCCGCCTCAGATGGCGAGGACAGTTCGTCAATTGGCAGCGACCACACGATCCGGCCGAGTATAGTGGGTCGGGTAGCGTGTAACAGACAGCTGCACGCCTCGAGCAATGGGAACGCTTTGCTTCAGCTGCGCTTGGCCGTGAGACCCTCGAGACCCTTGTGTCGGTACTACCAGCAACGGCGTTGTGGCCTAATTCGGTGTGGATGGCTTCCATGCATAAGGTAAGGTATATGCAGGAGCATGTGTGTAATCAACAGTGGATGCTACTCAGAGGTACGAAGTATCGTATAACTTAGTAGTCGCTCTCAGCCTAACAAGCCTGGAATATCTGGACAAGTGGCAGAAGCACAAGTTGGTTTTCGTCTGAACTCTGCTGCGGGCGATACATTAACGATATTGCTCCTCTCCTCTCCTCTCAAAATACCTGGTAGTAGATGGTACATATACACGGTCCCAGTGCGCGAATCGGCTCCTGAGTTAGTGGGATTGTTGTTACGGACAGAAGGCGGGAGAGGAGAGATGGGAAGAGCGATTGCATTCCATGCCGCCAGTAACTTATTATGTTTTACTATTGATGCACTATTCATCCATCACAGTAAGACAATATTCAACTCTAGGGTAGTCTACCTTATCAACCCGATTGCTACTGTAATCTACCCATGAGCCTTTCAGAAACACTGCTTTTGCGCCTCCACAAGGTAAGTAACCGGGTGTTAGATTGCCTTACTTGTACTTAATCTCGACGCCAGCATCGATGATACCTGCAAACGATCTTATACCCAAAGGGCTTCCAGCAGCCCAGGTTCAACCCAGTAAATTAAAGCTGCTTCCCTTCTTCTTTCCCAGCCCAGGGTTTCGCTTCATGATCCAACCTCAACCTTGAACCATATCTACCGGGTACTCAACTTCCCCGTTGCATTCGTCCATTTTCGAGACGCCTCGCCGAATCGGTCTTGACCGACAAAGACCAGAGACGAGAGACAATTAATGAAAAGCTGAATATCTTACTTGTCGCAGTAGCTCGACGGCGCTGGCTCCTTCGAGCATGTGGCGCAGTCAATGACGCGAGACGCGCCACATTTGACAACGCATCAACACCGGAAATAGCTTCACTTCTGCGCCCGTCCTTTTCTTTGAACCTCTCTTCGCTCTTTGAAGTTTTCCATATAGATCTTCGAACCGATGGGGGATGACGCAAGCTCCCAGCCTCCCATATCTTCCGACTGAGGTTGAAAGAATCAGGGTGTGTGGCAGACCAATCGCCGACGCTTCTGACCAACCATTTGGCGAGGAGGCAATTTCGGCCTCTAATTGGCTCCACTGCTCCAGAAGCTTCGGTTACGGAGACGGTCATGTGACGCCGAAGTGGTGTGCCCTTACGCAAATAGCTCCTCCCAAATACTCGTACAGTAGACTTGGGGATAGCTGTATAAGAACCCGAATCAACTCCTCGGACCTCACCCAACTCTATCTCCGTACACGGGCCTGTGCGCCGGTCTGTCTGAACCATAGCCTAGATGGCCTTGCAGCGTTTACGCCCAGCCATCTACTGGCGGCAACCCGTCGACGCCGGTTTAGTGTACGAGTAGGTACTTCGTAGTAGATGACAAAATGGACCAAGAGCATTCCAGCGCCGACTCCAGCTCTAGTATCGTCTTTCCATGAGATGAAACATATCTCCTGCACGCCTAAGGCAGCTGCACTATCCGATGTCCAGGTCCCAGCTCATGCACCTCTCGCACCGCGTGAATCTGTGCAGAATTCATTTGCCCGAAATCACCAGGGACCTCATGACGCCCTGCAACCTGTTCGTAACCATTCCCTTGTACCAAATCACCGGGAACTTCGTGCAATCCATGGCTCTGTTTCCGGTCGTTCGAATAGACTTCCTGAACCATATTTCTGCTGTCGTGCGGTCCCAGCTCCGCCTTTTCCGGCCGAGCTGCCCGTTGCGCCTTTCTTCTCCGCAGATAGAGGAACAGCCCGAGGGCAATCAAGATCGCGGCGACCCCGCCAAGGACTCCGCCGACGATGGCGCCGACAGGCGTCGAGGAGTTGGGGTTAGGTGTCGGATCCTTTGCTGATGGCACGCCGGTCAAAGAAGTGCTCGAGGCAGGGATGGTTCGCGAGAAGACCGCGTCCAGAGAATTATTGAAACCTCCCCGAGGTTGCGTCAGGGTCGCTCCGCCAGTCGCGCTGTCCGCGGTCAATGAGATTTCGAATCACGAGAGCAAGAAGCATACCTTCCGCCTATCTTCTGATACACGATCTGCGGTACCTGATACGGCTTTGATGTATTACTCCAACGATCGGCCCACGTAATGTCTGTTGTGTCTAAGACCCGTATGCTCGGATAGTCGGAATTGCACGAAACATTGTTCAATGGGTTCCTTTCTAGGTTCCACGTCCCTCCCAAGGTGACCATCTGGCGTCCTTCATATAGATGGCATGTCATACCAGCATGACCAACGGCGTGTAGCGAGTCATCACTGTGGCCAGTGGAGTTCACAAGGATCCATTGGAACGAAGGAAGAGACAGAATATAGAGGTCCTGCCAAGTCCGTGCCTGGAACAAGGTCCATCCTCCATACATCATGATGTTGACGCTGGAGCCGTCAGGCGCATAGGAAACCGTTGTGCAGAATTGATCCCGAGGAGTCGGTATGTCACCTGTGGCGGTGACGTTATACCTGAGAGGGTTAGCTACCAGAGAAACCATGCTTGTCACACTCGAGACTTACCATTTCATCGAATCTATGTCGTAAACCATTATTTGGCTCAACTCGTGATAATTCCAGCTGTATCCTTCTTTAGGCTGCTCAATAGTTGTCTACTTCGGCGTCAGCATCCAGCCTGAGCCTGTCCACGCATATGGGTCAAACATGCGTAGAAGCCACCAAATGCTATCAAAACTCCCGCCCGTCCATATCTGACGAACTGCATTTGCGCACCCATCGTGGCCGGGGTGTTGGACGATTCAGTGGAGTTGGTCCACGAAGGATTCCCCGGATCTGAGGAGTTGAAAGTGATCATGCCAGTCAAATTTGTGGCGAATCCAAGTATCTCTGTAGCGAAGCCGCCCTGCATGAAGCTCAACCCGAGATCAGTTCCCGTGGAGCTCGTAAACATCGATTCTATACGATCGCCTTGGTTCAGTTTTCCTCCAGCGACTGTAACATCCGTCCAATTGCGTGAAGTGGTATTATACGTCGGCATCGAACTTTGAGCACCGTTATCGCGTAGAAAGCCGCCATATGTGTATAGAAGCGTATTTGTGGAGTCTACGAAGAACGCGCCCGTGCCTTTCCAATTTGAGCTTGAAGGAGCAAGTGATTTCTCAACGCTGTTGGCAGGCAGGAGACCGTTGACCGGGAAACTCGAGGACAAATCAACACGATAGAGCTCCTGTTCTGGTCCAATATCAGCCGCCATCGCGGGCATTCATTCTGTTAGGAGACTGGTTTGATGCTTACGAGCCTCGTGCGTCCATTCGCCCTCTATTGTGTAGACGCCGCCCATGAAGTAAAGACTCTCAGCGACCAAAGCACTTCGATGGTTGAGAATGTAGCAAAAGTCGCCTGGAGCTGGTGATGTTGCACGAAGCTCATTTCGAAAAGCCAGAGAGCCTCCAAAAAACAGGTACACGATGAAAAACAGGCCCATCATGATGAAAGCAATGATGAATCTGGAACGATCGTCTCACAGCCTTAAGGAACGTCCAACGTCCAAGGTACAACGCACAACGTACAAGAAAATCGGGTGATGAAATGAGAGGTTTAGAAGATAATCTCATACAAAATGGAACTTAGCCGGGTGCAATTGGCGTCAGTAAAGCCCGTGGAGGCGGAGGGGCCTAAGGCTGACTGGCGCGCATTTTGGTCTGACAAACATTTGAAGGATTTGAGATTGTATGATAATTATAGTAGCAGAAAAGAGCCGATGAATCATAACACGTTATTTCCAGCAACCAAGCCTCTTAACTAGTTCAATGTCGTGGGGGCTGAAGATGGCGGAAAACAAAGGAGTTCATTCGCCCTGCAGGAGCAAAGAGTTCCGAGAGTTCTAGGATAATTTGAGGCTAACAAGAGGTTTGATCCTCGGACGTCTACCATGTTTTGGTACAGCCAATTTCCAAACTGTCGCGCTGCTCACCATGGTACTCCATACTCCTCAAAAGATGATCTCTTTCTGTATGAAGTACCTTAGTTAGTGAAGGCTCAAATCGTAAGAAGTACGAAGCGTTACTGTACTCATACATACCGTAGATCTGAGGTACAAACCTGGAGTGGCATCGGTCGAGACCTTACTAAGGTAAGCTACCAGGTACCTAAGGTACCTTAAGGTACTTTAATTTTTGTACTTGGAAGCGTGGGGCCCCGGCTTCTTCCGTGCCAAGTCCAACCAAAACTGCGTTCCTTGCGCCGTTACTAACCCGGAAGGTACTAAGGTACCAACACTCTTTGACCTTACCTTAGCTGCGACCCCCATTGTCGTCAAATTCGAACCAGCCTCACCTCACATCGTACCTCATATCGTATTCCAAGATATCATGGCACCAACAGACTACAGCAAAAAGAAAAACGACGAGCTCGCCGATCTCCTCAAAAAGCGCTCCCTCCCACACACCGGCAAAAAAGCCGAACTGATCGCACGTCTACAGCAACACGACAAGGAGCATCTGGGCGGGCCCGAGACGCCATCCGAGCCATCAACAGCAGTACCACTAGCTGCGGCAGAGGACGAGATTGACTGGGACGACGATGGTGGCGCCGGCGTAGGCGACACGGCTAAAGCCAGCGCGCCCGGCGCCGTAGCCATGGCAGCGGGCGGACAAGGACGCGTCGCCAACCCGACCTCCGTGCCCAACCAAGCAGTCGACATCGATCCATCCACGACCGCCGACCTGACGATCAAAGGGGGTGAGAATGCGGCTACCGACAAGGACGGCGTGATTGCCACGGCCGGGGAAACGGCCGCGGAAGTTACCTCTACAGCAACGACAGCAGAGACGACGCCAGCGACGGCTTTCAGCAAGGGAATTGCAACGACCGACATCGACGCCGAGCTTGCGAAGCGGAAATCACGCGCTGCCAGGTTCGGTATACAGGAGACTGACGCGGATGCGCTGAAGGCGTTGGAGCGGGCGAAAAGATTTGGGACGGGGGATAAAGGGTACAAAGAGGCTGTCAAGGGGCTTGATGAGGCGTTGCCCGAGCGGGGGCGGAAGAGGGGGAGAGGCGGGGAGAAAGAGGGTGGTGATGAAGAGGGAAGAGGTGGGAAGAGAAGGGATGGTGGGCGAAGAGGTGGTCAGGGAAGGAAGGGAGAGGCTGGGGCGGAGAGGAATGGTACGAGGGGTGGGAAAACCGGTGGTAGTACGCTGAACGAGAACGACAGACTTGCGGCGGAGGCGAGGAAGAAGAGGTTTGCGGCTGCTGCTTAACAAGGAAGACCCTGCCGTCCTTCGGGGAAGCCCTCTTTGCGTCTCTCTCTTTTGGGTGTCACTCTCGTTATCTGGACCTGCGCGATTCTCGGTCGGTCATATTAGTGCATACCAGTTGATGTACAACAGTCCCTTACACTTTTCCAATGTCGAACGGCTGTACACCCATCTCGGTCTCAGCCATTGTGGCAGTGGTAGCTGTTCGTTAGATAGGGCGACACGAACAAGGAGTTACGGAAAATTCTCATCCATCCATGGTCTGTCCCGAAGAGGAATGACCACATGTTATCAATACGTCAAGCTATGGTACGACTTGGCATTGTGATTGTGGAGAAGACATATCACGGACATAGATGTTCCGAGTTCTTCAGGCTGCGACTCCCTTGTCGAGAAGTTCCGTGACACCCTCGTGGCCGTGGATGAAAACCTCGGTCTTCTGAAGAGATTTCGCGACTGGCTTTGGAGCTTGAAATATTTCCGTGAGTTCTTCGAGCTACAGGAGTGAAGACGAGTCAGCCACGGGCCTGCTTTAGGCCAAAGTTTCTGATATTCAGAGCAAGGCACCAACTTACAGTCCGTTTCTTGGTCTCGACGAAGAACCTATAGATGAATGCAAATTCCAAGATATCCCAGAAGATGAAGAGGAGGTAGTACTTCCAACCGGCACCTGTGAAAGCGATTCCGGTGACGAATGTGTTGTAGAAGCCCGCGATATTGACCCAGAAGTTATACATGCCCATGCCTTTGGCGCGTGACTCATACCGGAGACACTCGACCGGGTACAAGGCCTGGAGCGGAGTGAAGCCCGCGGCAAAGACGAAGCCGAAGATGAAGATGATTGCAATTTCGGCTTTGGCCTGTTGTGGGTTCTTGGCGGTCTGGTTGCCCAGGGCGTCGCTGGTGGTATTCGTAGCGTTGAGGGCGGTGATGAGCACGAAGATGACGACAATGCAGCCTACGGAGACGAGTAATTGCGGACGACGTCCCCATTTGTCGGTGGACATGGCTCCAATAATGGCACCGACGAACGACACCACACTCTGGAGACCTTGCAGAAGGAGCTGAGTGTGGTTGCTCGAGACACCGGCGCCTGCGAGCATTTGTGGGTAGTAGTAAGATACTGGGCCGTTGCCCGACCATTGACCGAAGAAACCTATGGACGGGGTTAGCCATGAATCCGGCGAACGCAAACTGCAGACATAGCTAACCCATGGCTATTACCAGCATCGATCGATAGCGGACCTCCTTGCTGTTAAAAAGGTCACGGTAGTCCCACCAACGTTTGTCTGAACCGGTAATAGAAATATCGTCCATCATCTCAAGGAATTCAAGTTGCACAATCGGAGAATCACGGTCGCCCTCACCGTGATATTTGGCCATAACAGCAATGGCCTCCTCATGTCGATCATTGGCCATCAACCAACGAGGAGTCTACAGATAAGTCAACACAGCTACCGAGAATGGCGGCAATTGGTAAATAATCCATACCTCGGGCAAGAATAGGCAGAGACACAAGACAACACCAGAGAAGACCATTTGAAGCCAGATTGGTATTCTCCACGACTTCGTTCCCGATAGGACCTGGGTCCCATATGGAACAAACGTACCGGGAATACCCCCGATGAACCAGAAAGTGTTGTAGACGGCAGTCATCACACCCCGGAAAGATGGATGGGCCATTTCAGAGACATACGCCGGGCCAGCTGACGCACTTATTGCAACCCCAAAGCCGAGAACAAAGCGGCCTGCCATGAATCCAGCCAGGTTCTTGCAACTGGCTTGGACACAGGTGCCAACCACGATGATCAGTGCACCAATGAACATTCCCCAACGACGACCTGCGAGCGGTTAGGGTTTGCGTACCGGCTTGGCGCTTAGACACGATCATACCTCGAAAGTCCGTTGCCGGGCCAGCAGCGAATGACCCGACAAGATTGCCAATTGTGTATATGGCGTATACGATTCCGGTACCGGGCGTACCCTTTTTCGGATCGAACCCGAAGTACTCGCGATATTGTTCATAGGAGTTGATTGAGCCCATAACAGATCCATCATATCCGTTGATGCAGGAATTGAAGGTAGCGACAAGCAAACAGCCGTAAAGCTAAGGTCTGTAAGCCACGAGGCCAGATTCCACGGGATTAGGGTTCGAGTCACCATGAGCATGCGACGTGTCAGCGATGAGGGCTTCTGTTTCTCCGTTGCGTCCGCCAGTGCGACATTCTGGACTTGTTTGACGGTTGTGTGCTGATCATGGTGCTCGAGATGGGAGATATCGCCTGGGGCCTTTTCGCTTGATGTAGCCATGGTTGCAAGTATGCCTTAGGAAGGGAAACCGTGAGGGGATCAAACAAGGCCTCGCTGGATAGCCGCAGACTCCCAAGCAAAGCATGTGGGGACGGCTTTGGGTATATACCAGGTATATACCAGGTATACAACATACATGCACCTCTGCATGAAAGTCGAGTACCACATAAGCATAAAACCCGGCTGCGGACACCAATTCCTAGCGTGAACGAGAGTAGTGGAGATGCGTGCATCTCGGATTGATGTGGCCTTGCTCCGGCCCTGTGGATTTACAGAATCAGTAATCGAGCAACGAATCAGTCCATCCTCTCCGGAGCCAGAGACGCGTTCCATAACTAAACATTGGAAGAGGTCAGAGTATTACGATCATCGAGGATCACGCGGGAAGAGGATGCCCGAAGAAGCAGGACCCCGAGTCGTGGCCCAATTGGCCATCCGTCCGTCACCTCTGTTGATTGCTCGAAACCAACCGTGTCGACAACAACAGGGATGGTCAGCACGGAGACGCAGGCAGCATCTGACTGACTGCACCTTCGTAAGCGATGGACAAGATGTAACCTACTCGGTACATTTCCAAACATCCAGATGATTGTGGCCACTCAGCAGTGTTTTGTTGTAGAACCCTGCTTATGACTCTTAGTAGTTGAGTTCCAACATGCACGGCATGGTCCTCCCAGCCGTTGACAAAGAGGTGTGGTCCGTTGATAGTGCCAGTGCCTCATGTCCTATTATTGTAAAGTCATGCTTCGTGTAGAACTACCTTAAGGCAGATGCCTCATTAGCTTAAATTCTTCTCCTCTCAGGGTCCAGAAGATGGCGGCGGACATTGCGGGGTGCATGAGCTTGGGGGTGAAGTGGTTGATTTAAGGTAAGACCTACCTTAGGCTACCGGCGATGCTTGTTTGTGCAATATTGGTGCGCCTATACCGAAGGAAGCTCTCTAGAAGCGCCGCTACTTAACTCAACGAATGAGGCATGTTGACCGTTTACCTTGCAGTATGCCAGTGATCGGTGGGTAGGAGATGAGATCAAGGAACGCTGGTTATCCTTTGCGCTTATCGACCACATCTTCATCACAGAGCGCCTCAGCTCAGCGTGCAGAGGACATCAGCCAGTCCCGATCGAGAGATCCTCCCCGGCACTCGTAGATTTGAAGTTATATATGCTTTGCTGCACTCGGAGAGATCTGGCCTCATTTCTAGACCGTCGATTAAAATCCAAGCGGCTTCTCCTGGGGGGCTCGGAGGGCAAAGTACTTCTTTCACATACTAGACCCGGGTGTCTCCTACGATCCCGTTCTGCTGCCGACACAAAATTATCTCCACGGCAAACAAATCACACGAAGGTAATGCTGAGTTGGAAGGTTGTACGATTCCAGGGTTGCAGCTCTTTGACTAAAGTCATTGTGCAGTGTTCCTTGGTGCGTGCCTGGGCGCAAGGCTTCCATATATAAGGTGAGCGTAGGAGTGATATACTATAGATGATGCTTCCCAGAGCTTGTGTTTCCCTAAACTCCCTAAACTCCCATCTACTCCCACAGCGTGAATTTGGGCGTGAGACGCAATTGGGAGAGTTTCTACCCTGTTCCGCATTGGCTTGTGCGTCTATAGTTGCCCCTGGCACTAAGTGAACTGAGCATCCGAGGCTGAACTTCGAATCTTTATTGAAGGTATGGCTTGCGCGCAGCTATGAAGGTTCTCCTATCCACTTTCGCAGATAATGGGCACGGCCAAACAAGATAAAGATTTTCAGCCTGGCATATTGCCCCGGGATCCTTACGGCCACTTCTCAAGCGGTTCTCCCACCGCCTCTGACCTGATGTCAGCAGACAACCAACAAGTGACTAAAACAAGTGAACAACTTGCGGTTAGGATGCAAATACTCTTTTGAATGAAACAAATGCCACTTAGACGTGCCATTTATACCTTAAACCTATATTATACTCCGTCGAACACACTGACGGCTTGCTTGATGCAAGCCATGGACTTTTAGTCGTCATGTTAGGGTTATCTGCCTCCCGGCAAGGCTTGTTCATGCTGTGGAGTGCTTCCATTGCAGGCGAACAAATGGGAGTCGGGCAGGCGACAAAATTAGCCCATGGCTGATGCATTCGTTATGCAAGGAAGTGTCAGGTACCCAGCAAGGAAAGGCGGTGCCGACCACAGATGTCATTGCAAGCCCGTGCCAGGGTGGAAGGACGTCAAGTCCACAGCCTGAAAGTAGTGGCTTGAGGCGGAGATTTTCTTGGGCTTTTTCTGGCTCTCTGTGCCCAGCCCGTCTTTTGCCTCGCATACTGCAGCACACTCATAGTCGGCTACCATCTGCTCACGTCAAAATTCCGAGTCTGTTGCAAGTTCAAGCCACAAGCTTGAATGGCAAATCTTTATTGAGGCCGTTCTCTAGCTTGACGTCCGGAACCGTTCAATTTCAAAGCTACCTAATTGACATGTGCTATGTTAGATCAAAACGCTTCTACTTCTGCCATCTCCGTGGCCGCAAGACAAGCAAACTCTGTGATAGGTCATTATGTGTGGGTAGCGGTGATAGGGAGGCGATGCTGCTTGCCGGCAAGATAACCGGGTTCGTGGCACCAAGCTGGTGATTTGGACTGAATATCTTCTCATGACGCCTGCACGACCTTCCGCGACGCCCATCGACGCAGAAGACAAGCTTCAAGCCTGTACTGTCAACTTGGGTCCTTTGAACTCGTTGTAACCGAGACTCAGAACGGGACACCAAGTGACGATCATCGTCACTGCTTGCCATAAAGTCGCTCACAGTTGGACAGACAGATAGTCCCGGAAGACTGCTATAAATGGAGATGATGCTCATTCGTACGGTTTTCTGCCGGAGCTTTCGTGAGTTGTGGCACAGGTGAGGTACAGAAGCGAACTGCCATCAGCATCCTGCACAGATGTTATCAGACATGCAGAAAGTGTAGTGGGCAGTGTATAGAACACATATGTGGATAATCCTGGCTTGCATGAGATCCCTACGCGATGGCAGACATGCAGAAAAAGCGAAAATGCAGTCACACCTCTGTGCCTCAGGTAAATCGAAGACATTATAGGTCAACTGACGACACCATACATTCACAGATCAAAGCCCACAAGGATAAACCCTATCATAAAACCCGGCAGGCGTATGGATGCTTTCTTCATCCCCAACGCTGCGTCGACATTGAAGACGATACACCTCAAGTACCTCTGTGGACGGTGTCCATAGAGATCTCTTCGCTCACAAGATCTCACTCTAGCCAGGAGGTTATGCCACATTACTTGCCCTCATGATAGTGGCCCAGGGATCTACCAGAGACTGAGATGGTCGAGATGGATTCGAGCTTCCTGTTTGGCTGCTCAGACGACTGATCGGATCGTCACACCAGATCAACAAGCGCCGTAGGTATGATTGTCACAGTAGCGGATGATGATAATAAGATCCCAGTTTATAGAAGGACCCACCACACAGATTCGAAGTGGATGTTCCCCGCCCGAGTAGGTATCTCGAGGGAGAGGGAATGTCTCTGCATTCATCCGGCGCAAGGTTTATCCGTGACTTGCAGCTTTTTGATATCAATAGCCTTAAGGTAGAGGTCAGTCTGCACATCTTATGCCTGGTATAAGTATTTAAGAAGGCGGCCTGGTAGCCTCTTGGCTGCTACCCAACATCAATCAAGCTTGGGAAAGAAGAGGACCTGCTCGACAAAAGTACCTTTGGTTGTGGAAGAAATGAGATCACGTACCGGATGGTATGACCCCACGGTGTTCATTCTCAGCTCTCGAGACTCTTGAGTAACTTGTTTCTTAGTCTTACGTGCCGGCAGAGGAAGCTGAAGTGCGACGAAAACAAGCCATCATGCGGTCAATGCCGGAAGGCATCTCGACCTTGCCAACCGAGCTCAGGAATCGTGTTTCGACATCAGCAGAATGCATCTATGAATGGGAGTGACGACCGATCTGGTAGTGAGGGGAACTTGAAGAGCTTCTATGCCTACAAGAACACATTCGATGAGGCCAGTGTCTGGCTTGAAGTGCCCAAGCAAGGTACAAGATGGGAGCCGCGCAATCTGCAATGGGGTTACATTACACTAACCAAGGAGACAGTAACCTTCGTCAACAACTTCGATCCCTACGCTGAGCCATTGTCGCCAGAGCTCGAGGGCATCACTCCTTCGCCCCACCCAATAATATTGGACCGTGCCCAGGACCTGGTATGGGGAAGACCAGACCAACTTCAAAGGTCGGCAGAAGGCATTGCTGCGCATGGGCTGGAGGCATTGTCAGCAGCTGCAACTGGTAACCACTACACTCATCTCCAGCAAGGTATATCTCCTCGGCATGATGTGGCTCAGCCCTCGATTGCCTACCCTGCATCCGAGTTCCATCATGCATGCCGACCAAGTTCACCTGGGCGAGACAACATGCCACCGCCGATGTCACCTCCGATCTCTATGACCTCGTCGAACAACAATCTAGATTTCATTTTGAACCCCTCTTCCACGATATCACCAAGCATCGACCCAAACCTCCAACCCCATTTCGAGCACCGTGAAGCCTTCTTTTCCAGCGGCACTCCGGTATCCAAACAGCTGTTACCTGAGGTCCAGTTGGAAAGCGGTATCGAGATGGAACACGAGATTGCCTTCTTACTTAGGCATTTCTCAGAATCACCTGGGCATTGGTAAGTAGCTGCTACGTTCAAGTCCGCCACTGGCTAACCTTGATGGAGGATGGATCTGTTTGACTTGGAGAAATACTTCGCCTCCTACGTCCCCGTCAAGGCGCTTACGAATCCGCTCCTGAAGCACGCTGCTTGTGCCTATGCCGCGAAACAGCTCGGTCAGGTAAAAGGTCAGAAGGCGATCGTCGGAGGTGCTTGTTCCAGGCAAGCGCACATGGAACTGTGGCCTGACGCGGATAAATTGGATTGGTTTTGGATCGGCGCAAAGCATTACGACAAGGCCATATCTCTCCTGATGGAGGTCCTTCAGCAGGACCGTGGCACTACTCCGCTGAAGAGTCCTACAACCTACAGTGAACCCCGAGGCGCAGAAATTAATCGTGAAAATGGGTACGGGAGAGTTAAACGACGTCGGCTCTCAGGCGGAAACCCTAACTCTGATGAGTTGCTCGCAGCTACGGCTATACTCTGCGTCTATGAGTTTTTAGACGCGTCGGGTGCTGCGTGGTCTCGTCATCTCAGTGGGACTAAGTCTCTACTTGACATTGCAGAAGTTGGTATGATATCACTAAAGGTTCCTTTGAACGGCACTTCTCTTCCGTCGCCACAACGTGCGCTACCATCGAAAGCCAGGAAAGCTATTTTCTGGAACTTTGCTCGACAGGATTTTCTGGCTGCATGTAAGTTAATGCAAGACCTGACCTCTGGTGTTGAGCGCTCACCTTTACAGTCCTCAATGAGTGCCAGACCCGTCTGGATCCCGAAAACCTATCGATGTGGGAAGATGCTGGGTTGCTGCTGGACGAAGCTGGCCTTGTCCGACCGAGCAATACCACTGACAGTGGTTTTCTCGAGGGGAATAGCATGATGAAGGAAGATATGATATCGAATGCCCTTGTTTGGTTGATGTCCAAGTTAGTTAACTACATCGCCGCTGGCGATTCGCCCAATTCGGCTCCGGCTGGCCACCGTTCGGGAGAGCTACCAGTTGAGGGCCAGTATCGCGTGGGCGTCAGCCAACCAAGCTTACTCGAGCGATGGTACGAGATCACGACCCAAATCGAAGTGTGGTACACCGGGCTACCAAAAACCTTCAAACCCTGTGCGAGGGTCGAAGTATCACGCACCCTGTCGCACGATGATGATGATTGTTGCAGCCAGGTGTTTTCAGAAATATGGTATAGTATACCGATGTGCGCATCAACCATGCAATCGTATCATATGGCTCGAATACTCTTACTCATCAACAAACCGCACGAATCCAGTGCAAGGCGGAGTACGGCTGGGAATCGGCTGCAATCGTATCGATCGATTGAGGCTGAGATCAGATATCATAGCCACGAGATTTGTGGTATCGCACTGTCGCGACCTGAAGGTTCTGTTCGGATCCATCAACTTCAACCGCTCTTTGTTGCCGGCCAGTGTCTTACTGAACCACGCGAGCGAAGAGTCATCCTCAACCTTCTTAGAAGTATAGAAGCAGACCTTGGTTGGGCTACAGAGTATCGGGTTCAGCAGCTGCTAAAGGAATGGGGCTGGGATGATGGCTTAGATGCTAACCTAACTTGAAACACACCTTACACCATGGCAATTTTTGCAGGGTCCAGTCTTCCTTGGGACTGGGTTGCTTCGTTCGGGAGATGGTGGAGCATCTTCCACCTGCTTTCTGGAAAAGTCTCCCAGCTTTGCTGAAAGCTTTGTCCCCACACCTTCTCAAGTCAAACGATCATCACCCAGTTTATATATGGCATGCTTCACCTGCACTTGTGAGATTCGCTCAGCCCAGCAACGCCCGTCTTCCAGTGAACTCTGTGAATTATGGGAAAGCGTCGAAGGGCTAGGAATACACGGAGCGGACTCAACACACCCTATCGGCCGTCGCAGACTTCCGCATTGTGCAACAATAAAGCTGGTAGTAAGGGTAGCAAAGGTGATCATGGTTACCACGACTCTGTAAAGGATGGCAGGCCCAGGTCAGATCGCCCCAACGGTCGTTTACACAGCGATCCTGGCAGATTACAGACTACAATGCAAGGACACCGTAGCCTACCACGCTCATCTAATCCCCCGAAGGTTGGGAAGCAGGCGACAAGCTCACCGGCGCCATCTCTAAAGAACCTTTTCGATCACAAATACGACCGTGTCATCCGCGACGTCGTCATCCATGGCACCGTTCTCGCGGAGAAACTCAGAATCTTGATTGACAACTTGACCAAGATCAAGTCCGACCCGGAGGACATGGAATGGGAGATTACCAACACAACCTACCTGGTCCCAGAGCAGCCGCCATGCCTGAAAGATGTCAGTTTTGCGAAAATATCGTCGCAGGCCTCATATCGACCGCCTCGACCGTGAGCGCTGACGCTGGTACATCACATACAATGCTCCATGGATACTCCACCCGGTCGAAGGCTTTCTTAGGCGTTATCGGTGGGCCCGAATCCCATGGGACTAGGATGAGGGTGGGACTGTAGTGAGGAGGAGCCGTGGCTGCTGCAACAGCTACGTTGGCATTACTTGTTAGACAAGATCATTGTTGGGACCAGAAGTATATGTGCGTTATGTCAACGCTGAGCTGAGCGGTGTTGATATGAGCGTCGCTAGAACGGCAGACGATTCCTCGGTTCTAGCAACAGGCACAGTACTAACAGTGCAGTTGGAACACGCGGCATACACTGCTTGCCAGCTTCCCTGTGGTAGGAAGCAAAACACGTTGCCCATAAGATGTGAGAGAGACTGCCAAATAAGTGACCTGAAAGTGAATGTATAGTACACCATACGGCTTGAGTAGTATCTGAGTAGTCAAGGTACCTTAGCTGAATGGAATCCATAGTAACTCACATCAGTTTGTTAGATCATAGGGCGGGTAACTAGACTGGTATCTGGTAAGTCACATTTACAGCAGGTACCGTGAAGTGCTTGCAGTAGTCACTTCGTAGGCGCGCGAAACTACCGCGCGTCCACCACTTTTTGATACGCGACCCTGAGCTTCACTAAAGGCGTTGTCTACCAGTGGCTGGGTTGACAAAAGCTCCACATTCGGTTACACACCTGCTTCGCCTGCCTATCCTCTCCTGGACTTAGTCAGTACCAAGTTCATGATCGCTGGTAGACAGCTTTCTTCTGCCACTCATAGCAACTCCTACATCCAAATACATCAACCCGGACGCTCACCATGCAAGTGTAGTCATTTCGTCATGCGGTCTTACCTCACTCTCACTGATCTAGGAACTAACGTGTTCCTGTAGGGAGACCTTCGAAAGCATCCACCTCGATCTATCCAAACAACCTGGTAAATGCAAGATAGCAGAGAGTGGGCTAGGGTGGAAGGCTTCGGGCGGAGGCGATCCTTTCACGCTGGACAGCAGCAATATCGTCGGAGCACAATGGAGTCGGGCAGCCAAAGGTTACGAGCTCAAGATCACGTCCAGGACAGAAGGGGTCGTTCAGCTAGACGGATTCGAGCAGGAGGTGAGCATGCTCACTCGCATAGTGTTACCGAAGGAACATGGCCTTACAAGGATAGGACCACGATCGCGTTGCGAAAGCCTTCAAGCTTTGGTATGGTGTCAATGTGGATACTAGGGAGCATGCCTTGAGAGGCTGGAATTGGGGCAAAGGGGAGTTTGGCAAGGCTGAGCTTGTTTTCAACGTTCAGAATCGACCGGCTTTCGAAATACCCTATTCCGAGATCTCTAATACGAACCTCGCGGGGAAGAATGAAGTCGTGGTGGAATTCTCGCTACCAGGAAACGGTAGTGAGGCGGCGACAAACGGGCACTCGGGGCCCGGTCGGGGTAAGGGCAGAAAAGCAGGGGGTGGAAGGGATCAGCTGGTGGAAATGCGTTTCTACATCCCTGGGACGGCAACGAAGAAGGGCAAGGCTGAAGACGGAGAGGATCACAGCGTGGACGGAGAGGACGCCGAGGAACAGAATGCTGCTAATCTATTCTACGATACCCTTATGGATAAGGCAGAAATTGGAGAAGTCGCCGGTGATACATTCGCCACGTTCTTAGACGTTTTGCATTTGACGCCCAGGTACGAGCGCAGAGGCCCCTTGATGAGCATTTAAACGGTGCTAATCTAGTCTACAGAGGGCGGTTTGATATCGACATGTACGAGAACTCCTTCAGGTTACGAGGTAAAACCTACGACTACAAGATCCAGTACGAAGCAATAAAGAAGTTTATGTTACTTCCGAAACCTGATGACCTTCATACTCTTATCACCATTGGTCTCGATCCACCTTTACGGCAGGGTCAAACCAGATATCCATTCCTAGTCATGCAATTCAAACGTGACGAGGAGGTCATCATTGACCTCAACATGACCGAGTAAGGCTTCATTGGCAAAGTCGCCCATTCATGACAGCTTGTGCGTTGGCTGATACTGACATCTGACGGTAGAGAATTGCTTAAAGAAAAGTACAACGGCAAACTCCAGTCACACTACGAGAGCCCCCAGCATGCCGTGGTAGCACAGGTCTTCCGCGGTCTGGCCGGGAAGAAGGTAGTAACACCCTCGAAGGATTTCGTCAGCCATCACCAACAGTCAGGAGTCAAATGCTCGATTAAAGCAAACGAAGGTCTTCTCTTCTGTCTCGACAAAAGTTTTATGTTCGTCCCGAAGCCTGCCAGTTATATATCATTCGACAACATCTCAGTCATTACTATGTCGCGTGTCGGTGGCGCTATCTCAGCAAGTCGAACTTTCGACATTTCAATCACGTTGAAGGGAGGCCAGGGGGAGCATCAGTTCAGCAACATAAACCGGTAAGACTCTAGTATGCGCCTCGTTATTTCCGACAAGCACTAAGCTGTGACACGCAGCGAAGAGCAACAGCCCCTCGAAGACTTTTTCAAATCCAAAAACCTCAAAACAAAGAACGAAATGCTAGACGACGTAAGACACTATTTGTATAAGTTACGGAAATTACTTGGTGCTGATCTCCGAGAAACAGTCAAGCGCCCTAATAGCCGCCGCCCTAAAAGACGAAGACATGGCTTCTTCGGAAGAAGAAGTCGTCGCGGCTCGAGCCGACCGCGGGTCCGCAGACGAGGATGAGGAATCGGTCGACGAGGACTTCCGCGCCGATTCCGATTCAGATGTTGCAGAGGAGTATGACTCGGCGCACGAGAGCAGCGGAGGAGACAGTGACGCCGAGATGGGTGATGCTGACGCCGATAGGGACTCAGATCCGCCCGCGGAGGTTGCGGAGAGGCCGAAGAAGAAGGCGAAGACGTCGGCGTGAGGTTGAAGTGGTGTTCTGGTTGCGAAAGCTCTTGGCTTTATGATATATGGCCTTTGTATGATAGATGGATATTACCATTGCCTACAGCACTTGATTATCGTGTCTGTATCAATCTCTGCAGAGAATCTAGAGGATGATGGTTATTGCTATAAGAAACTGCATCAGCGCCCAAATCTGTTTCGCTCCCTACTGGTCTCCATTGACGCTGATTAAACGCAGTCTCATAAAAGGGCAATCTAACATCTCAAGTAATGAGCTTGCAGTCAACAAATTTCCCATCATGAAGACATAAAGATACGCGGTCTATTTCGTAGGGCTGTTAGCGCAAACTCAAATACCCCGTCGCGTCGTGGGGAAACAAACCCCGCCAAAACCTCCAACCAATTCATCATCTCCTTTCCAGATCTATCAACGCCCCTCACAACAATGCCCGGAACCATCTCCTCCAACAACGCCCCCTCCCCCTCCCCACCACCTGCGCCTCCCATCGCCGAAACCCCCGGCCCACGCGCCTCGAAGCTTCAAACGCTCTTCTCCAACGCGCTCACGCACACGCTGAAGACGTGCTCCTACGCCAACTTCAGCGCCTGCTTCCCCACCCCGGCCAAGCACGTGCCGGAGTCGCTCCAGGCGCTCTGGAAACAGATGAACGCGCGCACCGAGGAGTTTGCGAGCCGCGAGTTCGAGGCCATCGTGCGCGAGAGGGACGTGGTGCGGAATCTGAACGAGCTGGATCGCTTGGTGGCGGAGGCGAGGAGGCGGAAGGAGAGGGGGGAGATGGGCGAGGCGGATGTTGGGTCGTGAGTCACGCACCCTACGTCCCATATGTCGGTGCTCGATGGGTCCGGTGCTGATGATCTTGTCGTGGAGATTGGTAGGCATCATACGCTCCCTCCGCAGGCGCTGTACTTGGCGCATCTGGCGCCCCACCTGGCCCAAGCGCAATCTACGTTGAATGCGAAACTGCAGACGACGCAGTCGCAGAACGCACAGCTTATGGAGAAGATCACGGAGCAGAGGGGGGAGATTGAGAGGTTGGTAGGTGGATTGGAAGGGTTGGTGAGGGATCTGGAAGAGGCGAAGGATGCGGTAGGTGCGGTGTTTGAAGATGGGGAGCTCGTGAGGGAGATGTTGAATATTGATGGGGAGTTGAGAACGGTGCAATAGGTGGAAGAATCTAATGCTAAGGGAAGGGTGGTATGGAGGGTTTGGCAGGCGAATGGGCGTAATGGCGAACTTGATCGTATACCAAAGTCGGAGTCACGGTGGGAGGTTATGGCAGGACATGGTCGTATACCTTAGGGGGTTTGAGGCGACAGCAGCTTTGGCTGGATACGTCCTATACAGCATCGGACGTTCAACTTAATAGGCTCAGGTTATACCGAGTTTTTGCAACCACTCGCTTCCTACAATACCATCCTCGACCATCTCCTCCACTACCACGAGGATCGCCTTTCTCTCTCTAGCGTCCAATCCGCTCTGGTCACCTTCGTCGCCCGCTATAGTCCCAGAAACAGCCAGTTTTACTGTCGCCTCTCGTTCCTCATCTTCGAACCCATCATTCCTAGCCAGGGCGGCTGCGCCACGATAGTATGTCTGGGCATTCTTCAGCAGGATCGCCGCCGATCGTTTGGCAGCAGCATGCTCAAGTGGCGATTCCCCCAGGCACAAACGGCGAAGTTCCACGTCCCCGCGTGCAATGTTGATCTTCGCCAGGTTCGTGGCTGATGGCAGCTTTGACGCGGAGGTTAGACTTGTTGAAGCGCTCGTCAGCTGCTTCCAGAGGAGGTTACTCAAGAAAGACAGTTCCTCTCGGCTCTTTGCGACTGTCAACGAAACGCTTTCGAGGACGGTCGACGTGAATGTGATTAGAGCATCCGCACGATCACAGAGGCCCTGAGGATCCTGTGAGAGGTCTAAGTCCCCACCAAAAGTAGATTTCAGTTCTCTCTCGTAGGTCTCAAGGTCGATCGGTCCAGTACGATAGTTTGCATCCGCCAACGCACAGGTGAAGTTTGCCATCGCTAGGTTAAGTTCATGCTGTCGGTTTGTACCTTCGACGTAAGTCGCTATTTTGCATCGCAAGAGGTTGTCAGAATATTCTTCAAGCCATGTGAGGCCGCCTCCGGGATCTGAAGTCAGCAACCCACACGCGATAGTAAGCGTCTGTAGCTGAGCTATTGCGGTATCAACCAAGGTATCTTTAGTCACCGGCTCAAGCACCGAGGCCCATTGCTCATCTTCCGCCGCGTCCGAGCTGTTCGAGATCATCTCCCGATCTCCACTATCGTCACCATTTTCTGCGCTCGGAGCATCCTCGTCTCCCATCTGCATCATCTCCTGTGATCCTGAGAACTGAAGTTCCTGAACGGTTAGGCATCGTTGAAAAAGCTCCAAGCCCTCGTGCAGAAATCTCAGGGCATCATCTCGATTATTTTGGGACGAGCGTCTGCCCTCCGTTATTACTTCCGCAAGGCTTGTAAGTACCTGCGCAGTATTGCTGTCATACGGAAACGTGGTCAGAAGTTCGAACATCAACTATATGCAGGAGCTCCAAACCTACAACAAGGCATCCGCATCATCCGGACGTAACCTTAAGGCATACCGATGCGAATCCAGCGCCGTCCTCAATAAATCCACTAGAGATGTAGCGTGTTGCGCCAGCAGTCTCGGATATTGTGTGGTCTGATACTGTACCCTTGCCCTACTCCATGTCAGTACACACACGCAGTAGGCCAAAGGTGCGTGCCTGTCAGCAACGTGGTCATGTATTACCTACTTGTTGTAGGCCAGGTCAAACGACTGCGGGAACGCGTGTAGTCCTCTCTCGTACTCGTCGATAGCCCGAACGAAGAATCGTGTGGATTTGGCGGCATCCCCTGCTCGCCATTTCTCGCCGGCCTCTTCGAAGTCGACGCCCGCTGGTAGCTTGTCAGAGAGGTGCAACGGATGGTTCGAGCCAACAGTACCTGCTAGGAATTCATCTGCGGTCTCGGGTGCCTGGTCATGGAAATCAGCAATGTCGAAGATCACGGGCTTGGCGCTGAGGGCGTTTGCACCTTGCTCTGCTGCTTTCCTTTCTTTCGGTTATCTTTGAGGAATTGTTTTGCCTTGGGCATCGTTGCAGTCCTTTACTATGTCCTTCCCTAGCCCCGTAGGTTAAGACCGGAGCAAGCCTTGTATTACACGCCCTTCGCACAGATGATGAAATATGCATAAGCCCGAGATCGAATCAATTCTCGACCCAGTTCTGACACTAGCTCATGCGCGAATTTCTCCTCTGGTGCAGGTGGTTGGGAAAGTCCTCGAGGCTACCATCACTCTGTCAGACCTCATGTCACAATGCACTTGATTGTGTGAATCGGTCCGTAGAAAGTTGTCCCTATTCGTTTACACTATGTAGAGTATATATAGAAAATGATGACTAAGACATAAATAGGGACACTTAGTAAGAGATGAGTAAGCAATGATATCACATTCTTTCCTACTGCACAGTCACAACAGTTCACTGATGTGAATGCAGAGATTTGCTTGACATTCTGTAAAATTTCTGTCTGCAATTCACATTCACATTGTTTTATCTCACTTCACATCACTATTGTCATTCAAAAGCAGCTAGAAGTGTAAGTCATTATTATCATAATGATGAGATAAATTATTCACTATCTACTCTGCCTGTCTATATCATTAATTACAACACTCTTAAAAAAAAAGTTCTTTTCTTTTCTTCTAAGTTTTCAATCACACTTCAACTTCTGTTCACTTTTCTTATTATACTTATCAAATTTTTATTCACTTTACTATCATATAAGCTTTTCATGATTAATTCATAATGCATCATTAACAATTTATAGATCTGTCTTTTAAGTCTGTATTCTGCATGATTTTATTGTCATTACTTCATCATCAAATGCAAATAATAACAATTCAAATTGTTGTAAGTCTGCTTCTAACTGCTCTTACAAGATCACTGAACAGTTTCATTATAAAAAAGATATAAAAACTCTCTTTTACAATATGTTGTCATCTCTGTTTCAGTTTGAAAGCTAATAGATTATAATGTTAATTAAGTTTTCTATTCTTAATGTTGCTTCTTTCTTCTTTGTCACTGATCTCAGTAATGCTGCTGTCATCATTATTATTAATAATACTTTTATTAACACTACAATCAATATTTCTCTTTCAGATTATCTTAATGCTGCTCTCAGTATGCTGTCAATTATTTAGCAAATTACTTCTTGTATCTTGCTTGCAGAAAATTGATTTAAAGATCATTTCTTATATGCTGTTGCTGCTGTGACTTACATTTATAACAAAGTCATCTCAGAAGAATGTAAGCATTGTGTGTAGAGATTAGAGTTATTTACATTATGTGTACAGATTAAGTATCATAATTAGTCATTATTGTTGAGATTATATACAAATTATCATTGAGGCAATCAGAGCAATCATTGTATTCTGCATTAATGTTGTTTTATATTTATGTAAAAGCTTGCTAACTATTTTAGATCATATTAAGTCTTCATTTTCTTCATTTATTAATTCAGCAACATCTCATTATCAGCAAGCTGCTGTTCTGTCTGTTATCTCTGTCATCATCATTAATAACATTACACTTTTCATTAACTACAATTACTTGTCAGTCAAGAATGTTTTAAGCACTGTAGATAAGTTAAAGACAGCTGCTGAGATTTTTTGTTATTAAGTTAAAAGACTTAATGTTGATGTACTTATTGCTTTACTTACATCATTATTCTGTTTACATCAGTTACATTCTCACTCACTGTTGCATCATCACAGTAAACAGTAGTTTTACTTCAGCTTGTGACTTTTTTTTTTCTTTAATAGATAGATAATTAATGAAATTGCTTTGCTTCTGATACTATTATCTTCTAGTTTATAAGAGTCTTTTTCTTAAGTCTCTTATGTAAATTATATAAGCTCATATTTCTTTTACAGATCATCATCAAATCACTGTTAATCATTATTGAAGTTAAGACTTTTTGACTTTTCTTTTTAGCTTTATTTCTTGTTTACTTTAACTTCAACTCATCATGTTATTGTTACAAGTCTTTACTGAGTTATTTTTAATCATTCAGTTTTTTCTCAGTACTGTATAATGCTGAGACTTTTACTTTCTCTTAATTACATCTTTCTTCTATCATAAATGTTAAAGTCAAATCATCAGTGTCTTTCTGACTTTTAATAATCTTCTGTAATGTATTCATTACATTATTCACTTCAGTCAAGATCAGTTTGAAAGAAACAATGCTTTAATGCATTTTTAAAATGTTCTGTAACAGAGATACAGATAAATTTATTCATTCATAACATTTTTGTATCTTATAAATTGTCTTTTAAGAAAGATCTTCTTTCTTCTTTACTAAAAGCTTATGTAGCTCTTTCTTTTATCTGCAATCTCATTTGACTCAAGATATGATTAAGAGTTCTTTATAAAAAGACAATGATAACTTTTTCTATTTAAGAATCTCATCAACTTCAGAACTTAATTGCTGCACAGATAATTTAGCTCATTTCAGACTGCTTTGCAGCTCTGAACTAGCTCAAAATTCATTGATATTAAAGATATATGCTTTCACAAATTAATTATTATAAATTAAATTTTATAAAACACACTCTGTAAACATTTCTAATGTATAAGTTTCTAATGAATGAGTTTTCAATATCTTATAAGACTTAAATCATTTAGCTTTAAACTTCTGAGACTCTTCATTTTGTATAAGCATTCAGTCTTCTTTCTTTATAGTGCTTAATCACACTATTTCATTACAAATTGTTTTTGATTCAATAGTCTTTCATAAAAGAATTTCATTAATAATTACTTAAACTGTTTGTATCTACTCAACTCATTTTAACTGATCTTTAAAGTCAATTTCTCTCAGCAGTCAGAGATTGTTTAAGTTGTCTAATAGTTATAAATTTATCTTATACAGTAGATAGAATGAGCTCTGTTTAGTTGTACTATAAGCTTAAATTTAAGTTGCAAAAAGTGCTTGTGATAAGTATTTGTTTCATAATTGAGTTAATTTACTCATAAAATATTTTGTAAGCATAAAGCTCAATATTTCATTTAGATTTTCTATCTTTTCATTTGTGCAGAGATAATAAAGAGTCATTGTTCTATGTTGAGTTCTGAGCTTTTTCAAATAGTAGATCACAATACAGCTGAGAAAGTTTGTATCATTATTAGATAGTAACTTTCTCAATGAATTATAATTTATAAAGATTTTATCATACAGAAAATCTGTAACTGTTGTTTTCATTACATTTAGAACAGCTTTAGTCACAGATCAGTCTGTAACATAGTTAATTGTCATTATAATTCAGCAGTTTTCTTAAGATATTCAAGATAGTATGTTTATTATGTTAATTTCTTATCTTTTAAACAGTAATAGATTCTTACAAGTTAAATATGAATGTTCTTTGATCTCTTGATGTTTTTAAAGTCATTGAGCAACTTAACAGTTAAGATAATGCTTTATAAATAATTTAATATTCTGCAATAATTCATGTCATCAAGCTTAAAGTCAAATGACTTTTAGCAGTCTCAGCACTTCTAAATATCTGTATTCAGTATATATATGTTTCAAAAAGTCTGCACAGTACTGAAACTGTAGAAATGATGCTTCACTGTTGTTTTACTTTAAATTAAATATGAATTGTTCAATTTCAAATCATAATGCAGCTAAACATGATTCATCACATCATTTTTGCATACATACTTGCAAAGCAGTGACTTTTCAGGTTCTGTATCATCTTTTAAATATAATATCATCACTTTCTTTCATTTCACATTGTTTAGTTCTCACAGAGCATCTAAGAATGCTTTATTTGTTGAGTTTTTCTTTATAAAATTAAATTAATGACTAATTAAATCTAATATGACAGCCTGAGCTTCAGATCAATATTGAATGTTGAGATTATATTGCTGAAATTTATCAATTTATTGAGCTAGTCATTTAGATGAGTATGATGTATTCTTTAAATATTGTAGATCTTTATGATTCATAATAATAGTTATAGTATAATCATTTTCAATATAGTACTGTCAAGTTTAAAGTGCATGCTTAATGATCAATAGCTTCTTTTTATAAATAGAATAATTGAGCTCTGCATCTTGTAACTTCTGATCATTATAAATAACTAAATGAAGTTTCTCATTCATTTCATTCTTAACAGTAATGTTGTTTAATGCTCTGTAATCAATGCACATTCACCATGTACTCTTCTTCTTTTTAACAAACAGAATCAGAAAGTCTCATAAACTTATAAACTCACAAATTAAATCTTTATTCAGTAGCTCTGTTATCTATTTAGTCTGTTTGTTCAGCTATAGCTGTGACAGAAAATAAGCATTTATGTTGACAAGCTTGATGTCATCAGTGTTAATGCTATGTTTAAACATCTATTTAGATGATAGTTTGTCTGATAAAGTCAATCTGAATATGAATTGAAACTCTTTAATAATAACTTGTAATTATTTATTTATAACAGCTAACAATTCAGCTTCTAACTTCTCTGAGTTTTATTGAATCATTAGTAAGTGTTTAACAGTTCTGTGATTTTGAAGTGTCTTCATAGCTGTGTACTCTTTAATCACATTTAATGTTAACTCATTTACAGCTTGTTATCATTCATTTATAATAGCTAACAGTTCAGCTTCTGACTTCTTTAAATTTCATTAAATTACTAGTAAGTGTCTGACAGTTCTATAATTTTAAAGTGTCTTCATAGCTGCACACTCTTCAATCACATTTAATGTTAACTCATTTACAGCTCATTGCTGCTTTTTTAGAAACAGATAATGATGTTTTCATTGTCAATTCTGAATTATTATACAGCTCATAGTTTAATCAATCTAAAAATTAGTGACTTTCAGTCAGATTAATCTCAGAATGAGATTATGTTCTTAAAGATTCACAATTTATGCTTTTAATTATTGTTGAAAGCTATTTATCTTAAGATAAAAGATCAGACTAAATGGTCTGCTCATTTAGCAAAAATATCTTAAGTAATTTAATTTCATATTAACTGAATTAACTAGTACTTCTACATTTATCTTATTCAGTCTGTCTTAAATGCAGCTTATAAGAATATATGTATTTAAATTAAGAGCATTGATTTAATTAAAGATTATACTTAATAATAAGAGTTTCAGATCATTCAGTGTAAATGTTTTACTCAGATCATTATTGAGTTAAATAGAAGCTTCTGTTAACTTGTTTATAAACATTTCTATATCTATAAATAACTCTAGTTTTTCAAATTATTCAAATCAACTTCAATGATCTTTGACTTCTTTCTATCTTTATTCTTTTTTTTGTTCTTATTCTTACTCTTATCTTTATTCTTATCTTTATTCTTATCAGTGTTCTTGTTGTCTCAGCAGTCTTTAGCTATATGCAAGAACTTTTTATAATGAATGCATACTTTATTCTTTTTATATCAAATTCAATAAGCTTTCATATCTGACTTGTTTAATTTAAATGTAGTTAATCTCTCATGACTTTAAGACTGATCTTAAGAATTGTTCAATGAGTTATTATGATTTGAATTTAAGTTGTTAAAGACATTAAGATAATTCTCATTATGTATTTCTTAAAGACTTTATTCAATTTAATTAACTCATCAAATTAGCTCATCAAGAGTAGTTACTTTAATCTTTAAATACTTTTAAAGTTTAAATTGAATCTTCTGCTTTAAATTCTGAATGAACTGCTGTTTCTGTTTATATTTAACTGATATAGACTGAAGAAATTGTACAATTTTTGTAAACTTTACTTTATATTGTTAAATCAATTTTGTTTGTTTCAATGCCTCATAACAACAACATTAATGTTTCATTTCATTAACATTTTTAAAGATCAGTAGAAATGCTAGAAAGAAGTTGTTTATATTTTAAGATTTAATGTTTAATGAATCTTCTTTAACTTAAAGTTGTTCTTCTTTTTAAAGTCATTATATTTTGACAATATCTTTCAAATAACTAACTGTAACAATGATCTTTGCTTTGTTGTTCAGAAGTTGATTTGTTAACATTTTGTAGAATTGAAAGTAAGCTTTTATTTTAAGAATTTACATCTCTGCAGTGTTCACTTTTCAACTACTTTTATAGACAGATGATGTCTTTATCTTCAAAGAATTCTTGAATATCACTGCAGAGAAAAATACTATTACATTAGATATTTTTTAAGTCTCTGAAGCTGCACTAAATAAAGATGTGATCTTAGATATAGAGCTAAAAAGTTATAAATGATTAAAGATATTAATTAACAAATCAATTCTGATTCAGTTTAAATTGCTGTTGAACATGTTACAATATAAGAAAGATAAAACTTTTCTTTATACAATACAGTATAAAGACTTGTTTCTTTATTCTATAGTCTCAATGCTGAAATAGTGATGAACACTGAAAAGAAAGTGAATATATAATTTATGCATTATTGCATTAAAACTTTTATGATCAAAATACAAATCAAATCAGCTTAGATCAAAGTCTGAGTTTCAGAGCTGCTTGAAAGTGTGTTTTAAATCTTTGATGCTATTAGATGTGAATTAGTCTGTAGAAAGTTGTCTCTATTTGTTTATGCTATGTAGAGTATATATAGAAAATGATGACTAAGACATAAATAGGGGCGCTTAGTAAGAGATGAGTAAGCAATGATATCACAATTGCTTACTTCTTTGAGGGCCAGCGTGCCCGCATACCTGTCTAGATGAAGGGATTAAGATACAATCAGGTCGGTCTGAGCCGACAGTCTTCAGTTATCTTCCTGCCCAAATCATCTGCAAGAGCGAATCGGCGATGAAATCATTAAAGACTTCGGAATAAGTGGTATAGCTTCGTACAAGTCGGCTTGACGTTATGTAATCCCTCCGAGGCGTTTCTAATAAAACCTCACCGGCTAACTGTAGCGATTGTCGCTCTTTAGGAGAGTCAAGTAATCGCCAAACCAGCAAAATTTCTTCGCTCTTCGTACCATACATATGGTTCAGTATGAGGATTTTACCTACGGTAGTCTGACTTCTTCTTTCCACGTGCGTCGACTGCAGGTACACCACCAGAAACATATGAATATTGAAGCAGACAATCGCGCGGGAAGTGCCTCGTTCAAGGCTTCCATGCTCTTGAAAGACGACAGTGCCTTAGCAGGAGTACCGTCTCCGCCTGTTGCCCTCCGCCGTTCAGGAATCGTCTCTCCCAAGTAGCCTTCTACCGCTCAAGTGTCACGATATCCACCTCGTAACAACAAGTTCAGAATCTAGTGTCCAGACTCAGGTACGGTATGATATTCAAATTGCAGCACTGTTTTCAAGCTGGGTTCAAACGAGCTACACATTTCATCTTTGCTGTCAATCATACTACTATTTATATTGCATTGGAACCATCAGAGTGATACGAGTTTGATACGGAAGGAGTGACTATATTAAGTGTACATGCCTGCTGGAGTTCTTTACATTGTCGGTCATGAACTGTTCAACACAACCGATAGAAGCCCTGCTACCGCCAGGAAAGAAAACACATTCGACAACGTTGAACGAGTGTCACTAAGTTAATATCCCCAAAAAGCTCTTCAAGGAGTCAATGTCTCGAATCGTATTCGAATGAGGCAGTCGACCCTCACTTGCGAGCGACGGCCTGACAGTTGTTACCGATACAGCAGGCAACCGTAGTCGAGCAAAGGTCGTGGACTTTTGCGTTGCCGTCGGTGTTGCCGACTAGATAGGGGTCAGAGGCTATACTATGCAAGACGAAAAGTTGAAGTATGAGACACTCACCGTTAATGGCGCTGCATGTCGCTGAGATGCTGGTATCCCCATAGGTAAGGGTCCTGTCCCCAGACTGGGTGAAGCTGTTGCAGCAGTGAGGCGCATTGGCGTTACCACAGATCTGGACGATTTCTATAACGGTCACATTGGTTGGTGCTGGCGGTGGCGGCTTCTTGTGATTCTTCGGTGGTTTTGGGCACACTGGGCACTTTGGGCAATTGTTTCCGTCATCTTGATGACCCCAGTCACCCCATCCCCCAGGGTTGGCATCCGGGGCGGCATTGGGGGCGGGATTGGGGGCGGCAGCGACTATGCCAGCGCTGAGAAGCACGGCGAGACTGACAAGAGAGAGCTTCATGGTTGGATGACGACTGAAGTGATAATGTTATTTGATGAAGGATGTGCTGTTATGATCGAAGGAAGTTGGCTGTTCGAATGCTGATGAGAGAGATTGCTGTCAGGGAGGAGAAGGAGTCGACTCGTCTTATACCCGTGGGCTCGGCGCAATCGGACCAGATCATACCCTTCCGGCAAATCCCTCTTGATGTTCAGTCCCATCGTACGAGGTTGACCTCAGCGGCGTTCTCACCACGCTATGTCACGGACGCAACGCCATCTCTTCGATGTCAGCTGAAATCAAGGGATTGTGGACGCCGTCATGCCTAGTAGCGATCCGTATCCATCCAGGCGACGGCCTAGAATCAAGTCACTCCACTTCCCCATTCTCCACCAGTTCAAAGCGTTGACTTTGTCCCTTAGGGTTGACTACCTTAAGTGCAAGTGGATATCGTCAGGGCCATCTATAACTGACGCAGTCACTCAAGACTAACCCCACATTTGGAGATCAGCGCCTCGGATCATCAAGCTAGGCAGTTGGGTGCCTCGTATTCGCAGTTGAAGACTTCAGTTGTGCTTGATCCGGACGTTGCTTGGCCCGTCGATCCACATGGTGATCCGGCATCATATCCCATTGCCTGCCAGTCTTGCATTAGCACCATTCCAAGCACTTGGGAATGCCATCGCACAGGCCCACTCAATGGCTTCAACTACCCTAATCAAGAGCCCAAGGTTCACACATCCGGTCCAGTGGGCCACCGAATGGTAAAATGTTCAACGGCGCGGAGATTTAGGAAGGCAGCCCTGGTCATGTCATCAGGAAGATATATGATTCTCATGTGATGGTATATCAGATATTTCTTGTACCAAAGACCACGGACCATAGTAGTAGGTCGGTCTCACCGAAAGGTCCATTGGTCTTGACAGGGTTTTTCAGAAGACCAACAGGATTTGGTGGACTTGTGAAGACCAACTGAGATCCAATTTTTCTGTATCAGGTACATTTGAAGTACAGTATTAGACACCAAAATAAACTCATCCTCGATAATTCGATAGTTACCTTATGTTCGTATTTCAGGTCTGTTCGTATTAAGGTACATACCTACCTCAGTACATACCTTACCTTAACCCTATTATTAACTTATTATCAACATCAACATCAACCTTCTGATTGGGAACGGACGACCAGGTTCTCGTCTACAACCAAAGCTCACTGGACGGCCTTCTTGAACTGCAGCTTTGGCATCCTGGTGAAGGCGTTCAGCCCTAGTTGAGATGGTGATCTGCACCTGTCCACATCCGGATCGAACGCTGTCCTGACTTCGACACAAAAACATGGCGTCGGCCACGAAGGCTTATTCCATCAATTATCCTTGGTCTTCTGCATAGATGTACTGGTGGCCTGATCACCAATTCCGGCGAACTACAGCATCCTGCCAAGCATCCTCAACAACTCCTTTCCGCTGCAGTAAGCAGAACCCCGCATCCTGACACGGTCTTCCCCAACATAGAAGGCGAAAGGAGCACGAGTGAGCTGGACAGAGCGTGGCAGGATGTGTAGCACCTCATTGAGCTGCACTTAGACCGACTTAAAAGAGGATGTGTGCGGTTCCCAGCCGGATTCGGATACTCAACGGCAATGACTCCATGGCTCATGGGATATGGCCATTGGATGCCTGAAAGAAGGGCCTACTCTGTCGTTATGACATCTCATTTCAGCTTACGAGCGACGCCTCAAGTAAGACGACGGTTCAGTTTACAACGCTCTTGACGGTCCTCAGCATGCCCCGTACATCTCTTTGATTTATCAATACTTTTGTCAGCCGCACTTCTGATGCGGTTGGCTTCTCCTGACTTGGCGAGGGAGCTGAGTCTACCTTACCCAGCATACTGCTCTCGCCCACAAAGGCTACTCTTCGGTATGTGTGTGTCGGATAAGGCTACCTGACAGGCCACACAACAGGCTACACGACAGGTTCCATGGATTAAATCCTCTAGGCACTTCAAAACTCCCACCACATATGTGTCATCCGATGACACAAAGAAGCCTTGCACGTTCTTGCATTCCTTCTGTGGATCTCGCCGGAACTCGAGATCTTTTTGAGCCGGAAAAAGTACGCAACCTTTCCAACACAGGATGACTCAAAGTCAACATAGTAGTCACCTCATGCTTCATGAGAGATCTGTCAAGATTCAGAGAAGTGTTTGCGCGACCATCCTGGACTCCACATACGAGAAGTTTGTAGGTTGGGTGGTCACCAAATTGAACTCAAAGCCTCCAGTCACACATGTAAAAACAATCACAATCCAAGGTTTGTGGACAACATCCGAACGGCTTAACGCAGGACGGAACATCAGGACAGAATCTCGTATCTGAGCTCAGGTAGGAGCACCATAAGGTGCAGGACCAGCTGAGGACCCCTATATTGTATGGATGATGACTTGTTGACATGAGATTAAACACAAACTTACTCTGACACAACTTGTAAGCTGTCTTCGTGTTCTGGTCTCTTTTTCCTCGCTGTTGTCAGTCTGTTCTACCATGTTTTGCTCGGATTACTGCTTACAGTCCTCATGCTACTCTGAGAATCTTTCCATTGATTGTTCAATGGTGCACAATGCTCACCATCCTACTGCAACGGTGAGCCGACAATACACCATCCGGCCTGAGCGCCTCATTTCAATGGGTTGTCATGGATCTTTCAAGTCCTTCGGACCAGGTTTTTGCTGGCACTTCTGTCCTTTGCCCTGATGTCCTGTCCTGCAGTCTTGCCCTGATGCCCTGTCCTGAAGTGTTGTCCCGAGTCTTTCCTGACCTCTGAATACCCCCCATTTGTTGACGGTGGGGTAGATCAGCGTAAGAGAAGTCAAGAAGCAGTCACGACTTTCACTAGAAGTATCAACAGAGCTAAGGTAGCGCGTTGACATCCCCAAACGACGCTTTTGTTCAGGAAAGAAAAGCAAAGGAGAATGCAGATTGACGAGGAACTCGCAAAGCCATCTTGGGTCCCAAGGCGATTATATAAGCATTATGCACGGTGCTTTACCTTGCATTGAATGGACAACATTTATGCGAGCCCCGCGTAAGGGTCTGTCACGAGCTAAGGTATCCTGCCCCTCAGACACTCCGTACTTAAGTTACATCTTGTTCAGTGAACTACATCCACTTAGAGATTCTTTGGAGTATCTCCAGAGACTCCTTCTCGATTCCTTCTCAATTTCTCTTAGTCCTTTGATGCTCTAGATCTAGATCTATCTTATCCATATCGTCTTGAGCTTGACAGGCGCGGCCGGCTTTGAGACTCGAGTCCGCTTTGTCTCCGTCAGCTGCCACAGGCTTCGCTTTCGATAGCTTTCGGACCAGACTTCGCTGCCATCCCTGCCTGTTGAGTCACAAGCATTAGCTGAGACACTTTCGTTTTGGAAGAGTCACGATCAAGTTCGTCGTCGTCTGGCTGAATGCGACTGACCTAGCAAGGGGTACACGCCGACCGGCGTCTGGAAAGCCCACCGCATCTCAGCTGCATCTCCGCTAGATCAATCTTCATTTTACACCTCTCGATCTCGCCTTTGGTCTTGATATTCCGAGAGGTCAGCAACTCCAAACCACATACCGCAGCTTTGTGAATGCCCCCAGCGTCCGACCGTCTATCAGGCGAAGACCAACAGCTTCCGCTGACCATTTCTCCCCATCGACCGCAAGTTCTGGCAAAGGGGTACGGCGTCGGGCCGCACAAGCCTAAGGTTAGGAGGAAGCATGAGTCCAGAAGAGAAACTGACCATGGAGGGAAAATATCAAGGGCTTATCCCCAAGAAGTGTATGTAGCATGAAAGATTACTATGGGCTCAGAGCGTGTGTAGGAGTTCTTTGTCTCGGCGTGTGCGTGCTAACGTCTCGGCGCGCCAGAACGCAATCCCCACCTCCACCGCTGCCTAAACATGAATTCCCTATATCGCCCCCGCTTGCACCTTTGCGTAACACTCAGTCGCCAGTACCTGTCGACGACCCTCCCCTTCTTGACTACACTACAAACACAGCGGTCTACCACACAAAGGAATGGGCGAATGATGTACCTTTCGGCAGCAGCCCTCCGAGCGCACCAAGCATCGCACCCAGCTTAAGTGGCTCGCCACCATATCTTCAATCCGTGTACGGTGATAGAGGAAAAGGAGGACCCATAAGGGTAAACGTTGCTACACCTTCTACTTCACCGCCTAATGCAGACGAGCGACTGCAGAGCCAAGTGAACGGCTATCAGAGCTTTGGAGATCCGCTCAACGGGCTAGCGGATATGAATAGGAGAGCTTCAATGTACGGTCTAAAGCAGCCTCCATTACCGCATCAAGCACAGCCACACTTCCACAGTGCTCCGAATGTCGATCTTGGTCTGACAAAGGCCGGGCCAGCCGGAGGCAGAGCGAAGGATGCGCCATATTATCGTGGCTTCGATAGACTCGCGATATATAACAATGAAGGATCCAGAGTCGCGGAAACAGTGTTACTGGTGGGTAGCCAGGGAGCTGTGGATATATTCAAGGTTGGAAAGGAGAAACTGGAATCCGTGGGAAGTCTAAACGGCCTTCGTGGAGGTGTGCACGATGCCAAAATAATACCTTGGGCAACCCAACATGAGCCGCTAAAGGCAAAGTGGCCCCTAGTCGTCGTTGTGATTCACGGACCGCTTATCCCACAAGCTACAATTGCAGAAGAGAGGCCGGCAACAACCTCTCAGGAAACTCCCACACCACAAGACCTAGGTCTACAGGCGACAGACTATACAGTAAGGCCATCAATGCGCACAGATGGGCCCGAGCCGAGAGAGACCACATATTATCAAACGACCGTTGAGGTGTACTCCTTGCAAACACAAGAGTATATCACTACACTGCTTACGTGCCAGGCTTCGGCCCTTCTAACATCCAATTCAAGCCCGCTGTTTTCTCCTCCGCCCTTGTCCGACAACCTGAAGATTGACGTGAACGGCAGATTTCTCACAGTGACTTCTGCTACCAGTGGGGAAGTTTTCATCTTCAGTATACAAGATGAATGTGCGGGTCACCGGCTGGAAGCTTTCAAATGCATCGGAAAGACGTGGACCGGTGTGAAAACGAGCAACCGGCAGAGTATTGCCGGCTCACCCAACTCTAATACTTCAGAGCAGCCATATGGAGACTCAGAGTGGAAAGCCACAACTTCAGGATTACCGCTCCTGTCTCTAAGTCCTCGGTGGCTTGCTATTGTACCGCCAAGCACGTCCTCATGTTATTCTATTGCGGCCAAGGTGCTAACGTCGGAATCGAACAAGACACCTGCTGGCCTCGATACGCATACCGCACCGTCCCAGCCCCAGCTGACTTGCAGCGTCGACTCCCCAGAACCAGAAAGCTTTTTAAATAAGGTAGCCCGTGAAGTCACTCAAGAAGTCATCAAAGGTGCACGCTGGGTTGGCGATCAGGGTGCGCGAGCTTGGAAGAATTATCGGGGCAAGACCCAAGATACCAATGCAGCAACGGACGTGTTGAGGAATAATACCGACATTTTGCGCCCGATATCTCACCAAGCCCAGCAATACTTTCCGCCGACCCATGCACACGAAGAACCTGGATCACAAGCCGCCAACGACCGTACCGTGGTATCCATTTTCGACCTTGAACAGCTTCTCAGAGCCCAGGAAACTAGATCCGTTGCAAGTCCAGCTCCGATCGCGACCTTTCAAACACCAGACGGCTGCAGCTACGTTTCGTTTGCGCCGAACGGCCTCATGTTGTTCACGGCGAGTAGGAAAGGAGATGTTCAATACGTCTGGGATTTGATGCGCATCACACACGGTAAGGGTGATACCGCAGCAGTGCAAGAACGCATCAACCAGCCTAGAGTTGCGCTTGCGCCAGAGCCACAGGGCCCACTTGTCCGTCAGGTCGCGAGATTCGCCCGAATGACTGTCGCTAGCATCATTGATGTCGTCTGGTCAGCTCCTCGAGGAGACAGGTTGGCCCTGGTAACCGAGAATGGTACCGCTCACGTCTTTGAACTGTCCCCGAGTGCATTCGTTTGGCCTCCTCTACGTCGTTCCGCGCGCCATGTCACCGCTCCTGGTTCAATGACATCAGGTGACACAGATAACGAAGTGGCCATTGACGATAAGCCTTTGACAAACGTTTTCACTTCGGCGATCAATATGGTGAACGGTAAGACCCAGCCTTTGCTTGCTGCTGTGAGAAAGCGTCCTCCGAGCTTCAATATCCCATTTTCCGCTATCGGCGGGCTTGGTGTGACGTCTGCAGTAGGTGCCAAAGGTGGCAAAGCGGTAGCAGCCGGGATCAGCAAGTCAGTCGGTGCTGCCTCAGGAACTGTCAAGACGTTGCGTCATGTCGGAGAAAACAGACTACACCTTCCGGGTTCATTACTCGATCGTACGGCAGGCAGTGTCTGCTGGATGAACGGAAATGATCAAGAATGTCTCGCTGTCGTCGGAGGCGGACTTTTGAGAATCTACGGCGTCGGTCAAAGTAGGAGCAACACAAACGGCGCTCCGAGCTATCTTTCCGTCATGAGTCGGCGGCTGGTCGAACTTGCCTTACCAGCCGTTCCCGACAACGCGACTGTCAAAGCATACCTTCGGGCGGAAGTCGATGGTCTCCACCCTCCACTCGTACGCAATGGATACTGGTCTCTACAGACAACCCCCACTGTCGCGCGAAAGACGAGCAAACCTACCGCCCACCCGCTCTCGTTCGCCGAAATCGAAACCAACCCCCCCTACCAACCCTTCCACACCGACCCCAGAGTCAAGCTCTTCGTCTACGACAACCGTCAGCCTTCGTCAACGACCGACCAGGCACCGTGGGCTTTTGGCGAACCCATCCCGGCCACCAAGCTTGACCTCGGCTCCGCCATTCTCGACGACGTGAACGGGGACGGGGACGAAAACGGGCTGGCGCAGATGGAGAACGTGATGACCTTCTTGAAACGAGGCGAACACGAGCTCGAGCAAGTGGTTGTCACGACCCGGCGGAGGAGAGGGAAAGGTGTCGTGGACGAGGGCGAGTTCTTCGAGGATGATTGCGAGGTGGTGGATTTTGCTGCCGATAGAGTGTGATATGCAACGTGCGGGTTTCGCTTGAGCGGTCGTTCTTATTGATTTTGGCCGGTACACATGCTATGCCTGGATGAAGGGACGCATTGATGGTTCCGGTGGGCTGGTGTTGGAGTTTGGAATTACGATCTGGTACTCTGTCCCACGATCCTCTCGCATTCGGGCATGCTGCGATCGAAATGGGGTCGTCAGCGATAGAGCATGGCTATGCTGTCGGGGAGAAAGGGCCTGTATGGATGGACTGTTTCAACATACGTACATACATGCGTAGCTCATACCAGACACGACTCGAATACAGAGGTTGCATTATGCGTGTTTGGCTGAGGTTCGTAGAGCTATGTGAATGTGGGAGGCTGAGGGCAGCGACCTTTGTACTGGTCTGTTCGTGGCGTCATAGGAGGTGGATGGTCCTTCGTACCTAGGTTTCTATAGTTTTGATTACACACCACTTCGAATCTGTCCCTAATACCTACCCCAAATCTTACTCACGACATAGTACCGATAGATTTTCTCTGAAAAGAGGTAGACAACGTGCTCCAAGCCAGTGGACCGAGGATAGGTAGCTCCGACATCTTCAACGCAGACATCACACATACAAGGTACCTTGCGCCGTCCGGTCTTATCTCTTTCCAACGAAGAGATAGGTTGTCCATCTTGGAGAAAAGATCATTATATAGTGAGCCTGAGTCGAACTCATCACCCTCTTCTGGTGTGCAAAAGGCATCGATGGCATTGAAGACGATCTGTCGTGACTAGGTTCCATCGAAGTAGATACAGGGTTGATTATACATGCTGTAACAGATGGGTAGAAGATAAGAGGTAGCCTGAACCGCTAGCTTTTTGCTGGGACTGTCTTCCAAACGCCAGACGCCGGGAGACTCATATAGACGACGTAGCGGTGAAAGATAAATAATTTCTAGGGTATAAGTTTTTAAGCAGTTCGAATTAAATCCAAATCCTGACATAACGTACTTCCCACTGCGCCTGATTCCAAAAAGAAGGGTTACGTAGGCGCCCGCACGTTAGGTGCGCGCGTCCGTGATACCTCTCTCCCGTCGATCGATCCAAGTATAGGAGTGAAAATCAGACAGCGCCTCAGCGCTTCGACAAGGTGCGTAAAACATAAGGAAACGGATTTGGTCCTCCGCTGGGGAGGATGCCCTTGGTTGTACTCGATGACGAACTGCGTCGGCCGAGCCGTCGGCGATAGCGAAGTGATTGGTAGAGGGCTCGACTCGCGGATAGCGACGTCAGGGTGTAAACGAGCGCGTTCCAGAATCCTTGCAAAGGCAGGACAAGGCCGGAAGCGTAGCTGAGGGGGAAACTGACCGCTTCGGGGTAAACGAGGCTGTAGACACGGTTGATGGTCGAGGGGACCTACTCCGCAAAAGCGCGTTCATTAGACATGGGTACTGGACCGCATACTCCCATGGTGCGGGGCTTACCCAGGTGATGACCAGCGAGATGAAAAACAGCATGGCGCATTTGGTGTAACCCCACGCGGCGGAATTCGCTTCGTGATTTCGACGGGGTGTTCGCGCTAGGCTTGCCATTCGAGCATGAGGGGCTTGCGAAGCCGCGGAGCCGGTACCGACGGAAACAGTATAAGGGTTGTAGCCCCGCACCGGTTTGCCGTGATCGTCGCAAAGAGACGTCTGAGAGTCGTTTCGTAACGCTCTCGCCGGTTCGCTGCTGATGTGGACCTCGGTGGTCTTGCAGCTGGTGAACGGGTTCTCGATGACAGTGTACGATCGTTTCTGACTGACGTTCCGAAGCTCTTGCCGCTTCTTGAAAATCTCTTTACCGGCCCGTGCGTAGATTGCAAGGGTAATGAGTATGACGAGCCTACAGCGAAGTCAGTTTGGTCGAACATGGCGAGCGAGCAGTATCGTAGTGCCGTACCAGACCGGCCCGTAGAACATCGCTACTCGGAGGAAGTCCCACTTGATGGATATCCAACACCACAGCTGCCGAAAACGATCAGTCAACCATGGCCTTTACCAGACGATGAGTGCTTACCGTGGCCGGTCCGTAGATCTTGCCCCTCGACTGGGTTGCAATTGGGAGGTACACAATGGCCGGAATCAACGGCAAGCCGTAACAGAGCAAGAAATATTTCCATTCCAGCGCTCGCAACTGATCCGCGTTGAATTTGTAAAAGAAGGTGAGGTATACATTGCACGCCATAGCCAGGGTCCAGAGTGCATCTGCGGGCATAAATCTAAACACCCGTCAGTTTGGCAAGGCAGGCCACGGCCGGTAAGAGCCCAAGCTTACACTTGGATCAAAAAGCCTTGGAGCTGACACAATGCAGAGCCTTCACCGGCGTGTATGCCGGATCTCGACATGAGAGTTGCGACATTGCAGATAATATTCCCCCAGGCCGCGTAAAACACCAATCGATTGATGGGTTTCCGGAAGGCGGGAGACGTAAGGAAGGTAACGATGATATAGGACGTTCCGACTAATGATAATGTCGAAGTCAGACGTTCGGTGATCTCAATCGCCTGGAATTGATCTTGCGTCAAGGCCATCATTGCTCAAAGCGCGCTTCCAATGCTTGAAGGCGTGGCAGAGGAGGGAGACGTTGTATTTGACGGCGAGAAAGTATTCATATGCGTTCGACTTCTAGGATGAATATCGTAAACACCTAGAGAGGGACTAGGGAGAAGTAGAAATAGGGCAAAGCGAGAGGAGCAGGACGATGCGGATAACGTTACTTAAGACAAGTCGCGCATTGAAGATATGTGGAAATTTAAAGAATTTCGACGAAAACGTCTGTACTGCATGAGAAACAGGGGTCTCGAAAAGGTCTCGAGAACGAGAAGGAGTGACTGGTGGCATCGTCTTGGATGGAAGAAGGTGCAGCAAGGTCTAGAGCACGGTCCGCGCAATATGCTTCCACCGTTCCAACCCTGGAGAGATAACTCAGTTATCGCTTGTGAGCTACGGAGAAGGCGCACGAGAAGGCAGTCGGTCGGCCTGAGGCGATAATGATAAGGTAGGTATCGGCGCCCAAGCCCTTCCCATAAGGTAAGGTACTCCGTACAGTACCTTACCTTAGTAACCTTTGTTTGTTATCGCGAGCGCTGTACTATGACGCTAGAGATTGGACCCGAACAGGTGTTTCTTGGAGCGGTAGCTTTCGATACCATCGGTCGGCGAGCGTTGAGTTTAACGCAAAGAAGAGAATTCCCTTATTCCCTCAGTTCTGCGTCCGATGATCGCTGTTCTGACTTCCTTTCTCCACTTTCCATCCCCCACAGGCAGCGTGTCAGCAAGAAGAGCAATCATCGGCTCGAATGCAAATCCGGCTGCAGAAAAGTGACGTAATTTGTAGCTGGACGAGAATGAGGAACGGCGGCTTGTCGAGTGGCACACCGCAACAACATCGGCTCCTTCAAGAACACAAGTACCGTACGAATATCGAGTATGGGTATGAGAGACTGAGAGTTGGATCGAGGAAGTAAGGTAGGTACAGTAGGAAATTGATAACGCCGGTACTCGGGTCGTTCAACCTAAGGCACCTATGCTTCAGATGTTAGTGGCAGCTGGCTCCGGACTGGCTCTGACTTTAGCTTTGAAAGCCCTTGTTCAGGTCGGAGAAATAGTTTGTAGCAACGAAGCCGAACTGCCTACTAGTAACTAGCACAGAACTAAGGCCCTGGCTTGCGGTCAAAGCTTTGAGCCAAGCTTCAAGTCCAAGCTCCAGATTCCCCAAGCTACGGTATAATTTATTGTACCTGGTACCTAAAGTAAGGTACCTAAGGTACAGTGGGTAGCTTAGGTAAGGTAAGCCAAAGCACCTGTAACCAAGGACCTCGGGATTCGCTGCACGTCATGCCAATAATATCAGGTACGGTAAGGTAAAGTACGGAGTACCTTAGGGACGAACCCCTCGGGCCTTCGGTTCGGTTCGGTTCGGTTGGGTTGGGTTTGACCCGACTTGATCTCTGCTGTACTCCGTACGTTACAAATACTTTGACCTTACCGGGAAGAGCAATTTCATTTCCAGGTTGTTCGTTCCAGATGCTAACGTTACCTCATGTTAAGCTCTTCTAAATACCTAGGTATAGATAGAAGTATTTGTACTTCTGTGGTTGTACCTCTCCAAGTTTGCAGCAACTCCGACTCGTCATCTCTGCCTCTGCTGTTTGTTTGCCCTCAGCATGTGCAACCACTCATGCACAAGGTCGCCTTCTGCTCGTTTCCTATGCCTGTCCTGTGCCTTCATCCTGTCCAACCGTCAAGGTCGAAAGGTCCTCCAGTATCCAGCCAATGTCCCTCAACAAGCACGGACCTTCTGGGATTGTTGAAAGACTTTCACCGGGCCCAAGGCCGGCCTCGCACCAGTGCAAAGATGACTTGACATTATTGTTGTAGCGTTGGCACAAACCCTTCCACCCATGCGGTCGATCCCCAAGGCATCTACCGTGCTAGGACGGACCTAGCAACTGCCTCGGGACTCGGAGCCGTATGCCGACAAGAACGACGGCTTGTTCCTGTGGGGAGGTACCTACTGTGCAGAAGCTATAATCGCGCGGATAAGATTCGGGATTTCCCCTTTCCTCGGGATTGTAGTACCACTTTCGAAGGAAACGACGGACCCCAGGCTGGGGAAGTTCCGGCCGAACTTTGTCACTATATATGGCAGATTGTATTGGCTGGTTGCATATTAATTGCTGACGGTCCTAGTAAAATGAGGAGCTACCTACTTCGACCTTAGGAGACAGCACATGGCAACCCGCACGCCAGTTAGATACATGTGGATACTTTGATGCCACCCCTTTTCCCCAGTTACTAACGCCCCTGGCACCAACTCTCTCCACACTGTAAATCCATGCTATGGGAATGACAACGCCGGACCCCATGCTTTCAGAAGCACCCGCGGCAATTTGTCATGACGGTTTAGAGACAGCTCAGTATCCACCCTGCGCCGCAACGCCCTGTGCACCGTAACCGCCACCGATTTGTTGCTGCTGTTGCGCCACCTGACTTCTCAACCGTCCCAGGTCCCGGAACCACGGATGCTGTAGCGCGTCTTTGGCGCTGATCCGCATCTCCGGCCTTAACTGCAACATCCGGCTCAGGAGGTCGAGCCCCAGCTGGTCGACCTGCGGCAGGATGAGGCGCAGGTCTTGCGTCGCGTAGATGTGGAAGTTGTTCTTGTAATCGGGAAACTGCGAGATGCCAGGCCAAGACCTCTCCGACGGAGTACCCATCAACCGGAAGATCTTCTGCAGCTGGTCTTCGTTGGTCGTGCCAGGGAAGAGAGGACGTCCGGTGTACATCTCCGCCATGATGCAACCGGCGGACCAGATGTCGATGCTGGTGTTGTACGTCCTGCTGCCCAGTAACACATCCGGAGCCCGATACCACAACGTAACCACTTCGTTCGAGAAGGTGTTGACCGGAATGCCGAACGCTCGCGCCAGACCGAAGTCCGCCAGCTTCAGCTGACCTTTGGTGTTGATCAGCAAGTTCTGAGGCTTGAGATCCCGATGGAGCACGCGGTTCTCGTGGCAGAAAGCGATGCCTTGTAGCAATTGATGCATAAAGGACTTGATCGTGACGTAGTCCAACTGCCCGCGATCCCCACGGGAGTCCATGTACTTTTTCAAATCCTTGTCCATGTACTCGAACACCAGCATGAGCTTGTTCTCCGTGTGGATGACATCGTGAAGGGAAACGATGTTCTCGTGCTTGAGCTCTTTCATCAACGAGATCTCGCGGATCGCCGTGGACGGCGTGCCTTCTTCCGAGTCGAGGTGTATCTCCTTCAGCGCGACGAGTTCGCCCGTCTGCCGATTCCGCCCTTTGAAGACCTGGCGGGTCAGTCGTACGTTTCGCGGAGGAAATGAGGGACCATTACTGTGGCGTAAGTGCCTTCGCCGAGCTGAGAACGTTAGCATGACTTCTCACGTCGTGTTGGGTTTGGCGTCTCTTGCCTTTTCCAGCTGCTGGAACGAGCTCGGGTGGCGTTTGTCCATTTCCTGCAAGCTGGCACGCCTCCGGGACTGTGGTTTGGGCTTTTGTGTAAATAGAACGGAGCTGGGAGAGACGAGCTGTTCGGCGATATCGAGTGTCTGCAGAGAAACGTCCATTAATCTGTTTCCTCAGCCGTGCAGCGATCGGCGCGTATGTATCCGCTTACTCATTGGTGAGGCAGCACTTTTGAACCAATTACCTTAAGGCAGGTCTCAACACTCATGGCGCACATTGACGGAATGGGGCAACAGCGATATTCAATTCCACATGTACTTCGTACTTGTTCTCTACGAATCTAGTATAATAATTGCTACATACAAATAAATACCTTCGCCCAAGTCATGGCGAGCTTGAGATGCACACGAGCATGGCTTCGACCATTCTTTGCTCGGAGTCTTAGGCTAAGAGCATTGAGGTGCAGGTTCCGTCATCAAAAACATGGTCGAACAACCGGGTGGGCCTGTATTACGGCCCACACACCTCTGCCAATAGATATCAATGCGGTCGGTATCTCCATCGACGGGGTGTTTGCAAGCTAAGGTATTCCAACGTCAGCATACTACCCTCTTGGGAGCTAGGTTCGCTGTCTTGATCAAGTCAGAAGCTGGACTGCTGCTCACCTCCCCAACCACAAAAACGAATCTTGTTAAATAATAAGCCGTAATTCTTGGTCGGATCGGCGCTGCAGAGGTCAGCCCGTTGATCGCGCCGTTCACATGATCTGTGGTTTCTATGGAACAGGGCGAGAGGGTGAATGCCTACTGGGGAGTTCCAACGTCTGTGCTCAATATAGGTGTTCGAAAGTCACCAGGCCCGTTGGGCTGAAGCACAGTACCATTGGGGGCAGTAGCAACAGAGCTTCCATCGGCGTGGATCTTGACGTCGGTCCCAGCGGGATATAGAGAGATGGACACGGGCGGATCTGTGTCGCGAAGAACAGCAGTGTCGTTCACAATGTGGAACACGCTTGCTTTCGACTTGTCTCCTAGGCTCATGTAGGAATCGCCGCAATCAACATGGTGATCTAGCCAGTCAGCGGGTGGCTGCGTGTGTCGTTGACACCGAAGAGTCGGAGGTTACGAATAGTAGCATGCCAAACGGCAAAAACTTACAAGAGACTGATGTCACCATAATCAGCAAATCCCTACCGGCCAAGAGTTTTGAATTCTATCTTCTCCCAAGGAATGACTTACCGTATTTATTCTCGAAATCCGCCGCGTTATTCTGTTGAGGGTTGCTCTTCAGAATGAAAGGAGCTCCACCCTCGAAGCCGGACGGGGCAGCATAGACGATTGCGGGCGTGGCAGCAATCGTTGCAAGGGCAAAATGGTAAACTCTGATGTAGCGCATAATGGATGTATTGATAGACTGATAGTCTCGAATGACTGATGAACTGAGAGGAAGGAAAGCGAAGAGACAAACGAGAAGAATATATGGATATACTGCTGTTTACTGGGCTGTGTAAGGACGGGTCAACAGCAACGGGTTCATTGAGTAGTTTTCAATCTCTTTCATCGTCAAGCTGTGCCTTGCGCCGCGCAAATGAGAAGGCAGACATGACGTACATAAGGCTGTGTCTCAGACAAAGTCATTAGTGTTGCTATAACATCATGAGGGGTGTTCAAATACTGCCTTCACGGGCAAAACACTCGCGGAAGAAGCACCTTCAATACATAGGAATCGTGCGGAAGAACTTGATGTAGAGAGAACATATGCACAGCGTAACCCAGCCAATTGGAAATGAGCTTCGGCCATAGAGAGACCTCAGAACTATATGCAACTCAGCCTCAAGGGTTGAAACTTGAGTGGCTGAGATGCCTGCTTCCGTGTTTCAAGACAGATCTCGTCGTCAAGTTCTACACCACTGCTCCCGCAACCATAACCGACGACAGAATAGGTGCAGCGAAGGTTGCACCATTGCCACAGTGAATCTGGGATCAAGAGATGACGCCTAGGAACAGATGAGAGCTTTGACGCATCAATAGGTAGGCTAAGCACAGCTTTGACGTTTCATAGCGAAAAACACATTATCCTTCCCAGTTTATAACACACAAATAATAACATTGTGGCCCAAGAATTTCGAGTACCATTGATCAGATGGCAGAAGAAGATGTAAATTAATCTCCGGATGATTTGGCACCTCAGGGTTGATAAACTTGACCTGTCAGCTTGCGATTTTGAAGGGGTAAAGGGGATATCTGTGGTGTTAGCACTGCAGAGGCGATTCTTCGCTTGGACTACTCCAGGCACTTGGGTCAATCCCTTATGCATGTCTTCAAAAAGCAAACCCTAACTTAATATGTGGTGAGCGAGATCGTGTTGAACTCATTACAAATCACCATTCCTTCTTCGAAGCCTGAGAAGTCTAGAGAACTGCTATTCAAGAGCAGGAGAATGCCATATAAGACTTTCTTTGGTCGGCACCACACATGTATGAGACTTCATACAAGAACAAGGTGAAGGCATCTGAGAGTCCTCGCGTCTTGTTCCTTGAGCGCGAAGATGTGCAAAATGGGTACTCACAGGAGAACAACAGACTTAATATTGGCTTTGAAAGAGTCAGCATGATTGGTGAAGAAATGAACTCTACACAGAATTAAACAATTTGACCATAGAGTTTCAACAACATGTATGAGGTTGCACTCTTTCATACAAGTTCTTGAGCAGACAAACCAGCTAATAATAGTAGTGTTAAAAGTACTTAACACACTCACTTATGATCAAGCTAAATCACTGTACACAAACAATCAGTATGTATTCAGACTTAAATCAGCAAAGTTACACCTTAGACAGTTTTATTTAGTTTGATCTTCAATTATTTATTAAAGCTCTTCTAAACACAAAGTATAATGTGACTGAGCACAGATAGAAACATAGCATTAAAATAATCTTCTTAAAGACTTAAATAGAAAAGGTTTTCAGACTTTATGCTAAGTAAAGTAATCATTAAATTAAGTTAAAGTTAAGATTTCTAACTTAACTTAACTTATAGATTAAGATTTCTAATCTATAACTTAACTTGCATTAAAGTCAGATTAAATTAAAGTTAAGTTAAGTTAATTTATATTAAATATAATAGTATATATTAAGTAAGTAAGTTTTCTAATCAGATTAGTATATCTCTTTTAAACTAATTATATTACTTATTTCTATAGCTTACATAACTAATGTCTTATGCAACAAATTAACAGTTAAAGTAATTATTAAGTTAAGTTAAAGTTAAAATTTTTAACTTAATTTAACTTATAAGTTAAAATTTCTAACTTTAACTTAACTTACACTAAAGTTAAAGTCAGGTCAGAGTCAGGTTAAATTACTTATACTAAATATAATAGTATATATTAAGTAAGTAAGTATTTTAATTAAATTAATTCTATTGCTTATTTCTATTGTACACATAACTTTATGCATAGTATATACATTATATATGCATTTATACATACTTTATACACTAAACATTCACTTATGCATGCTTTATACACTATACATTTACTTATACATAACTTACATAAATCTACAAGTCAAATCAAAGTTAAGATCTTAACTTTAATTTAATCTCTTAAATTAAGATTTTAACTCTACTTAACTTAAGTATAAGTTAAATTACATAAACTATTAAGTTAACTTAACTTAATGATTACTTTATTAACAGTTAAGTTACTTTATATATATGTTGCTTTATTGTATTACTTCTATGTTCTAAAAAAAAAATTTATAAAATCTAATAGAAAATTAAACTTAAGTCTTTTCTTATACAGTTTATTAAAGTTATTATAGATTTAAAATTAAAAAGTTACTTTAAATTTACTTTTTATTACTTAAACTGCTTAAGTTATATAATTTTTTTATTATATAACTTACTTATTTAAATACTTAAGAGTTAGTACAACTACAAATAAGTAAAAATATAAGTCTTAAAGATTAAAGAGTTGCAAAAGCAATATAATAGAATAATAAAATTATAAAAGTAATAGTAAAGTTATTTATTTAATTTTATAAAATCTATCTATATAATATACTAATACTTTTCTCTTTACATATACAGAATTTTCTTCTTCAACATACTTATATTATAACACTGACATCTTTCTTCTTCTTACTACACTAATTCATTATTATGATCTTTTCTCATCATAATGATCTTTCATCATTTCTTTTCATTTAGACATTTATTCTTACTTTATTCATCATTATAAGAAATTGCTTCTGTCTATTTACTTTTATAATGTAATAGTCAGACAACTATATAGCTAAGACTTTTTGCTTATTTAGTAAGACAGTTTTTTATCTTTTAACTTTATTTAACAATAACAATTTAATAGCATCAACAGTGTTTCATTAAAATAATTATTAATTATTTATTAAGATTTTAAGTTACTAAATCATCAGTTCTACAGCTTAACTTCTGTGCTGCATTAAATAATGATGAGATTAATAAATTAAATCATTAAGAAATCTTATTATTGTAGGTAGAAGTAGGTTAGAATTAGATAATGAGACTTAATGAAAATTTTATAAGAAAATTAAAATTCTTTTATCTTATCTTATCTCATCATACTCATCACTTACATTAATCATTCTCTTCATTACACATCTCAGCACTTTCACCTCATCATTATTCTTATCTACATCAATCATTTTCATTTACATCAACATAAGACATCATAAAAGAAATCATCATTACTTTATTTTCAAGTCTGATAATTAACTGCACACAAAGATCTTTATGTAAATAAACATTAAATTAAGCAAAAAGTATTATGCTTTAAATTTAAATGAGATAAAAATTATTATGATGTAAGTAGAGATTGTTACACATCATTCTTATGTGAGTGTAAGAATCAGCAAAATTGTAAATGAAAGTAAGTTAAAATTAGATGATGAGACTTAGTGAAAATTTTGTAAAAAAATTCTTTTATCTTATCTTATCTTATTATATTCATCATTTACATCAATCATCTTCTTTCTTCATCACACACCTCAGCACTTTCACCTCATCACTATCATTCTTATTCACATCAATCATTTTCATTCACATCAACATAAGACATTATAGAAGAAATCATCATTGCTTTGTTTTTAAGTCTGATAATTAACAGTACACAAAGATCTTTATGTAAGTGAACATTAAGTTAAGCAAAAAGTGTTATGCTTTAAATTTAAATAAGATAAAAATCATTATAATTATTACATATCATTCTTATGTAAGTGCAAGAATCAGTAAAAAGCATTATGCATTATCATTAAGAAACAATGCAAACAAAAAGTATTATACATCATTCTTAAGTGAGCACTAAAGCAAGCAAAAAGTGTTATATATCATTCTTAAATGAGCATTAAAGTAAGCAAAAAGTGTTATGCATTATTTTTAAATGAATGTTAAAGTAAGCAAAAAGCATTATGTCTTATTATTAAAAGATAATGCTAGCAAAAAGTGTCATACATCATTGCAGAAATACAGTTCATAAAACTTCATTCTTATATCTCTATCTTAAGTTCTGCAGAGATTTGAAAATTCACTTATATATATAAAGTATCATTAACTATCTTATTACTCATTAAGTCTCATTCATATCTCTATTTAAGTAGTTACAATATCTTAACTTAAGAAAACACTGATTAAAAAATGAGCAATGACTGCAGCATAGCAGCAGTGCTACTGTGACAGAAAGAAGCAACAGAATGATTTTAAAGCTTAAATTATGTAATTTTGCATTTAAAAGCATTAAGTAAGCATAGATAATCTTCTTAGAGAGAACTGAAGAATTGATGTGCTTAAAAGACTTAAATACACTGTATACTTTGATTATGTGGCTGTAAATGCTCATAATGATTGTAATTGAGATAAGAACAATAATAAATTAGTAAATGCACTTATAGACTGACTTATTAAGATTAGACTGCAGTTTAATGACTTTAAAGATTAGCTTTTTCTTTTTTGATTTAATTTTCTTCTTATTAATTACAATAAATCATTAAGATTTAATTACTTCACAGCTGTTCTCACTTAATCAGACAGTCAGATTAATAAGATAATATAGAAATTAATTATACTGATGAGTAAGTCATCAGCAGTTACTGAGTCAATAATAAAGATTATGTAGATGTTAGCTGAGCAGCAGAGAGAGTTACTAATAAATTAATTATTAAAGAATAAAATTATGATTCTTAGTTTATGTTGACTGCAGTTAACTTGCATGATAAATGCAACTAATATGTAACTGTTACAGAGATAATGACTGAAAGCTTTATACAAAGAATTTTCTTTAAATAATACAGCAATTTAATAAACAACTTATTATCTTAATTGAAGCTCTGCACAGCAATATTAAGTATAAGTACTGAATCTTTTCATGACTTTTCTTCTCATTCTTCTTACACAGCAAGCAGAAGCTCTTCAGTCAGTCTTTTTCATTTAAAAATAATATAAATATAATTTGTCACAACATCATTATTCATTAATGAACTCAGCTAAATTAACAGAGATTAAAACATACAGTTTAAAGATCTTAAGAACTTTAAACTGAAAAGCTATATTAAGTTACTGTTAAGAGAGACTTCATCAGTATAATTAAATACTTATAATTATTATTAAGCTCTCTTTCTCAGAGCATTATTCAGTCACTTAATTTAGTTAAGCAGCAACAGAATAGATGTGATTGTCAATTTATTAATATACATGATCAGATTTTTATACATAACAAGACATAACAGCATGAAAGTTTCTAACATCATTTCTCTCTGATAAGCTGCTCAGCCTATCAGTTTTTTGTATGTGTTTTTTATTTTTAAAATACATAAAGTGCTCAGCCTATCAGTTTTTAAAATACTCACTGGTAGCCTGGTTCAAATCAGTGAAGATAAACACTTTTATGCAGTTTTTAAATTTTGTCTGAATACATGTATGATTTTACACACTGTGATGCAAAAATCATTCAAAAATATCAATAAACAACAAAGTTATAAATTTTCTTTGTTTAACACCATTTCTCTCTAATAGACTGAGTACACAGATTATTTAATGTAATTGTCACTCAGTTAAGTTAGTCATTCAGTTAAGTCACCTCACTGTTGCTTAATTAATTCTTGTTGAAACATCTTGAATTATTGAGATTATTATCTTTCTAGATTAACTACATGAAAACTGAATTATTCATAGACATTTTCTTTCAGATCAGCTTTGCAAATTTAACTTTATCTTTTAATGCATAATATTTAACTATTTTATCAGTTAATTTCTTCATCTTCTTCTCTGCCTTCTGCATCATAGCTTTATTCTTATTAACAGTAAGAACTCAGACATTTTCAACATTCTTTTATAACTACTTTTTTTGCTGTTGCTTCTGCTTGTTAAGCAGCTTCTAATTAGTTCACTGTAGAACTATTCTATCTGTCATAGCTGTCAGAGCTGTGTCTTTTAGACTTAAGACATATATATATAATGATGATGTTATACTTATTATGATCTCATTCACAAACTGATTGATTCAAATTGCTGTACTAGATGTAACAGTGATGTTGACTTGAACTTCATTGAAGTTTGTAAAGAAGATATAGAGTGAGGTCTTTGACTAAGATAATTTCAAAATAATAATGAAAAAATTAAACAGAATAAGATCTACATCTCATTATGTATTCAGAATGTTCTGAGTTGTAATTGCTGTCAATTTAGTCTTTTAATAGTAGTGTAGAAAGTTCAGCTTGTTGATATTGATGATTTTATAATGTAAATGAGTATAAACACACTTCTTATAGATCTTGCTCAATGACTCAAAGACTTTAACATTCAATGACTGCAGCAAATAAGTTAAATATAAAGAAAGACACAAAGTTACAATGCTGTGATCACAGCAGTACTGAATAAAGTCAGTAAAGACATAACTTTTGTAATCATTCAGTATTAGTAGTTAATAAATATCTTGAATCTGAGTTTTAATGTATAGATTGAAGATCTTAAGTCACTGAAGCTTTATTACATTAATAGTTTAATCATTATCACTAACTTGTAGAACAGTCTGATCATTCTTAACAGAGTTTAGTTATGTTTGCTGTATCAGCTTCTATCACTATGTGCTGATGAAATCAGTTTGATTTACATGTAAATTTAAGATTATTTTAATGCAAATTCAGTTTTCTTAGTTAAATTCTACTGAGTCATTAACAGTCAATTTCTCACCAAACATACACAAACACTCATAAGAAATTAAGTTCATTTTAAACATTTAGATTGATTTCACACCTTACATTATTGATTATTCATCATAAATTAAGTTCATTTTACACATTAAGCACATCACAGCTCACAACTCTGAAGTTTAAATCAGCATCTTAATGTGATGTTTTTATCAATCTATTAACACTCATTATCTTATTTAGCTCACAAAGATTCATTATCTTCTTCTTTTCATTTTCTTTAACATCATAATCACTAATCTATCTCAATTCTCATGCAACAATGTTTCTTAATGATCTTCTTTACAACATAATGATTACATTTGTCATGTGTAATCAGTCTGCACACATAGAGAAGATAAAATCATCTATAAGACTTAAGATCTAGATGTTTTCTATTTTTCTTAATCAGAATAATGAATGCTTGCTGATGACTGTTGAGATTGTGAAAAATGAATTTATATAAAATCATTATCTAATGTTGTTGACAAAACTGTAACAATAATAAGTCAATGCATTGTGCTTTTTCTATTTGAGTCATCTCATTGTGTAAAAAAGAACTGTAAACTATGACTACAATTAAGAAGTTTTACATTTACATTTAGGGTTAGGGTTAGGGTTAGGGTTAGGGTTAGGGTTAGGGTTAGGGTTAGGGTTAGGGT
>JAABUJ010000678.1_pt1 | contig 62026 bp, 69 predicted proteins | sample 5559131 | NCBI WGS metagenome assembly JAABUJ01 (sample SAMN10711875, study PRJNA513366) | rock metagenome | isolation source: Antarctica rocks | place: Antarctica: Victoria Land, Mt New Zealand nord | collected 2016-01-07 | reverse complement strand
TGGGTCGCTGCCTCGAGGAGGAGCCGGCGCCGATCTCCGTCAAGGCCTCCGACCGCGAGGTCGCCGCCCGGGTCGCGGCCTACGACATCGTCGCGGTCCCCGTCATCGACGAGGCCGGGCGCCTCGTGGGAGCCGTCACCGTCGACGACGTGCTCGACCACGTCCTCCCCGGCGACTGGCGCGCGAGGTAAGGAGGAGGAGGCATGGCGCGCGGCGACGACCTCTCCCAGCCCCGCGGCGCCGCGGGCAGCCGCCAGTACGACCCCGAGGCGTTCGGGCGCTTCTCGGAGGCCATCGCGCGGTTCCTCGGAACCGCGCGCTACCTCGCCTTCCAGACCGTGTTCCTGGCGCTCTGGTTCGCCCTCAACGGGTTCCGGATTCTCAAGATCGACCTCTACCCCTTCATCTTCATGACCCTCCTGCTCTCGCTGCAGGCGGCCTACGCCGCGCCGCTGATCCTCCTCGCCCAGAACCGCCAGGCCGAGCGAGACCAGGCCGAGATCGAGCGCGACCGCCTCCTCAACGCGCGCTCTCTGGCCGACACGGAGTTCCTCGCGCGCGAGATGGCCGCCATCCGAGTGAGCCTCGAGCGCAAGGTCGACCGGGACGACCTCTCGGAGGAGATCGCCCGGCTCGTGGATGCGATCGAGCGCGCCACCGGCGTGCGGATGGACTCCCCCGTCTCGCCGGAGTCGGGCCCGGAGCCCGAGCGCCCGGGTCCGAGCGCCTGAGTAGCCCTACGATGCGTCGCATGAGCGCCTCCTCGCCCACCCACCCCTACGAGACGATCCGCCTCCGGCGCGATGCCGGGGCGGCCACGATCGAGCTCAACCGGCCCGAGACGATGAACGCCTGGAACCGCCAGCTCGGCACGGAACTGCTCGACGCGATCGAGAGCGTCGCGCGCGAGGACTCCGTCCGCGCCGTGCTCATCAGCGGCGCCGGTCGGGGCTTCTCCTCGGGCGCGGACCTCAAGGCCGGCTTCGACCCCACGCCGGAGGGCCATCCCGACGTGGGCGGAGTGCTCCGCGACGTCTATCACCCGATCATCGCCGGGATCCGCCGCATGCCCAAGCCGGTGGTGGCGGCGATCAACGGGGGCGCGGTGGGCATCGGCTGCTCGCTCGCGCTGTGCTGCGATCTCGTGGTGGCCGCCGAGTCCGCGTACTTCCTGCTGGCCTTCGTGAACATCGGCCTGGTGCCCGACGGAGGGTCCTCGCTCTTCGTGCCCGCGCGCGCGGGGCACGCCCGCGCGGCGGAGATGGCCATGCTCGGCGAGCGCCTGCCCGCGCCGCGGGCGCTCGAGTGGGGCCTTATCAACCGCGTGGTGGCCGACGCCGAGCTCGCCGTGGAGGCCGAAGCCCTCCTGCGTCGCCTCGCCCAGGGTCCGACGAGCTCCTACGCCGGGATCAAGCGCCAGCTCAACGCCTGGATCTACCCCGGCATGGACGAGCAGCTCGAGCTCGAGGCAGAGACCCAGCAGCAACAGGCCGCCTCCCCGGACTTCGCGGAGGGCGTCATGGCCTTCATCGAGCGCCGTCCGCCGCGCTTCTCCGACGCCTGAGTGACCGCCGGGAGTCCGGTCCGCGGGCGCGCTTGCGGCGCCCGTCACGTTGTGGAAGCGCGCCGGAAGGCATGAGTAGAATCCGCGCCGCCGTGCCCCGCCTCCGTGTTCCCTCCCCCGCCCGCCGCGCCTTCTCATTGGCCCTCGCGGGTGCGCTGGCCGCCCTCCTGCTGGGTGCTCCGGCCGCGCTGGCCGGCTCCTTCACCCCCGAGTCGGGCGGCTCGCCGAACGCCGACGCGATCCATTCGCTCTACGTGATCACCGCGCTCGTCGCGCTGGTCGTCTTCGTCGGGGTAGAGGGCGCGCTCTTCTACGCCATCTTCAAGTTCCGGGCGCGAAAGGGCGCCACCGCGGCCCAGATCCACGGCAACACGCGCCTGGAGATCGGCTGGACGATCGGTGCCGCCCTCATCCTCGTCGGCCTCACGATCCTCACGCTCTTCAAGCTCGGGCCGATCGTCGATCCGCCCAACTCCGACGCGAACGGCCTGAAGTCCGACAGCGGGTTGCTGACCGCCTCCACCAACAACGTCACGCCGCCCAACGGCCAGAAGCTCACGGTGTGCGTGACCGGGCGGCAGTACATCTGGCGCTACACCTACGCCGCGGACTGCAAGAACGCGTACGGCCAGCCCTACACCTACACGCGGATGACGGTGCCCTCGAACACGACCGTGGTGCTCGACATCGAGTCCACCGACGTCGCTCACTCCTGGTGGATCCCGAAGCTCGGGGGCAAGTTCGACGCGATCCCGGGCTCCCACAACTACACGTGGTTCAAGGCGCCCACTCCTCCGCCGGGCGGCAAGCTCTACCGCGGGCAGTGCGCCGAGCTCTGCGGGCGCCTGCACGCGAACATGGTCGGCGAGGTGCGCGTGGTGAGCCCCGCCGAGTACAAGACCTTCATCACGAACCTCAAGGCGAGCATCTCGCAGGCCAATCAGCAGGCGCAGCAGCTCCGCGACCAGCTTCGCAAGGCCGGCGACCTCTAACCACCTCCGAGAAGACCGGAACATGGCTGCCACCACCACCTCCACCTCCTCTTTGCGCCCCACGCCCCAGGTGATCGCCCACGAGGTCGAGGCGCCGCGCGTCCGGGGCAAGTGGCTCGACTGGGTGACCACCACCGATCACAAGAAGATCGGGATCCTCTACATGGTCACCACCTTCGTCTTCTTCCTCCTGGGCGGGGTGGAGGCGCTCCTGATGCGCATCCAGCTCGGAGTGCCGAACAACACGTTCCTCACCCCGGAGCATTACAACGAGCTCTTCACCCTTCACGGGACGACGATGATCTTCCTGTTCGTCGTCCCGATGATGGCGGGCTTCGCCAACTACTTCGTCCCGCTCATGATCGGCGCGCGCGACATGGCCTTTCCGCGCCTGAACGCCCTCTCCTACTGGCTGCTGCTCTTCGGCGGCATCGTCTTCTACTCCTCGATCTTCTTCCAGCCTCCCGAGGCCGGCTGGTTCTCCTACGCTCCGCTCTCGAGCGCGCTCTACACCCCGAGCGGGGGGCAGGACGCCTGGATCTTCCTCATCCACATCACCGGCATCTCGTCAATCATCGGCGCGATCAACTTCTACGCGACGATCGTGAACATGCGCGCGCCCGGCATGGGCTGGGGACGCCTCCCCCTGTTCATCTGGGGCATCCTCGTCTACGCGATCATGCTCATCCTCGCGCTGCCGGTGATCGCGGCGGCGGTGACGATGCTCCTCACCGACCGCCACTTCGGGACGACGTTCTTCGACCCGAGCCAGCATGGCTCCCCGATCCTGTGGCAGCACCTGTTCTGGTTCTTCGGGCACCCCGAGGTCTACATCATGATCCTGCCCGGCTTCGGGATCATCTCCGAGGTCCTGCCGGTGTTCGCACGCAAGCCGGTCTTCGGCTACAAGGCGATCGCCGCGTCCACCGCGGTCATCGCCTTCCTGTCCATGCTCGTGTGGGCGCACCACATGTTCGCCACGCCCACGCCGCTCGTGGTGCTGGGCTTCTTCATGCTCTCCTCGTTCCTCATCGCGGTGCCGACGGGGGTGAAGATCTTCAACTGGATCGCGACGCTGTGGCAAGGCACGATCGAGCTCAAGACACCCCTGCTCTTCTCGGTCGGGTTCATCGGCACGTTCATCATGGGCGGCATCACCGGGATCTTCCTGGCCATCTTCCCGATCGACTGGCAGGTCGAGGACACCTACTTCGTCGTCGCCCACTTCCACTACGTGCTGATGGGCGGCTCGGTGTTCACCATCTTCGCCGGCATCTACTACTGGTTTCCCAAGATCACCGGACGAATGCTCTCCGAAGGAGTCGGCAAGGCCTCCTTCTGGCTCATGCTCGTGGGCTTCCACCTCACCTTCCTGGTGCAGCACGCCCTGGGACTGGCGGGCATGCCCCGGCGCGTGTACGAGTACCCGGGCGGGGTGGGATGGAGCGCGTACAACCTCATCTCCACGGTCGGCTCCTTCGTGCTCGGGGTCGGCGTCCTGCTCACGGTGATCAACGTGGTGCGCTCGCTCAAGGTCGGAACAGTCGCTGGCCCCGACCCCTGGAAGGGCAACACGCTCGAGTGGTTCACCACCTCTCCCCCGCCGGTGAACAACTTCGACGTGATCCCACGCGTTCGCTCGGTCGAGCCGATGCGCGACATCCGCCGGCAGGTCGAGCGAGCGACCGGCAAGGACCAGGAGACCGCCGCCTCCGACCAGTTCGCCAAGGCTTAGGCGCTCCGGTGGCGGTCTCCCGCACCACCGCGGCGCCGCCGGTTGTGGCCCCCCCGCCCCTGCCGGCGCGGCTCGGCGCGCAGGGCGTGGGGCAACTCGTCCGCGACCTCTTAGCGCTGACCAAGCCCAAGGTCCAGTCGCTCCTCCTCCTCACCACCATGACCACCATGGAGGTGGCGGGCAGCCCCTCCGTGGGCCGCATCGCGGTGACCTGCCTCGGCGGCTATCTCTCCGCCGGCGGGGCGGGGGCCGTCAATCACTACTGGGACCGCGACATCGACGCGCAGATGGCGCGGACGGCCGACCGCCCCGTGCCCTCGGGGCGAATCCCGCCGCGAGCGGCGCTCGCCTTCGGGGTGACACTCGCCGGCCTCGCCTTTCTCCTCCTCTCCCTGGCGGTCAACCTCCTCGCCGCCTCGCTCGCCCTCTCCGGCTTCCTCGGCTACGTCCTCGTCTACACGATGTGGCTCAAGCGCTCGACCCCGCAGAACATCGTGATCGGCGGCGCGGCGGGCGCGGTGCCGCCGCTCGTCGGCTGGGCGGCGACGCGGGGTTCGCTCTCGTGGACGGCGCTCTACCTGTTCGCGATCGTCTTCTATTGGACACCGCCGCACTTCTGGGCCCTCTCGCTGCTCATGAAGGAGGAGTACGCGAAGGTGGGGATTCCGATGATGCCGGTGGTCCGGGGCGAGCGGGAGACCCGACGCCAGATCCTGCTCTACACGCTGCTGCTCTACGCCGTCACGCAGCTTCCCTTCTGTGCGGGCGGTTTCGGAGGTATCTACCTCGCGGCGTCGGTCGGACTCGGCGCGCTGTTCATCGCGGGGTCCGTGACCCTGTACCGGCGGGCCGACCGCCGCAGCGCCCTGCGCCTCTACCTCTTCTCCCTGGCCTACCTCGCCGCCCTCTTCGCGGCGATGGTGGCCGACGTCAAGCTGTAGGATCGGCCCTCATGGATCGCCGCCTAGCACGCAGGAACCTCCGCTCCGGGCTAATCGCCGGGGCCGTGGCGGTCTTCATGTTCGGGGTGGCGTTCCTGGCCGCGGCCATCTACATCCACCCATGAGCCCGGCTGAGCCGCCCGTCCCCCCGGCCGGCGAGGACATCCACCTCCCCGGTCCGACGCTGATCCCGATCTTCAACGCGCTCGGGATCACCCTCATCGTGATCGGGACGACGATCACCCCGCTGCTCTCCGTGGTCGGCGCACTCATCTTCCTCGGGACGACGATCCGCTGGATCGCCGACACCCGCCGGGACATCGACGCGCTGCCGCTCGACCACGAGCACTGACGACGGGGGCCGACGCCCGCCGGCGCACTCCTCGCCGTAGGCCCTAACGGAGCGGCCACGCGCCATGTTGGCGCGGCGTCAACAGCCGCCTCATCCTCTGGCCGCGCCTTGCACGTAGTCACGGGTATGCCGACCCAGCGAGCCACGACGGTGCGCCACCGCACGAGCCTCTACCAGGATGCGACCTCGATCGTCGAGCACGAGTTCGACTCCGACCTCTCCCTCGACGACGTGGCTCGGCGGGTCGCCTCCTCCCGGCGCCAACTCCAGCGCGCCTACGCGGAGATCGGGCGCACGACGTTCCGCAGCCACCTCACCGGCGTGCGCATGGAGCGGGCGGCCGAGATGCTCGGTCGTCGTGACCTGACCGTCCGCGAGGTCGCCTCCATGGTGGGCTATCGACAGCCGGCCCAGTTCGCCAAGGCGTTCCGCCGCGCCGTCGGTGTCGCCCCCTCGGCCTACCGTCTTGACGCCGCTCACGGCGCGACGTCGCACGGCCTGGCGCGCGCCGCCTAGCTGACTCGACGCCGAGAGCCGGCAAGGCTTCCCGCTAAGGAGCCGCCCGTCGCCTCGGTGGCGTAGCATCCGCGCCCGAGATGGCGACCACTGCCTCCGAGAAGCGCTCTGACCGGAAGGACCGGGCGAACGTCACCCAGATGCTGGTCATCGGCGTGATCGTGTCGGCGATCCTCGTCGCCGGTGCCCTCTCCCTGCACTGGTTCCCGAAGCAGGCCTCGAAGCAGGCTGGACCCATCGACACGCTCTACGACGTCCTGCTCATCGTCTCGGTGCCGATGTTCGTGCTCGTCGAGACGGTGGTGCTCTTCTGCGTGTGGAAGTTTCGCCGCCGTCCGGGCGAAGAGCTCAAGGACGGTCCGCCGATCCACGGCAACACGCGCCTCGAGGTGATCTGGACGGCCGTGCCGGCGCTCATGCTGCTCGGGCTCAGCACCTACGCCTACGCGGTGCTGCACCACATCGAGAAGCCTCAACGAGGCGAGATGACGGTCGACGTCGTCGGCCAGCAGTTCGCCTGGTCGTTCAGCTACCCGGCGAGCAAGCCGGGCGCCAAGGCGGTGCCCTCCGACCAGCTCTACCTCGCCCGGGGCCGGCCCGTGAAGTTCGACCTGCACGCCAAGGACGTGATCCACTCCTTCTGGGTCCCCGCGTTCCGGATGAAGAGCGACACGGTTCCCGGCATCACCACGAGCTACCGGGTCACCCCGACGAAGACGGGCGACTACGCGATCGTCTGCGCCGAGCTGTGCGGGCTTGGCCACTCGACGATGCGCTCGACGGTGCACGTCGTGGAACCGGCCGTCTTCGATCAGTGGATCGCCAAGAAGGCCGCCGCCGGAGGCGCGCCCGCGGGAGGCACCGCACCCCCGAGCGGGTCGAGCGGGGGCTCGAGCCACGGGGGTTGATCGTGACCGTGCCCAGCGCAATCATGTGCCGACTCGCCCCTCCTGCCTTCCCGCTCCCCTCCCGATAGGCTGCCCGCCCATGTCCGCCACCCTGACCCCCAGCTCGGCCCCGGCGCAGAACCCCGCCTCGCCACCGTCGCCGCGGGCCTCGCTGGCCACGCGGCTCAGGGCGCCCGGCTGGTACCGAGCCGCGCTCTTCGCCGCGCTCGGTCTGGCCTTCGCCTACGCGCTCGTCGGCGTCGTCCGGATGGCCATGAACTACAAGGATCCGTGGACGAGCGGGGACGCCGTCACGATGGTCGCCCTGCTCGCCATCCCGCTCTTCTTCCTGGTCGGCCTCGGCTGCTTCGACTACTGGTTCTACTGGGCGGCGGGCAAGCCCACCCGGGCGGAGGACCACTCCTCGCACGGCGCGCACTCCTGGCGCGACTACTTCCGTGTGAACACCGATCACAAGGTGATCGGGCTGCAGTACATCTGCACCTCCTTCTTCTTCCTGTTCGTGGGCGGCCTGCTGGCCATGCTCATGCGGGCCGAGCTCGCCCAGCCCGGTCTGCAGTTCGTGGACTCCAACACCTACAACGGGCTGTTCTCCGTCCACGCCTCGCTGCTGATCTTCCTCTTCGTCATCCCCGTCTTCGCGGGTATCGCGAACTTCGTCCTGCCGCTCATGATCGGCGCGCCCGACATGGCGTTCCCGCGCCTGAACGCCCTCTCGTTCTGGCTGTTGCCGCTGGCGGGGACGATGATGCTCTCGAGCTTCCTGGCTCCCGGTGGACCGTTCACCAGCGGCTGGACGGCCTACGCGCCGCTCTCCACCACGCAGCCGGTCGGTCAGATGTTCTTCACGATCGGCGTCCAGTTCGCGGGGGCGTCGTCCATCGCCACGGCGCTGAACTTCCTCGTGACCATCATCACCATGCGCGCCCCGGGCATGAGCTTCTGGCGCCTGCCGCTGCTCGTGTGGGCGAACTTCGCCACGTCGCTGCTCGTGGTCATCGCCACGCCGTTCATCGCCGCCTCCCAGTTCCTCGTGCTGCTCGACCGAGCGCTCGGATTCCACTTCTTCGACTCGGCGGTCGGCGTGGGTCGCGACGGCAACGTGCTGATGTACCAGCACGTCTTCTGGTTCTACTCCCACCCGGCGGTCTACATCATGATGCTGCCGGGCTTCGGGATCGTCTCGGAGATCCTATCCGTCAAGGCGCGCAAGCCGATCTTCGGCTACCGGATGATGTGCTTCTCGCTGCTCGCGATCGTCGTGCTCGGCTTCACCGTCTGGGCGCACCACATGTTCGTCTCGGGCATGCAGACGTGGATCCGCATTCCCATGATGATCACCACGGCGATCATCGCCGTTCCCACCGGGATCAAGATCTTCTCGTGGTTGGCCACGCTGTGGCGAGGGGTGCTCCACCTCGACACCGCGATGCTCTTCGCCCTCGGCTTCCTGACCATGTTCACGCTGGGGGGGATCTCCGGGGTGATGCTCGCGATGATCCCCTTTACGATCCACGTGAGCGACACGTACTTCATCGTCGCCCACATCCACTACGTGCTCTTCGGAGGCTCGCTGTTCACCATCTTCGCGGGCATCTACTTCTGGTTTCCGAAGATGACCGGTCGGCTCATCGACGAGCGCCTGGGCAAGTTCCACTTCTGGTGCACCTTTATCTTCTTCAACCTCACCTTCGCCCCGATGCACCTCATCGGGATCCAGGGGATGCCGCGGCGCGTGGCGGACTACGCGCAGCAGTTCGCGGGCTGGAACGCGTTCATCTCGATCGCCTCGTTCTTCCTCGGCCTGAGCATGCTCGTCTTCCTCTACAACATCGTGGCGAGCTGGCGTGGCGGGCCGCGCGCGACGGCGAACCCGTGGCGCTCGCTCACGCTCGAGTGGCAGGTCTCCTCCCCCCCGCCCGTTTTCAATTTCGATCGGGTGCCCACCGTCGTGGGCGGTCCGTACGAGTACGGGGTCCCCGGCGCGGTGCACGGCATATTCGAGTCCGCCGAGGTGGAGCGCACGCCCGCGGGTGCGGGCGTCGGTGCCCGACGCGCGACCACGGCCACTGAGTAGACGGGAGGGAAGCGCAGCATGGCCCACATCCTCGTGGTCGCGAACGAGACGCTCGGTGCTCGGAGCATCGTGGAGGCCGTCCGCGAGCGAGCGCACGGCGCTGATACGCGGGTGACCGTCGTGGCCCCGCAGACCCAGCCCAAGTCCGGCCTGGTCGTCTACGCCGACGCGGTGCGGGATGCCGCCCTGGCGCGGGTCGATGCGACGGTCAGGGCGCTCGAGGAGCTCGGACTCGACGCCCACGGTGACGTCATGGATCCCGACCCCTTCACGGCGGCGATGGACGCGGTGGGAGAGTTCCGGCCGGACGAGATCATCATCTCCACCCACCCCGAGACCCGCTCGGGATGGTTGCGACGTGACCTCGTCGAGCGCGTGCGCAGCGCGAGCGGCCTGCCAGTCGAGCACGTGGTCGTCGACCTCGACGCCGAGCGCGAGAAGGTAGTCCACACGCTCGTCGTCGCGAACAAGACCGCCGGGGGCGACCTGCTGTTCGACCTCCTGAAGTCCAAGGCGGAGGAGTCGCCGCACCGCTTCACGGTCATGGTGCCTCAGGAGGGTGGCCGCGGCGAGCACACCGAGCAGGCGCGCGAGCGGCTCGCCGGAGTGCTCGAGAAGATGCAGATCGAGGGCATCTCGGCCACCGGCAGCATCGGGGACCCGGACCCCTTCACCGCCGTCATGAACGGCCTGCAGCTCTACCGGGTGGACGAGATCATCATCTCCACCCATCCCGAGACGCGCTCGGGATGGCTGCGTGGGGAGCTCATCGAGCGCGTACGGCGCTCGACCGCGTGCCCGGTCGAGCACGTCGTCGTCGACCTCGAGGCCCACGAGGCGCAGACCGCCTCGCGCGGGTAGGAGCCCGGTTCGTGGAAGCCGCCTCGATCGCCCACGGAGAGCACCACGGCCCGCCCGAGGCCCACCGGTCCTCTCGCGTCGAGCCACAGCTTCTCGGGATGATGCTCTTCATCATCTCCGAGGTAATGGTCTTCGGGGCCTTTTTCACGGCCTACTTCTTCATCCGGATCGTGCAGGGCAACCCGTGGCCGGCGACCGGGACTCACCTGCCCGTGCTCGTCGCCGGCTTCAACACGGCGATTCTCCTCTCCTCCTCCCTGACGATCCACTGGGCGCTCGTCTCGGCCAAGAGCGGCAACCGCGCGGGACTCAAGGCGGGCATGCTCGCGACCTTCCTGCTCGGGTGCACCTTCCTCTTCATCCAGATCAACGAGTACGTGAACATCGGCTTCGCACCTCACGACTCCGCGCAGGGCTCGATCTTCTATGGGTTGACCGGGCTGCACGGTGCCCACGTCTTCATCGGTCTGACGCTGCTGGCGATGGCGGTCGTGCGCTCGTTCCGGGGCCACTACACGCCCGAGGCGCACCGCGGCATCGAGGTGCCGGGCATCTACTGGCACTTCGTCGATGCGATGTGGCTCATCGTGTACCTGACGGTCTACATCGCCTAGGACCCGAGGACGGCGGCGCGATGCTCAACCCGCTGCGCTCGGAGGCCGAAGCGTTCCGCTTCCTGCTCTACGTCGTCGCCACGGTGGCGAGCATCGTGGTCGTGGTGGTCGTCGTGCGCGCGCTGACCTAGTGTCGTGATTCTCAAGTTCGGCGGCAGGCGGCCGGCGGTGGCGGCCGTCCGCGGCTGTCACCATGGCGGGAGTGCCGCTCAGCCTCGACCCGGTCGTGCTCGCCGCCCTGCTCGCGCCGGCCGCGCTGTACGTACGGGCGGTGCGTATCCTCCGGCGGCGGGGCGTACGCGTCTCACATGTTCAGCAGGGCGCCTGGTGGATCGGGATGACGCTCGAGGTCATCGGGCTCGTCTCACCCCTGGACGCCTACGCGGATCAGGTGCTGAGCGCCCACATGGCCCAGCACCTGCTGATCGGCGACGTCGCCGCGCCGTTCCTGCTCGCCGGCATCCGCTCGCCGGTCCTCGTCTTCCTCCTCCCCCGCCCGGTCCTCGTCGCGCTCGCCCGCCGGGGTGCATTGCGCCGCGCCTTCCGCTTCGCCCGGCGGCCGTTGGTCGCGCTGCCGATCTACATAGCGACGATCTATGGGTGGCACCTGGCGTTCCTCTTCGAAGCGGCCCTGCGCCACCCCGCGATCCATGCGCTGCAGCACCAGTCGTTCCTCGCGGCGAACCTCCTGCTCTGGTGGGCCGTGCTCGAGCCCAAGCGCCGGCGCATGCCCGGAGACCTGTGGAAGATCGCTTACATCTTCGCCGCGCGCATGTCGACGATGTTCCTCGGGATGGGGTTCGTCTTCGCCCACGGAGCGCTCTACGGCGGCTTCTACGGCGACAGGGCGATGCGCTACGGGTTCACGCCGCTGGGTGATCAGCAGACCGCCGGGGGCATGATGATGATCCTCGACATCGTCATCATGTTCCTGGCCCTCTGCTACTTCTTCTGGCACGCCGCCGCCGAGGGGGCGCGCGCCGATGCGGCCAACCGCACGGTGGTTCCCGCCGCCTGACGCGCTCTCGCCGTCGCGCTACTTGACGGTCAGCGTGCCCTTCATGCCGGCCTGCTCGTGGCCCGGGACCGTGCAGTAGAACTCGTAGGTGCCGGGCTTCAGGCTGACGCTCACCGTCGAGATGCCGCCGTTCTGGACGATCTTGCCGGCCGTGTTGGCCCCGCTGCCCTTGATCGCGATGTCGTGCGGCGTGGTCGACTTGTTCTGCATCTTCAGCGTCAACTGGCCGGCCGGCGAACTGGCCGAGCTGGCCAGGAACGCGAGCTGACCCGTCGGGTCGGCGTCGATCTCCGCCGTGCCGTTCTTGGCCACGACCGGCTTCTTGTTGAGGGCGGGCACCGCGTTGGCCACCGCCCCCGTGTCCGGGCCCGACTTGGAGACGGAGTCCCCGACGTAGGTGGCGACGTCCAGTGCGTTCTGTCCGGTGTAGAGCTTCCCGGGCATGACCCCGTTGCGGTTCGGATAGACGATCTGGTGGTTCACGACCCCGCGTATGGTGCTGGAGCCAAAGCCGTCGGCGCGATCCTGGGCGAAGGCGTTGTCGAGGTTGGGGCCCTGGACGCCCTTCGTGCCGGCGCGCTGCATCACGTGGCAGGCGCCGCACTTGGCCACGAAGAGCTTCTTGCCGTTGGCCGCGTCGCCACCGGTGTTCTTGAGCCGGCAGCCCGGCAGCGCGACCACGAGCACCACCGCGAGGGCGAGCACGGAGCCGCGGGACCCTCGTCTGCCGGGGCGCTTGAGCACGGCGGAACTCTACCCCAGGCGTCGGCGCGGCGATGTGGGCAGCGCTCCTCCGGTGGCCGGGTCAGTCCTCCGCCATCGGGAGCGCCTCGAGACGCCCCTCCGCGGCGGCGATCACTCCGCGCGCGACGCCCTCCCACGAGTAGCGCGCGCGGGTCGTGGCCACCAGGGCCGTACAGGTCCGGGCGCGGAGCTCCTCGGGTGCCTCGAGCCACCGCACCAGGCACGTGGCCATCTCCCGAACCGCACCCGGCCCGAGCGCGAAGGAGAGGAGCGGCCGCGCCGCAGAGGGAACGCCCGCGCGCAGCACCTCGCTCACCTCCGCGAGGCCCGAGTGCTGGGCGCTCACCGGCAGAGCGCCGCAGGCGGCGGCCTCCGCGGCGACCATCCCGAACGCCTCGGGAAAGGTACTGGGGATCACCTCCGCCTCGCACGCGGACAGCAGGGCGGCGAGCTCGTCGTGCTCGAGGCGACCGGTGAGGATCATCTGCTCGGGCAGGCGAGCGGCCGCCGCGAAGTAACGCTCGAGCTCGCGGGCGTCTCCGGCCAGCTCCTCGAGGAATGCCTGGAGGTGCCGGAGCGGCGCTCGTGGCCCACCCTCCTCCGCGCGACCGGCGACGGCGAGCGCCCGCGCCCTGTCGAGATCGCCCGCGGTCAGGGCCTCGCGCAGCCGCTCGAACCCTTCGCGGTACGCGCCGAAGCCGACCACGACGAGACGCGCCTGCGGCAGCCGCTGCAGGACGAGCGGCCAGGCGGCGAGGAGCAGGTCGACGCCCTTGGCGATGATGAGCTTGCCGACGTAGGCCACGAGGCGGTCCCGGCCGAGCCCGTCCACGACTGAGCCAAGCGCGGCCGCGGTGGCGGCAGCGTCGCGGGAGAAGGCCGACGCCGGGGCTGCGGGCTCTTGGGCAGCGGCGGCGGCGGTCTCGGCCAGCGCCCCGGCCAGAGCGCGCAGGCGCTCGCGCGCCTCCGACGCCTTGCGCGGGACGAACTGCTCCACGTCAACGCCGGGAGGACCGAGCCGGGTCCGCGCACGGAGGGCAGGGTCCTCCATCGTCTCCCACAGCCGGCGCGCCACGTGACGCGAGCCGACGAGCACGCCGCGGGCGCCGGCCAAGCCCTCGCGAGCGCGGGTGAGAAAGCGAGGGTGCGGGCCGACGGTGTACTCGAGCGCGCTGCCGTGGATCTTGACCGCGTAGGAGACCTCCGTGCCGGCCAGGGCCCGCGCGAGGATCACGGGTCCCATCACGAGGTGGTTGGCGAGCGCGACCTCGGGCCGGGCGCGCCGCACCACTGCACGCACCGCGGCGACGTTGGCCTCGATGTAGCGCTCGAGCTCGGCCTCGTCCAGCTCGGGGAACGGCCGGGCCTCGACGCCTTCGTAGCGATCGGCGACGTAGACGGGCAGTACCCCGCCGATCTCCGGCCGGTAGGCGGTGCACCGCACCGGACTGCGAAGCTCACGGACTTCGAGCGTGCCGTCGTGCCAGGTGCCCTCGGCGTCGACGAAGGTCCGGTCGGAGGGAGTGCGGTCCTGGCTGAGCAGGTGAACTTCGTGCCCCTGGCGGACGAGTGCCTCGGTCAACTTCGCGGTGTAGACGTTCGAGCCCGTCCCGCGCAGCAGGTAGCCGTGGAAGATGAGCACGCGCACGGGCGCGAGGGTAGAGCTCGCCCAGGTCGTCTCGTAGGGCGGGGCCGCCGGGGGCCGCTGGTAGGATCCGCGCCCGTGAGGCTCCACCAGAAGTACAGGATGCGCGCGCCCTCGACCGGGCGCGAGGTCGTGATCGAGGCCGTACCGGGCGAGACCTACGTCGATCGAGACACCGGCGAGCCGCTCGAGGTCGTCGGACAGCTCCTTCCGCTCGCCCCCGCGCCCTCCGACCTACCCTGGTCGGTGGAGAACCTGCGCTTCTGCACGTGGTGCGACCAACTCTCGGAGAAGGATCTCAATGACTGCCCCTGGTGCGGGCGGCGCATGGCGCCGCTTCCCTCCTAGGCCTCGGCGGCCAGCGCGGTGAGCCGCGTCGGCCTGACCGTCCTCGCCCTGGCTCTGGGGATCGTCTCGGCGCTCGGCGTCGCCGCCTGCGGCGGCTCGCGGGTGAGCGCGCAGGACGAGCCCCGCTCCGCTCCTCCCCTCACCCTGCCGCGCAACTCCTCTCCTCCCGCCGCGGCCGGGGCGACGGACACCACCTCCTCGGGCGCGACGACGAACCAGACCACCACCGGAACGGGCGCGAGCGGGTCCTCCGCGCCGGCGAGCGGCGGTACGAGCACCTCTCCCTCGGCGGGCGGGGGCGCCGGTACGAGCACGACGGGAACGACCTCGACCAGCCCCTCCTCGGGAGGAGCGGGTGCATCGCCCGGCGGCACGGGATCCAGCGGCGGCGCATCGGGCGGTGCGGGCGCCGCTCCCAGCGGCGCGGCGGCGCCGACGGGCGGAGCGCCCGGCCCCGGGCGCAGCCGCTACTGCCGCGCCAACCCCGGCGCGTGTTGAGGACCGCTCCGCGCTACGGCGTCGAGATCAGCGTCGCCGAGTAGGTCAGCCGGCCGCCGGAGTAGGAGCAGAGGTACTGGGTCTTCGCGCCCACGATCGTCTGGGCGGTCTGGGTGGCGACGTCGCCGCAGCCATTGCCCCGTCCGCGCGAGGCGCGCCATGTGTTCGACTTCCCTAGTCCGCCGGCGAGGATCGGGGCCCAGGTGGGCACCGTGATCGCCACGATGTCGTTCTTGCGCACGTCGAGCGAGTTGTGGAGCGGAAACTGAGCCGTCTGCCCGAAGTAGCGCTGGGGGCGCGTGATGGCGCTCTGAGCCACGACGGTGAAGGTCAGCTTCGGCTTGCGGCTGCCGCGCAGCACGGTGAGCACCACCTGCGAAGAGCCCCCGTAGTTCTGGTTGAAGAAGGCGATCTGCTTCGCCGTCGGCTTGGCGAGGCGCAGGGTGAGGGCGACGATGCGCCCGTCGCGGTCGACGAGGTTGGGCTGGGCGACGCCGTTGGCCGTGCGCCCGTAGGCGGTCGTCCTCGTGAGGACGCTGCATGCACTGGGGCAGCTCGGCACCGGGTTGTCGGGCGGCCGGCCCACCTCGGAGGTGCTGGCGGTGTGGACTCGGGGCTTCTCGGCGAGCGCCGCGGCGGTGAGCAGCACCAGCGCGCCGAGCAGCGCGATGAGGATGAGGGCAGATCTCTTCATGGGGGCATTGAACACCACCCGCCGGCGGGAGTAGCGATCTCAGTGGCCCGTGAAACGTGCGTTGCCGGGTCCGTCGCTCAAAAAGGAACGGATCCCGGCGGGCAGGTCCTCGGTCTCCCACAGGGCTCCGGCGATGCGGCCGACCTCCCCGTTCGCGCGCTCGAGGCCGCCCTCGAGGTAGGCGCGCAGCACCTCCTTGGTGGCCGCGTGGGCGCGGGTCGGGCCGGCGGCCAGGCTCGCCGCGAGCTCGCGGGCGGCGGCATCGAAGCCCTCGTCGGGCAGCACGCGGTTCACGACGTTCCAGCGCTCGAGGCTCGCGGCGTCGTAGAGCCCGCCGGTCATCACGAACTCGCGCGCGCGGCCCGTGCCGGCACGCTCGGCGAGTCGCTGGGTGCCGCCCATCGCGGGAGTGAGGCCGACCCGCGCCTCGACGAGGCCGAACTTCGCCGCCTCTGCGGCGAGGATGATGTCACAGGCCAGCGCGAGCTCGAACGCCCAGGTGAGGCAGAGCCCATGGGCGGCGAACACGGTGGGGCACGGCAGCCGGTCCACCCTCCGCGCGATCGCGACCAAGTCGTCGAACATGGCGGCGGCCTCCTCCGTCCCGGAGAGGGCGGCGAACACGTTCACGTCCACGCCGGCGCTCACCACGCGGCCCTCGGCACGGAAGAGGACCGCGCGCGGCGGCTCGGACTCGAACCCGTCAACCGCGCCCTGCAGGCCGATCGCGAGCCGCTCCTCGAAGAGGTTCAGCGGCGGGGAGTCGAAGGTGACGACGGCCAGGCCCCCGTCCTCCCGCACGACCGAGACCGGCTGAGGCGCGGCGGCGCTCATGCGCGGAGCTCCCGGGCGGCGCCGGCGATCTCGTCCTCGTCGCCCGGCGCCGGAGTCCAGGGCAGCTTGAGTGGATCGTCCTCGTAGCGGGGGACCACGTGGATATGGAAGTGGAACACCGTCTGCCAGGCCGCGGGCCGGCAGGCGTTGATGAGGTTCACGCCGTCGGCGTGGAGCCGATCGCGCGCTCGTAACCCGAGCCGCCGCGCTGCCGCGGAGCACGCCGCGAGATCCTCGTCATCGATCTCGTACAGATCGACCGCATGCGCGCGGGGGATGACGAGGGCGTGACCCCGTGTCGCGGGCTGGATGTCCATGAAGGACAGCGTGCGTTCGTCCTCGGCGACGACCGTCGCCGGGACGTCGCCTGCGGCGATCTGGCAGAAGAGGCACTCGGGGTCGCTCATCGGCGCAGCCTACTGCGCCGGGCCGCAGCGACCCGCGCCGGACGGTTCAGGTCTTGTGCTCGAGGTCCGAGACCTCCGCCGCCTTGTCGGCGGTGCGGTCCTGGGCATCGGCGAGCTGGTCCTTGGCCTTGCCCTTCTTCTCCTCCTTGCCGCCTTCGCGCTTGAGCGATGCGTCGTCGGTCAGGTCGCCGGCGGCCTTCTTGGCGCGCCCGGTGATCTTGTCGGTCAGGCCCATGTCGTGGCTCCTTCTTCTCGGCTTCTCGGGTGCCCTACCTCCGGGTAGCGTTTCCGGGCGGTCCGGCGGCCAAACGTGGCGCAGCGAGCGCTACCGCCGCTCAGGCGGGAAGGCTCCGTCGCGCGTGCGCGACCGCATCCTCGCGCGTGGCGATCTCTCCGGCAAAGCGCGCCTCCTCGAGCTCGGAGAGCAGGGCGCCCAGCCGCGGGCCGGGCTCGAGGGCGAGCTCGGCGGCGAGCTCGTCGCCGCGCACGAGGGGTTCGGGGCGAACGCCCGCCTCCCGCCACCTCAGGCTCTCTCCCACCAGCTCGCGTGCGAGCTCGAGGTGCTTGGCGATCGCCTCGTCGGCCCTGCGGCCCCGGGTGGCGAGGCGGTCGGCCACCGTGAGGACGGTGACGTCCACCTCCACCGGCTCGCACGCCCGGAGGTAGCGGTAGACCGCGCGGCGGGAGAGCGGGCGCTCGTGCACGAGGAACCCGAGCCGGAGGTGCTCCCGGGCGAGCGCGGAGACGTGGGCCCGCAGCCTCTCGCTCGCTCGCAGCCGGGTCAGTGCGGCGCGCGCCAGCTCGGCGCCCTCGGAGTCGTGGCCGGGGAACCCGATGCGCCCACCCGGTAGCTGCCGACGGGTCTGCGGCTTGGCGGCGTCGTGCAGGAGGGCACCGAAGCGCAGCGCCTGGCCCCGGGTCAGTCCGTCGGCCAGTGGCTCGGAGAGGAGCGAGGCGACCGCCGCGCCGTGCTCGCCCAGGGCGGCCTCGGGGTCGCGCTCGAGCGCGAGGACCTCGGAGAGGACGGCCACGGTGTGGTCGTGCACGTCGAGGTGGTGATAGACGCCCTGGGCCACGCCGTGCAGGGCGGCCAGCTCGGGCAGGATCTGGGCGGTCAGTCCGAGCTCGTTGCAGAGCGCCAGACCGTCGAGTACGGCAGGCGCGCTGACGATCGCCTTCAGCTCCGCGAACACCCGCTCGGGAGCGACGCCGGCCAGCGCCCGCGCCTCCGCGGCGGCGGCCGCCCGGGTGGCGGCGTCGGCCGCGAACCCGAGCTCGACGCAGAAGCGCGCCAGGCGCAGGGTGCGTAGGGGATCGGCGGCGAACGCCCCGGCGGAGACCGCGCGCAGCCGGCGGCCCGTGAGGTCCTTCCGGCCTCCGAAGGGGTCGCGCAACTCGCCGCCGCTCACGGGCTCGGCAATGGCGTTCACCGTGAAGTCGCGCCGGGCGAGGTCGGCGTCGATTCCGCCGGCGTGAAGAGGGGCCAGGTCGAGGCGCCACGCCCCTTGGCGGTCGACGACGCGCCAGGCGCCGAAAGCCTCCGAGAGCCGGAAGCGAGGCGCTCCGGCCTCCCGCGCGACCGCGGCCGCCGCCGCCGCGATGTCGCCGGCGACCGCGAGGTCGACGTCGAGCGGCCCGGCGGCCCGGCGGCCGAGCAGGCGGTCGCGCACCGCGCCGCCCACGAGCCACGCCTCGCGGCCCGACAGGGCGCGCCGTGCGGCCTCCAGCGGCTCCGGTCCGGTCACGCCGGCTGCCCGTCGCGGTGGTAGACGCGCGGGACGCGGGCGGAGATCCCGCAGGCCACCTCGTAGTTGATCGTTCCCATGCGCCGGGCGAGCTCCTCCGCGGTCTGGCGCTCCTCGCCGTCGCGACCGATGAAGACGGCGAGGTCTCCCGGCGCGACGTCGGAGTCGGGACCGACGTCGATGGTCACGTTGTCCATGCTCACGGTTCCCACGAGCGGGTGCCGGCGACCACGCACGAGCACGTCGCAGTCGTTCGTGAGCGCGCGGCGGATCCCGTCCCCGTAGCCGATCGGCAGCGTCGCGATCCGGGTCGGGCGCTCGGCGACGAACCGCCGCCCGTAGCCCGCGCTCTGGCCGGGAGCGGCGTCCTTGACCTCGGCGACGTAGGAGGAGAGCTCGAGCGCCGGCTCGAGGCCTCGAGCAACGGGATCCTCGTGGAAGGGGTCCATCCCGTAGACGGCGATGCCGCAGCGGACGAGGTCGAAGTGCGAGGCCGGCTCCGCGAGCGTCGCGGCGCTGTTGGCGGCGTGCAGGAGCACTCCGGGATGGCGCTGGGCGAGCGCCCGCGCCCAGGGCGTGAACCTGCCGAGCTGCTCGGCCAGGAACTCGGGGTCGTCGTCGGAGGTCGCGAAGTGCGTCATCGCGCCGGCGAGCTCGAGGCCGGGCGCGGCGGCGACCCGCTCGGCGACCCGGTCGGCCTCCCCGGGGTCCCGCGTGCCGAGGCGCCCCATGCCGGTGTCGAGCTTCACGTGCACCCGGGCGGGAGCTCGCCGCGCCGCGGCCGACTCGAGCTCGACCACGAACGCCTCGCGCCAGGCGACCAGGTCGGCGCGCGCGTCGAGCGCGATCGGCAGCTCCTCGGCCGACAGCGCGCCCATGACGAGGATCGGCCCCTCGAGTCCCCCGGCGCGGAGCTCGGCCGCCTCGTCGGCCGTGGCCACGCAGAGCCAGCCCGCTCCCGCGGCCCGCGCCGCCCGCGCCACCGGCACCGCGCCGTGCCCGTAGCCGTCGGCCTTGACCACGGCGCCGAGCACGGCACCACCGCTGAGAGCGCCCGCGAGCCTCGCGCAGTTGCGCTCGATCGCGGCGAGGTTGACCCGGGCCAGGGCTCGGAGCGGCACAGCCGCTGAGGCTAGTACTGCTGGGCGAGCGCGCGGGGAAGCGCGGCGATCACGTCGCGGGCGATCACCCCTTCGGGTCCCGTCCCGCCCGCGGCCAGCCGGCCCGCGCGGGCATGCACGAGCACGCCGGCGCTCGCCGCCGTGAAGGCGTCGAGGCCCTTGGCCAAGAAGGCGCCGATGACGCCCGAGAGCACGTCGCCCGTCCCCGCGGTGGCCAGGGCGGAGGAGCCGCCGCGGCTCACCGCGACACGGCCCTCGCGATCGGCCACGAGCGTGTCGTCGCCCTTCAGGACCACCACGGCGCCGGCGCGAGCCGCCGCCTCGCGCACGTGGGCGAGGCGGCTGTGCTCCACCTGCTCGCTGTCCAGCCCGAGCAGGCGGGCGAGCTCGCCGGCGTGCGGGGTGAGCACGGTCGGCGCCGGCCGATCGGCGAGCGACTCGAGCCGGCCGGCGTGGGCGTTCAGCCCGTCGGCGTCGAGCAGCACCGGCACCGGCGCGCGGCCGGCGAGCTCGCGCGCGAACGCGAAGGCGCCATCGGACTTGCCGAGGCCCGGCCCGAGGACGAGCGCCTGCACGCGCTCGGCGCGCTCGAGCACCGCCCTGACCGCTGCGGCCGTGAGCGCGCCACCCTCGTCGAGAAGCGGGGCGCTCATGACCTCGAGCAGGCGCATCTCGAAGACCAGGTTGAGCGAGGCGGGAACGCATGCGGTCACGTAGCCCGCGCCGGCGCGCATCGCCGACTCGGCGGCGAGGCAGGGCGCCCCGGTCATCCCGGTCGAGCCTCCGCACACGAGCAGCGCACCGGCGGCGAACTTCGTGGAGGCGGCGCCGCGCCGCGGCACCTCCGCCAGCACCTCGCGGCCGATAAGCCCGGCTCGGCGTGCGACCGGTGAGCCGGCAGGGATGCCGATGTCGACCACGCGGACGGTGCCCGCGTGCCCCTTGCCCGGCGCGATCCAGAGCCCCGGCTTGGCGGCGTGGAAGGTCGCGGTCGCCGCGGCCCGCACCGCCTCGGCTTGTGCCTCGCCGCTCGAGGCGTCGACCCCGCTCGGCACGTCGGCGGCGATCACCACGACCCCCTCGCGCTCGGCCAGCGCGTTGACCGCGGCGATCGCGCCGGCCACCGGCTCGCGGGGCTCCCCGGAGAACCCCGTGCCGAGCATCGCATCGACCACGACGCTCGCGCCCGCGAGCGCCTCGGCGCGAAACGGCCGCGGCGACGCTCCGGGCAGCCGCTCGAGATTTGCCCGGGGGTCACCGACCAGCTCCTCGAGCGCCCCGAGCGCCAGCACGTTCACGTCGCGGTCCCGATCGCGCAGCAGGCGCGCGGCCACGAGCCCGTCACCGCCGTTGTTCCCCTTGCCGCACAGCACTACGACGCGCCCGTGCGGGGCGCGCTCCTCCACGAGCGCCGCGAGGCCCGCGCCGGCGCGCTCCATCAGCTCGAGGGAGGGCACGCCCGCGCTCTGGATCGCCCACTCGTCGATCGCGCGTTGCTCGTCGGCGTCGCTGAGGGGCTCGAGCCAGGCGGGGAGCGAGCTCATCGTGCCGTCTCCGCCGCGACGCTCAGCGCGACCGCGGCCGCGTCGCGGCGCGAGTGGGTGAGCGAGACGCGCACCTCGACGCCGAGCTCGCGGGCCCGCGCGAGCGGCGCCCCGGCCAGGCGTACCGTCGGCGACTCGTGGCCGCCACCGCTCACCTCCACGTCGCGCGGGCTCCAGGCGTCTAGGGCGAGCGCCTTGGCGACCGCCTCCTTGGCGCAGAAGCGTGCGGCCAGGTGCTGGGCGGGGCGACGGCGTGCCGTCGCGAACGCGCGCTCCTCGTCGGTGAACAGCCGCTCTCCGAGCCGCGGACGGCGGCGCAGCGCGCGCTCGAGGCGATCGATCTCGAGCACGTCGATCCCCACGCCGACTTCGGCGCGCACTGCCTACTCCACCGTGACGGTCTTGGCCAGGTTGCGCGGCTGGTCCACGTTCAGGCCGTTGGCGCGCGCGATGTGGTAGGCCAGTAGCTGGAGCGGAACGACCGCCACGAGCGGCTGGAGCATCCAGTCCGTGCGCGGCACGCTGAGGACTCGCTCGGCGTGCGGGGCGATCCGCCCGTCGCCGGCCGTGGCCACCGCGATGACGTGCGCACCGCGCGCCCGGACCTCCTGGACGTTGGAGATCACCTTCTCGAGCACCGGCGACTCCGTGGCGACGCACACCACGGGGGTCGACTCGTCGAGCAGTGCGATCGGGCCGTGCTTCATCTCCCCGGCCGCGTAGGCGTCGGTGGCGATGTAGGAGATCTCCTTGAGCTTGAGCGCTCCCTCGAGCGCGACGGGCAGCCCGACGTGGCGGCCGAGGTAGAGGAAGAACTTCGACTCGTGATGCTCGCGGGCGATGGCCTCGACCTCCTCCTCGCAACCGGCGATGACCTCCTCGATCGCGTGGGGCAGGCGCTTGAGGCCGGCGACCAGCTCGATCCGGCGCTCGCGATCGAGGGTGCCGCGCAGCTCAGCGAGGCGCAGCCCGAGGAGGTACATCGCCGCCACCTGCGCGACGAAGGTCTTCGTCGCCGCGACGCTCACCTCGAGGCCGGCGCGGGTGTAGAGGACGCCGTGGGCGTCGCGCGTGGCCTGCGAGCCCATGACGTTCGTGAGCGCGAGGACCCGGGCACCGCGCTGCCGCGCGATGCGCATGGCCGCGAGCGTGTCGGCGGTCTCGCCCGACTGGGTGATGCCGACCACGAGGTCGCCCGGGCCGAGCACCGGATCCCGGTAGCGGTACTCCGAGGCGACGTCCATCTCGACGGGAACGCGCGCCCAGGCCTCGATCGCGTAGCGGCCGATCAGTCCGGCGTGGTAGGAGGTGCCGCACGCGACGATCACGACGCGGCGCACGTCGCGCAGGACGGCGTCGTCGATCTCGCCGAGCTCGCCGAGGTCCACGCCGTCGGCCCGGACCGTCCGGTCGACGATCGTCTCCGCCACCGCCTCGGCCTGCTCGTGGATCTCCTTGAGCATGAAGGTCTCGTAGCCGCCCTTCTCGGCGGTCTCCGCGTCCCAGTCGATCTCAACCATCTCGCGGGAGATGGGCTCACCCGCGGCGCCGATGAGCTCGATGCCCTCGGGACGAAGCACGACGATCTCGTCGTTCTCGATGTACTGCACCTGGCGGGTCTCGGCCAGGAAGGCGGGGATGGCCGAGGCGACGAACTGCTCACCCTCGCCGCGACCGACGACGAGCGGACACTCGCGACGCGCCCCGACCAGGAGGTCGGGCTCCTCGGCGGCCATGGCCACGAAGGAGTAGTGCCCCTCGAGCTCGGCGAACGCGGCGCGCACGGCGGCGACGAGGTCGTCCTCATAGTGCACCGCGATGAGGTGGGCGACGACCTCCGCGTCGGTCTCCGAGGTGAAGCGGCAGCCGTCGGCCTCGAGGCGCTCACGGAGCCCGACGTAGTTCTCGACGATGCCGTTGAGAACGATGTGGATGCGGTCGCGGGTGTCCGAGTGCGGATGGGCGTTCTCCTCGGTCACGCGACCGTGGGTGGCCCAGCGGGTGTGGCCGATGCCGGTGGTGGGCTCGGCCTCGGCGAGGGCGACGCCGCCCCCGGCGGCCGCGCCGACGCGCTCGCGCAGCGCGCCGAGGTTGCCGACCGCGCGTACGGACTCCAGCCGCCCTTCCCCGTCGTGGGCGTTCAGCAGCGAGATGCCGGCCGAGTCGTAGCCGCGGTACTCGAGCTTCTCCAGGCCCGCGAGCAGGAGCTCGCGCACCGGCCGGCGGCCCACGTAGCCGACGATGCCGCACACGGCAGACCTCCAAGAGAGACGAGGATCAGGTACCGCCCGGCCGCCTGAGCGCGCCGGACGGCGAAGGCGTCATGGTAGCGTCGGGGGGCGCTCCGAAAAGGGGCCGATCAGGCCACTATCCGTGGCCGGCCCGCGCGCCCAGGCGCGCCTCGACCGCCTCGACCACCCGCGCGCAGGCCGCGTCGGCCTCCTCGGCCTCCGGCGCCTCGACCATCACGCGCACGAGCGGCTCGGTGCCGCTCTCGCGCACGAGCACTCGGCCCCGGCCGGCGAGCGACTCGTCCTCGCGAGCGATCGCCTCCTGCACCTCGGGGGCCTCCGCGAGCCGGCCACGCGCGGAGACGCGCACGTTCACGAGCCGCTGGGGCAGCTTCTCCATCGCGTGCCGCTCGAAGAGGTCCCCGCCGCCCAGGGCCTCGAGAGCGAGCAGGGCGCTGGCGATCCCGTCTCCCGAGGGCGCGAAGGAGAGCTCGATGATGTGCCCGGACTGCTCGCCTCCGAGCGCCCAGCCGCGCGCACGGAGCTCCTCGAGGACGTAGCGGTCGCCGACCCGGGTCGTGCCCACCTCGATCCCGGCCCGCTCCATCGCGCTGTGAAAGCCGTAGTTCGTCATCACCGTGACCGCGACGCCGTTCCCGGGCAGGCGGTCGGCAGCCCGCAGGTGCAGTGCGGCGAGGGCGATCAGCTCGTCGCCGTCGACCACGGCGCCGGTGCGATCGACGGCGAGCACGCGGTCGCCGTCGCCGTCGAACGCGAAGCCGAGATCATGGCCGCCGTCGCGGACGATGGCGGACAGCGCCTCCACGTGGGTCGAGCCGCAGCCGGCGTTGATGTTGCGCCCGTCGGGGGCGGCAGCGTGCACGCTGACCTCCGCGCCGAGGCGCCGGAAGATCTCGGGGGCGGCGCGGTGGGTGGCGCCGTGGGCGCAGTCGAGGGCGATCCGCCGCCCGGCGAGATCGAGCCCGGAGAAGCGCGTCTCGAGCTCGCGCAGGTAGTCCTGGAGCGTGCCGTGCAGCCGGCTCACGGTCCCCATCCCGGCCTCGGCGCTCTGCGGGACCCGCGCCTCCAGCCGGCGCTCGATCTCGAGCTCGCCCTGATCTCCCAGCTTGTCCCCGTCGGGGCCGAAGAACTTCACCCCGTTGTCCCCGAAGGGATTGTGAGAGGCGGAGAGCACGACCCCGAGGTCGAAGCCGTAGCGGCGAATGAGCAGCGGAGCGGCGGGCGTGGGCAGGACGCCGCCGAGGAGCGCGTCCCCGCCGGCCGCAGCCACGCCGGCGGCGACGGCGCTCTCGAGCATCGGCCCCGACTCGCGCGTGTCGCGGATGACGAGGACCTGGGGGCGCAGAGCCGGGCTGCCGGCGACCGCGGCCCGGGCGAGCGCGAGCGCCAGCTCCGCGGAGAGGAACTCGCCCGCGAGGCCGCGGACGCCGTCCGTGCCGAAGAGCCTGCGCGCCACGAAGGACGTCAGCGCTTGGAGAACTGCGGGCGCTTGCGCGCCTTCTTCAGGCCGGCCTTCTTGCGCTCCTTCTTGCGCGGGTCGCGCGTGAGGAAGCCGCGACGCTTGAGCTCGCCGCGCAGGTTGGGGTCGGCCTCGATCAGCGCCCGGGCGACGCCGTGGCGCAGCGCGCCCGCCTGGGCGGCGACACCGCCGCCGTGCAGCGACGCCACCACGTCCATGCGCTCCTCGTAGCCCACGGTCTCGAGCGGCAGGCGGATCACCCGCTGGAGCGTGGGGCGCGGGAAGAACTCGTTCAACGTCTTGCCGTTGACCGTGTAGGCGCCGTCTCCCGGGCGCAGGATCACCCGCGCGATCGCGGTCTTGCGCTTGCCCGTGGCGCGGTAGCGGGCGTCGCGGCCGAGGTCGATGGTGGCTCCGGCGATCGGCTGAGCGTCGTGCGCGGGCTCCTCCGAGGAGCCCGGCTCGGCGACGGCCTCCTCGTCGTCCTCCGCATAGACAAAGGCGGGGTCACGTGCCTCGTCGCTCTCGAGCACGATGTCGGGCTCGAGGTCAGCGCCGGGGATCTCGGGCCGCACGCGCGGGGTGAGCTCCTCGAGCTCGTCCTCCCGGGGCTGGGTGCGGGCCTCGTCGGCGACGGGCTCGGCGGGCTCGAGCGGCTGGGTCTCAGGTGCGACCGGCTCGCCCTGCGGGTCCTGCGCGCGGACGGGAGGGGCCGGGCGCTCGTCGCCGAGGTCGACCTTCGACGCCTCGGCCGCGTCGCCCGTGGCCTCGGCCTCGGGCGGGGCGTCGCGCTCGGGATGCTCCTCGGGGGCGGGCTGCTCCTCGGGCGGCGCGGGCTCGCCCTCGGGCGTCGACTGCTCCTCGGGGGGCTCGGGCTGGTCCGGCGACTCGGTCACGAGGCTTCGATCTCCATGGGTTGCGGCTGCTGGGCGGCGTGGGGATGCTCGGGCCCGGCGTAGACCTTGAGCTTGGTGAGCTGCTTGCGCGCCAGCCGGTTGCGGGGGAGCATGCCCTTCACGGCGAGGCGGATGACCTCCTCGGGGCGGCGGTCGAGCATCTCCTGCAGGGTGCGGGACTTGAGTCCCCCGGGGTACCCCGAGTGGCGGTAGTAGCGCTTCTCGGTTCGCTTGGAACCGGTGACGCTGATCTTCTCGGCGTTGATGACGACGACGAAGTCGCCCGTGTCCACGTGCGGCGTGTAGGTGGGCTTGCGCTTGCCGCGCAGCGCTTCGGCGATCTGCGTGGCCAGCCGCCCCAGGGTGCGGCCGGTCGCGTCGACGACGAGCCAGGAGCGCTCGCGGTCGGCGGGGGTGGCGACGTAGGTCTTCATCACGAGAAAAAGGCCGCACGGTCCCGTGCGGCGCGCCGCCCCATGATAGGACAAGCGGCCGAGTACTAGCTGGCGGGCACGAACTCGAGGTAGCACATGTCCACGTGCAGGGCGTCCATCGCCCGCTCGAAGGCCTCGCGTCCGATGCCGTAGCGGCGGTCAAGGACGCCCTCGGCCTCCGGTTCCTCCTCCCCGCTCAACACCCGTCCGCGCGCCGCGACGGGCGGCCGGAGCGGCCGGCCCCTCACCGTGCACGGCGCGAGGAGCACGCGCGGCTCCCGCCGCAGGCGCTTGACCTTGCCCGAGGCCCGCTCGGTGCGAACGTAGGCCCGCTCTCCGTCGAGCGCCGCCCACACCGGGGTGGGCACCGGCGTGCCGTCCCGGCGAAAGCTCACCACCAGAGTCCGGCGGGAGGAGGCAAGGTCGGAGAAGCGGCCGAGCAGCGGCCCCTGGGCCACCTCCCGCGCCCCCGGAGGCCCGAAGCGCGCCGGCGAGCTTGGCGGCCGGGAGGGCGGCCGGCAGCCGCCGGCCACGCCGAGGGCGAGCGCCGGGTCGAGCGCTGCTCACCGCCCGGTGCGCCGAGCGCCGAGGCCGTTCCGGCGAGGCCCTCGGCGCGCCTGGCCAGGACGCAGGGAGCGTGGCGTGCGCAAGCACGCGAGCGAGCGAGGACGCCGCCAGGCGTGTCGAGGGACCGCCGGAACTATTCCCACTCGATGGTGCCGGGAGGCTTCGACGTGATGTCCAGCACGACGCGGTTGACCTCGCGGATCTCGTTGATCATCCGCGAGGAGATCTGCTCGAGCAGGTCGTAGGGCAGGCGCGCCCAGTCGGCGGTCATCGCGTCGTCGCTCGTGACCGCGCGGAGCACCACCACGTTGCCGTAGGTGCGCTCGTCCCCCTGCACCCCGACGGTGCGCACGTCGGGCAGCACGCAGAAGGACTGCCAGAGCTTGCGGTAGAGGCCGGCCTTGCGGATCTCGTCCTGGAGGATCGCGTCGGCGGCCCGTAGCGTCTCGAGCCGCTCCTTGGTCGCCTCGCCGCCGACGACCCGGATCGCCAACCCCGGGCCCGGGAACGGCTGGCGCCACACCAGGCGCTCGGGCAACCCGAGCTCGGCCCCGACCGCGCGGACCTCGTCCTTGAAGAGCGCGCGCAACGGCTCGACGAGCTCGAACTGGAGATCCTCGGGCAGCCCGCCCACGTTGTGGTGGGACTTGATGGTCGAGGCGCCGGTGCCGCCTCCCGACTCGATCACGTCGGAGTAGAGCGTGCCCTGCACGAGGTAGCGGGCGCCGGAGAGCTTGGCCGCCTCCTCCTCGAAGACCCGGATGAACTCCGAGCCGATGGCCTTGCGCTTGGCCTCGGGCTCGCTGACGCCGCGGAGGCGCTCCAGAAACCGGTCCTCCGCGTCCACCGCGACGAGCGGCACCCCGAAGTGGTCGCGGAAGGCGCGGATCACCTGCTCCCCCTCCCCCAGGCGCATGAGGCCGTGGTCGACGAATACGCATGTGAGCTGCTCGCCCACCGCACGGTGCACGAGCAGCGCCGCCACGGAGGAGTCGACGCCGCCCGACAGACCGCAGATCACCCGCCCGTCGCCGACCTGGGCACGGATCCTCGCCACCTGGTCCTCGACGATCGACTCGGGCGACCACGAGCGCTCGCACCCGCAGATCTCCTCGAGGAAGGTGGTGACGATGTGCTGCCCGTAGGGCGTGTGCGCGACCTCGGGGTGGAACTGGATGCCGTAGACGTCGCGTTCGACCGACTCGAGCGCGGCGACCGGCGAGGCCGAGGAGGAGGCCAGCGCCGTGAATCCCGGCGGCGGGGCGAACACGGTGTCGCGGTGGGACATCCAGCACGACTGCTCGCGCGGGACGCCGCGCAGGAGCCGGCCCGTGTCGCGGACGATCAGCTCCGAGCGGCCGAACTCCCCGATCTCGGCACCCTGAACATCGCCGCCGAGCTCGCGGGCCACGAGCTGCATGCCGTAGCAGATCCCGAGCACCGGGATGCCCAGCTCGAGTAGCGCGGGGTCGAGCCGCGGCGCACCGTCCGCGTAGACCGAAGCGGGGCCGCCGGAGAGGATCAGCCCCCGGGGGCGCCGGCGGCGGACCTCCTCCACCCCGACGTGGTGCGGCAGGAGCTCCGAGAACACCCCACACTCGCGCACCCGTCGGGCGATGAGCTGCGAGTACTGGCCGCCGTAGTCGAGGACGACGACCTCCTCCGCGTGGCGCGGCGGCTCGATCGGCCGTTCGGCGTCGAGGACCGCGGCCCCGGCGGTCGGAAGACCGGGGGCGGGAGCGGCCTCAGTCGGCGGCGAGGGCAACGGCCTTCCCGTTCGACCCCATGCCCACCGCCTGCTCGCGCTGGAGGTGCTTGCCCTCCGTCTGGAGCGCGGGGGCGACCATGAGCTCGGCCCGGTTGAACTCCGCGATGTCCCGGTAGCCGCACGTGGCCATGGAGGTACGCAGGCCGCCCATGAGGTTGAAGGTCCCGTCGTTCTCGCGAGCCGGGCCCGTGAGGATCTCCTCGAGCGTCCCGTTCTGCGTCGTGGCCACGCGGGTGCCGCGAGGAAGCGTGGGATGGAAGGTCGCCATCCCCCAGTTGAACCCGCGCCCCGGCGCCTCGTAGGCGCGCGCGAGCGAGGAGCCGAGCATTACCGCGTCGGCGCCGCAGGCGATCGCCTTGGCCACGTCGCCCCCGTTGCGCATCCCGCCGTCGGCGATGACCTTGACGTAGTCGCCGGTTTCGAGCATGTGCTGGGAGCGGGCGGCGGCCACGTCGGCAATCGCCGTCGCCTGCGGAACCCCGATGCCGAGCACTCCGCGCGTGGTGCAGATCGCCCCGGGGCCCACTCCCACGAGGACGCCCGCGGCGCCCGTGCGCATGAGGTGGAGCCCCGTGTGGTAGGACGCGCAGCCTCCGACGACCACGGGCACCGGCACCTCGCCGATGAACTCCTTGAGGTTGAGCGGCGGACGCGACTCGTCGAGGGAGACGTGCTCGGCGGAGACCACCGTGCCCTGGATGACGAGGATGTCGAGCCCGGCCTCGAGCGCGACCTCGTAGAAGCCGCGCACGCGCTGGGGCGTGAGCGAGGCGGCGACCACGACGCCCTGGTCCTTGATCTCCTCGATGCGCCGGGCGATCAGCTCGGGCTTGACGGGCTCGGAGTAGATCTCCTGCATCTCGCGCGTGGCGGCCTCGCGGGGCAGCGACGCGATGCGCTCGAGCTGCTCCTCGACGTCGTCGTAGCGGCAGAAGATGCCTTCGAGGTTCAGGACCGCGAGGCCGCCGAGGCGGCCGATCTCACCGGCGGTACGCGGCGAGACGACCCCGTCGAGCGCGGCCGAGAGCAGCGGCAGCTCGAAGCGGTAGGGCCCGAGCGTCCAGGAGATGTCGACGTCGTCGGGATCGCGCGTCCGGCGCGAGGGAACGATTGCGATGTCGTCGAACCCGTAGGCCCGGCGTGCCTTCTTGCCGCGTCCGATCTCTACTTCCATCCGACGATCCTACGGCGCGCGGCGGACGAAACGACCCCGCACGAACGGGCCCGGAAAGGAGGGGCGTAGAGGTCCGAGGCGGCAACCACCGGACGGTCGATCCTAGCAGCGCCACCGACCTCCATTTCGCCCTGGCGCGGTCGCGGAGAGCTTCCCTGCAACGTGCGGCTTTCGCCGCGCGGCGGCGTCATCTCACCTCGGCCCGCGCGGCGATCTCCTGCTCCTCGACCTCGGGCAGAAGGCGGTCCACCTTGGCCGGGTCGAGGACTCCGGCGCCGAAGTGCTGGGTCGACTCGGCCCCGCAGGCGACGCCGAAGCGCAGGCACTCGCGCGGGCTCCCGCCCGTGTAGCGCGCGGCGACGTACCCGGCGAGGAACGCGTCGCCCGAGCCCACCGCCGCGTGGGCGTCCTGCTCCTCGGCGCGGACGCGGTAGAGACGGGGCGCTCCGTCGACGAGGACCCGCGCGAAGCACCCGTCGGGAACGGTCATGATCGCCTCCCGCGCTCCGAGCTCGGCCATCTCCTCCAGCGCGTAGGTGCGGTCCTCGTCGTCGTTGAACTCGTGCCCGACGAGCTCCTCGGCCTCGGTCGCGTTCGGCGAGACCACGCTCGGCTCGGCCCGCACGGCCTGGCGCAGCGGGTCGCCGTCGCTGTCCACGAGCGTCGTGACCCCGAGCTTCTGGAGCTCGGGGATGAGGCCGGCGTAGAGGTCGGCGGAGACGCCGTGGGGCAGCGAGCCGGCGAAGACGCACATCCCCGCCCCCCGCGCGAGGTAGAGGAGCTTGTCGCGGAAGAGCTCGATCTCCGCGTCGCTGACCGCCGGACCGCGCTCGTTGATCTCGGTCTGCGAGCCGGTCAAGTGGTCGAGCACCGCTGTGTTCGTGCGCGACTCCTCGCGGATGCGGACAAAGTCGTTGAGCACAGACTCCTCGGTCAGCCCCTCGACGATGCGCGTGCCGGTCGAGCCGCCGGCCAGGCCGGTCGCGATCACCGGCTGCCCGAGCGTCTTGAGCGCGCGGGCGACGTTCACGCCCTTGCCTCCCGGCATCGTCGCCTGCTCGACCGAGCGGTGCCGGCGCCCGAGGCGGAAGTTCGGCACCTCGAGGGTCTTGTCGATCGCCGCGTTGAGCGTGACGGTGATGATCATGCGGTCTCGATGTCCGCGCGCCGCCGGCGAGCGCCGAGCCGGCGCCACGCCACGAGCGCTGCCCCGGCCGCGAGCAGAGCGGCGAGCGCGAAGAGCGTAAACGGTCCGCCCACGGCGTGCTCCGCCCGCGCGACCGTGGAGGGGCCAGCCACAGCGCGGGCGCTGAGCGCCGGGATGCGCGCGAGGACGGCCCGACCGCTCCTCACCGCGAGCGTCCCCACCCGGGCCCGCGCGGGCAATGGCCCCCGCAGCTCGGCTGGCACCTCGAGCGCGAGCGTGACGCGCCGCCCGTGCGCAAGCACCGGCGTGCTGCCCCCACCGGCGACGATCTGCGCCCGCTCTCCGCCGCCGTCGCGCACCGGGCGCTCGCCGAGGAGCTGTCCGGCCCGGACGGCCCGTACGAGCCCGAAGTTGGCGAACCCGTAGCGCAGAAGCGCGAGCGAGTCGGCGTCGCGGGCGGCTTCGCTCGGCGCGCCGAGAACCACGGAGATGAACGTGAGGCCGTGACGCGTGCCGGAGCCCACGAGCACGTCGCCCGCCTGCAGCGTGTGGCCCGTCTTGACGCCGTTGATCCACGGTGCCACCCCGAGCAGCGTGTTGCGGTTCGTGATGACGCGGAGATGGTCGCCCGAGCGCAGCACCGCCTGGCGCTCGTCGACGGTGCGCGCGAAGAACGGGTTGCGCCGGTCGAGGATCGCCAGGCGCGCGAGGTCAGCCGCGTCGGAGAAGTTGCCCGGGTCGTCGAGGCCGACCGGCGTCGTGTAGTGCGTGTGACGCAGCCCGAGCTTCCGCGCCTCGGCGTTCATCTCGGCCACGAAGCGCACCCGCGAACCTCCGACCCCGACGGCGAGCGTGGCCGCGGCGTCGTTGGCGCTCGGGAGCAGGAGCGCGCGCAGGAGGTCATCGACGCGCATGCGCTCGCCCGGGCGCAGCCCGATCCGAGACTCCGCTGGCGCCGCCGCGTAGGCGGGGGCGGTGAAGACGCTCGAGAGACGCGCGCGCTCGAGGGTGATGAGCGCGGTCATGAGCTTGGTCGTCGACGCGATCGGCCGCTCGCTCAGCGCGGCGCGGGAGAGGACCGGAGTGCCGGTGGAGGCCTCGACGAGGATCGCCGCGGGAGCGGTCAACGGGGGAGGGGCGGCGAGGCGCGCGGAGGCGGACGGAGCTCCCGCGGCGAGCGCCAGGAGAGCCAAAAAGGCCGCACCCGGGCCGAGCGAGGCGAGACGCCGGCTCACCGGAGCTTCAGGCGCTGTCCGGCGTGCAGCGTCTGCGGATCGACGCCGGCGTTCAGCTCCTGGAGCTTGGCCACGGAGACGCCCGTCTTCTGGGCGATCGTGGACAGGAAGTCGCCGTTCTGGACCACGTAGGTGCGTGGGCGGGCGGGACGGTGGCGCCGGGGCCGCACGCCCGTCCCCTTCCCGGGGCCCGTGGTGGCGAGGCGGCTCTTCTCGCGGGCCGGGGAGGAGGAGCGAGAGGCGTGCTGGATGACGAGGATGCCCGCGACGAGGACGGCCAACAGCGCGAGCGGCGCAAGTAAGCGCCCTTTGCTGCGAGCGGCCATCGCGGGCCGATCATAGCCGCGAGGCGGTCGTCTCCGGCATGCCCTGCGCGGTTCGGCCGCCACTCAGGCCAGGGCCCACGTCTCCTCGCGCAGCCGCTCGGCCTGGCGGCGAGCCGCGTCGGCCGGGCTGCCTCCCGATTGCTCGTGGGCGCCCGCGATCGCCCGCGAGACCGCCACGAGTCCTCCCGCCGGGCCAGGAGCGAAGGCGGGAGCGAGATCCTCCACGCGCCCCCCTTGGGCCCCGACCCCGGGTAGCAGGAAGATCGACCGGGGCATGAGCTCCCGCAACCGCGCGAGGCGCCGGGGAGCGGTGGCGCCCACCACCGCGCCGACGTCGGCGAGGCCGGGGGGCGCGCCGACCGGTGCCTCGCCGCCCAACTTCGCGACGAGGGCGGCCAGGCGCTCGCTCACGTCGCCACCGCCGGCCAACTCGAGGCCCTGGACCTCCGCCGCGCCGGGGTTCGAGGTGCGCACGAGCGCGAAGATCCCGCCGCCGCCGCCGCCGCCGGCGGCGCGTGCCGCGTCGAGCAGAGGGCGCAGTCCGTCGCTGCCGAGCAGGGGATTTACGGTGAGCGCGTCGGCGCCGAGCCCCCGCACGCGACCGTAGGGAGTGTCGAGCCCGTCGAAGAACGCCTGGCCGTAGGCGGCCGCCGAGACGTCGATGTCGCCCCGCTTGGCATCGGCGATCACCAGCAGGCCGGCCGCGCGGGCGTGCTCGCTCACCGTCGCGAGCGCCGTCCAGCCCGGCGCTCCGAGACGCTCGAAGCAGGCGACCTGCGGCTTGACGGCCAGGCAGGCCGACCCGGCGGCATCGACGAGCGCGCGACAGTGGGCGACGACGCCCGCAGCGGCGCGATCGCGCGGCGTGCCGACCGCACCCGCCGCGACCGCAGCGGCGTCGGGCCAGAGCCGGAGCGGGTCGGGATCGAGTCCGAGGACGAGCTGCGAGTGCCGCTCGGCCACGCGCGCCGCGACCCGGTCACCGAAGTGCTGCGTCACGAACGACCCGCCCCCATCGCGGGTCGTCGCGCGATGCGACGACTCCGGCGCCGGTCGCCCGCGCCTACTTGACCGCCTTCTTCAGGCCGGATCCGGCCGTGAACCGCGGGACCTTGGAAGCCTTGATCTGGATCTTCTCGCCCGTGCTCGGGTTGCGACCCTCGCGGGCGCCGCGCTCGGCCACGTGGAACTTCCCGAAGCCGGAGAAGTTGACGTCGCTTCCACGCTTGAGCGTGTCCTCGATGGTGCTGATGACCGCGTCGACCGCGTCACCGGCCGACTTCTTGTTGAGGCCCGACCGGTCGGCGACCTGGTCGACGAACTCGGACTTCGTCACGTTCTCCTCCTTCGATGGTGGATACTTCGACGCTAACAAGCGCTCCGGATGCTCCCCGGCCCGCCGGAGTACCCGCTCGCTCGGCGAGGAGCGCCACGGCGGCGCGCTCGAACCTACCGCAACCTCCGCGAGCACGCTCCTGCGACGCCGTTCCGATCACGGGTGCACGAGCTCCAGAACGCGGTGCCCGGCGGCCGCCAGCGCGCGACCGGGCTCCACGTCGGGATCGAGAGTGGAGAGCCGGCCACGCTCGTCGAGCACCCGGACGATGACTTCTCCGCGCCGTCCGGCCGCCGGGAAGCGCGCCTCACGGGCGTTCGAAATCAGCGCGTGAGCGCGCCCTACCAGCGCGGGCAGGCGCCGGCTGACCCTCACTCGACGAGACCCGCGTCGAGGTCGGCGACCGCCCGCCGCGCGTCGTGGCGGACGAGCGCGGGGAGAGCGAAGCGGCCCGTCACGAGCGCGACAACGTGGTGCACGCCCCGCGCCACGAAGACCCCGCCGCGGGCCGAGAGCACCTCTATGCCCGGAGTGTCGGTGGCCACGAGCAGGGCACGGATCGCACCCGCCAGGACGACGTCTCCGGCGAGCCGCTCCCCGTGCGCGTCGAGCACGACCGCCGCCCGGATGTCGGTCGAGAGCTCGCCCAGGTAGGCGAGCGCGAGATCGGGCGTGAGCGCAGCCGACATGGGCGCCCGCGAGAATACGCCCGTGCCCCTATCCCGTATCGCATGGCTCGTCACGGTCGCCGTCTGCCTGCTCACTGCGATCCTGCTCTTTCTCAGCAACTACGTCGGCTATGGCTTCGTGGCCGTGGCGATCGCGGTGGCGGCGGCAATCAACCTGCGCTAGCGGACCGATCCGCCGAGCGCGATCAGCGCGCCCCGCCGCGCGGAGAGGGGGCGCCGGGGATCTCCGTCCCCGGCTGCACGCGATCCGCGGGCTCGAGGTGGATGAGCACGTCGGCGTTCCCCAGGCGCCCACGGATCGCCTCCTGCAGGGCGTGGGCGGTGTCGTGGGCCCCTTCCAGCGTGGTGCCCGAGCGGAACTGCGCATGGAGGTCGACGTAGCGCCTGGCGCCCGCACGACGGGTTCGCAGCTTGTGGTAGCCGACTACTCCGCTCGAACCGAACGCCAGCAGCTCGGTTCGGATCGCCTCGAGCTCGTCGTCGGGCAGCGCCTCGTCGACGAGCACGCGCCCCGAGCGGCTGAGGATCCGCACGCCAGAGGCGACGATCGCGACCGCCACCAGCAGCGCGACGGCCGGATCCACCCATGTCGCTCCGGTGACCTGTACGAGGACGAGGCCGACGAGGACGCCCAGCGAGGTGAACGCGTCCGTGCGCAGGTGCGCGGAATCTCCCTCGAGCGCCGCCGACTCGGTCGCCCGCGCCGCGCGGGCCAGGCGAGCGGAGACGACGAGGTTGACCACCGCGGAGATCGCGACCACGGCGATTCCGAACCCGAGCGACTCGATGTGCCCGTGGCCGACCAGGCGGCGCACCGCCTGGTAGACGATGATCGCCGAGCCAACGAGGATGAGCATGCCCTCGGCGGCGGCGGCGAGGTTCTCGATCTTCTCGTGGCCGTAGCGATGGTCCTCGTCGGCCGGCTCGCCCGCCTTGCGCACGGAGAAAAAGGCCAGGAGCGAGGCCATGAGGTCGACGCCCGAGTGCATCGCCTCGGTGAGGATGGAGACCGAGCCGGTGAGGGCGCCGGCCACCAGCTTGAGCAGGATGAGCACCGAGTTCGAGGCCACGGACAGGGCCGCCGCCCGCGTCTTGCGCGGGGCGAGCGCGGCGCTCATCGCCCGAGCCAGGCGAGCAGCGCCCGCGCGGCGCGACCGCGGTGGGAGATCGCGTCCTTGGCCTCCGGTTCGAGCTCGGCCATGGTGCGCTCGCCCGGCACGTCGTCGGGCAGGAACGCCGGGTCGTAGCCGAAGCCCTCGGAGCCGCGCGGGGTGGCGGTGAGCGTGCCCGTGCAGCGGCCCTCGAAGAGCCGCTCCTCATCCGAACCGGGGTCGACGTAGGCCAGCGCGCACACGTAGGCCAGCGGGCTTCCGGCGGGCGCCTCGCGCAGCAGCTTGGCGAGGTTGTCGGCGTCGGTCGCGCCCGGGCCGGCGTACCGGGCGGAGCGCACCCCCGGGGCGCCGCCGAGCGCGAGCGCCTCCACGCCGGAATCGTCGGCGATGGCCACGAGGCCGGTGGCGGCAGCGGCGGTGCGCGCCTTGGGCAGGGCGTTCTCGGCGAACGTCGCGCCGGTCTCCGGCGGCAGATGCACCTCGGGTGGGAGGGGCAGCACCTCGTGCGGTGCGAGGAGCCGGCCGAACTCGCGTGCCTTGTGGGGGTTGCCGGTGGCGAGCACGAGCTTCATGCCTCCTCGACCGCGCCCGCCACCGCCTCCTCCTGGGCGGCGCGCAGGCGTGCGATCCCCTCGCCGGCGAGCACGAGCAGCTCGTCGAGGTGGGCCCGCGACAGCGGCGTCCGCTCCGCGGTGGCCTGGACCTCGACCAGTCCCCCGTCGCCGGTCATGACGACGTTGGCGTCGACCTCGGCCGAGGAGTCCTCGCCGTAGTCGAGGTCGAGCAGAGGGGTGCCGTCGACGATCCCGCACGATACGGCGGCGAGGGAGCCGGTGAGCGGGAGCGCGGGGAGCTTGCCCTCGCCGAGAAGGCGCCGACAGGCGAGCTCGAGCGCCACGTAGCCGCCGGTGATCGCCGCGCAGCGAGTGCCGCCGTCGGCCTCGAGGACGTCGCAGTCGATCCACACCGTGCGCTCGCCCAGCGCCCGGAAGTCGACGACCCCGCGCAGGGAGCGCCCGATCAGGCGCTGGATCTCCACGGTGCGCCCGTCGGGACGCCCCTTCGTGACGTCGCGTTGCTTGCGCTGGCCCGTCGAGGCGGGGAGCATCCCGTACTCGGCGGTGACCCATCCGCGGCCCTTGCCGGCCATCCAGCGGGGCACGCTCTCCTCGACCGAGGCGGTGCAGATGACCCGCGTCCGGCCGGCCGAGATGAGAGCCGAGCCCGTGGCGGAAGGCACGAAGCCGGGCTCGATCTTCACGGGACGCAGCGCGTCCGGGCCGCGGCCCTGCGAGCGCGAGCGCGGGGAGCTCACGCGGCGGCCCGGATCGCGAGGTCGGCGTGGGCGACGTCCAGCAGCGGCATCTGCAGGAAGCGCGTGCCCAGGGTGCGAAACGCCTCGACGTCGCCCGTGCACAGGAAGCGGTAGTCGCCTTCGCCGTCCCGGTCGCTTCCGAGGCCTCGGGCGGCGAGCGCGTGCTCGACGCGGCGGGCGGCGGCCGCGCCGGAGCTCACGAGCTCGGTTCCTCGCCCGAGCGTGCGCTGGAGCATGGGCGCCACGAGCGGATAATGAGTGCAGCCGAGGATCACCGTGTCGACCCCGGCCTCGCGCAGCGGCGCGCAGTAGGAGCGCACGGTGTCCACCACGCGCTGGTCGAACGGGAAGCCGCCCTGGATGATCGGAGCGAGGTCGGGGCAGGCGACCGAGATCAGCTCGACGTGCGGGTCGGCCGCGGCGACCGCGCGAGCATAGGCGCCGCTGCGCACGGTGGCCGGCGTGGCCAGCAGGCCGATACGGCCGTTGCGGGTCGCCTCCACGGCGAGCTGGGACTCCGGCCCCACCACCCCGACGACGTCGACCCCCTCGGGACGGGCGCCGAGTCGCTCCTGCAGCGTGTCGTGCGCAGCGGAGGTGGCCGAGTTGCACGCGACGACGATGAGCTTCGCGCCCGCCTCGAGCAGCCGGTCGGCGATCTCGCAGGAGAAGGCCCGAAGCTCCTCGGGCTCGCGCGAGCCGTAGGGGAAGCGTGCGGTGTCCCCGAGGTAGAGGAAGTCCTCGTGCGGGAGCGAGACGAGCAGTTCATGCAAGACGGTGAGCCCGCCCACGCCCGAGTCGAAGACCGCGATGGGCTGGCGGCGGCGATCGAGCATCAGGCACGGATGGTGCCAGACCCGGCGGCAGGCCCGGGTCCGGCGCTCCATCCACAGGCGCCTCAGCGGACGTGCCCGAGTGCGCTCTTGAGCTGCTTGACGATCGCATCCGCGATACCCGTCGCCCCGAACTTCTGCCCGCGCGTGGCGGCCACCACTCCCGCCAGGATCGCTGCCACGAGCAGGATCAGCGCGACGTACTCCACGGTGCCCTGCCCGCGCTGCTCGCTGCGGGCCCGGACGAGCGCCGCGTGGATCAGTCCCATCAGTGCGTAGCCCATCGTGGTTCCTCTCTGCCTTCGCGGAGCTGGTCGGCCTCGACGCCCGCCGGCTCCGCGGGCCGCGGTCGGGACGTGGAGCGAGTCTCCGCGCGGCCGCGTGACGAGACCAGACGCACATGTGACAAGAGCGCGGCGCCCGAGTCCCGAAATACGCTGCGCGACGAAGCCGCGTGCGCGCCCTCGTCGTCAGCAACATGCCGTCCTCGCCCGAGAACCCCGGGCGTGGCTCCTTCGTGCGCGACCAGGTCCGCGCGCTGTGCGCCCTCGGGCACGACGTGGAGCTCTTCTCCTTCGCGCCCGGTGGAGCCCGCGCCTACCTGCGCGCCGCCCGCACGCTGCGCCGACGCTACGGCGGGAACCGTTTCGACGTGGTCCATGCCCACTTCGGGCTGAGCGCCTGGCCCGCCCTGGCGGTCCGCGGCGCCCCGCACGCCGTCACGCTCCACGGCACCGACCTACGCCATCCCCGCTCCGGTCGCGTGAGTCGGGCGGCCCTGCCCTTCACGGCGCTCCCGGCCACCGTCTCCGCCTCGCTGGCCCGGCGGCTGCCCGGCGCCGGAGCCCGACGCCGGGTCGCGGTGCTCCCGTGCGGGGTGGACCTCGAGCGCTTCCGCCCCATGCCCCGCGAGGAGGCGCGGCGGGTGCTGGGACTCGACCCGAGCGGTCCCTACCTCCTGCTGCCCAGCGACCCCGAACGGCCCGAGAAGCGCGCCGACCGCGCGCGGGCGCTCGCCGGCGAGACGCCGCTGCTCACCCTCGGCCGGGTGGATCCCGACGCGGTGCCGCTCTGGGTCAACGCGGCCAACGCGGTGCTCGTCCCCTCCGAACGGGAGGGGTTCGGGCTCGCCACGCTCGAGGCGCTCGCGTGCGACGTACCCGTGCTCGCCACCCCCGTCGGCATCGCCCCGCTCGCGCTCCGCGGGATCGCGGGAACCCACTGCGCACCCTTCGAGCTGGCCGCCTGGCGAGCGGCCCTCGCTCCCCATCTGGCCGACCCCGACCCGCGCGTGGCAGGCCGTAGCCGCGCGGAGCTCTTCTCGGCTGCGCGCATGGCCGAGCGCGTCGCCGCGGCGTGGAGCGAGGTCGCCCTCAGGCCCGGCTGAGGGCCGGCCAGCGGCCGGCGAGCCTCGCGGCCGCCCGCTGGGCAAGGGGGTGCACGGCGAGCCCGGGATCAGTCGGCGGCGGCTGCGGCGCCCCCAGCACCGCGAGCGTCGCGGCGACCGAGGCGGCGAGCGCACCCAGCTCGTAGCCGCCTTCGAGCACCGCCCCGATCGGCACGCCGAGCTCGGCCGCGAGGCGGCGCAGCGAGCCCGCCATGCCCCCGAAGCCGCGCTCGGTCACCCGGCAGGAGCCGAGGGGGTCGGCGGCATGGGCGTCGTAGCCCGCCGAGATGAGGACGAGCTCGGGAGCAAAGTCGCGGGCGAGCGGAACGACGACGTGCTCGACCAGGGAGCACCACGTCTCGTCGCCCGAACCGCCGGGCACGGGAAGGTTGACGGTGTAGCCCTCCCCGGCGCCGCTCCCGGTGTCGGAGGCCGGTCCCGTGCCCGGGTAGAGCGGGCTCTGGTGGATCGAGGCGAAGAGCACCTCGGGCGAGGCATGGAAGACGTCGTTCGTGCCGTTGCCGTGATGCACGTCCCAGTCCACCACGAGCACCCGCCCGAGGCCGTAGGCGTCGAGCGCGTGCCGGGCACCCACCGCGACGTGGTTGAGGAAGCAGAAGCCCATCGCGTGGCCTGAGTCGGCGTGGTGGCCGGGCGGCCGGTGGGCGCTGAAGGCGGCCGGAGCGGCACCCGCCACCAGGGCATCGACGAGCGCGGTGGCCCCGCCCGACCCGTGCAGCGCGGCCTCCCAGGTGCCGGGACTGGCGTGGGTGTCGAGGTCGATCGCCCCGCCGCCGGCCGTGCAGAGCTCCTCGATCGCCGCGAGATAGCGCCGGGAGTGCACGGCCTCGAGCGCGGCCCGGCTCGCCCGCGGGGATGAGGCCCGCTCCCAGCCCAGCCAATCCCGTGCGGCGAGCTCTCGCTCGATCGCCTCCATGCGCTGGGCGCGCTCGGGGTGAGGACCCGGATCGTGCTCGCGGGAGGAGGGGTGTGAGAAGTAGAGCGGAGCGGCGATGCCGGTACGGTAGTTCGCCGCGCGCATGCACCGTGACCCTCCAGCGATGAGCGCCGACCTCGCGGTGGTGGGCGCGGGTGCGGCCGGCCTCTACGCGGCGCTCCGCGCGGCCCGAGCCGGAGCGCGCGTGGCGCTCGTCTCCGCCACCCCGCTGGCGGAGTCGGCGAGCTACTGGGCCCAGGGGGGACTGGCGGCGGCTCTGGCCCCCGAGGACTCGCCGGAGCGCCACCTCGAGGACACTCTTCGGGCCGGACGCGGCGCCGTGCGGGAGTCCGTCGCGCGGACCTTCTGCGCCGAGGCGCCGGAAGCGGTCGCCGACCTCCGTCGCCTCGGCGTGGCCTTCGACGCCGACGGCCACGGACGGCTGGCCCTCGGCCTCGAGGGCGGTCATTCGGTGCGGCGGGTCGTGCACGCCGGCGGCAGCGCCACGGGCCGGCGGGTGACCCGTGCGCTCTCCGCCCTCGCCGCCGAAGAGGAGCGGATCGTCGTGCTCGAGCGGCGCCGGGCGACTGGCCTGCTCGTGCATGAGGAGCGCTGCGTCGGCCTGCTCACCGACGACGGACGGCGGATCGCCGCGCGCGCGGTCCTGCTCGCCACCGGAGGCGCCGCGGCGCTGTGGTCGCGCACGACCAACCCACCCGGAGCCACGGGCGCCGGACTGAGCCTGGCCCACACTGCCGGCGCCGAGCTCGCCGACCTCGAGCTCGTCCAGTTCCACCCCACCGCCGTGGCCACGGGCGACGCGAGGGAGTCCGCGCGCCGCCGGATCGACGGGTTCCTCGTGACCGAGGCGGTGCGGGGGGAGGGTGCGCAGCTCCTCGACGCCGACGGACGGCGCTTCGTCGACGAGCTCGCTCCCCGCGACGAGGTCGCGCGAGCGGTGCAGGGGCGCCTCACCGCTTTGGGGAGCGGCGCCGTCGGGCTCGACATGCGCGACGTGGATCTGCATCTCTTCCCGAACGTCGTGCGGGTGCTGCGCGAGGCCGGGATCGACCCGGCGGCGGAGCTCGTTCCCGTCGCCCCCGCCGCGCACTACGTGATGGGCGGGATCGCCACGGACGCCGCCGGGCGCTCGAGCCTGGCCGGGCTCCTCGCGGTCGGCGAGTGCGCCTGCACCGGCCTGCACGGCGCGAACCGCCTGGCGTCGAACTCGCTCTCGGAGTGCTTCGTCTTCGGTGCTCGGGCGGCGCTCGCCGCGCTCGACGAGCCCTCGCCGACCGCCGCGGTCGGCCAGGGGGCAAGCCCTGTCGCCTCCGAAGCCGAGCCGCCCGCGCCGGCCAGTCGTGCGGCGCTCTGGTCTCACGCGGGCCTGGAGCGCGACTCCGAAGGGCTCGGCGAGCTCGGCGCCGACCCGCACCCGCTCGTCCGGCTCATCGCCCGCAGCGCGCTGGCGCGGAGAGAGAGTCGCGGCGCCCACCACCGCCGCGACCATCTCGCCTCCGACTCCGCGCTGGACGGCTGCCATGCCGTGGTCGGCACGGATGCTCCGCCGCGATTCGCCCACTGGGAATGATCGAGCGTCCCCAGGCGCTTAACCGGCAGTTAATCCGCCGGCATCGGTTAGTTCACAGAGCCGGGCCATATTCACGGGTGCGCCGTGGGAGCGGCGAAGGCAACGGGAGGAGAGACCGTTTCGATGTACCAGTTCAGTAGGGCCATCTACCGGGAGCTGGCGAGGGAGATCACGCCGACGCCGCCGGGCTCGCACGGAGACTCGAACCAGGCGCGGGTGCTGCGGGCGTGCGAGACCGCCGTGGAGCGCCTCGCCAACGACCGCCACTACTTCGCCCGGCCGGCGCGCACTCTCTTCGCCGACGTTCGCTCGTACTTCCCGATGAGCGCTCAGCAGAGGGTGCTCCGCGTGATCGAGCGCTACCTCGCCTGCGCCGACGCCTTCCTCGCCGAGCAGCCGCAGACCGGTTACGACCTCGAGGGCAATCCGCTCCAGTGCCGCGCCACGACGCGCAAGGGCTCGCCGTGCCAGCGCATGCCGCTCCCCCACAACGGCTACTGCCCCTCGCACCAGCACCTCGCCGAGACTGAGGAGACGGTTCCGGTGCGGATCGCGGCGCTCGCCGCGTAGCGCGGCACCTCGCGTCGCAGGCCGCCTTCACTCCGAGAACGCGGCGCCGTGGGATAGCTTCCCGCCCATGCTCCTCGGCGTCGACGTCGGTGGCACGTTCACCGACGCGGTGCTGGCCTGGGATGGCCGGGTGGTCACCGCCAAGGCCCCCTCCACTCCCGCCGACCAGTCCGAGGGAGTCCTGCACGCGGTGCGCGACGCGCTCGCCCAGGCGGGTCGCTCCGCCCGCGAGGTGGAGCGCTTCGCGCACGGGATGACCGTGGCGACCAACGCGCTCCTCGAGGGCCGGACGGCCCGCACCGCGCTCGTGGCCACCGCCGGGTTCGAGGACCTCGTGGAGCTCGGGCGTCAGGCGCGGGCCGACCTCTACCGGCTGTGCGTCGCGCATCCCGCGCCGCTCGTGCCCCCCGAACGGCGGTTCGGCGCGCCCGAGCGCATGACGCCGGACGGCCCCCTCCTCGAGCTCGACGCGGGAGCCGCCCGCGATCTCGCGATCCGGGTGCTGGCCGAGGCCCACCCGGAGGCCGTCGCCGTGGTGCTCCTGCACGCCTACCGCCACCCCGAGCACGAGCTCGCCCTCGGCGAGGCGCTGCGCGCGGAGCACCCCGAGCTCCACGTCTCCCTCTCCCACGAGGTGGTGGGCACCTTCCGCGAGTACGAGCGCGCCGCGACCACGGAGATCGACGCCGCGCTCTCGCCGCTCCTCGGCGCCTACCTGCGGCGGCTCGTCGACCGCGCGGAGGGAGAGGGGCTCCCCGAGCCCTCGATCATGCAGAGCAACGGCGGCATCATCGACGCGGGCGCCGCGGCCGAGCACGCGGCGTGGACGGTGCTCTCCGGCCCGGCGGCCGGCGCCGCCGGCGCCGCCTTCGCGGCGCGCGCCGCGGGAGTCGGGGAGGCGCTCTGCTTCGACATGGGCGGAACTTCGTGCGACGTGTGCATGGTCGAGGGCGGCCGTGTGCGCGAGACGGCCGGCCGCGAGGTGGGCGGCCGGCCGCTGGCGCTCCCCATGCTCGACGTCCATACGGTGGGCGCCGGCGGAGGCTCCGTCGCCTGGCGCGACGCCGGCGGCGCACTGCGCGTGGGCCCCCGCTCGGCGGGAGCCGAGCCGGGACCCGCCTGCTACGGGCGCGGCGGCGAGGAGCCGACGGTGACCGACGCCAACCTCCTCCTCGGACTCCTGCCCGCCGGCGGCGGTCTGGCCGGGGGCGTCGAGCTCGACGTCGAGGCGGCCCGGCGCGCGGTTGCCGCCCTCGCCGAGACGCTCGGACTCGGGTTCGAGGACTGTGCCGGTGGGATCATCCGAGTGGCCAACGCCGAGATGGTCCGCGCGCTCCGGGTCATGACCGTCGAGCGCGGGCTTGACCCGAGGCGCTTCGCGCTGCTCGCGTTCGGCGGCGCCGGCGGGCTGCACGCCACCGCCATCGCCGAGGAGCTCGGCATCGGCACCGTCCTCTGTCCCCGGGCCGGCGGGGTGCTCGCCGCGCTCGGCCTGGTCGTCTCGCCCCGGCGGCGCGACGCGCAGCGCAGCGTCCTCCTCGCGGGAGAGGAGCTGACCCGCGAGCGAATGGCCGACGCGGCCGAGGCGCTGGCGAGGCAGGCACGGGAGGCGCTCGGCGACGCCGGCGCGGAGGTTCGCATCGAGCACGAGGCCCGCTACCGCGGCCAGGCGTTCGAGCTGACCGTCACCGGTGAGGGCGCCGCGACGCCGGACGACCTGCGCGAGTCGTTCGAGACCGCTCACGAGGAGCGCTACGGGTACCGCGACGGTGACGGTGAGGTGGAGCTCGTGACCGTCCGCGCCACCGCCGTGGGGCCCGGACGGGAAGTGGAGCTCGCCGGCGGCGAGGGCTCGGAGGGCCAGCGCTCCGAGGGCACCCGCGTCGCGGTTCTCGGGGGCGAGCGCCGCGACGCAACCGTATGGCGCGGGGCGCTCGCGCCGGGAGCACGGATCGAGGGCCCGGCGATCTGCGAGCTGCCCGAGGCGACCCTCGCCGTCCCGCCCGGCTGGAGCGGCGAGGTCGACTCCAGCGGCACCGTGGTGCTCGAGCGAACTGAGGGCGAAGCGTGAGCGGCGCGGGAATGGATCCCGTCGAGCTCCAGGTCATCCTCGGCGCGCTGCGCGCCGCGTGCGAGGAGATGGGGGCCGTGCTCATCCGAGCCGCCCACTCGCCGAACATCAAGGAGCGCCGCGACGCCTCGTGCGCCCTCTTCGATCCCGATGGCCGGATGATCATGCAGGCCGAGCACATCCCGGTCCACCTCGGCGCGATGCCCGCGGCGGTCGCCGCCGTGCGCGAGCAGGAGCACCGGCCCGACCGGGCCTGGATCCTCAACGACCCCTTCGCGGGCGGCACGCACCTGCCCGACATCACGGTCATCACGCCGGTGTTCGCGGGCGAGCCAGACCACGCGCGGGGGCTGCTCGGCTTCGCGGCGTGCCGGGCCCACCACGCCGACGTGGGCGGTCCCACGCCCGGCTCTATGCCGGCCGACTCGAGCTCGCTGGCGGAGGAGGGCGTCGTCATCCCGCCCCAACCCCTCGACCGGGAGACGATCGACCGGCTGGTGGCCGAGATGCGCCAGCCCGCCCAGCGTCGCGCCGACCTGCGCGCTCAACTCGCCGCCAACCGCGCGGGAGTGGCGCGGTTGAGGGAGCTGGCCGGCCGCGTCGGGGAGGGCACGCTCGCGCAGGCCACCGCGGAGGTCCGCGCATACGCCGAGCGACGCACCCGCGCGTGCCTCGCCGCGCTGCCCGACGGCACGCGGAGCGCCCGCGACGTGCTCGAGGGGCGGGAGGGCGATCTCGAGCTCCGCCTCGAGGCGACCGTGCAGGGAGACGAGCTCCTCCTCGACTTCACGGGGAGCGCCGCTCAGCACGGGGGCAACCTCAACTGCCCCCTCGCGGTCACCCGCTCGGCCTGCTACTTCGCCCTGCGGGTGCTCACCGACCCCGACATCCCGCCGTCGGCCGGCGCGTACGAGCCGGTCGAGGTGAGGGCGCCCGAGGGCTCGCTCCTGAATGCCCGGCCGCCGGCGGCCGTGGTGGCCGGCAACGTCGAGACCTCCTCGCGGGTCGCCGACCTCGTGCTCGCCGCCTTCGGCCGCGCGCTCGGGCAGGGGACGATGAACAACCTCACACTCGGGTCGGAGGACTTCACCTACTACGAGACGCTCGGAGGCGGACAGGGCGCCTGCCCCGAGGCCGACGGCCCGACCGGCGTCCACGTCGCCATGAGCAACACGCTGAACACGCCGGTCGAGGCGCTCGAGCTCGAGCTGCCGCTCCGGGTGGCCGAGTACGCCGTGCGTCGCGGCTCGGGCGGCGCAGGCGCCCGCCACCGCGGCGGCGACGGCGTCGTGCGCGAGCTCGAGGCGCTCGTGCCGATGGACTTCTCGCTTCTGACCGAGCGCCGCCGGCATCCTCCGCCCGGTGCCGGCGGCGGCGAGCCGGGCGCGGCCGGACGGAACCTCCTGGCCGGAGAGGAGCTCCCGGCCAAGGCGAACGGACGGCTCGAGGCCGGCCAGCGGCTGCGGATCGAGACTCCCGGCGGCGGCGGATTGGGCTCGTCCTGAGGCGGTTTGCACGTGAAAGCGCCCGATTTGCGGCGTTATTTGGGATTTCTCGCGCCTTCACATAGAATCGGCGCCTGCTGCCGCGCCAAGGGAAGCGCACCGCGCGGCACTCGTACTCGTAAGCCACCGTCGTACCGAGCCACCTTATGCCGATCGCTTTCAAAGAATGGGCCGTGACCGTGCGCGCCCTCGCCGAGGGGGAGCAGCTCCTCACCCTGCGCAAGGGGGGGATCCGCGAGTCGGGCAAGCACTTCAAGCTCGAGCACGAGCGGTTCTTCCTCTACCCCACCTTCGATCACCAGCGCTACGACCTCGTGCGCGAGTCCCACCGGCCTGAGCTCCAGCGCGCGCTCGAGGAGGGCGTCTGGGCCGACGGCGAGCCGACGGCACGCGCCCTCACCGTCGACGGCGGCATAGCCCAGCCCGACCGGGTTCGGATTCGCGCGTGGGCCCAGGTGGCTGCCCACTTCACGATCACCGAACGCCGCTGCGTCGACGCCCTCTCCCCCTTCTACGTATGGACCCCGGACTACGCGGAGAAGCGCCTCGCCTGGAAGCGGCGGCACCCGCTGCACGTGATCCTCCTGCGCACCTACCGCATCCCGAGGCCCGTGACCGTCAAGGTGCGCGACGAGTACGGCGGCTGCCGCTCGTGGCTCGAGATCACCCGCGATCTCCCCTTCGAGGGCACGCCCGTGCTCTCCGACGAGGAGTTCGACCGGGCCGCCGAGGAGATCGGCGCGATCGCCGCCGATCGCGCTCCGGCGCTCGCCTGAGCGCCGTCGGGCGCTCCTTGCTCGTCCCTCCGTGCTCGGGCTGCTCTCCCGCGCCCGCCGGGTTCTGGCGGTTGGCATCGGCGGTGGTGGCGACGTGGTCGGCGCGCTGGCCGTGGCCGAGCTCGCCGCTCGCCTCGGAGTCCCCGCGGCAGTGGGCGGAACCACCTGGGAGCGGCGCCCGATCGACCCGCGGCCCGGTCCGCGGAGCCTCGACGAAGTCACGCCCGCCCGCCCGCTGAGCTCCGCCGTCGCGCTCGCCGGCCCGGACACGCGCGGGCCCGGCGGCTTCGCGTTCGCCGAGTCCCACATGGCCCGCTTCCTCGGTCAACCGACGCTGCTCGTCGACCCCGGGCCGGGGCCGGCGGCGGTGGGCGACGGGCTGGCCGACGCCGCGCGCGCGCTCGACTGCGACCTCGTCGTCCTGCTCGACGTCGGCGGCGACGCGCTCGCCCACGGCGATGAGCCGGGGCTCGCCAGCCCACTGTGCGACGCGGTGATGCTCGCGAGCGCGCCTCGGCTCGCCGCGCGCGGGGTGCGGACGATCGGGGCGGTGCTAGGAGCCGGGTGCGACGGCGAGCTCGAGCCGGCGGAAGTGCTGGCGCGCCTCGCCGAGGTTGCCGCCGCGGGCGGCTCGCTCGGGGCGTGGGGCCTGGATGCCGCCGCGGCCGACCGCCTCGAGGACGCGGTGCGGGAGGTCCCCACGGAGGCCAGCGCCCAGGTGGTCGCGTGCGCACGAGGAGAGCTCGGCCCGGCTCCCATCCGCGGAGGCGTCCGAACCGTCGAGCGCTCTCCCCTCGGAGGCGTGCTCTTCGCCTTCGAGCCCGCCGCCGCCCTGGCCTCCGCCGCGCGGCTGGCCGACGCCGTACGCGGCGCCGACTCGCTCGCCCACGCCCAGGAGATCCTGAGCGCACGGAGGGTGCGTACCGAGCTCGACGGCGAACGCGATGCGGCCAGCGCACACCGCCCCTGAAAGGGTTACGCTGCTCGAGATGCCCCGGGTCCGGTTCCTCGCCGCGCTGGCCGCCTGCCTCGCGGGACTCGGCCTCGCCGCCCCCGTCGCCTCCGCGGGCCCCCCGCCCCAGCCCTTCGGCACCAACGACTTCGGGGGCTTTCGCAACATCCTTCCGCCGGGCACCAACGGCCGCGACAACCTGGTCGAGCTCGGCGCCTTCGAGACCACCCGTGCTAGGCCTCCTCACAACGACGACCAGCTCGGGATGTACCGGGACCTGCTCTTCGCCGCCCCGCACGTGCGCTCCACGGACATCCCCCGCTTCTTCAAGGACGCGACCTTCGGCGTTCCTCCCGGCCAGACGCAGAGCACGGAGTCCCCGCGCGGCGACGTTACGATCATCCGCGACAAGGCCTTCGGGGTGCCGCACATCTACGGCTCCACGCGGGAGGGCGCGATGTTCGGGGAGGGATACGCGGCCGCCGAGGACCGCCTGTTCTTCATCGACGTCCTGCGCCACGCCGGGCGCGCCGAGCTCTCCTCCTTCGCCGGCGGCGCGGAGGGCAATCGGGCGATGGACCGCAGCGTGTGGCAGAACGCTCCCTACAAGGAGGCGGACCTGCAGGCGCAGATCGACCGCTTCCCGCTGCTCTACGGCGCCCAGGGACGCCAGCTCACCACCGACCTTCAGAACTACGTGGCGGGCATCAACGCCTACATCACCCAGGCCAAGGGCAACCCGCTGCTCATGCCGGCCGAGTACGGCGCGATCGGCCGCCCCCTGGGTCCGGATCCGTGGAAGGGCACCGACATCATCGCCACCGCGGCGCTGATCGGCGGGATCTTCGGCAAGGGCGGCGGCGGGGAGCTCTCGTGGAGCGAGCTCATGCAGAACCTGCAGCGACGCTTCGGCGCCCGGGGCGGCGCGGGCGCCTTTCTCGACTTCCGCTCGCCCGACGACCCCGAGGCGCCCACCACCGAGCACGGCCGCCGCTTCCCCTACCGCACGATCCCGCGCCGGGCCGCCTCGGGAAGCGTGGCGCTGCCCGACTTCGGCTCGGTGCGGCGGGCAAACGTCGTGACGGGCACCTCAGGCTCGGGTGGTGGCTTGGGCGGCCTACCCGGCGTGCCAAGTCTTCCGGGGGTTCAGGGGCTGCCCGGGGCCCTCGCCCTTCCCCACTCGGACTCCAACGCACTCCTCGTCTCCGCCCGCAAGTCCCGATCGGGCCATCCTGAGGTGGTCTTCGGCCCGCAGGTGGCCTACTTCTCGCCCGAGATCCTCATGGAGCAGGACGTCCACGCCCCGACCATCGACGCGAACGGCGCGGCGTTCCCCGGCGTGAACCTATACGTCCAGCTCGGGCGCGGGCGCGACTACGCCTGGAGCGCGACGTCGGCGGGACAGGACATCGTCGACACCTTCGCCGTCGACCTCTGCGACCCGAGCGGCGGCCGACCGAGCCTCGACTCGACCTTCTACCGATTCCGCGGGCGCTGCCTCCCGATGGAGATGCTGCGGCGCACGAACTCGTACACGCCCAACGTGGCCGACCAGACGCCGCCCGGCTCGGAGACGCTGACCACCGCGCGCACGAAGACCGGCCTCGTCATCGCGCGGGCGCTGATCCATGGTCGGCCGGTGGCCTACACCTCGCTGCGCTCTACCTACTTCCACGAGGTCGACTCGGCGCGTGGCTTCTCGGACTTCAACGACCCCGCGAAGATGCGCAACCCTCGCGACTTCCAGATAGCGGCGTCGAAGATCGGCTTCACCTTCAACTGGTTCTACACCGACGACAAGCACATCGCCTACTTCAACTCTGGCAACAACCCGGTGCGGGCGCCGGGGACAAACCCGCTGTTCCCGGTCTCCGCCCGCTTCGAGTGGGCCCACTTCAACCCCACCCTGAACACCGCCGACTACACGCCGTTCTCCCAGCACCCACAGGCGATCGACCAGGACATCTTCACGAGCTGGAACAACAAGCAGGCGCCGGGCTACAACGCCCCGGACACGGACGCGACCTACACGCCGATCTACCGCTCCCAGAGCCTCGACGACCGCCTGCGGCGCGTGACCAGCGGCAGGCGCAAGGCGTCCCTGGCCGATGTCGTCAACGCCATGGAGGACGCCGGGACGGTCGACCTCCGCGGCAGCCAGGTCCTGCCCTACGTCCTGCGGGTCCTCGGCCATCCGAGCGACCCCGCGCTGCGCGGCGCGATCTCGACGCTGACCGACTGGACCCACCGCGGCGCTCACCGCCGCGACTTCAACCGCGACGGGCGCTACGACCAGGCCCGCGCGGTGCAGATCATGGACGCCTGGTGGCCAAAGCTCGTCCAGGCCGACTTCGGCCCCACCCTCGGCGGCTCGCTCCTCGCCCAGCTCGAAGGGATAGATCCCATCGACAACCCTCCGCACAACGGGGGGGATCGGCTCGGGTCCGCCTACGACGTGGGCTTCTACGGCCACGTGCAGAAGGACCTACGCCGGATCCTCGGCCTGCCGGAGCGCGGCCGCTACTCCCGCGTCTACTGTGGTGGCGGGAGCCTTGCTCGCTGCCGGGCGGACCTGGCCGCCTCTCTGCGGGCCGCTCTGAGCGAGCCAGCCGCCCAGACCTATCCCGCCGACTCCGACTGCCGGGCGGGCGACCCGGTGTGCTACGACGAGATCCGCTTCCGCGCGCTCGGCGCCATCACCCAGCCGCTCATCCCGTGGGTCAACCGCCCCACGTTCCAGCAGGTGGTCGAGGTCCGCGGACACGGCTCGCGCGGTGCATCGCTGGCTGCTCCCCGCGCGAGGCCGCGTCCGAAGCCGCGCCCGCACTTCACCGGCTGAACGAGGTCGGGTTGAGCGGTGACCTGGGTCGAGTCTGTCTCGCCCTCGTTCCTCGCGCGGCACGACGCCCGTGACGCCGACGACGCCGCGCGTGTGCTCGAGTCCCTCGAGCACACGCGCGACCGGCTCGATCAGCTCTTCTCCCGTACCGTCGCCGACCTCACCGTGGTGCTGCACCGCTCAGACGCTCAGCTCTGCTTCGCCCAGCCCCTGCTGCCGCTGGCGCGGCGCCTGAGCGCGCCCGCCGCCCGCCGCTACCACGTCGGCTCAGTCGGGGCGCGCGAGCTCCACGTCCTCGCCCCCGCCGCGCTCCGAGAACGTGCCTCGAGCGTTCCCGGCTCCCGCGAGATGCTGGCGCTCGCCCCGGCGGCGCTGTACACACGCCGCGTGCTCGCCGCGAACAGCCCGGCGCTGCCGCCGCCCCTGCGCCCAGGCCGCGCCGTGCGCGCACTGCGCTGGGCGTGGCTCGTGGAGGGTGCCTCGCGCTACCTCGCCGGGCAGACCGAGCACGCCCGGCCGGCGATCGCCCGCCACCTCCACGAGGGGCCGAGCCCCTCATTTCCGCCCTCGCGCGCCGACGCCGCGCTCCTCGGGGGCACGCTCGTCGAGCTCGTCGTCCGCGAAGCGGGCGTGCGCGCGGCCGTGCGCATGCTGGAGGACCTGCACCCCGACGGGCCTCGCGCCGCCCTCGTCGAGGCGTTCGGCGGCCGTCCCCTCGAGCGGAGCGAGGACGCCTGGCGCTCGCACCTCTCCCGCTGGGTGGAGGAGGGCGCGCGCCGTCCGCCGGACGAGCCCGTCAGACGAGGACGTCCGTCCCCAGCCAGGCGATGATGGCCACGAGAGCGACGGCGGCGAGCAGTCCGAGCAGGATCCGGGCGGGCGGATGCGGACCTCCGCCCACGGGCATGCTCGCCCCCAGCTCCGACTCGAGCAGGACCTCTCGTGCAGTCGGAGCGCCCGCGGCCGGTACGAGCACGTCGCGCGGTCCGGCGGCGAGGAAGTCGGGGACGTCGAACCCGGCCGAGCGCTTGAGGAGGCTGGGTACGCCCTCCTCAAGCAGCAGACCCTGGATGAACTCGCCCTCGGCCTGGTTGCGCGCACCGGCGATCCGCACGAGCTCGCCCTCGGCGAGCTGGGGCTTGATCTTGCGCGCCCGCTCACGCAGATCGCTCACCGGCTCTCCGCCGACCCTGGCGCCCGCGTAGACGAGGGGCATCGCGCAGGCCGGGCAGAAGCGCTCTTCGAGTGGATGCGTCGTGGCGCAGCTCGGGCAGACGAGCGGCTCGGAGCGCACGGGGCGGCTCACGCCCTACTCCACGGCGAGCTCGGCGTCGTGTACCTCACCGTCGCGGATGGAGAAGGCACGGACGTCAGGCTCGTTCCCGGCCACCCCCACGATGAGATAGACCGCGTCGGGGTGGAAGGCGAGGTTGATGTCGGTCTGCGAGGGGACCGGTGCGCTGCGTGTGTGGGAGTGGTAAATAGCCCCGAGCTCCCAGCCGGCGTCGTCGATCGCCATCTCGATCCGGTACTGGTCGTGCGGCTCGACCTCGTAGCGCAGGGGGCTCGCCGCCGCGTTCGTCGCTCGGTAGAGCTTGACCGCGCGCCTGTCCTCGACCGCGATCATGCCGCAGCACTCGTTGGGCGCCTCCTCGCGCGCATGGGCGATCATCTCCGCGTAGAGATCCGGCGTGATCCGCATGGCGAAGCGAGGCTATCAGCCGTCCGAGCGCGCCCCGGACGGCTCCGCGACCGTCAGGACTTGAGCTGCGAGAAGTCCTCTTCGTCGTCGTGCTTGCTGGCGCCCGAGATGGAGTCCTTGAACTCCCGCATGCCGTGACCGATCGAGCGGCCCACCTCGGGCAGCTTCTTCGGGCCGAGCACGACGAGGGCGATCACGAGCACGAGCACGATCTCCATGGGCCCGATCTGAGGTCCGAACATGGTTGAGGCTCCTTACTTGACGACCACGGTGCCCTGCATGAAGGCATGGTAGACGCACATGTACTTGTAGGTTCCGGGCTTCTTGAAGTCGATGGTCTTCGACTGACCCTTGTTCAGGGTGTCCGTGTCGAACACCCGGGGCTGGGCCTCGGAGGAGGCGGTGTGGCGGTCGGAGTCCTGGTTTGTCCAGGTCACCTTGCCGCCGGCCTTGACCGTGATGCTGGCCGGCATGAACTTGTAGGAGGCGATCGTCACCTTGGCGTCGGAGACGGCCGCACCCCCGCCGGAGGGCGCGCTCGACTGGGGTGCCGCGCCGCCTCCCGAGGAGGAGGATCCCCCGCTCGAGCTCTTGCCGCAGGCCCCGAGCGCCACGGCGCTGAGAGCGAGGAGGACGAGCACGGCGAGGGTGCGCACGGTACTCGCCCGGCTCATAGCCGTGCCCTTCCGACCTCGAAGGCATCGGGAACCGGCGGTCGCTTCACCGCGGTGCGGAGTACGACGAGGTGCTGGCCTTCGTTGGCCATGATCTGGGCTCCTGTCTTGAGGAGACGCGCATCCTTGAGCTTCCGGTTGGCGTCGTGGTAGGCCGCGACGGCCACGCTCTCGAGCTCGATCGTGTAGAGGGCGATCTCCTTCTGGTTGCGGACCTTGAGCAGCGGCCGCAGGAGGGAGTTGGCTCGCAAGCTGGCCGGAGGCGTGGGAGGGGACCCTCCCCCCAGGCTCTGCAGCGCAGAGATCAGCCCGTCGCGGTGGGCCTCCTCGTGGGTCTTGAAGAGCCGGGCGACCTGCGTCGTCTTGCCGTCGAGCTTGCCGCTCTTCAGCGCCGCGTCGTAGGCGAAGACCGCCACCTGCTCGAGGCCGATCGCCGCCTTGACGACCTGCGCGTCGCCCATCGCCTGCCCGAAGGCGTTGCGAGCGTGGAGCAGGAGTGGCACGGAGGAGGCGGCGAGCGCGGTGGAGCCTACCGCGAACCCGCGGCGCAGGAGGTCGCGGCGCGTGCGCTCGTACTCGGCGAGCACCGAGGTGTCCACGTCCGCGTCGTCGCGGATAGCGATGCCTTGCTCGCGGGTGCGCTGGCTCGTCACGCAGCCGCCCCAGCCACGAAGGCACTCGGCACCGGCGGCATCCCGAGTGCGGTCCGGAGCACGGCGATGTGCTCGGCCTCGTTGGTCGCGATGGAGGCGGCCGTGGCGCGTAGGTCGGGACTCGCAAGCTGCGGGATCGCGCCGACGTAGGCCTGCACGGCCACATTCTCGATCATGTCGGCGAGCTTCAGCACGTCGGTCTGGGTCTTCGGGGCCCCGATGTCGTAGGTCGCGCTCGCGACGTGCGGCTTGCCCTTCATGGCCTCGATCGCGGCCTGGAGCGCCGCGGCGTGGGCCTGCTCGTGGCGGAGGAAGAGCTTGCCGATCCTGAGCGCGTCGCCCCTGAGGATCTTGGCTCCCGCGGTGTAGGCGTAGATCGCCTTGTGCTCGAGGTCGAGCGCCTGGTTGAGGATGTCGACGTCGCCGCTCATCTCCCGGTTGGCGCCCGGAGTGCCCGGGCCGGCGGCGCCGGACGCCGAGCGGGAGTTGGAGCCCTCGTTCTGGCCACAGGCGGCGAGGAACATCGCCGAGCCGCCGACGAACGTCACGCCCGAGGCGCGAAAGAAGGCGCGCCGTGAGCGGGCGTCGCTGAGCAGGAGGTCGATTTCCACGAAGACAGGCTTCTATGCGGGGGGCGCGAGGAGGCGGATCATTCCATCCCGCCGCGTCCGGCGCGCGCCGCCCCTACCACCAGACGGTCGACTCGAGGTTCGCCACCTCGTCGACCGGCAGCGTGTAGATGCCCGAAGACAGGTACTTCCACCCGTCGTCGCACACGACGAACACGACGTTCCCCTCGTCGAGCTCGTTCGCTATGCGGACGGCGACTCGGGCGATGGCGCCCGAGGAGACACCGGCGAAGAGGCCCTCCTCGTCGAGCAGCTTGCGCGTCCACAGGATGGCGTCGCGGTTCGTGACGAAGATCTTCCGGTCGAGAAGGCCCAGATCGATGATCGGCGGGATGAAGCCGTCCTCGAGCGAGCGCAGTCCCTGCACGGGCTCGCCCTGCATGGGCTCGGCGGCGACGATCTTGACCGTGTCGCCGAGCTCCTCCTTGAGCCGGCGGCCATTGCCCATCAGCGTGCCCCCGGTACCGAGCCCGGCCACGAACGCGGCGATGTCGTCGAGCTCCGCGAGGATCTCGAGTGCCGTGCCGTTGTAGTGGGCCGCGGGGTTCGCGGCGTTGCCGTACTGGTAGGGCATGTAGTAGGAGGCGTCCGACGCGGCCATCTGGAGCGCCATCTCCACCGCGCCATTCGAGCCCTTCGAGCCCGGGGAGGAGACGATCTCGGCGCCGTACATCTTGAGGAGCTGCGTGCGCTCGGGCGTGACGTTCTCGGGCATGACCACCTTGAGCGGGTAGCCCTTGCGCGAGCAGATCATGGCCAGGGAGATCCCCGTGTTGCCCGAGGTGGGCTCGAGGATCGTCTGGCCGGGACGGATCATGCCCTTCTCCTCGGCGTCCTCGATCATTGCGCGCGCGACGCGGTCCTTGACCGAGCCCGTCGGGTTATGCGACTCGAGCTTGGCCCAGATCCGCACACCCGGCTTGGGCGAGAGCCGCTTGAGCTCCACCAGCGGCGTGTTGCCTATGGCCTGAACGATGTCGCCGTAGCGACCGCCGCACGGCTTGTTCTCGAGGAACTGCTCGGCCATGGCTTCACGAAGTGTAGCGACGGATCAGGGCCGCAGCTCGCGCGCGGCCCACGCCAGCACGGCGGGGAATCCCTCCTGCACACCGAGCCACGAGTGGTGCCCGGCGGGGAGCACGTGCAGCTCGGCGCGTTGACCGCGGGCGCGCAGCAGCCCGAGAAGGACCCTGCCCTGGCCGACGGTCTCGTCACCGGCCGGTGCGTCCATGTAGACCGCCACCGGATGACGGAAGGCGAGCGTCGGCAGGTAGCGATCCGGCGAGTTGGCGGCGTAGCGGCGCGCGTCGCCACGCAGGTCCGCGCGCTCCGCGTCCCCGCCGGGATCGGCGTAGGGCTGCTCGCCCGCCGCGAGGGAGAACTCGTCCTGGTGGCGCAGCGCGAGGTTGAGCGCGCAGAACGCTCCGCTCGAGAAGCCGGCGATCCCCCGACTCGACCGCTCGGCCTCGGTGCGGTAGTGCGTATCGACGTAGGGCACGACGGTGCGGGTGAGGTAGGTCTCCTCCTGGGCGCCCCCGACCTCGTCCAGGCACTCCGAGTCGTGGGTGAACGACCGGCTGGCCTGGACCGCGACGAGGATGACGGGAGCCCCGGCGCCGCGCTTCAGGAGGGTGTCCTCGGCGTCGGCGGCGAGGCCCGCGCGGAAGTAGTCGATGGCCTGCCCGGGGTTGCCGTGGATCAGATAGAGGACGGGATAGCGGCGTCGGGACCGGCCGTAGCCGGGCGGCAGGTAGACGTAGGCCGATCGTCCTCCCGTGCCCGGTGCCGTGGAGGGCACCTCGATCCGCTCGACGTGCGCCACCGAGCTTCCGAACGGCAGCAGCGAGGCGAGCGCGGAGACGCTCGGCACGTAGCCGGTGTAGGTGTTGGCGCCCAGGAGAGCGGCGACGGCGAGCAGGAGGACGGTCAGAGCCGTCCGCGTCTTGAGGAAGAGCCGAGGCGGCGCACCGAAGCGGTCCACGCGCCACACCGTCGGCGCTGCGCGGTGCTGGGCCCGCGACCACAGCGCCCAGCCGCCGATCGCTAGACCGGCGGCGAGCGCGAGCCAGGCCCACGCCGGGTGCTCGAGCGGCGCGTCGGGTGAGACGATCCTCGACGGGAGCGCGGTGGCGGCACGCGCGCGAGCGGGAGCGGCCAGGTCGGCGGCTCCCGCGAGGTTCCGATGGCTCGAAGACGACAGCGCGCCACGCTGACCGCGTCGGCATTACGCAGCCCGGGCTTGACTTCGGACGAGCGGCCGGCGTCCCGCCGACCAGGGCGCTCAGAGTGCGGCGCCCCCGGCCATGGCCGGCAGGATGACGAGCGTGTCGCCCTCACCGACCGCCGTCTCGAGGCCCTCGAGCACGCGGACGTCCTCGTCGTTCAGGTAGACGTTGACGTAGCGGTTGAGGTCGCCCCCGGAGGCGAAGATCTGGGACTCGGTCTGGGGGTGCGCCTCGGCCAGCGACCGGAGAACTTCGCCGACGGACGAGCCGGAGGCGCTGACGACCTTCTCGCCGTCGACGGACGGGCGCAGAACCGGGGGTATGCGGATGGTGGCCATGGCGGCGAGCAGCCTAACCTACCCGGCGCAGAACGCCTCGTAGTCGGGGAAGACGCCCATCTCCTCGTCCCCGATCTCGTCGGGAGGACGCGAGCAGATCGGGCAGTCCGGATCGCGGCGGACCTTGAGCTCGGTGAAGGTCGCGGCGAGCGCCTCGTAGAGGAGCAGGCGCCCGACGAGCGGTTCGCCCTCGCCGAGGATGAGCTTGACGACCTCGGTCGCCTGCAGCAGCCCCATCGTCCCGGGCAGCACGCCGAGCACCCCGTTCGCGCCACACGACGGAGCGAGCTCCGGCGGTGGAGGCGTGGGGTACAGGCACCGGTAGCACGGCCCGTCATAGGGCTTGAAGACCGAGAGCTGACCGTCGAACCCGAGGATGGACGCGGAGACGACGGGGATCCGCAGCCGCACCGAGGCGTCGTTGACGAGGTAGCGCGTGGGGAAGTTGTCGAGCCCATCCACCACGATGTCGTAGCCGGGCAGGATCTCCATGATGTTCTCTGCGGCCAGACGGACGTCGTGCTTGACGACTTGGACGTCGGGGTTGATCGCGTGGACGCTCTGCTCGGCCGAGTCGACCTTCCGCTCGCCGACGCGGTCGGTCGTGTGGATGACCTGGCGCTGCAGGTTCGAGAGATCGACGGTGTCGTTGTCGACGATCCCGAGCGTGCCCACCCCCGCCGCCGCCAGGTACAGAGCGGCCGGCGATCCGAGCCCGCCCGCCCCGAGCAGCAGCACCTTGGCGTCGAGGAGCTTCTGCTGCCCCTCGGGTCCCACCTCGGGCAGGAGGAGGTGGCGCGAGTAGCGGTCGCGCTGCTCGGCGGTGAGCGTCCGCGGGACCTCGACGGGATAGCCGCGGTCCTTCCACAGCGTGATGCCGCCAGTCATAGACTCGACATTGGTGTAGCCGAGGTCCTCCTGAAGGGTGCGCGCGGCGTAGGCCGAGCGGTTGCCCGAGGCGCAGTAGAGGACGACGTGGGCGTCGCGGTCGGGCACCGTGCCCTCGATGCGTGACTCGAGGTAGCCGCGCGGCACGTGCTTGGCGCCCGGAAGCTGGCCGGCGGCGAGCTCTTCGCTCTCCCGCACGTCCACCACCACGGCGCCGTTGCCCAACTGCTCGCGCACCGTCGCGGGGTCCACCTCGTGGATCCGGCTCTTGATCTCGCGGATCAGCTCTGCGCTCGACGGGCTCATGGGCAAAAACTCCTAAAGGCGCTCGGGATTCGTGCTTCACAAAGTATAGCGATGTGAAGCTTCCGCTCGCCACCCTGCGGCGATCAAGCCGGCGGCGTGGAAGTCCGAGAACGTAAGCGGGGCGTCCCTCCTCGAGGAACGCCCCGCCAGCTCAAGCCCAATGATCCCGCAAGCCCCGTCAGTGCGCTGTGTTCAAGACGTTGGTGGACCCGCGTGCCTCCGTAGTATCGGCTCCGCGGCCTCGGCGGACCATCGGGTCATGACCCCATTCTCGACCGGCTCGTGAGACGGCGCTCCCTCCTCGCGCAGGTCCTGGCGGTCAACGCGCTGCTCGTCGCCGGCACGGTGCTGGTCGCCACGCTTGCCGTCGACCTCCGTCTGCGCCAGCTCGTCGGCGGGCGCGAGATCCTCGTCTTCGGACTGGCGCTTCTCGCCACCCTCCTCGGCAACGTGCTCCTGCTGCGTCGCCGCTTCACGCCGCTGCAGGAGATGATCGCCACGATGGAGCGCGTCGACCTGGCCGAGTCGGGCGCGCGTGTGCCGCTCGGGCGCCGAGGCTCCGCCCGGGAGGTCGAGCGCCTCGGCGCTGCGCTCAACCGGATGTTGGTCCGGCTCGAGGCCGAGCGCCGCGAGGCGGGCAAGGCGGCCGTCCGTGCCCAGGAGCGCGAGCGCAAGCGGATCGCCCAGGATCTCCACGACGAGGTCAACCAGGCACTCACCGCGGTCCTGCTCCGCCTCGAGGCGAGCATGCAGACCGCCCCCTACGACCTCCGTCGCGAGCTCGGTGAGACCAAGCGCCTAGCGACGCAGGCGATGGAGGAGCTCCTGAACCTCGCGCGCCAGCTCCGCCCCAGCGTGCTCGACGACCACGGTCTGATCCCCGCCCTGCAGACCCAGGTCCGCGACTTCTCCGAGCAGACGCGCATACCCACGAGCTTCCAACGCACGGGAGCCATCCCCGTGCTCAGCCCGGAGCAGCAGCTCGCCCTCTACCGGGTAACGCAGGAGAGCCTCTCGAACGTCGTCCAGCACGCCGGGGCCACGCGCGTCGAGGTCGAGCTCTCGTTCGTGGGCCGGACGGTCCTGCGGATCTCCGACGACGGGCGCGGCTTCGTCGGGCGGCGAAACGGAGGCCTCGGGCTCTCGGGCATGCGTGAGCGCGCGCTGCTCGCGGGAGGAGCGCTGGAGATCCGGTCCGAGCGCGGTAGCGGCACGCGCGTCGAGCTCACGATCGGGTAGGAGGGGAAGGATGCGAATACTCGTCGCCGACGACCACGGGATCGTGCGCAGCGGCATCCGGCTCCTGCTCGAGCGCCATTCGGACTTCGAGGTGGTCGCCGAGGCGAGCGACGGCGTCGAGGCGCTCGAGCGCGCGCTGGCCGAGCGTCCCGACCTGTGCATCCTCGATGTCGCCATGCCGCGGATGACCGGATTGCAGGCCGCGCGCGAGATCAAGGCTCACCTGCCGCAGACCGGCGTGCTGATGCTCTCCATGCACGACGACGAGCGCTACCTCTTCGAGGCGCTCAAGGCCGGCGCCTCGGGCTACGTGCTCAAGCGCGAGGCCGACCAGGACCTGGTCGCCGCCGTGCACGCGATCGACCGCGGCGATCCCTTCCTGACCAACGCCGCCGAGCGCACGCTCGTGCGCCAGTGGATGGAGGAGGGCTCCACCGGTCCCCGCGAGGCGCTCACGCCGCGTGAGGAGGAGGTCGTGAAGCTGATCGCGGAGGCGCACACCAACGCCCAGATCGCTCAGGTCCTTCACCTCTCGGAGAAGACCGTCGAGTCGCACCGCGGCAACCTCCTGCGTAAGCTCGGGATGCGAGACCGGGTCGAGCTCGTGCGCTACGCGATCCGGCGCGGGCTGGTAGAGCCGTAGCTCTACGCTTCGACGAGTGCCGCTCCGGCTCCGCCTCGCCTTTCTGCTCGTCGTGGCCGCGACCTGTGCCGTCGCGGTCCTGGCCTTCGTCGCGCTCAGCCGCTCGCCGCGGGCGGGAACGAAGCAGCTCACGGGCGCCGTGCGCCCACCGGACCTGCCGCTTCCCACGTTTCGCCTGCGCGACCAGGACGGCCGCGCGGTCGATCTCACCGCCTTCCGCGGCCGACCGGTCGTCGTGACCTTCCTCTACACGCATTGCCGCGACACCTGCCCGCTCACCGCCCAGCAGGTCCGCGGGGGCCTCGACCTCCTCGGCCACGACGTCCCCGCGCTCGCGGTGAGCGTCGACCCCTCGGGCGACACGCCGGCGCGCGCGCGGGCGTTCCTGAGTCGCGAGCACGTGAGCGGGCGCATGCGCTTCCTCCTCGGGTCCTCGGCGCAACTGCAGCGGGTGTGGCGCACGTTCGGCGTTTCCGGGCAGTCGCCCGAGCAGGAGCACTCGGTATCGCTCGTGCTGCTCGACCGGGCCGGGCGCCAACGGGTGGGCTTCGGAGTCGATGACCTGACCGCCGACGCGATCGCCCACGACCTGAGGCTCCTCGAGGGAGAGAAGTCGGGTTAGGCGGCGGGCCGGCGCGCGTGGTCGACGTCAGCGGCGATGAGCTGGCGGCTACGGCGGCCGGCGAGGAGCACCCGACGACGGGGCTGGGGACGCGGCCGCGCACGGCGGTAGGCCTCGAGGGTCATCCCCTCCGGCACGTCGGGCGGCTCGACGTAGTTCATGGGAACGGTCATGACGATCCTTGGCCCCCGGTCGAGGACATCGCAGCGCCCGCCTTCCCGCGGGGCCTGCCGTGGGTCGGCGTCGCCGCGCTGAGGATGGACCAGCAGCTCGGGCGCCCGGTGCTCGTCGAGTTCTGGGACTTCTGCCGGGTGAACTCGCTGCGCACCTTGCCCTACCTCAAGGCCTGGCACGAGCGCTACGGGCCGCGCGGGCTGCGCGTCATCGGGGTGCACGCCTCGGGCTTTCCCTCCTCCGCCGCCGAGGAGGACGTCCGCGCCGCGATCGAGCGGCTTGGCATCGAGTATCCCGTCGTGATCGACTCGGCGTATGACATCTGGCAGGACTACGGCAGCGAGGGCTGGCCGGCCCGCTACCTGTGGAACGCGCGTGGCTACCTGGCCGACTTCCACTACGGGGAGGGCGGCTACGCGGAGACCGAGCGCGCGATCCAGGAGGAGCTCGGGCTCGAAGCCGAGCCGCTCACCCCGGCCGTGCGGCCCGAGGACGAGCCCGGGGCGGTCCTCTCGGCCCAGACCGAGGACCAGACGGGGCCCTACTCCGGCCCCTACGAGGCCGGCGGCGTGTGGGCGGTGCTCGAGGGCGAGGGCAGCGTCCGCGCGAACGGTCTCGAGATCCGCGTGACTCACCCCGGCTGCTACGCGCTCCTCGACCACGAGCGCCACACCCGCGGTGAGCTGGCGCTCGAGGTGGGCGCCGGCGTCAGGTGCCACGCGGTGTGCTTCACGCCCGGGTTGGCCTAGCGGTCCTCGTCATCGGGCTCGGCCGGGCGCAGCTCCGCGTGCCCGCGGTAGCCGAGGAAGCGCTCGAGCCGCGGCGGTCCCTCGTCGTCGACCACCACGCCGACGCCCGGCCAGTAGGGGCTCTCGTTCGGGTTCCGGGTGAGAAAGTGGGGCTCATAGACCCAGTTGCCCGTGTTCACGAGGCGGGCACCGGTGGACGCCATCCACGCCTCGGGCGCGTCGCCCGGCCAGGGGCCGGCCCGGTGGGTATGCCCGAAGATCACGTGCTCGGCGGCGATCCCGAGGCGCTCCACGACCTCTCCCATGGCGCGCAGCCCGGCGCGGCGCAGCTCGACGCCCGAGACGTCGGCGCGCAGCGGCCCGAGGCCCGCTCGGTTGAGCGTCGCGATGGTCAGCGCGACGCCCGTGCGCAGCGCGGTGGAGCGCAGCGGCCGGTGGCCGCTCCCGCCGGCCAGCGACTGCCAGAGCTGCGCGGAGGCGCCGTGTGCCCCCACGCCCCGTGCGGGGGGCGCGGCCTGCGCCATCGCGTGGATCCACGCGTACACCGGGGCGAGCGCGGCCTCGTAGTCCTCGAGCCGGTCGCCCGGGACGGGCGGCGAGCCGTTCAGACGATGTATGACTCCCACCGCGAGGCGCTCGAACGTCGGCACGGTGACGTGCCGGTCGAGGTAGTGGCCGTGCATCGCGTAGACGTCCGGGCGCAACCAGACACCGGGATAGGCGGCGCGCAGGCGCGCCGGCTCGAGCCAGCCCGCGATGAGGTCGAGGAGCTCGCCGCGCGGCCCCGCCACGGTCTCCTCGAGCTCGAGCGGCGGCGGCTCGGAGCCGCGCGCGCGGCGCTCGAGCCAGGGCTCG
>JAABUJ010000677.1_pt1 | contig 62026 bp, 52 predicted proteins | sample 5559131 | NCBI WGS metagenome assembly JAABUJ01 (sample SAMN10711875, study PRJNA513366) | rock metagenome | isolation source: Antarctica rocks | place: Antarctica: Victoria Land, Mt New Zealand nord | collected 2016-01-07 | reverse complement strand
CAGTCTGAGTTGATTTAATTTGTGTTCTAATTATGAAAGTTTCAATGCAGTAATGCATAAATTATGTGTTCACTTTCTCTTCAGTGCTCATCACTACTTCAGCATTGAGATTACAGAATAAAGAAATAAATTCTTACACTGTATTGTATGCAGAAAAGTTCTATCTTTCTTATATTGTAATATGTCTGACAGCAATTTAAATTGAATCAGAATTGATTTATTAATTAATGTCTTCAATTATTTATAATCTCTCAATATGAAGCTCAACTCTATTTTTATAATAATGAACAAACTCACTATCATTAATCAGTCATCAGTGTCAGAAACAGCTTTTTGAGCTAATTATGAGATAATGACAAGTTAAATTGCATTTCTTCAGATTTAATTAAGAAATATTCATATTAATTAACTGACTTTTATGTCTGAGACTACATTTCTATTTAATGCAGCTTCAGAAACTTAAGAAATATTTAATGTAATAGTGTCTCTCTTTACAGCAATGTTTAAGAATTCTTTAAAGATGAAGATACTGTCTATCTATAAGAATAGTTAAAAAGTGAATGCTGCAGAGATGTAAGTTCTCAAAATAAAAGCTTATTTTTAATTTTACAAAATATTGATGAACTGACTTCTGAATGATGAAGTGAAGATTATTGTTACAGTTAATTATTTAAAAGATACTGTCAAAATATGATGACTCTGAAAAGAAGAATGACTTTGAACTGAAGAAAACTCATTAAACATTAAATCTTAAAATATAGATAACTTCTTTCTAGCATTTTTACTGATCTTTAAAAACATTAATGAAATAAAACATCAATGTTGTCATTATGAGGCACTGAAACAGACAAAATCAGTTTGACAATATAAAGTAAAGTTTATAAAGATTGTATAATTTCTTCAGTCTATATCAGTTAAATATAAACAGAAACAGTAATTCACTCAGAATTTAAAGCAAAAGATTTAATTCAAATTCTGAAAGTATTTAAAGATTAAAGTGACTACTCTTAATGAGTTAGTTTGATGAGCTAATTAAATTGAATAAAGTCTTTAAGAAATACATAATAAGAATTATCTTAATGTCTTTAACAGCTTAAATTTAAATCATAATAACTTATTAAACAATTCTTGAGATTGATCTCAAAGCTATGAGAAATTAATTATATCTAAATTAAACAAGTCAGATATGAAAGCTTATTGAATTTAATGTAAAAAGAATAAAGTGTATTTTCATTATAAAAAGTTCTTGCATATAATTAAAGACTACTGAGACAACAAGAATACTGATAAGAGTAAAGATAAGAACAAAGATAAGAACAAGAATAAGAATAAGAAAAAGAATAAAGATAAGAAGAAGTTAAAGATTGTTGAAGTTGATTTGAATGATTTGAAAAACTAAAGTTGTTCATAGATATAGAAGTATTCATGAACAAATTAACAGAAGCTTCTATTCAATTTAATAATGATTTGAGTGAAGCATTCACACTGAATAACTTAAAACTCTTATTATTGAGTATAATCTCTGATTAAATCAATGTTCTCAATTTGAATGCATATATTCTTGCAGATTGCATTCAAGACAGACTGAATAAGATAAACATGAAAGTATTAATTAATTTAAATGTAAATTAAATATATATCTTCTTGACAGTTGTCAATCAAATGTTGATTAATAGTCAATATGAAATCAAACTGCTTAAGATATCTTTGCTGAATAAACAGATCATTTAATTAACTGTAAAGCTGATCTTTCATCTTAAGATAAATAGCTTTCAGCAACAATTAAAAGCATAAATTGTGAATCTTTAAGAACATGATCTTATTCTGAGATTAATCTGACTAAAAGTCATTAATTCTCAAATTGATTGAGCTATGAGCTGTATGATGATCTGAGATTGACAATAGAAATATTATTATCTATTTTTGAAAAAGTGACAACAAGCTGTAAACAGATCAACATTAAATGTGATTGAAGAGCATACAGCTATGAAGACACTTCAAAATCATAGAACTGTCAGATACTTATTAATGATTCAACAGAACTTAAAGAAGTTAAAAGCTGAACTGTTAATTATTATGAATGAATAATTATAAATCATTATTGAAGAGTTTCAATTCATATTTAAGTTAACTTTATTAGATGAATTATCATCTAAACAGATGTTTAAACATAGTATTAACATCAGTAACATTAAGTCTGTCAACATAAATGCTTACTCTCTGTCACAGCTACAGCTGAATGAACAGGCTAAACAGATAACAGAGTTAATGAATAAAGATCTAATTTGTAAGTTCATAAATTCATAAGACTTTCTGATTCTGTTCATTAAAAAGAAGAAAAGTACATGATGAATGTGCATTGATTACAGAGCATTAAATAACATTACTGTTAAGAATGAATATTCACTTCTCTGAATTCAGAAATGTCTAGATCAAATCAGTAAAGCTTAATATTTAATTAAGCTTAATCTCACTTCAGATTATTATTAAGTTTGTATAATTAAAGATAATATGAAAAAGACTGTCTTCAACACTCATTACAGTAAATATAAGTTCATAACTATGTTCTTTGAGCTATACAATGCCTTAATGACATTTTAGTTAATGATGAACTCTATATTACAGAACTTACTCAACAAATTCTATCTAATATATCTCAACAACATACTGATCTTTTTCAACTCAATTTTGAATCATCAGAAACACTTATGAACTGTTCTCAGTATCTTAAAGAAACATAAGCTATATGTTAAGTCTAGTAAGTGCACTGTTGAGATGAAAATTCTTAAGTTTTGTAAACATATTATGAAGCAAGACACATTATGATCAGTCTCTGTCAAGATATCAGTCATTAAGAATTGATCTGCCTCAAAGACAGCACATTATATATAGCAGTTTCTTGAACTGACTTTGTACTACTGATGATTTGTACAAGAATTTATATGAATTACAGCATCATTATTAGATTTGCTTAAGAAGAACAACATTGAGTTGCATATAAAGAAGAATTAAGTCATTGTCTAAAACACACTATGTAACAGTGTCTTTCAACAGCTTAAAAATGCACTTACATTTAAATCAATACTTATTTAAGTAACTGTACACAAATCATTTACTATTGAAATAGACACTTTTAAATGAGCAATTGACTGTGTTCTGATGCAGAATAAAATGAATAAGAAACTTCATTTAGTTATTTATGATGACTGAAAGTTACAAGATGCAGAGTTTAATTATTCTGTTTATAAAAAGAAGTTATTGATCATTAAGTATGCACTTTGAACTTGACAGTACTATATTAAAAATGATCATACTACAACTATCATTATGAATTATGAAGATCTACAATATTTAAAGAATACACCATATCTGTTCAAATGACTAGCTCAATGAATCAACAAATTTCAACAGTATAATCTTGACATTCAATATTGACCTGAAGCTCAGGCAGTTATACTAGATTTGATTAATCATTAACTCAATTTCATAAAAAAAGATTTAGCAAATAAAGTGTTCTTAGGTGCTCTGTGAAGACTAGATAATGTGAAATGAAAGAAAGCAATGATATTGTATTTAAAAAATGATACAGAATCTGAAAAGTCACTGCTTTGCAAGTATGTGTGTAAAAATAATGTGATGAATCAATTTTGACTGCATTACAATTTGAAATCAGACAACTCATATTTGATTTAAAAGTAAAACAACAGCAAAGTATCATTTCTACAGTTTCAGTACTGTGCAGACTTTTTAAAATATATGTACATTAAATCTAAGCTCATAATATAACTAAACAGAGCTCATTATATCTACTGTATAAGATAAACTTACAATTATCAGGCAACTCAAACAATTCTTAATTGCTGAGAGAAACTGACTTTGAAGATCAGTTAAAATGAATTGAGCAGATACAGATAGTTTAAGCAATCATTAATAAAATTCTTTTATGAAAGACTATTGAATTGAAAATGATTTATGATGAAACAGTGCAGTTAAGTACTACAAAGAAAGAAGACTGAGTGTTTATATAAAATGAAGAGTCTCAGAAGTTTAAAGCTAAATAATTTAAGTCTTATAAGATATTGAAAATTCATTCATTAGAAACTTATGCATTAGAAATGTTCACAAAGCATGTTTTACAAAATTTAATTCATAATAATTAACTTGTAAAAGCACATATCTTTAATATCAATAAATTTTGAGCTAATTCAGAGCTGCAAAGCAGTCTGAAACAAGCTAAATTATCTGTGTAGTGATTAAGTTCTGAAGTTAATGAGATTCTTAAACAGAAAAAGTTATCATTGTCTTTTTATAAAGAACTCTCAATCATATCTTAAGCTGAATGAGATTGCAGACAAAAAAAAGAACTATATAAGCTCTTAATAGAGAAGAGAGAAAATCTCTTTCAGAAGACAATTTATAAGATACAAAAATGTTATAAACAAATAAACTTATCTGTATTCTCATTACAGAACATTTCAAAAGCACATTGAAGTGTTGCTTTTTCTGAACTGATCTTGACTGAAGTAAATGATGTAATGAATGCATTACAGAAGACTATTGAAAGCTGAAGAGATGTTGATGACTTGACTTCAACACTTATGACAGAAGAAAGATATAATTAAAAGAAAGTGAAAGTTCTGACATTACATAATATTAAAGAAAAACTAAATGATTAAAAACAATCTGATAAAGACTTACAACAACAACATAATGAGTTGAAGTCAAAGTGAATAAGTAGTAAAGCTGAAAAGAAAGATCAAAAAGCTTTAACTTCAATAAAAATTAACAGTGATCTGATGATGATCTGTGAAAGAAATATAAACTTGTATAATTTACATAAAAGACTTAAGAAAAAGGCTTTTATAGACTAGAAGATAATAATATCAGAAGCAAAGCAATTTCATTAACTATCTATCTATTGAAAAAAAAAAAAAAGCTATGAGCTGAGCATAAACTGTATTTAAGGCAAAACTACTGTTCACTGTAATGATATGACAGTAAGTGAGAACACAACTGATACAGACAGAGCAATAGTGTAAGTAAAGTAACAAACACATTAATGTTAAGTCTTTTAACTTAACAATAAAGAATCTCAGCAGCTGTCTTTAACTCATCTACAGTACTTGAAACATTCTCTATTGATGAGTAATTGTAGTTAGTGAGAAGCATAATGTCACTGATGATGGCAGTGAGAGCAGTGAACAGAGTGACAATACAATAATGATAAGAAGTTGTTAAATTGACAGATAAAGAAAATTTGAACTTTATATAATTTAAAACAATAAGTAGTTATTATATTAGTATAAACTCATACTTACAAAAGCTGCATCAAATATTCTGTATATCTCAATAACAGTTTGTACACAAATCATAAAGAAGATAATGATCATTAAACTTAATCTGAATACACACTGTAAATGATTTGTCTTTATGCACATAGTTATTGCAGATAGTCAGCTTACATTTCTCATAAATATGAATGACAGCAACTTCACAATATGTTCAGTAAGCACAAAAATGATCTAAATTCATGTTAATATACAGAATTAACTATTAAATTATTAACAACATCTTAAGCTCAGTCTTAAGTCAATTCTTCAATGACAGATCAGTTAAAATATTAAGTAATAAGAAGCTGAGCTGATCAGCAGTTAATTCATTAAAGAAAGAAGAGAAAGCAGCATTAAGAACAGAATGCTTAATTAATTTTATGTATTGTTAACTTTTAAATTGAAACAGAGACAACAATATACTGCAGAAGAGAGTTTTTGTGTTTTTTTTATAATAAAACTGTTTAGTAATCTTGTAAAAGTGATTAAGAGCAGATTTGTGATGATTTGAATCATTATTACTTATATTTAATGATAAAGTGACAGTGATGAAATTACACAGAATACAGACTGAGACAATAGATCTATGAATTGTTAGTGATACACTACAAATCAATTATGAAAAGCTCATATGATAGTAGAGCAAATAAAAATTGATAAGTATGATAAGAAAAGTGAACAGAAGTTGAAGTGTAATTAAAAACTTAGAAGAAAAGAAAAGAATTTTTTTTTTAAAGTGTTATGATCAATGATATAGGCAGGCAGAGTGAACAGTGAATAATTTATCTCATCATTATAATGACAATGACTTATACTTCTAGTCACTTTTGAATGACAATAGTGATGTGAAGTGAGGTAAAACAATGTGAATGTGAACTGCAGACAGAAATTTTGCAGAATGTTAAGCAAATCTCTGCACTCACATCAGTGAACTGTTGTGACTGTGCAGTAGAGAAGAATGTGATATCATTGCTTACTCATCTCTTACTAAGTGCCCCTATTTATGTCTTAGTCATCATTTCCTATATATACTCTACATAGTGTAAACGAATAGGAACAATTTTCTACGGACCGATTCACAGGAGTGTCAACTTTCTGGCATGTGCTCAGTCCCTGGAGCATGCTGAGCGTTTTCAAACTTGGGAGGGAAGAGGGTATCTGGAACAAGCCCACAGAAAGTGGGAATAGATGGCAGACTGCAGGGAGCTTTGGTGTGGATGTGCGGGGCGGTGTGAAGTGGAGTCATCCTGCGCGAAGTGCGGACGATATCCCAAACTTTGATGAGGGATTGAGATTGGTTGAGTACACGAACGATATTTGTCTTTGAGCGTTGGCACAAATGAAGGAAAAGACCTAGGGGCTCTCTTTCTCGAGCTGCTACTCAGCCCTCGGCCTGTTATGCTCAGCACCTCAGCTTGGTCTGCCAGCTACATGTATATAACTCGACGACGGCATGCCTGCACGACTTGACTAGATCATAGCGAGACTATGCAGGGTGCAGATGGCTGCAGCGACCGAGTCCGAGCAGTGAGCTCCAAATAAATTTTCTGTTTGGATTATTGTCTATCACAATCAGCGTGACAGACCGACGTGGACCTTCATGGTTTGTTCTACCTAGGTAGGCTTATGTAAGGTAGCACTTAGGGTTCAAGCGAGATAAAGATGCGCTAAAATGCTCGCCCACAATCGCTTAGCGGAATTCGGGCCGCAACCTCAACGACCACACTCGAGATCTGATATAACGACAGTGACGCAGACCAGATTACACAGACCAACACGCCCGTCAATCGCCAAGATGTCTGACAACGGCGAGGTTGAAGTCGAGAACCCAAGCGGATATCAGGTCCTGCCGAAAGAGGTGACAGACGAGATCGGCAGCATCAAGCTATTCAACAAGTGGAGCTATGAGGATGTTGAGATTAGGGATATTTCTTTGACGTACGTCTGATCAGTTCTCCGAAATTGTTCATGGACTTGGATGCAATTTGGGAAATGGACATGGTCTTGAAACGTTCGACGAGGCCAGTCGATGTTGAACGGAGGCTAACAGCAGCTCCGCTCATCAGCGACTACATTCAGATCCGATCACCAGTCTACATCTCCCACTCCGCCGGCAGATACGCTATCAAGCGGTTCAGAAAAGCGCAATGTCCAATAATCGAGCGGCTGACGAACTCGCTCATGATGAACGGTCGCAACAACGGCAAGAAGCTCATGGCCGTCCGGATCGTCGCTCATTCCTTTGAAATCGTACGTCCCTTCATCTCTTCCTTTGAACTCCCCGTTCCGACAAGAATCAGAAGACTAATTCGAATAGATCCACATCATGACCGATCAGAACCCCATCCAAGTCGCCGTCGACGCAATCGTCAACTGCGGCCCCCGCGAGGACTCCACACGTATTGGGTCAGCCGGCACGGTTCGACGGCAAGCCGTCGACGTTTCCCCTCTCCGCCGCGTCAACCAGGCCATTGCACTGCTCACCATTGGCGCGAGGGAGTCTGCGTTCCGGAACGTGAAGAGTGTGGCGGAATGTTTGGCGGAAGAGCTGATCAATGCGGCCAAAGGTAGCAGTAATAGCTATGCGATCAAGAAGAAGGACGAGTTGGAGCGTGTGGCGAAGAGCAATCGGTAAACGGAGTGGAAAGAGGGCTTTCTTTCGGGTTGGGCTATGGTGCCGTTGTAGCCTCCTCTGCATGGCCTTATCTATGTCAGAACCGACGGAACATTACTGAAAACCTTGCTTCCCGACAGGCGTTGGCCCAGCATCATAAATATCTATGCTACGTACAGTCTTGCCCTACACGCGCTGGTACCATTCCCTTGGCATACTCAGCATCGTTCGAACCCTCCCATACCGCACTCCTATTGAGACTCTCCTTTCCAGTCTTACATTTCGGTCCCCTTTAACTGACCCCAAAACAAAAGACCAACACGAATTCCACAGAAGTATACAGCCTACCCTCAAATCTATTCCCTCAACCACCCGGAAATCTCCCACCAACTCCACCCCAGCCGGAGATCCCAACTATTTTTCGTCAGAGCCCCGTAGTGCAAACGAGACCAGACCGCACCAAGAGAAACCAAGGATTACAACCCCTTCTTGCACACGATATCGTGACGTCGATAGTCGATAACGCTTAAATCAGCCACTTACGTTGACTGGATGCTGCTATATACCTCAGATACTAGCCTCGAACCCGGACTTAATCTAATCTACGGTCTGGAAGCCGAGTCTCTACGAAAGGTCCGGAAAACAACACCTCTCCTCCCCTGGTACGCGCGTGTCGGTGAGGTAGGTTTCTATGACGCGAAGGGCATCAGGTGAGATTACGGATAAGCGAGACTGCCAGGGCCGTGTCATGGCCCTAATATGTGACGAAGGGGAGGTGCGAGGAGCGGTACCGACCTCGGAACGAGAAGTGTGATTGGGCCTTGGTAGGACCTGAAGACATAGACAGGGTTGGTTTGGCGTATGGAAGTCTCCTGAAAGGTGGGTACTTGGGGAGAAGAGAGAGCGGGGCGGCCGGGGCGCGTGGCGGACTTGGTGGGGAAGGGCGTGGGGAGGCGATAGGGGTGGGAGGGGAAGGGAGAGAGGGCACAGAGGTTTACGATGGAAAGTCTCACAGATGAGTTTACGCCCGAATGCAGAGGCGGTTGATTTCGTGGCGGCTTTGTTCCTGTTGAGAAAGGGGGTTAAACAATGATATGTCTGTCAGGCGGGCCGGATACTCTCATCTGAAGGCAGCAGTCGTGGATCATACAGCATTCCCATGTTCATTCAGTTGAAGCGTGATAGCATTAATCTAAGCTCAATACCAAGCAGCTCTGATACAGAGGCAGTTCCACTCAATCGAGCAACAGCTAGGGAGGGACAAGTCCAAAAAAACATGCATGTTAACGCTACCGTGTACCTGATCCAGAAACCCCCCTTCCCAACCCTTCCGTAGACAAGAGCCGCCATCAATTGCAATTTCAGTTCACTCCACGCTCTCTCAGTGACGCAAACCCATTCCCAAGCAAATTGTATGCGCGCTTCTCCAACTCCTGCAATTTTCGCCTTACTCCGCGGTCTTCTTCTGAGTAGCAACGGCAGGCGCGCTGATATCACGCTTCGCAGCCCCCTCGACCATCTGCTTCCGTGGCGTCAAAGTACCCGCAGTAAAGCTCTTGGCCCTCTCTCTCCTGTGCCTGATTTGCTCCAAGGCTTCCTCGCGCGTCATCGTGGGGGGGCTGAAGACTTCCGCCAGAGGAACGGTGGTGGTGGTGGTTTTGTTGACGACCCGGATGCCCTTCGCGGCTTGCCCGTGGCGGGACGACTGCAATGTGGATGTAGCATGGGCCTCGCGAGAGGGTGGTCGATTGGTCCCCGTTGGACGGAGGGGGCGACGCGGTGCAGTGTGCGCCTCGCGAGAGGGAGGCCGTGAGATTGCTCGGGCTGCTCGTGCGGCTGTGACGGAGGCCTCGCGGGAAGGTGGCCGAGCGAGTGGACGCGTTGCGGTGGAGACGGCTGTAGATGCCGTGGTAAGCTCCGGTAGGTGAGGAGCGTGGAGGAGTGACATGAGTGAAAGATCGTCCGGCAGTGGCGCCGAGACGGAGTGTGTTAGCTCTGGACGAGCCTCCGTAAAAGGGTTGGGAGCTCTTGAGTCAACCTCGACTTGGACTTCTTCCTCCTCTTTGGTTGTCTTGAAGGTGCCAGTGACTGGAGAAAACTGAATGAGCAGTTCCATGGCGTCTTGCTCCTCCACCGCTGGCTGCTGTAATGTCGTCGAGCTTTCATCACTCGGTGCTGTAGACTTTTGCGCCAGTCTCCACTCACGGAGCTTAGCCTGCTCGTGGGAGATCTGGTCCGCAAAGCTGTTATCATGCACATACGTCTCGCCGTTCTTTTCGGCGCGTCTGCACGAACACAGTTTGAACTGACACTCCATCTTCATGTACTCGATCTGATCGTGCCATCTTTTTCTAAGCTTGCTCTCCCTGGCTAACTCTTTTCGTGTCTTCGTGAGCTCATCTTCCTTGTCAGACTCATAGTCTTCATCCCAGGTCCGCTTTTTACCAAGCGGCTCTGATTTCTTCGGCGACGAACCGGGCCCAGCGTGCTCTTTGCTCGACTTTATGGCTGGCTCTTTGGTGACCGGCTTAATCATCTTCGGTGACGAGAACTCATCAGGGACCTCCGGGGCCGGCAACGCAATCTTGCCCTCTGCCGCGATTCTCGCAACTTCTTCTTCCTTCAAGCTCGTCTTGAGAGTCTCCCTCTCCTCTTCAACAACTTTGAGATGGCGTTTGACCGTCTCGAGCTCTTCCTGGACACCGACAAGCTTGTTACCCGTCTCAAGTGCTTCTTGCTCCCGCTTGCATTTTTCCTCTTCCACAATCTTGGCATGCTGTTCCATTTGCTCAAGTTCTTCCCGAACACCCTGGATATCAGTACCGGCTGTAATCGCTTCTGCATCCAACTTGTACTTCTCCCCTTCTAAAACCTGTTGTTTCACCTTCTCGAGTTCTACTTGAACATTCTCAAGCTTGCAACCAGTCGCATGCGCTTCCTGCTCCCACTTACACTTTTCCTTTTCGACAGCATTGGCTTGCTGCTTCACCTGCTCAAGCTCTTCACACACACGGTCAAGATCAGAACCGGTTAGAAGCGATTCTGGCTCCAACGTGTACTGCACTCCTTCCGCAATCTGTTCTTTTGCGTTATCAAGCTCTACTTGAACACGCTCAAGCTTGCACCCGGTCGCAAACGCTTCCTCCTCCCACGTACTCCTCTCCAATTCAACAGCCTTAGCTTCATGTTTCAGCTTTTTTACTTGTTTCCGAACATCCTCAAGCTCAGAGCCGGCCGCAAGCGCTTCATGCTCCCACTTGCACTTCTCCTCTTCCATACTCTTGGCTACCGCTTTCGCCATGTCGAGTTCTTCTTGGACACCAGCAAGCTTATAGTCCGCCTCAAGCGTTTCTCTGGACCCCTTGCTCTTCTTCTTCTCTCCTGCAGTCTTGGCTTGCTGTTTCGCCTTCTTGAGTTCTTCCTGAACACCGGCAAGCTTGGCACGAGCCTCGTGCACTTCTCGATTTCGGATACAACTCTCCTCTACTGCAACTTTGACCGCCTGCTTCATCTTCTCACTTTGTTGCTTCGCCTTCTCGCTTTCTTGCAGCACCTTCTCACTTTCTTGCTTGACCTTCTCGCTTTCTTGCTTGACCTTCTCGCTTTCTTGCTTGACCTTCTCACTTTCTTGCTTCACATTCTCAATTTCTTGCTTCATCTTCTCGCCTTCTTCCTGAGCGCCCACAAGTTGGTATTGCGCCTCGAACGCCTCTTGCTCGCGCTTACTGACTTTCACCCTGTGCAGACCGAGATCCGATTTCGTAACACTCAACTCGCTCCTCGCGCTCTTCAACTCTTCTTGCAATTTGACCACCGTACTCGAAGATTTGAACGCTTCTTTCCTCGCCCGCCGCACTTCCTTCTCGTAAAGCACCTGGGAACGAGCGTGTGTCTCTTTCGCCCGATGGAACTCCTCCTAAATTAGTTGTTAGCCTTAGTTTCAGCAATGTACGCAATGATACAATCTGCCAGTGCCACGCAGCAAGCATAAGTGTCAGTCTGCCGTACCATAACCCCATCCAGTCTCTCCCCAACCATCCTCTCCCTTTGCTTCCCCTCCTCAATCTTCTTCTTCAATTGCGCCACCTCCTCTTTGGCCTTTCTCGCTTCCCCCGCAGCCTCCTCCCACCCCATCTTCGCCTTCCTGAGCCCAATATCCTGATCCCTCATGATCTCATCCGGGTCGTTATCAAGATTCGGCGTCGGCCGATCGTGCCAAGAGTATGGGAAGTCGTTCTTGTCAGATGCTGGGTAGGTGATGGGTGTGTGTGGGTGACCGTGCTGAGTGCGACCTTGCCTATTGACGCGTTCGGGGGAGATGGCGAAGAGTGGCATGCCCGGTGTGGAGAACCCTCTGAAAGGTTCCATGGCTGGTAGCTATGTGCCAGTGCTGAGCGGAGTAGATTTGCAAGAACGTAAGAAGAATTGAGAATGTGAAGTGGGACCGTTTCTCACGGTGGTAATGGTGGTTACAGGGAAGAAGAGCGGTCTTGGAGCGGAGACCAGCAGTGTTGACGATACGTTTGCATGCTAACCACAAGCGAGTTCGGTTGCACCAGGCAACGCCGCAACAGAGAAGATCGTGACTTCCTCGTTAGGATAAAGCGTACTGTATTGACACTTCTTGTTAAAGGTTAACGATATTTTCTGGGAAGGCAGCCGAGGGTCAGTTATGATTGCTTTCCTAAGGTAAAACTCGATATATTTATGGTTCAGACGCGAACTAGCAGTCGCACGTTACCAATCACAGCGTCAAGCGTGGCACAGCTGCTTTTCCTCAATCGGTACACCCAATGATCAGTTCACAGTCCTCTTCAAAGAATTACATATACTCATACACATTCCCACCCCGTTGAAGTTACCATAGTATTCAAGAGCACGAGCACAGCACCTAGTCACATCTCGTATATAGTACATTCAGAGCCCGTCCATCTCCATCTCCTCTTCAATCCACTCCGGCGCTCGCAAGAAATCCGCCTCTTCAAAATCATTCGCGATATTCTCTTGGCCCTCCCTAACATCGACCTTCCTCAGCGTTGTAGCAGCCCACTTCCGTCTGGTCTTCGGCACCGCCATGAAACGCGCCGTTGCTGGTAGCATCTCCTCGTCTTCCCACCCGGCGACGTTGCCGAGGAAGTCTTCGTCTTGGAATGGACGCTTTTTGTTTGCAGAGTTGGTTGGAGAAGGTTCAGTCAGAATAGTATCGGTCGAGCTGTTGGACTCTTGGCTGGACACGAAGTCATAGTCATCGTTCCCGACCAGAAGCGGCTCAATGGCCTCCATGGTACGAGGTAGAGGTTGGGAATCGTAGCCGCCGACTTTGAGTATGCCACAATATGGGGTAAGCTCCGCAAAACCGCCTCGGTAGCTGTTGTTGTAAAGGCCACTGGTGGTAACTGCAGCGCTTGACCTATGCTTCTGATTTGTCTGTTTCGAACCATCACAGGACGTCGTCTTGTAGCCTTCTGGTACCGACTTGCGCACTCGCATTCCAACGTTGAGGAGCGATGATTGAATGGCCGCAGGTAGCGGTGGTGACAGAGGTGAGACATGCGAAGCTGCACTTGAGGGAGGAGAAGGGCTTCGATCGGAGAGAGTAAAGTAAGCGGTGATGCTTGGTTGAAAGCGGCGCTTCGTCTGACGGTTTATGGTGGCCATTGGTGGTGCAGGTAGAGACGGGTGGGACACGTGCGGGAAGGAAGATGTTGTGCTAGCTAGCGTGTTGGTCACTCACTGCATTACAGCAGTGATGGAGTGCAGTATCTTGTGTAGGTCAGAGTGATATGATCCCTCACATTGCTGCGTCAATCATTTCGATTTGGCTGTGATCTGGTAGCTCGACGGGATGGCGCGTCACGAAAACGCCAACTTCCCCAGACTCTGCACTTTCGCGCTAATTGACATTCTCGCTTAAGTACTGGTAAGCTTACAGGTGTATCGAAAAATGATGTTGTCCATGCCAGCTTCACCTTTCATCAATGGCTTGGTGGTGACACAAGAACCTCCAATATGAGGCAGCTGCTTTTGTTTTTACATTGTTCATCAAATTACTGTTGAGCTGAATGATAAGATGTCTGACGATCAAGCACCTCAGCTTCCTCCTGGCGACTTTTCTGCTTTCTCCACTTTCTCTCAAAGCCTCTCGTTCCACTCCTCGCCCGAATCATTCATTTCCTCTCGAGCACAACATGCAGCTGTACGCCCATCGGGCCAGGCGCAGAGTGAGGAAGAAGCATCATCAATACCGTGGATAGTTCGCGCAAGGATCCTCAACAGGAACGTTGCCGTCATCTCTTCTCATCGTTTCTGTGAGGATGTCTTGAACGTCGGAAGTGATGACCGTCAGAATTCGTTCACGGCTGCCAAAGAGGGAGAGACGATAGGTCCGGAGACTTTTGCAGTCCGGCCTGCATATCTCCAACTGATGTCAGATTTCTTTCCGCCGCCGAATATACTCCTAATAGACGTGCCCGATCATAATCTCAAACGGAAAATGTGGGACGAGCAGTTGTCATCTTTTCCCGCAGATACTTCAGCTACCATCTGCGATATTGCACGCGATCATTTTAGCACCTGGTATCATGACAGCAGCATTGATATCTACGACAGTATGAAGGACCTCTCATGGCGTGTGCTTCTTGCTGTCTTTCTCCAGCTTTCGCCAACGGACAAAGTTTACTCAACAGTCGAGTCGCTACAAGAAACCCTACTTAGAGGACAATTCTCCTTGTTACCCATCTCAGTCAGAACTCCATTCTGGCGCTCTCCACGATCTAAAGCTCTAGAGGCACGCCAGAAGCTTCAAACTGTGCTAAAAGTCCATATCGCTTCGCAAGACAATGGTTGTCCATTCCTACGGAAGAAGAAGATCGATAAGGATGAATTATCATCTAATGCACTCATGTTCACAAGCTCGATCGCGGTCAAGGCGCTCGCTTCTCTCTTGACTGCCAGCATGCTGAATCTCTTCTTGCTGCCGTGCGAGCCATCTCTTGAAACGCGAGTTCGAACAGAAGATCCGGCAAACCGGAACGTATTATTGAACAGTATCTTGCTTGAGACCGAGCGACTGAGCCCCCCGGTCGTTGGTGTCATGCGTCGAGTCCAACAGGATGTGGTTTTTGTAAGTCCAGAGGGTCAGCCTCCCACTCTCATCCCAGCTGGCTGGGACATCTGGCTTTACTTTGTAAGCGCCGCGCGGGACAAGGCTACCTACGGACTGGCCGATCAGTTCTTGCCTGAGAGATTCGTATCGCCTGCCGAGACCAAGCCTGGGTATGCGTTTGGCTCCGGCTCGAAGCATTGTCTCGGAGAGCAGATAGTCCGGGAGATTGTAAGCTCTGTGGCAACGACGGTATTGAGTACCGATATCAGGCTTAGAGGTTCCGTCAAGGCAGCCGGCGTTCGAGGCTGGCTAGGTTGGGATACCGGTATCAGTTTGGAAGCATTTGCGAGAGATTTGAAGCAATTGCCTTGTCAACGGCCGAAAGAAGCCGTGCGTGTACGCGTACACCGAGGTGAATAGCCCTCCATGAAAGCTATCTGATGTCATAGCTAGAGGGATCCTGCGCTCTCATGTCCAACTTACGCCGTTGAGGTGATAGTTCAATAGGGAATCCTATCGTGTGTATCGTATGCCCTTCCTTGGTCTGGCACTGCTCAGGTAACGTCCGATGAGTTTCCTGATACCAAGAATCAACCATAGCGAGTTCGCAATGCCTATCGTAGCCGTACCCAAACGACAAGATGTACGTAGCCCGGAAAACGCTCCCATTGCTGATTGCCCGGTCTGAGATCCATAAACCTGCAAGATCCAGTGCACGAGATACACTCGGCAGATACCATACGTCAGGAGATAGCCAACATTCGCGACCAGGATCGCCTGCCGCCGCGAGGGTTGAAAGTTGACCAGATACCAGTGTAGTGTCCCAACGGGCGTCCTAAAGGTCACGAAGGAGAATCAGCAGCGATCCTTTCCCAGAACCTAACCCCCGAACCACCGGTCAACTGGACGTCAAAGAATCCCGCCCACTTACGACGCATTCATAAGCATCAGCATCAAGACGATCAAGATCCCCTTCTCCCGTCCCCGCGCAATATACCACTGCAGCAACCCCAGCGCGCTCGAAAGACCCGCATGATGCCATCCCAGCACTCGCCAGTTAATCTCCTTCGCCAGGGACTTCCCCGCTCCGCCACCGTATCGAGCTCGCAGCCGCGCCCCCAGGATCAATATCACGGCATCTTGCACCAGATATGCCGTCTCGAGGGCGGTGATGCTGTTCCCGAGCGTGGAGCGCGTCGTGATCAGGGCTGAGCGGGCTCCATCCGCACCGCTACCGATCCACGCTCCCGGTGTGGCTTCGGCAGGCCCTGTGGCAGGTTTGGTCAGGGAAGAAGATGCGGCATGGGTGTTCCATTCGCTGTAGCGCCTCTGAAGCTCGTAGATTGAGACGAGAGTGACGAGGGTGCAGTGGACGGCGGAGATCGCTTCGCGGGATTTGGCGAAGCGTGGGGGAGTGGCGTTGCGGGGGGTGACGAGGAAGAAGAGGAGAGGATATGCGATCAATGAAGTGACGAGGGTGACTTGAGAGGTCAGAGCGAGTGGCGCGCGGGAAGTTGACATCTACGATGGTTGTCCGGGAAGGGGAAAAGAGGAAGTGGTATCCGGGTAGGAGAAGAGTACTGGCACACCCCACCTTTCTGCAAAAGAATTCAAACTGAATATAGAGGAAATCTTCAACGGCATGTGTATCTTTAGCCCCAGATGAATCATTTTATTCTAGTGTTTGAGTTTTACGCCCTTTTAAACTCTTCTTAATCAACACCAAGCCATCATCCCACCAACAAAAGAACGGCTGATAATGGCCTTCCCCGACTCTATGGTGCACTGCGTGCTTCTTACTGCCGGCTCCAAGTCCAAACGGCATGATCTTGTCATACCCCCAAGTCAGATCCATCCCACAATGCACCTCCACCAACAGATACACGAAAAAGGGTACAAAAATGGTACGAGTCAAGACGTGACCGCCAATGATGTTCAACGAGAAATTGGCGAGCAAGATCAAGGAGACTCGCTCGATAATAGACAGCTGATTCGTGACCTGCGGATTGATCTCGGCGTGGGTGTGGTGCGGATGATGGATACGCCGTAGATGCGGAAGGCGGTGGAAAGCGATATGGATAAAGAAGAACAAGGTGTCGTAGATGAAGAAAGCTACCAGCAATTCTAAGATGAGGCGTCGGCTGGAGGGTGGTTCAGTTGGCAGTGCCCTTATCGTCTGTAGCGGTGATGTCCAAGAGAAGTTGTGGAGTGTCGGCGCGAGGAAAGAGCCGCTGATGTGGTTTTCGCCGCTGGGGAAGGACTTGTAGCCACCGCTTTGCCGAATGGCTGGCACTGCTACGCCCGCATACTTCTTGACAAGTATCAAGTCGAGCGAAATGAGTGGGAGGATAGATTTCCCAATCTCAATCAGTCGCTTCGTGGGCCGTCTCAGATGAGGACGCATCGGCTTCGAAGGATCGTGGTCGACACGACGTCGCACATCGATGCGAAGAGCTGGATTCCTTGCAAATCGATATGTGTATATAGGCTCGATGATGGCGTAGAGGAGAAGGATCTCCACGGTTTCGAAGAATGAACAATTATACAATCTTGAATTATACAGATATGTGTAGCAGTGGACTATTGCGGTCGTGTATAAGGAAGGAAGTAAGATCGCTGTTGAGACGAATAATGCTAGAATGATACGTGGTATCATAACAGAGGAGTAAGGACGGCCCATTCTTGAAATTGGTGCTGAGGCGGAGCGAGGTTAGGGCTCGATGAAGGATAAGGGCCGGTCAACGGAAGGAGCGCTTTGGCGACTGGGGGTTTATAAGGCAACGATAAACTTCGATGTTGTTGTCCTCTTCACAGTACTTGTATGGAGTTAAGAATGAGTCTCATCATAAAGGTAAGCGGTCATGGTATCCAGAAGGTATCTAATAATAATCGGGTCTTTCGTTACTCAAAGGGAGATGGTGAGGTACCTTAGCGTCTAACTGTTGTTGACTAAGAAAATTACCATATCAGTACTAGCGCGCCCTCTTGTGGCCATCCTCACTACACCCTTGATCTGGTTTAGAATCCAACCCAGTAGTGCAATTGAGGGCTTTCAGGGCGATCTATGCTAAAACTTGTCGGTTCTCTGACACACAATCCGAGATCTTTCAACGTCGTAAAGCATTCTAAATGGTACTGCAATCAAAGCATCTATATCTACAATTCATCATGCACATCCCCTTTATCCTTCGCCTTCCCCTTCTCAATCATCTCTATGATCTCCTCCTCCGTCGGCATATCTCCATCTTTTCCGACTTTGACTTTGCTACCGTCTTCAGACCCCGTCGGCGTTTCTTTACTTGCCGATGTCGTCTTGCTCTTCTTGCTTTTCTTCACCGACTTCGCCTTGCTGCTTGCTTTTGGCTTCGGTGGCGTGCGAATCTTCTTTTGAAGAAGTTCCATAACCACTCTGTTCAGCTGTTTGGCTTTAGCCTCCATCTCTACAGATAGCATGACAGGGTCTTCGTATGGTGCGAGCTTCTCTTGCTCAGCTAGCTTGGTAGTGAGCCAGCGGTGGATCGTCTCGTGGGTTCTTGTTAGTACCTCGAGGTCCTCTGCGGTGTAAAGAGGCATTTGCGGTACTTTAGGTGCTCGAGTGGCTGTGCTGGTCGCTGATGGTTCGTCATCGAGCTCTGCAAAGTCGTCGACACTGGACGATGATGGAGCGGTCGTTGTATGTGACTCAGGTGATGACGATGTGGACGATGTAGACGAGGCCGAAGCGGCCTTCTCAGTCTGTTCTTTCACCACTTCTATCAATGTTTTTGTCTGATCAAGAGCCTCTTTGAGCAAGCGTATTTGCTCTGGGCGTTTGGCTGCCTCATCCTTCCTCTTCTGCACCGGATCTACAAGATTTCGCAGCTCATTCAACCGAGCTTTCAGGTCGTCGCGATTAGCGTCGGTTCCTGCCCCATACAACCAATCACTGGCTGCGGAAAACTTCTCCTCCATCTCCTTCCGCGATTCATCGGTGGACGCACTGATGAACGTTTCATCGCTCAACCAGTCGCGTCCACGGTAGGTATATGATTCAAGTGTGTTGAAGGCTTCTTCGCGTAGCAAACGGGACCTATCTGAGGCATCAAATGCGGCAAGCCGATCCTTTATTCTTATAAGCTCCTGTTTAGATACCAAGGGAATGCCTTGACTCTCAGTCGTAAATTTGATGCGAACAACCTCAGTTCTCTTCTTTGGTTGTTTCGTCTCCTCGCCAGACTTTTGCTCAGGATTCGGAGTCTGGCTCTCAGCCTGGGAAAATGTCGCGGAAGTCTCCGCCGATGAGATGGGGGTAGCAGACTCAGTTTCGCTTCCTTCTTGTAGTGGTTCCTGGTCGCCTTTCTTCGAACCAAAACCAAAAAGCCCTTTGACGCCATCTACAACTCCGCCTTTCTTCTCTAAACTTTCTGTTTCACAGCTTACGCTCCCTTCGGTGACTTGTGGCAAACCGTCTATTGGGCTAAGTCTGACGGAGAACTTAGTGCTAATGTCAGCAGCTGCACACCCAAACTTTTCTGAAAGTTGCGCAACCGAAGCTGTTAGGTTTTCCGTTCGAACTTGCTGAATGGGCTTTTTGACGCCGTCGCGCGACTCTTGGTCGGATATCTCCTGATACAGGGTAAATGAAAAGTCTTCGACGTTTTTGAAAGGAACTTGCTTTTCAGCCCCAATTTGTGACGATGGGGTGAAAAGCACCTGGCTTCGGTCTTTGTTTTCAACGGACCATCCGACTGTATAACCTGCCGAATCTCCCGCCCTTATGTCCTTGACCCTGAAGCTGGGACTAAGGCCTGCAGCTTTGAAAGCGGCGCCGAATACAGCTGCCTCGTCGGCATTCACATTGGTTCTGAGCTGGCTAGGGTCGCCCACTATACTCTCCAAATGTTTTTGCACAAAAGGCGTACGGACCGCGCCGCCATGCAGGATCACGGACTCAAGATCAGCGATTGTCAGCTTAGCTGCGGCTAAAGCTTGTGTTATTGGCCCTTGCACACGACCCGCGTAGGAGGTCGCAAGCTTTTCGAAGTCGGCCCTGGAAAGTTTGTACTTGAAGTTGACGTCTTCGTAGAACAGCCCCTCGAAGCTGGCGGAAGTCTCGGTATTGGCACTCAGGACTTGCCGAAGCCTCTCAGCTTCTTTCCACAACTTCGCCATCGTCCTTCCATGCTCTTTGACAAGCTCCGCCGTGGTTCCGAGCGCTTTCATCTTCTTCGTTTCAATGAATTGGCGTACCATATCGTCCACAATCACCGCGTTGAGCGCATCACCGCCTAGTTGTCTGTCCCAACCTACCCCCATGATGTTCACTTCTTGTATGGTCTTGTTGAACTTGCCAACGTCTTTGACCGTCCTTCCCTGAAATCGCAGGATTGTAGCGCGCGCAGATCCTGCACCCATGTCATACACGAGGTGATATTCTGCACTCCCGCCTTCGTTCACACTCGGGAATGTCCTCGAAGTCGCATAATTCAGCCCAACGGCCAGCCCATCGCTAATCAGTGCCAGCACCCTTAGCCCGGCCAAGTCCGCCGCAAGTTCGACAGCCCTCCGTTCCTCAGCCGTATAGTAAGTTGGAATCGTGATGACAGCATCCTGCACAACGGAGCCCTTTCCAGCCAGCGCTTCCGCATTGGTTCGTAGGTTCTGAAGCTCCATCGCTAATAGCTCCTCCACCGAAAACGGATCGACCTCCCGACCAAAACTACCACTTCTAAACGCCACCGTGCCCCGTGACTTGTCTCCTGTAACCCTTTGACCAGGATGTCTTGTTTTATATTCTCCCACCTGTGAGTCTTCCGCTACTCTCCCCAGTAGCGGTTTCAGGTTCGAATATATATCCCCCGGGAACCTTGCGGCCAGCGCAATCGCATCGCCTCCATAGACCCTTTCTGGAAACGAATCGGCATCCACGGAGTTTGTGTTGGAGGGCTTGAACACAAGCGCGGCGGTTTCCTTTCGTTTCGAGTCCTTGGTCAGGACAATCTCAAGGGGGATGCCGGGCTTGACGAGCACGGCTTTCAAGTACTCGGTGCCCAGGTCGATACCCAGGACGGCAGATGCGGCGGACGCTGTGGAAGTCAAGAGGAACAATAGGGACAGCATAAGAACTAGGGCCGAAGGGCGCCGCCGACCCGGAGGTGCCATTCTGCGCTTTGTGAGGTTAAGTATGATCACGGTTGTTGAGAGAATTTGGTGAGCTCAGGACAATTACTTAGGCGGCAAATGCAAGTTTACAGAGTGGCAAGCCCGACCTCTGAGATATTTTATCAATACATCGAAAAGGACAGATTGTAAGGTTGCAGGGCCCATGAGTAACTGATCCATAAACCTTGCGGGAAAGGAAAGGACATTTGGCAGGAAGTCGCGCCGGACTGGACTAACCAAAAACGGAATGGTTCTTATTTGACTGGCGTCCGATCTTCGAAGCTTACCTGCCCCATAAGGCTGAACTGATTATACATATGTTCTTACTACGGAGTCTGCAGTCCCTTTCGTAGAAGCCTGTCCATCACACATTCACGGTATGAGTACAATATCTGCAGATGGAGGGTACTCGGAGAAGTATAGACGTGCCAACCAAAGGCACATTGGATTGACTTCTTTAAACTTGACCTGCATTGCTTCAACATATTCGCACACCACAGCATTCAACCTTCGCTCCCTGTACATTGGCCTTCCTTCCGAAATACATCTCCATCAAGTCCTTGACGAATTTTTGGTCTTCATCGCTCCACATATCCAGTCCCATCCTCACCATGTCCTCACCACTTATCGTGAGCACCTCATCATCTCCCTCGGGCCCTTCGTCCGCGTTACTGCAGTCGACAATATCTGCCAGCGTCGAAAAAGTCAAAGTCGTCAAGCGGTGGAAGTACGCAATGAGTGCCATTTCCGGCATGACACCCTTTGAGTTTCCCTCATTTGACTCGACGCTCGACTTGGGACTCGGACACGATCGCCCGGAAGGGCTAACACTCGATGCCCAGCCATCATGTAGCAATGCATCGTCTCGCTCCATTTCCTCATCTAGATAAATACGCTTCTCACCCGCTGAAGCCCACCACATGAACGAGGTATATGCTAGAGCAGGCCATGACATTGGCTCGATCAACCTCTCGTCGCTTGTGGACGAGTCATCGTCGAACGTCTCTTCAGGCCTTTGCGCTAGTAAAGAAGTTTCGTCGTCTTCATTGTCCGCGTTCGGAGACTCATGGATATCATCCGACTGCCAGCACCTAAGGCCTCTTCGCAAGGTTTTGTACCGTCGTAAGTCTCTCTGTGTCGCTTTCACCGCGCGCCCTCGAGGGCTCTCTACCGTAGGCCAGACCTTTTCTTTTGCTTGTTTTGAGTATGTGGGAGGTATTGTTACTAGCACGTCGTATAACGAGTATTTCATTGCCAAGACGTCGTCTGTTGAACATGCTACCCAACCGTTGTGGTCCGTTTCCGAACGATCGCCATCAACAGAACGTTCATCTGCTTCAACAATGTCGTTGCCGCCCGCATTTTGCTCTAACAGTGGTATATCATGAACACCTATGGCGAACAATGGATGTAGCCGAACAGAGAACGCCCCTATCGAAAGCAAATTTTGGACCGGTATTGGAATGTTCGAAATGATTGAAAGATCGTAAACTGTCAAAATAGGCCGTGATGAGCTTTTGTTCAAGTGGATGTTGAGCGAATAATTTGCCACTCACCGTAGTTACAGTTTAGTTGCACTGGGGCCTGCCCAATAAGAAGGATACGCTTTCTTAGTAAGGCCGCTCTATATAAAGGAAATATTAACGGCCCAAAAGTTTCCATGAACTCGGGGAGTGATAGCGCGGGATGAAAAGGCGACAATGTGTGACCCGGTAGCTCCAGGGCAGTTGCGTCGGAAATGGAACGATTGCGTGCATGTCCATTGCTAAACTGTCCTCGCACAGGTTTCAGCTTGAGACTCGAAGGCGAACCTATCGGTAAATTCGGTTGTGTTGAAGGATCATCGTCACGCAGGCGATGCGCCTCCCAGTAGTCCTCAAGAGGTTGGGTTTTGGTAGTGTCCTGGGCAAGCAAACTGCACAAGGGCTCAGTCAGCCAATGAGTATCTTATCTTGTGGTAGTATTCCATACCTCGCCAGGTCTTTCAGGTCCCGTGCGTGCAGCCAGCTTCTCCCTAGCCTTCCATATCTCAGCGGCACTAGTACGCCGACGGCGAGCATCAGCGCATTGCGCTCGGATGCATCGGCTGCTTCGTTGACAAAAGCACTGAGGCCTGCATATTGTTCGTGAACGAAGTAGCTATGCCAACATGAGCATCCGCCGTATCTGATATCCGAGTGGGTCTTTACATTAGATCTTCTTTAACATTATGTAGTCCTGAGGGCAGGGACTTGAAATCCACTACTCCCTCGAGGTCGACTATGTTCTTCGTCAGCACCGCATGTTCATAGCCTAAACCGGTCGAACGCTTACTGACCACCTTGTATTGATCGCGACCAGGCTATTGTATATCTATCGGCACCATGTATAAGCAAGTGGGACAACGTTTTTCGTGCTGATGCGAAATGGCCCAGCCTACCCGGCTTTAGGATCGAAATATATAAGAAACACTGCCGCTGTCGGTGGTCGACTCTGACTGGCTCCATCAGGCACATCAATCTTTAGCTTCCGACCCCCTGGACTTGCTGTCGACATGTCCTGTCTAGTCATCGCATCATTAAAGTGTCTTGCGTGGGGTTGGTACTCGTCCTCGAGCAACGTAATGGAGATTCGGAGTAAGTTATGACCGAACTTTTATGTTCTTCATATTGTACGTACTTTACGAAGTAAAATACAATGTTGGTAACTCCCCTCGTTAGATCTACCTTAGCTCCCGATGGTGGAGTGCGCTACGGGAAAGGACTGTAGATCAATATTGGGTCATGCAAATACCAATCCGAAAGGTACTGTATGCAAAGAGCCAAACGCTCCAACGCTGGGGAGTTGTTAATATCTACTGTAACATGGAATCCAAACTCTCCCCTAGGATAGCCTCTATCTGGACAATCCACCGATTCGATTCTCTCTCCACAACTTCATCATCATCTTCCTGCAGTTCACTGATGAAGGGTAGCATCTCGGGAAGCAATGCCAGCCAATCTTCACCTAAGCGTGCAGTCAAGCTTTGCTCGCACTTCACGGCTGCTAGTCTCTCCTGTGTCTCGTCAGACCGCATCTGCTTCATTATTGTGGCGTTCATTTCCTTGTGGTGATCTGCGGAGTCTGCGGCAGCAGCGAGCTCGATTATAGCAGGAATGACCTCTGACGCCAGAGAGGTGGCGGAGCACGCGTGACGGAGATTAGACAGGAGAGGGTTGGAGATTGCTTTGAAGTGCGACGGCGACTGCCAGAAATCTAGATTTTCTCAAATGTCAGCAACATGTATACATTCCTAAGCCGGTGATCTTACCGTCTAGATCATGCTCAAAGGCTGCGCGAAGGGTACGTAGAACACCCCTTGATAACGCCACTGATTCCGAGCTCGTCAAGTCAACGTTTTGCAGCGCATCTACGGCTATCTCGATGACATGGCTGGCATAACTTGTCACGATTGACTGTACATAGTGTCAGTGAGCAACCTCACGGGAAGCCGAGTGAGGGCGTACACACCTTCAAACTGCTGAATAAGATCTGCAGGAACGTAAAGAGGCTTGTCAAACGTAACCTTCTGCCCTGCTTGTCGCTCTTGGGTAACCCAGTCGATGCCCACTCAAGCAGATTCGTGAATAACGGTCGGAACGTAGCATCGTTCAGTTTGTATACCATCTTGATCGCTACGTCACCAGTCGCAGTCTCCGCGTCCTCGAGGTCCTCATCATCGTAGGTCTCATCTCTTTGGGTTGAGGATACGATGCGCCGCAAGTCGAACGCTCTCTTGAAGATACCACTCAATGTTGAGGAGTTCCTGGCGATGATAGATTTCGGTTGCTTCTCTATAGCAACGCTGAGAACATCGAGGCATTCCTTTACCGCCTGAGAATAATCAGTCATCAACATCATCTGAACAGATCATAAGATACAGACCTGAAGACCTGAAGCAATGGCAGCGGCCCAACTTCTTTCCAGAGCGACGAAGAGGTCTTTGGCGTTGGTTTGCTTCGCAAGAAGTTGTAGGGAATCTCTGCGGCTGTAATCGCATGACTGCCCCATGTCCGCATTGGACGACTCATATGAGAGCTTAAGTATGCTGTCTAGATTGCTTCCGGTTATGATCCATGGTACATGCATCAGCAGTGCGCTAATGAACGTGTAAACGGCGTTGTGTAAGCGTTCGTCCTCACTTCCCTTCTTGATACTCTTGCGTAAGAGCTCATATGCCCTTGGAAGCGTCTCCGGGAGGATGGGTATGATATCTTGATCCAGAATTTCGACCATTGAGGCGAGACATAGTATTGCAAGCGTGGATAACCGATTGTCAGCATGACCCAAGCATTGGGTGCCTGAGATAACTCTAGCGGCATCCGCAATAGCTCCTTTGTTTTTTTTGCCAAATCTCTCCGAGATCTGGTCCACGCACTCCATGGCCGCAAGCTTGAGAAGCACTTCTGAACTTCCGGCAAGAACACTCGTTAGCTCTGGCAAGAACTGCAAAAGTGTATCTCGTGCTGTAGGATGGTTTGCTTTGTCAGATCGAATTCGTATCTCCAATGACCTCAAGAATTTACGGCGAAGCTACCATCAATCAGTATTCTTATCTTGCTAAGGCAATCTAGGAAGAGAACTAACCTCTGAGTCAGAATCATGAAGCAGCCTTTGAGTAGATTCGAGGAACTCCGACGTAGACAAGAGAGCAAGTAGTGTCTCTAGAATAATACCGCAAGTCGAGGACACTACCGTGACTTAGTATTCTGTAGCTTTTCTCCCTCGAATAAAGGTAAGTAGTGGATCTCACATTGTCTCTGGTCGTGAGTCTGCTGAGCAAGGCTCAATGTCTGTTGCAGTATGCTTCCATAGATGCCTCGTATATCAGCTGCGTCGTTATCGTTTTGCTGCAGGCTTTGAGAAACTGCGGAGACGAGATGCTTTGCGCCCAGAAGATGTGGCACTAGTTTAAGCAGCTCGTGCGCTACTTCCGTCGGGCTCCTTCCTTGATCGGCGCCAATGTTTAGAAGTAAGTCGGAGATGGCTCTTTTAGGTCGCAGCGCGTCAAAGACCAGTTCGAAGTACTTGTGCACGGTCTAAGAGCATGTCAGTATGGTTGACATTGATATATAGGTAGTACGTCGTACCACAAGCTGTATTCTAGCGTTGAAGCGTGCTGCAAGTCCCAGAGCAAAGTCTTGTACGTCCTTCTTCGCAGCGTACCTATCAGCTAGGAGACCTAGCAACGCAAAGAGGAAATCTTCGGGGCCAAGTCTGTCTATAAGAGACCCAAATAGTGAATAGCGACGATGCCATGGTATATGCTCGAATGCAGCTACGAAGCTGAGAAGCAGTTCGGAAGATCCTGATAACGCATCTTTTTTGTGCTTCTTCATGGCTTCCACAAGTGGCGGAACAACTTCATCGATTGTCTAGAAGGTCATCGTCAGAGCTGAGTCCCCTATACATGACTGAATATCGCGTACCCGGTTTATGACATAGGCAGAGTACTCATCGTCTTGGCGCAACACGCTAGCACCCATGAACGTAAATATCGGCATGATACTGTGGAGTATCAGCTCAGGGGCCACTCGGGCCAGGTCTGCGATCAGCAGTAGAGCTGTTTGCTGTACTTGGGGGTTTGCAGTAGCCCTAACGCAGTCCACCAGTAGATCGACTCGTACCGCCGCACGATCAACCGCTTGACCAGCTCCAGTCTATTGCATCAGTTAGTAAGTGATCCATTTACGATCCGAGGTTCAGGGTGATAGAACAACTTACCTTGAAGCTACTCACTAGAGCAAGCAAGCTCCCCAAGACAAGGTTCTGAAGGTAAGCTAGTTCCGAATCAATCTGAGATTTGAGCAGTGGGAGTTCGCCAAGAATACGGAAAAGGATTGGCAATAACTGCGGGTGCTTTTCCGGCTGTGAGCTTTCTACGAGCTCAAGAACAAAAGTCATTTTCCGGAGAGCCGCCGTGAGCTCCTCAGACCCATGTAAAATCACAGTTGCCGTGTGGCTATTGCTCATACGGCGCCGCTTCGTCGGCCGAGGCTTATCTCCTGTAATTGCTGCTACAGTGGGTAGATTTTCAGTCATTGTGACAAGTATGTTAGTCGGGAGCTGTATGCTCCTCAACGTGTCCGTTGCAAGACTTTGGATGTGGTGAAACGCCGGGTTAGGGGAAGAGGTCAGAGATAGTGCAAGGAAGGTTTCGACGCAAGCCAGTTGCATGTCTACTTTCATCCTCGGCCAGATCGTAGAGATTCGTTCGGTCGCCGCTTTGATGACGCTAGGAGATGTCGTTCTAGCCTCGCCCTTCATAATCGACTGCAATGTGTGTACACCATTTCTGTCAGATGGTACCACGATTGCAACGATTGCTCTGTCCATTTCCTCGCGATCGATGCGTTCAGTTCTGCAACTCTCATCAAGGACAACGTCGTCTGTGGAGACCCAAGAATGCAGAAGGGGTAGGAGCACCTTCATCCGAGAGCTGGTTCCGACCTTCTCCCCCCGTTCCAGAAATCTGAGCAAGCGCAATTTTACAGTATAAAATGGTGTTGTAACGATATGGCTGCCAAGAAACGTGAAAAAGGTGACTCGCAAGGCTGTTTTAATTTCCACACTTGGTGCTTTTGACCCCGGTAACCTTGTAGGCGTAGTGCCTCCCAATGCATATTCCAAAGAACGCGAAATATGTTCACTATCGAGAACGAACTCTTCCAGACCTGGAAGAAGAACTTTCTCAATAATCTTCGCTGTCTCTTTCACTGACAACCAGTTAATGCTTTTAACTTCCTCCCCTTGGCCGTAGATATCCTCAGCGCCCCAGATCTTTATCTCTTGAGACTCCTTTTGTAGTAGCGTCTTATATAGCCGCCCTAACTGTAACAGTAGCTCCGATGCAGCTCGTCTCACCTTAGTGGACGAGTCTGCCAGGGCAACAAGTATATAAGGAAGTAACGCTTGGACGTCCACCATGGACTTATCCGTGGTCGAGAAGTATTCCGAGACAACCTGCAACGCAGCAGTACGCGCAAGCACTGGGTACTGGCCGCACCACATCCGTACGAAGAATGTAAGATATAGCGGCTCACTCAATGCAAGTCCCTTACGTAGCACAGGAAGCTCCGTGAAAGTCTTCAAGTGTGATACGGACATTGCAGATATGATGAAAGCATGAGATAGACTACTGAAGACGTAAGACTTAGAATGAGACAAGAAAGATACTTCGTATGCGGTGCGTGTGGGGATCGATGCGATAGCCGTCTCAAAGTTCTCGTCCTTGGGTTTGAACGGTGGATCAGATATGTTATCATCCTTTGCTGGCTCAACGGCAGCCCGGTGCGGAGCGCTCAGTACTATTTGCAACCTTGCCTCTAGATCCTCAATGTCGACGCCGGAGCTCTTTATGACTTTTTCGGTAGTACCACTAATTGTTTTAGAGTCTGTCAGCCGTGCAAGCAAATCTGCGAGTTGGCTCTGTAACTCCCTCCCGTTGGAGAGACTAATATCGAAATCTTTCGCTGATCGTAGGATTTCTTCAATGGCAGTGGACATTTGCGACTCATCCAATATGGAGCAATCAAGCATTTTCTTGACGAAGCGTAGCCCTTGACTGTCTTGTGTTCTTCCTAGTTGGCGTATGCAGCCAAGCATCAATCCAAGCGTGAGTTTGTCCACTTTGCATTGCAGATTGAGAGTGAGAAGTTCATCCGCCACGTCGTCAATACTCATGATCGCTTTGAAGACCGGCTTGGGTAGTTTCGTAAGTTCCCGTTCCTGGGCCATTATCGAGAGACAGATCAAGGCATGCCTCCTTGTGTCATGCGTCCATCCAGCCGTAACAGCCTCCATCATTTTCACCAGAACGGTGTCTCCCACGCTGCTCTTAGAAGCAAGTACAGTCATTAGCATGTAACACCCAACCCTTAGATCTGGGACCTTCTTAATGGCCAAAGCTTCGTTAAGTAACGGTAATATGTGTAACAAGACATCCTGCTGGTTCTGCCGTTGCTTGGAACCTCTTCCGGAACGTGTGTTGTCCAGCATACCCGCAACCGCCTCGGTCATGATTCCAGCCCAGAAAGACAATAGAGCGCGATAATGGAACCGAGCTTTGCTGACTCGTAGCACATGTGCGTTCAGAGCAGAAAAGAACTCCAAATTGTTTGTTGCTGAGTAGACTATGGTATGCCTTGGCGGACTGACCAGAGATTTAATGTACGGATGGAGGAATCTGAAAGCTAAGGGAATGTTCGCGGGTACAATCGAGAGAACGTTAGGAAAGATCTGAGTTCCATGGTAAGGTAGAAATGTAAGCAATAGAGACAAGACATTATGTTCATGGACCCTGAGAACGATCTTCAGTTAGCGTTCGGGGCGCGCTTCGGGATGAGGAAGTTTGGGCAATGATGTACCTAAACCTTCTCACCAGCCAGTCCATCGCCTTCACCGCGGGCTTTAACAACAATCTTCCACCTACCAAGTCCATGAAGCCCTCAAGAGCCCTATCAAGGACTTCATTTTCTTCAGCAGTCATCTGCGTTCTATCTTGTGTCTTGCTCTGCTCGCTGAAGATGCTTCGTCCGAAACCCACGAATCTCGGATCTAGCAGACATAACTCTTGAAACCCTTCCTGACAGATCTGAAATATTGTATCGAAATCTTGTGTAGCGGCAAGCTTTGGCTCGAAGATCAAAGATTGGGCGTGCGCTGTTCGTTGCGCCTTGAGGTTCAGCGAGTTTGTAGACTTTGCGGCGATCTGTTGGAGCTGCGCTGCGAGAGAGGTAGACATATTGAGGGTTGTCGGACGATCATCCCATTACGCCAGGCCGCTGTCTTTGCAATGTAGTCGTACAGGACTTGGGCGTGTCAGGCTTGGTGTCTTGTCTCTGAAAGATTATTGCGTAGCGTTTGCGAAGTTTAAGAGCTATTTTTCGCGTGGTTCTCTCGCCTCGACTTGCCCAATTTAACGCTCTGAATAGCGAGCCTAAGTTAACGTTATAGCCTAGACCAATCCTCACGGAATATGAAGGTACGTTTACGAAGTAATATTATGGAAGAAGACGGCTTACAGGTACGCACGATTAAACCGTACATCTTGTGGTTCAGGATGCTCCAGCTAAACGGAACTGAGCAGACAAGAAAGATCGCTGTGCCAAAGTTTGCCAGCTTTCGGCCAAAGGCATCTTTACTTCCCCACAGTCAAGGCCTACCTGAAAAGAGCCAGGTCTCCAAGGGTACCAATGACGATGATCTTTCAACTGCATCGAGGAGATTCCGAGAGCGGCCAAACAGAAATGCTCACGCCCACGAGCGACAACGAAGTAGAGAACACTCAGAACGCCGTCATGACAGATCGCAGCGCAGAGAGCATAAATACCGTGGATCTGTTCAGTCAAAGTCACACGAGCAATCGCTGGTGGAAGTTTTGGACGCTACCCAAAATATGTATGTTGCGGACAGGCAAGGTGACCCGCACAACATCACGTACGGAACGATCCACCGTTATGCTATTCCCCCTTACCTTCGGACTGGCGCTGGTAGCATTATAGGACTGTCTGTAGACAACAAGATCGATAGGACGGCGAGCAATGACAACGGTTTAGTCGTCAGTAATGGTAACCCGAACCGGACTGGCAGACGGGAAAGACATCTCCTCTCAAGGAGCCAGCTAGGGCTTACGAAGGAGATGCGTATACGACGAATTGGGTCTCCTGATCCAGCCTTAGAAAACGGAAGTGATTTCGTTTCACTATCTCTTTCACAGAATCGAAAACGCAAGTTCGACCACCGGTGCCGAACATCCTCGGGATCTGATTCGTCCGACGAAGAACCTGGAAGTCATTATAGATCGATTGAGGGAAAAGCCAAACCTCGGGACGGGCCCGCCGATGAAGACTTAGAATTTGTCGTGGACTCCGCTACCTCTGATTCTGGAGCGCACCGAATACTCTCTATTGATGACACCACCAGGGAGCAGAGCGTTAAGTTGTCGCGGCGGGTGGATACTGATCCTACGAATGTTGATGCTTGGCTCGACCTTATCAATCATCAAGATCGCCTGCTTAGTGTTAGTAATGGCGGAGAACGGCAAAAACCGACGAGTGCCGAGAAAAGAAGCATTGCAGAGATAAAGCTGTCAATGTACGAAAAGGCCCTGGGAAAAGCTGCTAAAGGTGAACGTTTTGAACGTGTGATCCTTGGGATGATGGAAGAAGGATCGAAACTCTGGGACACCAAAAAGCTAGGCAGCCGATGGCGTAGCATACTGCAGGAGTATCCTGGGCTCATTGGACTGTGGACTAAGTACCTTGACTTCCAGCAAACTAACTTTATGACCTTTCAGTACGAGGACTGTCGGTCAACATTTCTTGACTGCTTCCGAGTCTTGGATTCGGCTTCCTTGACCAAATCTAACACATCACTCTACAATCATGACATCGATATGGTCTGGATATACATACTACTTCGACTAACCCTTTACATGCGTGAATCTGGGTATGCGGAGCATGCAGTAGGAATATGGCAGGCGTTACTCGAGTTTAATTTTTTTATGCCGAAGCAGTTTGACCCTTCGATGGACGGTGCTCAAGACCCCACAACCCACAAAGACTGCTTGTCTTCCTTCGAAGAGTTTTGGGAGAGTGAACTACCGCGTATCGGAGAAGAAAATGCGAAGGGCTGGGAGTCATGGACGCTGACTGGTGGAGTTACAGCAGCTCCTAAAACAGATGTGCCCGGTATTTCGGTCAATAATGAAAGAGTGTTTGAAAGCTGGGTACGGTCTGAGCGCCTACGTGCTCTTGAGACACGCAGTGCTGCGCGTACTGTCGATGAAACTCTAGAGGATGACCCATTCAGGGTCGTATTGTTTGCAGACGTACGGGATTGCCTATTCTATATTGCGAGCTTAACGTGCCGGTCTGAGCTCTTGAATGCGTTTCTAGCTTACTGCCGCCTGCCCGCTTTCTTATCAGGATTAACGGCCAGCTCAGCCGGAGATTCGCTAACAGATCCCTTGATCATGAATGATGCTTTGGAAGAATCTGATTCTTTCATTAGTCGCTGGGACTTAGACACCAGTCGTGTAGACGCTGCAGGGGCCTCGAACACCGAGATCCAAGACACAGACGCTGCACCAAGTTCCAACGCTTGGACGAAAACTCCGTTCGACTTCCCAGGGCGTCATTTTCAATTATCACTAGACAGTCTGTTCGCGGAACAAGGTAGATGGTTTTCCGTGTTTGACCCATGGGCCGCAAGGTACGAGGGTGACAACGGGCCCATTGTGCAGGCTTGGATACGGTGCGCTCTTAAGATGCTCGTCAATGCTAGGATCGGTGGTGAGGATTTGGCAGAGTACTATCTTGCGTTCGAGTTGGCAAACGATCCTGGAAACACAAGGAAGCTTGCCAAAAGCCTGCTGAAGAAACACACAACAAGTCTTCGACTCTACAACGCATATGCTCTTGTCGAATCTCGAACTGGAAATAAGACGGTGGCAGATCATGTCTTCGGTACTGCTATCAATATGAGCAAGACATTCACCCAAGATGCACAGCAGGATACTATCCTGCTGTGGCGGACATGGGTGTGGGAATGCCTTGCAAAAGGAGATCTTGAATCAGCTATGCACCAATTACTAGCTTTGCCTGAAAGCACGAGTCACGCATCCCACTCGCTTATCCACGAGAGTGCGACAAGTCCCGCCAATCCAAGTGCTGCGGCGTTGCTCAGGGTGCAAAGGGTAAGCGTGCCTAAACCTCATACTGAAATGTATTGACGATCTACTAGGCCCTCACAGACGGCCGTGAAAATCTGCTATCAACCGGTCGCGCCAATCTTGCAATGTTACACGCGGAGTGTCTAGCTCTCTTCACATATCTCACACAAGATAGCGATCTTTCAGCCGCGCTGGACATCTTTCAACGAATCTCATCCACCCTCGCCGCCCGCAACCTCACCACGTCCCAGGCACACGAGCTTCTCCACCAAGCCAAAGCAAGACTACTCCACCACCACATGACGCACAGCCATTCTTTCAAACCCGCCCTCATCCGTTCCGAACTCGCCCAAAGCATCCGTCTCTTCCCCACCAACACCATCTTTCTCTCCCTCTACGCCTTCAATGAAGCCCGCTTCCGCATTGACGACCGCGTCCGCTCCATCATGCAGACCCTCGTCCTCAACAACACCAACACCATCCAACCCACCATCACAGCCTGGCTCTTCTCCATCTGGACCGAGCTTCACCGCGGCATCCACCTCGGCTCCAACACTCACTCCGTCCGCGCCACCTTCGAAAACGCCGTTGCCAGCTCAAGCGGCCGCTCCAATCCCGCGCTATGGAAGCTGTACTTGCTCTTCGAACGTGGGCGGGGAGAGATGCGGCGTGCTAGGGATGTGTTCTTTCGTGGGATGCGGGCGTGTCCGTGGGCGAAGGAGTTCTATTTGCTTGCGTTTACGCAATTGAGGGATGTTTTGGGATTTGAGGAGTTGAGGAAGGTTTATGAGGTGCTGGGGGAGAAAGGGCTGAGGGTTCATGTGGATCTTGAGGATGCATTTGACAGGTACGATGAGCGCAGGGCGATGGTGGTGGGGGGTGGGAGAGTAGTCAAGTTGCCAGATGATGGGAGTGGTGATGAGGAATCATGATATCTTGTTCCTATTGGATCAATGGCGTGTAAATCATAACTCAGTCGTTCAGGCCCCCCGTACAAGAAACTGTAGTAGCTGTTCATCGGCCGTTCCGCTTTCAGTGTTGCAGGATCTACCCGGACGACTCTAGGGTGCTGTTTGAGGCCGTCGGCTAGAGACTCGATGTTTCCCTGGACAGCATCATATATCATGCCGTTGTGCAAGATTCCTCCTCTTGGCTGGTAAATGGGCGGATCAGTCACGAAGGACTCGCGCGTCCTCATTGACATCAATGACGATAGCGGTAAGATACCTGGAGGTCCATCCTGGGTGACGAAACGTCTATTCAGGTGTGGCACGTAGAAGGACGCTTCATGGATGACGTCGAGTACGGGCAAGTTATCATGTTGGATAATTGTATGATCAGATTTATTCAATTTCTCGGAGTCTACGTCGGTATTGGGCCTCTGATCGGAGGAAGGTATCAGATTTCCTACTTGGCAGGAGTGAGCTACCAGTTCAGACCTGTGAGTTACGTTATGGTCCTGACTGAGACGGAAGCCATGACCTGATGTCCTTAAGCTAACCTAGCTTAACTGGCGGTCTGGCGGGATGGCTGATGATGGGCTGAATAGGTAAGGTAGCGACCTTATGCGGCCTCTCGAAATGGCTGCTTACATGTAGGTACGAAAGCTAGAGATATTCGAAGGATCTGGATCCCTCCATAGGTACCTTAGGTAAGGGAAGATCACCCGCCTCAGACTAACCTTATTCAGTTAGAGCCTGAAGTCCGAAGGATCCCGTCACACATGGCTTCGGACGCTTCCGTGGTGTGACAGAAGCTAACTATTGTTTATTTCTACTTCCAATTGTTCTACTTGTATACCAACTTCTTGCTTCTTGCTTTCTCCCCTCGAAAGCGACCTCAAGCATCAAAGCCCACGCAGCTGTACGACACGAGCCGCCAATAGCGTCGATGCTCCTAGTAGCACGGTCACGCCGCCGAAGATCTGTGCGTAGAGGAAATCTCCACTCTTCAAATCAATCAGTGCACCTGCGATCGGCGGGCCTGTCAGGCATGCAGCACTGACGATAGTAAACACCATCCCAACACGGGTGCCCATCTTCGTCAAATCTGATGTGAGACTGGATAGAGTAGACGGAAAGAGAGTTTGGACGGCGTTGGCGCAGATACCATACACGATCACGAAGGCCACAAACCCCCCAAAGGTCGTGATTCCAATCCAGCAGAGGAGGAGGATGCCAGCGCACGATACGAATGGAATCAGCATGTTGAACGGACCAAAATACCTGTCCGCAAGGAAAGCTGGAATAAGTCGTCCCGGGATGCCGACACCATTTAAGATCATTAAAAGTGTCAGTGAGGTCGAGGAAGAGACATGGATAACATCCTTTCCAAAAGTTGCGACCTGTGGTTCTCATTCGCCTAGGTCAGCGTTCTGTATTCCGGTCCTGACTTACTCTATCGGAGAGCAGTACGTACGTAATAGTAGGCGAAATAGACGCCCCAGAGTGCGAGGAAAATGCCGATTGCAAACAAGGTATAAGGTAGTTCACGGAAGGCGCTCCACTCTACTATCGGTCCTTTGATCCGCGACGCAGGACGTGGTCGAGCCAGCGCTACGATGATAGCAGTATTGAACAGCATCACAAAACCCATCACGCGCGTTGCCCAAGCAAAACCAACGGTAGGCGCGAGTTGGCGCGCAATCTAACCTCCCAGACTTGTCAGCTTGGTCTCTGAAATACAGAGTGTGAATGTGAGACGGAGGACATGTTTGGAGCTGCAAGAGGGAGTGTGACGAGCTCAAACGTACGACGGGAAATATCATTCCCCCGACAGGTGCACCGCACGCGGCAAACCCCAATGCAAACGCCCTCTTTCTCGCAAAGTACGTTGAGACTAGGGCCACTGCTGGGGTGAACAGGAAGCCATTCCCAAGACCTTGCACGATCCCTTGGGAAAGAAAAAGCTGCCAGTATTGCGTGCAAGCCGAAGTCGTAAAGGTGCCTAGTAGTTGCAGCGAACATCCGGCGTAGATGAGAGAGCGAAAGAATCCGGCGTCCATGGCTCGACCAGAGAGTGTACCGATGAAGAAAAGAAGGAACATTTGCATGGAACCAACCCACGAGACGGCGGACGCAGAACGATCGAGCTCTGTGATCCAATACGACTCGAAGAGACCGAAAGAAGAGAGATAGCCAAAGCCGTTTACAACAAGCAGATGGCTGACAAGCACTTGGGACCAGGCAAGTAATCCACCGTCAGGCGCAGGTTCGGTGACCTCAACAACGTTGTTGCAGATCTCAACCTCATCATCCTCTTTCGGGACTGGCTGGCCTCCGCGTAACTGCAACGACATGACTGTATACTCTAACAAGAGTGGAGGAATTTTCGATGGAAATAGTAACTTCAATCAAGAGTCATGACATTCAGCAGACGTAAGGACCATGAATGGGCGTAGCAACGGTCTCTAAATGAGGTGGGTAACTTTTTCTGAGCGCAACTCCACAGGATGCGGGACTTTGATACAGCTCTCTGTGCAACATTGACAATCCCTCCTCCGATAGACGGCCCAGATCAGCTCCACATGGTAATATCGAGAGTCAGTATTCCTCAAGTGCTGATCCTTGATCCCGCGCGCCACGCGCACGTTGAGGGATACATTATAGGGTGAAGAGACAGCTTTCGCTTTCTGTAACCGAGTTCTTATGCAACTGCGTCGACGATCGAACTCTGTTGTTTTAATTTAATTTTTTCAAAAGTGGAGCGCGCATCGAAGACCAGGTTACGTGCAGGAAAGCCTCGCCGTATTTCTTTCAGCCCGCTCCAGGAACACGGTAGTTTGAATGCGTCCCCTGCCGAACACGAAAGTCAGCTACCTTACCTAACGGGCAGATCATTTTCCTTCGCGTACAATCTCCCCTTCCGGTTCTGGAGCTGGCAGAGTCTTCTCAGACTGCATAATGAAAAGTAGGGCTAAGAAGCCTGACCCTGACATTGACCGTTTCTTTTCCGTGTTTCTGCATCGGCGGAACCCGAGTCCTCGTATGTTCTCCTTCTTGCAACAGAGAGCAGGCAACAGAATGATCCCCGGGCAAGGTTATTGTATTCTCTTGGCGTCATCTTGCCCTAGTCGCTGTTTAAAGAGCGAGCCCGCGTTGCCCTACCTGCTCAATCTCATTACTACACGCTCAAGACTTACATGCCATGCTGGAAGATGTTGCTGTCAACCGTGCTTCTCTAGACATGGCTAGCCTTTCCTACAACTCGGCGCTCGAGGCCCGACTTTCTGTTCTCGAGCATCATCTTCATGCTCTCCTCAAATGGCAGCAAGGCATTGGCTCTTTGTCGACTGTTACTTCAGCTACAATCCACGAGCTCTTCAGTCACGAAGGACCCAATCAAGACGCCGAGGGAAAGGACGGATCGCCAGTCAAGCTCGAGACGTCGGCGGAGCCGACGGCCCCAGCCACACCCATACCATCGACCCCGCCAGCAGAATCCGTCAAAGCTCTAGAACCGGCACAAGAGATCGTGTCTCTCCAGGTGGCAGAGCCTAAAGCACCAGTGGTTGAGGTCAAAGGTATCAACACCCCGATATATTACTGCGTGATAGCCGAAGCGGTATAGCTCACGTACACTCTTTGATACCAGAGATTCCGCTGGAGGAGCTTTCACCACTCCCGGAGAAGCCCGCAACCCGACTGGCTCATGACATCCTGGATGTAATTCAAGGCTACGGACAGCATCTCAATGTTGGGTCAGATGCAGCAAGCGGCGGGGCCTGGATCGGAAAAGCAATGTTTGTTGCAAGAGTTGAGAAGCAAGTGGAGCTTGATGAGCCCATCAAGATGATCATGCCCTCTTTCCCATGGAAAAGCGTAGGATTGTCATTGGATATTCTATGATCACTTCGCTGACCGTCACACAAGATCAATAGGACCGAGAAAGTGAATGGCTGTTTGCCTGACCTGGGTGAAGAGCTGGCCTTAGCGAGGCTCAATAGTCTGTGCAAGGATATCGAGAAAGTGTATCCCAAGGGAGCTGAACTGACCATTGCGACCGACGGGTTGGTGTTTGATGGTGGGTTTCAGACAATGCAGAGCAAACGATACCCTTCTAACGCAGAAATACAGACCTCGTGGGCATCCCGGATGAAGATACCTGGGCTTACAGTGAATCCTTGATGGAGATGGCAGCCAGGGAAGGCTCAACCAGCCTTAAGTTGCTTCGAGTCATGGACCTCCTGGGATTGACAGCTGGCGAAACGACGACGAAAGATATGTATCTGTCAATGACAGACGTATCTCGCAAGGCTCTATTAGAGCAATACGGCAGGTCCGAAGCAGAAGTCCGGGAAATGCTTCAAACTGATGAAGACACCTTGTTGACCTACCGTGGATTCATTCGCTTCTTGGAAACGGATCTCAAGTAAGATCCTCCGCGCCACATACACTGTTCTAAACTCACCGTGTGAACGATAGGTACAGCCCCGTTGTGAAAAAGGCTCAGAGCGGTCAACAGTTCAGAAAGTGCGTAAAGAAGGTTGCTATGGGGATGATGATCCGGGCAGAGGTAGGTTACATGGACAGCTTTCTTTCCGTATAGCAGACGACCAGTCGTGTAATAGCTCTACCATGACCATTCAACATCGTACTGTTTGCAGCAGCACACTAACACGAGTCATTACAGTCCTTCACCAAACTCATCCAGGCAAAGTGTAGTGCCTACGTTCGCCTATCCATTCATCCATCCAGCGGCGGAGTCAAACTCTCTATTCCGCTGATTCCCGCCGAGAAAGGTGTCTTTCCCAGAACACCATGGCACTGCACAATTGCGGTTGGCATCGACGGGGCTTATCGGACGGTCCATGTCAAGGACGTCCGCGATACACACAAACTCATCTACCACGACGATCGACCATATTACTATCGCGAGAAGTCGGAGCTATGGGACTGGGAAGACCCTAACGTAGTATTTCAGCCTCAATACCCGACCGGAGTGCTCGTTCGCCCTCGAGCGAGCGCTGAGGGACTCCAAGTCTTGACGACAGATCAACTAGACAGATTGCGGCAGCTCGCCCAACTCCAGCCTGTCAACGTTCGAGGATTTGCAGATTCTGCGAACGCTGTCTTGGCGGCATCAGCATAGGGGCAGAGCACTCGAACGCGGTAGGCCTAATTGGACTGCGGCAATCGGAGAGGAGGACAAGTCTTCTAGCATGCTATCTAAAATGTCCACCACTCAATTCTTATTTATCGAGACGTTAGTGTAATTTTAAACCCGGATTCTTTTTACATAATAGAGATGAGTACACGCAGATCATAATCCCGCAAAAGCAACGATTTATCAAATGAGCACGACAATGGGCTTCAAGCAAGTGGAGAAATACCATCTGCTTTGCCCCTGAGGCTCTCAAGCCACCTTCCCTGCTTTCAAGGCTCTGTGCTCCAGGTAGCAGCGGCAAAAGAAAGGAGTAGGGTCTGCCAGGATGAGATTGCCACTTCATCGTAGTCCCTTCGCAGGCCCGTCTGGATTGCAGTCGTTGCCAGTTGCCCTAACGCGAATACGAACACGTGGAAATCTCTCTCCTGGTGTTCGTCAGGGGAACATGCATCGCCGTTGATCGTCGTTATTAGGGTTCGCCCACTTGGACCGAATAGGCATGTTAGAGCGAGTGCCCATTAGCACGGCATATCCCCACTTCTCCACTTAGCCATACAGTTGTGCGCCACCAGGAAGGGTGGGCGACTGGAGCAGGCAGCAAGATATGCTCACATTGGGGTCCGTATGTCCATCCCTTAGTTTTCAGCCGTGTAGGTATGTGATATGGCCCTCAATTCGCGTAATTATATTGCAGTGCAGCCTTCTTACCGTATATGCAGCATCGCTTTCTGCCGTGTACGCCATGCAGTCTTCTCGCCGAGTGCGCCCTGTTTTAGATGAAGCAATGCAGTCCTGCAAGGTACGAACTGAGTTATAATTCTTAGCTTCCCGTCAAGGCATACTCATCAGATATCAGCCTCCGGCCAGACCGGTGGTATGAGACACATGGGCGGCAGACACGATGTGGTGAGAGACACAGATGCGGTGAATTGAGAGATTAGCGGACGAATGAGGGCATTTTGTTGCTAAACACGGCGATGGAAAGATGTTGACGCCCACGCCGACATCACATATTTTCACTGCAGGCAGAAGGGATCTCGGTGCAGAATCTTGATGCTGGGGTGTATATATATTCCTCAGTCAGATGCGACGTCTTTTCAGTAAGTCGCACACTGCGCTAGTGCTTGTATAACCATAGGCTGACTCATCATGATGTTCCTTAAGAGATTCACCGTTGGGTTGGCGTTGGTAGGGTATGTTGCTCCTCCTTCGACAAATTAGTATACTGGGACCAGAAATTCTCACCATGTGTGCTATAGGATTACATCGGCTCTTTCGCAAAAGCAGACCAATGGGTACGATCGATTTTGTATGAAAAATAATACTCTGTTTGCCCAAGACTCCCCTTCTAGTCCAACGCTGCGCTGCTGTTACTCTTGTTGCTCGTGCCTCGAAATCTTTGAGCTTCAATTCTTCAAGGCTGTGGCATATCAGAAGAGCTAACCTCTTTCATAGTTTGTCAGTCTTGGGCACGTTGGACCACCCAGCTTTGCCAGATTTTCTTACCACAAATGTGGGTGTCATTTCCTTGTGCTTGCCCTATACATGTTATCTCGCCTGTCTGAGCAACTCAAGCTGAATCAATCAGCCTCTGCCTGATGGCTCTCCCTGGGGCCGGAAGAATGTGGAAAGCAGCAATCCGTATAGAGACGTACCCTGCACAGGGGTAACGCGGTATTACGACTTTACTGTTGCCCGAGGGGTTATGGCTCCTGATGGATATGGTATGAGCTGTCTTTTATCTACTGTCCACATACACTCTAGACGCTCATTTCAGAACAGTCAAGAACGGCATATTCATAAATGGCCAATTTCCTGGACCTATGATCGAAGCCAACTGGGGAGACACAATCGAGGTCACCGTTCACAATCACATAACTGGGCCTGAGGACGGAACGTCTATGCACTGGCATGGTATCCTCCAAAAAGGGACGCAATGGTTCGACGGCATCCCGAGTATCTCACAGTGCCCTATAGCCCCTGGTGCCTCTTTCACCTACCGCTTCAAGGCCGACATGTACGGGACTTCCTGGTACCATTCACATTACTCTGCGCAATACACCGCCGGTGTATATGGTGCGATGGTTATTCATGGACCCAAGCATGCTCCATACGATATTGACTTAGGCCCTGTCGTTCTTGGAGACTATTACCATAGGGACTATTTCGACGTTTTAGAAGATGTTGCTGGACCTAGTCAAGACTTCACCGTCTATGTTCCCGCTTCTGACAACAGCTTGATTAACGGCAAGAACAATTATAATTGCTCCATGGCTACTCGCAATAACACATGCATTTCGAACGCCGGCCTCTCTAAGTTTAGATTTACAAGTGGGAAGAGCCACCGTCTACGCTTGATCAATGCGGGGGCCGCAGCCCTGGTTCACTTTAGCATCGACGGACATTCTCTACAAGTTATTGCAAACGACTTCACACCATTAAAGCCTTACGAGACGGAGGTGATAACATTAGGGGTTGGCCAGCGGACAGATGTCTTAGTCAAAGCCACCGGAAACCCTACGGATTCCTTTTGGATGCGGTCTACAATCTCCCTCAATTGCTCTGTTACGACCTCGCCGAGGGGTCTAGGAGTCGTTCTATACGAGAAAGCCGGCGACTATACGCAGCCAAACAGCACAAGCAGCACTGCCGTCATCACGGCCGACCGAAAGGATAACCTCTGCAAGAATGTAGGTTCCATAATCTCTAACTTCTTTGAAAAGACCGCTACCGCAGGACGATGAGCTCACTTCCTTCTAGGATGACTTGGAGAAGACCATCCCCGCCTTTCCCATCGCAGCAGACCCCATCCCAGACACAACCGAGACGATCGAGATCGACCTGCTGACAAACAGCACCGGCCACCACGTCTGGATCATGAACAACCAGACCCAACGAGCCGATTACAACGACCCGATCCTGCTCCTCGCCAATCAGAAGAACTTCTCCTACCCCGACCCGGAATGGAACGTCTACAACGTCGGCAGCAACAAGACGATCCGCATCGTCATGAACAACAAGTACCAATCCGCTCACCCGATGCATTTCCACGGTCACAACTTCGTGAGCAGCCCCTTGTCGCTACGTCCGCCGTGGGTCCGCGTTAGGCATAGATACTGACGGCCCCATGATTGCAGTTCGTCTTGGCCGAAGGACCCGGCTACTGGGACGGTCGTACGCTGATCAATCCCTCCAACCCGATCCGCCGCGACACGCATATGCTCCGTCGGTATGGACACCTGGTCGTCCAGATCAATGCGGACAATCCGGGCGTGTGGCCGTATCACTGCCATATTGCGTGGCACGCTAGTATGGGTTACACGATGAACATCTTGGAGCGGCCGATGGAGATTACCGAGATGGAGATTCCGTACGTCATGGCGCAAACGTGCAAGGACTGGGATGAGTGGAGCCGATCGCATGTGGTTGACCAGATCGACAGTGGCATTTAGGGCGCAAGAGCAGAAACTTACGTAGGTAGTGTGAACGTAGGGGTCAGGTATACAGCAGGGACACTGGCTTCAATGTACTTAGGTGGCAGATCGGTATGTCGTATATGTGAACCCAGAAAAGCAAATAGCCAGTCATTCCTAGTCATCGCATCTCAGCTCGGAAATTTCTGAGGCATAGCATTGCTCCGTATTGCTCTACATCTCTCCGCCTTCCCACCTGTGAGAGATCTATATACAAAATAAAAAAGAACACGTGTAGGGCAGTCCAGCATCAGAGATGGGAGTGATCTCCACTCTCGTAGGTGCTCAGGTGTGAACCCAGTCAAGACTGATCCCGCCCTGACAAACCAACGCCCTCATCGAAGGCACTCCTTACCCCACCGACCCACTCACCAGCAGAGATGGCGCAGACGTCCGCCTCTCATACCCCACTAAGGAATTCGAGTGCGGCTTGAACCCGAAAGAGCGGCTTCCTAGAGCTATAGCGTCTGTACCGCTCTGATACCGAAGCCTGTTTGCTGCCTTATTTGCAAAGTCGTATACGATCAGTGTCTTTGGTTTGTTGAAGATGTTTCAGGTACCGAGCTGATGGGCCAACGGTGTGGCTGAAGTTATAAGCTCGAGATGTCGTACATGAACCTTGAATACATGGCAAAGGGTTTCAGATATGACTCTCTATCACGGCCAGATCCACATCCTCCTTTCTACCCGGGCGTCCAGTGCCACGCCACCAAGCAACCCGCCACCCTCGGAGCCAAACTCCCAAAGCCCCCCAAGCTCCTGAGCTTCCGGCAGCAAGCACAAATCCGCCCGCCAAGCACCCAGACTCCACACCTCACGAGCTCGTCTTCGCCAACAAGAACCGCACCCCACACCCCTCGCCCTTCAACAGGCTCAGCAACACCTCATCATCCACCAAAGCCTCCAACTCCCCATCCCTCTCCCCACCACCACCACCGGCGGCCCCTTCGTCTACCGCGAACCCCGACGTGTCGATATGCAGATACTGCATCAGCGACTGCATCTTCGACGCACCTGCCTTCCGTCTGCTCGCCTGCGCCGCTTCTCGGATCCGGCGTTCCTGAGCGACCATGTCGAGCCTCGAGGCCTGGACTAGAGTCGGGATATCCGGGAGGTCGTCGTCTGGATCTTCTTCGCCCGTGTCTTCGTCGCCGTCGCCTCGACGTCGAGAGCCTTCCGCCGCGTCGACGACGACAGGGACGCCACGGCCGCGGCACGGACAACCCAGCAGCTCATGCGTTTGACATCGTGCCTGTTCATCCAGCCGGAAGAGATCCCTCAGCTCGTCCCTCGTGAAACTCGCCACGGACGCTTTGCTGTCCATGACACTATCCGCGAGGCCGAGCTTGGTGACCTGGCGCTGGAAGATCTTCTCGTCGAGGGCGCCTTGGGTCAGGAGGCGGTAGATGCGGCATTCGCGGCGCTGGCCGTCGCGGTGGATGCGCGCCATGGCTTGCAGGTCGGTGCTGGGGTTCCAGTCGACGTCGAAGAGGACGAGCCGGCTGGCGCCGATGAGGTTCAGGCCTGTGCCGCCGGATTTGGCGGACAGCAGGAAGGCGAAGCACGTGCTGGCGGGGGTGCGGTTGAATTCGTCGACGAGGGTTTGGCGTTTGGAGGAGGGGGTGGAGCCGTCGAGGCGGAGGAATGGGTAGGAGAGGGAGGTGAGCAGGACGCCGATTAGGTCGAGGGTCGAGGTGTAGTTTGAGACGAGGACGATCTTCTCGGAGGTCGTGGTGTGGAGGTTGTGTAGGAGTTGGTCGAGGACGCGGAGTTTGCCGCTACCGGCGGGAGATTGGAGGAGAGAAGCTGGGATGGCGGAGAGAAGAGTCTTGATGGTTGGGTTACTGGGGGCTTCTTCTGAGTTCCTAGGGTTCAGGAGTGAAGGGCTATTGCAGACTTTCTTCAGAAGAGTGATGAGTTGCAAAGACGCTTCTGGATTCCCGAGGGCCGATTGGAACGCAGGGGACGCCAGGACATGACGGTAGACAGAAGACTGAGCTTTAGTTGGTTTGCAGAAAAGGACATATTCCGTCTTTGGTGGGAGATATTTCGACAAGATCTCAGCAGTTCGACGAAGGATAAACGGCGTTGTCAACTCCGCTAGTTCCGCGCTTTGCGCTTCACCCTTTTCGACGTCCTTCCGGGGAGCTCCAGGCTGCCTGCTTCTCACAATCGGCCCTTCAAAGTCTTTCATGAAGGTCTTCAACGTCCCCAACAGACTCGGGTTGACGAAGTCGACCATTGTAAAGAACTCACTAAGGTCATTCTGTATCGGCGTTCCGGACAGAATGATCCTTCTCGGAGTGTTTAGCGCCCTGATTGCCTGCGCGCTCTTGTTTTGCGCTGTTTTCAAACGGTGTCCTTCGTCCGCAATAACGATATCTATCCCGGGCCCCTTCTTTAGCTCCTCCTGCACCGTTCGTAGCTTTTCGTAGCCGATAATCATAACATTGTAGATTTTGCCCATCGTAAAGTCCGTCAAGCGTGTCTTCGTCCCGTCCGCAACAAAGACCCCTATCCTTTCGTTCCCTAGCCATTTGCGAAACTCTTTGCGCCAATTGTTGATGAGTGTGACCGGACAGACGATCAGGGCCTTTTTGATCACCGGCGGCTCATCATGTATTGGATTCTGCTTCAACAAAGTCCACAGCAACGCAATTGTTTGTAACGTCTTTCCCAACCCCATCTCATCGGCCAAGATGGCGCCTTGGCCATCGAAGTTCCGCATGCCCATCACGCACTCATACAAGAACTTTACTCCTTCCCGCTGATGCTCGCGTAGATGCTGACCGAGAATCGGATCCAAGACTACATCAACGATCTCCTTGCTAGGAGGCACACTCTGTGGTCTTTTCATGACCAGGGCTCCAGGCGCACTAGGGTCGTGGCGCCCTACCGACCTATCACCCTCTTTCTTGACCACGGCCGTTTTCGCCAGCATAGGGTTCTTGTATCCGGACTTAGAAGCCGTGCTCCTTGGGGCCGCGACATTGAGTCTCTTCCTCACATCTTGTGTATCTACCTCCTCGCGCGCCCCCGAAACCGCTACCTGCTTCACAGCCTTCTCCCCGCTGTACGGCGTCCTTTTTATGGAGGCCGTGGGTAGGGTAAGATTGCGTGAGAGAAATTTCTGTTTGTTGATGACACAGTCGACCTCGACATCCTTCCCACCTATGGAGAGCGTTGATCCGGGCAAGTGAGGTGAGTTGCACGCTGCTCTGCCCAGCTCCCGGCCTGAGATGTCTCGAAGGTAGGCGTAGCCACCGACGACGGAGATTAAACCGTCACCGTCCCATGTCTTGTGCTTCTTGTTGGTGGGTTTGCGCCTGGTACATCAGAGTCAGTCAGAAGCCGACACCGAAGACCAAAGATTGGGTGCGAGCACCAAAGAACAGTATAGTAGCCTTCCACGCTTTCATCTTGAGGTCTTCCAATGTCTCTGCTGGCAACAGTAGCGGCGGGATTCGTAACCGCCAATAATGGCTTACGCGGTATGTCGAGCTGTTCGGCCCTGGGAAGCTTATCGTGCCTTGCGATGCTGACATCTTCATCGTCCAAGCGTCTCCGCTTGGCCGGAGGAGCTTGTCTTTGCTGAGAAGGAGGAAGATTCTTGAGAAGAGGTGGCTGAAAGGGTCTAAACATATTGACCTTATCACAGCCCTCTTAGGGTAGTTGTGGATTTTTGAAGGTTGAACGCGCCATAAGCCCAAAGCGACACGTAGTCACATGATATAGTTAGACATATAGAGGTAGGTACAAATACCTTGAGTGCAGAAAGGTACCGTAACCTACAGTACCTTAAGCCCTGTCCATGTGGCGCATCTACAACAGACAAAATCTTAAGGTAGGCGTAAATAATTCACACTTTTCTAACTAACTGTATTCGTGAAAAAACCTTGCTCTATTTACATCACTCTTAGCTATCCCGCTGTTGATAACAACCAAGGAAGAAAATCATTATCAACATTAATCGTAGAGATCCATATCGGCATTATTGTCTTCCAGTTCCGCCAGTGCCTCGTCCTCATCAACCATGTCGTCGTCATCTTCCACGTCGCTGTCCTGGTGGTTTGGCAGTACCGTGATCCGGCCGTCTTCCATTACTACCCGCGCAGTCTCCCCGTCCTTGATACTATTCCTTAAGATCAACACAGCCAGACGGTTCAGCACCTCCTTCTCAATGAGCCTTGCCAGCGGACGAGCGCCGTAAGCCGGCGAGTATCCAGCACTACCGAGGTAATCTTTCACCTCATTTGTGCACTCAATCTTGACTTTGCGGTCATTCGCAGCGAGACGTTTCTGTATCTCGTCCAACCGGAGATCAACGATCTTGCGTATTTCTTTCCGTGTAAGACGATTGAAGATGACGATGCTCGAAATCCGGTTGAGAAATTCGGGAAGGAAGTAGTTGCGCAGTGCTGTCATGACCATCTCCCTGGTCGTGGGGTCGATGCGCCCATTTCGCGCATTATCCCTTGCCAGGTACTCCGCGCCCAGGTTGGATGTCATGACCACAATGCAGTTTCTTGCATCGATGACCCTTCCTTGCCCATCCGTAATACGGCCGTCATCCATCAGTTGCAATAGAACAGTCAGCACTTCCTTGGCCGCTTTCTCGACCTCGTCGAAGAGTAGAATCGAAAACGGTCTTCGCCGCAGAGCCTCCGTTAGCTGTCCGCCGGCATCATGACCAACGTACCCGGGAGGTGCTCCGATCATTCGACTCAGAGAATGCCTCTCCTGATACTCGGACATGTCGAATCGTATCATTGCCTTTGAATCATCGAAGAGAAACTCTGCCAATGCCTTCGTGAGAAGAGTCTTCCCGGTACCCGAAGGGCCGCAGAACAGGAAGCTGGGTGGTTGGTTTGGGTTACTAAGACCGGACCGTTGCAGGCGAATAGCGTTAGAGACGGAGGTTACAGCTTCTTTCTGGCCAACAACGACCTTTCCCAAATGACCCTCCATTGTCAGAAGCTTGTCTTTCTCCGATGTCTTGAGCCTAGTCACAGGTATACCGGTCCATCGAGCCACAATCTCTTGAATCTGCCCCGGTCCGACCGAGTCTGTGATAAGAGGTTCTCCGCCTGCAGAGCCTCCTCGCGCATACATATCCGCATCGGCCTTGGTCCTCTCTGCCTCAAGTTGTTCGATTCGCGCTTTGACGTTGGGGATAGCGTGGTACAGAAGGTCAGAGGCGATTTGGAGATCTTTGGTTCGTTCCGCCTCTTCTTTTTTGGTCTTGAGCGAGTCGAGCTTCATTTTCGCTGCTTGGATTTCTTTGCTTCGCTCCTTCTCACTTTCATACTTTTCTCGCAGAGGCTTCAGCTCCTCCTCCACATTCGCAGCTTCCGCGCGGGCTGTGGCGAGTCGGGCCTGTGAAGCTTCGTCTTTCTCTCTTTCAAGGGCATGCATCTCGATCTGCAGCTGACGTAGCTTGCGTTCCATGGTATCGAGTGCTTCTGGTTGAGATTCTCGCTCAACTCTGACCGCAGCCGCGGCTTCGTCGATCAGGTCAACCGCCGAGTCAGGCAGCCTTCGGGCAGTGAGGTATCTTGCCGCAAGCGTAGCCGCCGCAACAATCGCCCCGTCAAGGATGTTGACTCCGTGATGTACCTCGTACCTTTCCTTCAAGCCTCGCAGGATGGAGACAGTTTCTGGTATCGAAGGCTCCTTGACCAAGACTTGTTGGAACCGCCTCTCGAATGCGGCGTCTTTCTCGATGTATTTGCGGTACTCAGCAAGAGTGGTTGCACCGATGCAATGTAGCTGTCCCCTTGCGAGCATTGGCTTCAGCAGATTTGCTGCGTCCATGCCTCCTTCGCCGCTTGATCCGGCTCCCATGAGTAAATGGATTTCATCGACAAAGAGCACGATCATCTCCTTCGAATTCTCAATCTCTTTCAAGACACCCTTCATCCGCTCCTCGAATTCTCCACGATATTTGCTCCCTGCCACCAGGGAACCCACGTCGAGTGAGAGAAGCTTACACGCCGCAAGATTTGCAGGGACGTCCGCGTTGACTATGCGTTGCGCAAGGCCTTCGACTACCGTGGTCTTCCCTACTCCGGGTTCACCGATGAGTACTGGATTGTTCTTCGTCCGCCGTGACAAGATTCGAATGACCCTCCTGATCTCCTCCTCTCGCCCGATTACTGGATCGATCTTGCCCTCCCTTGCCAACGAAGTCATGTCGATCGTGAACTTCTTCAAGTTCTCATTCTCCTCTTCTGCATCAGCTGTTTTCGAGTCGACTCTCTTGGTACCGCGGATTTGCTGGATAGCGTTGTCGATGAGTTTGTTGTTCGGGATGTTTGCATCAGCAAGACATCGTTGTATGCTAGCGTCCTGCGCCAAGGCTGTGATCATGTGGTCCACAGCTACGAAGCTGTCTTTCTGTGTCTTTTGCAGCTCATTGGCTGACCTCAACACCTTCATGAACTGGGGTGATAAGGATACATGCTCTGGTGGTGGGTCCTGACTCGGTAATCGGACAAGAGCTTTCTTCATGGCGCGGTCGAGTAGCTGAGGATCTCCATGGGCTCGTTCGACAACTTGTCGAAAGAGTGATGCAGAGCTGTGTGCATGTGAGGCGTCGACTTTCACTTGTTGGTCTTTGGACTCGTCGATCGGTGGGTCGAGCAAGGAGACGGCGAGGTGGAGAGGTAGGATCTGGGAGTGATAGTATTGTTGAGCTAGTTCATGGGCGTCTTGGAGTGCCTTCTGCGCCCGGTCGGTGAAGTTCATGCCAGAAGTCATTGTTGCGACTGTTTGGTTCCTTCAACTGCTGTATGGTTTCGGAGCAGTCTCTGTAGGTCAATGGATGTAGCAATAGCGATGACAGCAGTCTACAACAAGCGTACTGTGAAAGGTCACAGTGAAGTCAGATATCAAGTTCAAAAATGCTTATTGTCGGTTTTATATCAGCGATGATACAGTGAATCACTTCATGTAGGATAATTACCTACCTTAGGGAAGGCTGCCTCAGAGTGAATCTTGATGGCAGGAGCGTGCGGATTCTTCCGGTTTCTCACAACATCGAGAAGCTTCACCCATGTTAAGAGCATTGATTGGCTGACATATGACATATGAATGTACCTAGGTATCTGATGTCATTCTACCTGTAAATTGTACGGAGTAATTGTTATCTTATCAGATTTGCACAATCAGGCTCTCACTTCGAAGCCTTTCTCGAGTTATCGTTATTAAGTTATTGTGGACACAGAGCATCGCAAAATTTTGTGTGGTAGTACTTTGTAGAGCACATATGATTGTGGGAGTGCACAGCCCTATATATATGAGAGAAGAACTTGCTCACAATAATAAAGAGCAAGTGTATTTGACTGCTGTATGAATGTACACACCAAAAATAATGGGACTGCGCTAGCTACGGTGAGCTACATGTATGGTGTATACCTTATGCTCAGACATCTTGCTAAAGTGGTAAGAACATTAAAAATTCACAATATCTCAAAGCTGTGCATTAAGAGCACCAATGACTAAAAATCTGAAGCAATATCATTAGTTTTAACAAAATCCTTAGATAAATATATATTACACAAAGTGAAACATAAATCTCATTAATATCAATAAATTACTGCTAGCTCCATATATATGATCTCTACTCTGCATACAAGCTGTGTGTGCAGCTTACCGTAGCTAACGTAATCGCCACCCAGTCGAGCCAGCCACCCAGTCAAGCCACCCCATTAGCCACAAACATCCTCATCAACATTGTCATCCACCTCATCGTCACCACACATCTACAATGGCCTCAGATGAATCAATTAAGTCAATTCCTGATATTTTCACACAATATAGCCTTGCCTTAGCTGATTTGAACAATGATTCATCAGTTTCTCTTCACAAAATTGCTTGAATCTATGATCTATCTTGATCTATTCTACAAGCTTGTTGAAAAGAAAGACAATCAGCAAAGGCCTTTCAGACAGATCAACAATGGCTGTCAGTGCATAAGAAGAATGCTCTAATTCAATGAATCAATACTATGACAGCTTGAGGGTGACCTTCACAGATTGAACAGCTGTGACAGATAGAACAGTTTTACAGTGAACTAATCAGAAGCTGCTTGACAAGCAGAAGCAACAGCAGAAGAAGCAGTCACAAAAGAATGTTGAAAATGCTTAAGTCTTTACTGTTGACAAGGATAGAGCTATGATGCAGAAGGCAGAGAAGAAGGTGAAGGAATTGACTGATAAAACAGCTAGATATCATGCATTAAAAGGTAAAGTTGAATTTGTGAAGCTGATCTGAAAGAAAATGCTCATGAATAATTCAGTTTTCATGTAGTTAGTCTAGGGAGGTGGTAATCTCAATAATTCAAGGTGTTTCGACAAGAGTTAATTAAGCGACAGTGAGGTGGCTTGACTGGGTGGCTGGCTTGACTGGGTGGCGATTACGTTAGCGCACTCCCATTACTTTTGGTGTGTACCTTCATAAACTGTTTCGATTTCAGCAAAACATACCTGGTACCTTATATAAGCATGACCAGGTACCTGGTATGTACCTTAGGTATTACTTTCGCGGCCTTTTCATTGGATTGTTTGTATTGGCCGACCAAGGTATTATTGAAGCCCGATTGAGATTTGTATCTTACATGTAAGTTACACACGTATATACAGTATTTTAGAATCCCCTACAGTAAGGTAAGGACCAAGTTCCTTCTAAGGGTGTAGCGAAATAAATTACAGTACCAATAACCACCAAAAATACCGGGTAGAGGCAGATTGTACCCTTCTTGCATGACGACGGTAAGTTGACCCTCGCGGGTTCCAAGGTTGTTTGCTGCAGCTAAGGTACCTACAGAAAAATATGTAAACCAGAACTCACATACCAGTTCTCTCAACAATTTTCTCAAATTTCTTCCTCACACAGGCAACAAGCTTTGGCTTTGGCTAAGGTATCTACATATAAGGTACCTACCTTAAGGTACAGTATTATTGACCTTTAGCACACTGACTTAGGTGTCAAACTTTCAGCCTTGTTTTCTTACCTTAGTGGTTCAGAGCTCTACAGAGGTTTCAGGAACATGCAGAGTTTGCTAGGGCAAACAGTTTGCTACAGATAAAAGTTTTTTCTTTTGCTGATTGAAGACCTTTTTATAGAGCTACATTTTCATAGAGTAGCTAGACACTTATGATTACATGTTCATTTCACTAGTCACTTCTTCTATGTTTGACAGGTTATGAGCTCAGATATATATTGATATTCTTTGAAATTCATTCATTAAGTCATTTGTTTCTATTCAAAATGATAAAAGAAAAACACCTCATTGTCATCATTATTTCATGAATGCTAGAAAGAGCCTTAAGGGATAAAGTGAATTCAATGTATAATGAGAAGTTATTCACACTAAATCATTATAAGTTCACAGATAAAACAGTTAAAACTCTTATGATCATTTCAAAGTCAGATCTTTACATTGAAAACAACTCTGTCATTAATTTAGATGTTCTCACCATACAAAATGACTACAATGTTATATAATCTCACATTTTCAAAAGTTATGAAACTCAAGAAATTGACAGACTATCTGTCATGAAGAACATTGATTAAATACAGTTTGATGAGTGCTGAATTATGAGATTTAATAGTAAAGAATGATGTTGAAACTTTATCAAAGTCAGATGTTTCAAGTTAGTCAGTAATGACTAAAGAATTCATATCTAAAACAATGACAACTACAACAACAGTCTCAGTCAATGTCACTTGAGCTGACTGAATCACACAAAACAACAAGATTACAGTTATCATTGTTCTTATTGTCAGCTTGAAGATCACTGTTGTTATAGACAACATGAAAACAGCAAAAGAAATGTAAAATCATCTTGTATATCTCTATCTATTTCACAGATTTAATCTCAAATATATTCTATTTAACAATCTATACATCTGTCAACTTAATCAATACTTCTCTGTCAATGCTTATGCTCTAAAGTATAAGACACTCTTACAAAAAATTGTGATCTTCAATCTCATCATTGATGAAACTCTGAAGATCATTATTTTTCTATCAAATCTAGAATTCTTCTACTCTCAATGAGTGATGATAAAATGCTTTAAGACTCATAATGTGATCTTATTTCTTAACAACTTGATCATCAAACTAATTGATGAAGAGCATCTCAAAGAAGAGAATGAGAAGCTTGCTTTAATGAGTAAAAAGAGAAATCATAAAGATAAGAAGAAAAAGAATAAGAAGAAAAACATTAATAAGAGTAAGAATGAGAATGAGATGTGCATTCACTGTAAGAAAGCAGTTCACTTCAAGAACAATTGCTGAAAGTTACATTCAGAAAAGATGTCTGAAGAGATAAAGAAGAAACAAGAGACTAAAAAGAAGAAAGAGAAAAAGAAGAAAAAGAAGAAATTCTTAAGTTCTGAAGACAAGCAGTATAATAAGGACTCAGTGATCTTGACTGTGATAGAGAACTATAGTTTTGTAATTAATAAAATGTTATGAATAACTGACTTCAGCACAACACAATATATGTACTGTAATCTTTCTGCATTTAGCTTGATCAAAACATTCAATAATGAACTCTCTATAAGAAAAGTGTCTGAAGTGATGCACACTCAAGAGATAGAAATGATCAACTTATAGCTAAAAAACAGTAATGAAAAGACTTAAAATATCATTTTGACAGACATTTATCTTATGTCTAATATAGGGCTCAATCTCTTCTCAATTGAAATAATCAAAATGAAAAAAATATCAGTTAAAATCAAGAATGAATTACTACATCTAAAGAACAAAGTAAAAAGTATACTTAATTATACAGTACACAAAGACAAACTATATTATCTTTAAACTTTAACAACAAGAAATTCTGTGAACAAGAATAAGATCATGTCAGTCATTAAAGATAACAAGATCTCAAGAACTACTTGACATTGATATCTTGATTATATAGAGAATTTAAGTCTTGATAATATGTCAAAAAATCTCAGAATAGTGAGGCTTAACTTATAAGAACTTACAAAAACATCATTATACTTGTATGATGTCTGCATGAGAGCAAATCAAAAGAAGAAGATCTCAAGAAAATTACAAAAATGAGTCACAAAGATGACTAAACTGATTTACATTGATGTTGTTGATTTCATCACATCAAAAGCATATGATGAGTTCTTATAATATATAGTCTTCACAGATGATCTTATTTGCTGATGATACATTTGTAATATGAAAATGAAAGGTCAGATAAAAGACAAAATTGAACAGTTTCTTAATATGCTTTTTATTCAGATGAATCTATGAATTGCATAGATATGACTTGATAATGAAAAGAAATTTGAGAGTGAGCTCATCATTAAATGATTATGAAGTCTCAGAATTATCTATGAAACAACAGTTTCTTATGAACTGAAGCAGAACAGAATGACAGAAAGAAGTAATGAACTTTTAGCAGCAAAAGCTAGAATTATGATTCTGAATAGCAAAGTTTCTAAAACTTTATGATCAGAGACTGTCAAAACAGCATGCTATTTTCTTAATTAACTCTCAATGTCAGCTCTTAAGAACAACAAGATCTTAATTTAGCTACTGTTCAAATCTCTTAATAAGAATAGATCAGTGAATCTCATCAATCTTAGACATCTTTAGTGTTTTGAATGCACAGTATATGTGTATATTTCAAAGAAGATCTGAACAACAGAGACTAAATTTGAACCTTAGAGCAATAAGAAGATTCTTGTTGAATATGAAGAAAGAAATCAATATAGAATATAGCTTTTTAAAAAGAAAAAGATAGACTGAGTAATCAGAACAAGAGATGTGCAGTTTAACAAAGATTCATCAATTTATGACATCAAAGTTGCAGTCTCAATTTCTAAAGTCACTCAACTTCACACTGTTAGTGCAGAACAAAAAGATATGCAGCTATTTATTTTGTCTTCTTCTTAACTCTCATCATTGTCATCATCTTCAAAGTATGTATCATCATATTCTCTCATACTGATATTGTCAAATCAGTTAAAAGAAATGAAAAAAGAGAAAAAAGATGTTACAGATATTTCTTTTACAATTAACAGATCAGTATCAGCTGAGTCTTGACACTCTAAAAGAGAAAGACAATTCTCTATAAAGCTAAAGCTTAAAGCAATCATAATCTATTTAGCTGTGTTTAATGTGATCATTGATGTCATAAAAAAGAAAGAAGACTTCAGAGATAAATCTTAGATATTTAAACAGATAATTGCAAGTTACAAGTTGAAAGACTGAAAGAAAGCAATGAATAGTGAGTATAACTTGTTAATGATTAACTTTACATGAACTCTAGAGATGTTGTTATCTAATTGACAAGCTTTAAAGAATAAATAAATTTATTATTACAAAAGAGAACTTAACAACTCAATTCTACAGCATAAGGCTCAATGAGTAGTCAAAGAATTTAAACAACAATTTAAAATCAATTACAAAGAGATCTTTGCAATAGTTATCAAATTCATGACTTATAAAGTCATCTTTATCATAGCTGTGTTTTACAACTACAAATTGAAATAAATAAACATCAAAATGACTTTCTTACACAATGATTTGAAAGAAGAAATCTATGTGATTTAACTTAATGAATATGAGAAGAAGAAAGAAAAGATGTATAAATTGAAGAAAGCTTTATATGAATTAAAACAGTTCTCTTGTCTTTAATATGAGATGATGCATCAATTTCTTGACAGTCTCAGATACACATGAATTTACACAGACAATAATGTGTTTAGAAATGATATTCTATTCATTGCTGTATATGTTGATGATATTCTTATATGCAGATCAGATAAGAACAAAATTCTAAATCTTAAGATTAAATTAAGCAATCATTTCAAAATGACTGACTGCAGAATGTGTAAGCATTACTTAAAAATGCTAGTTACACAAAACAGAACTCTACAAATTCTTATTCTGTCACAGAGAATCTATTTTACAGAGATGCTTAAAGACTTCAGTCTACAGAATGTTAAGACAGTCATAACTTCAATGAAACTCAGAATTTATCTTATAAAGACTATCAGAACAGCTGAATCAGAGTTAATAACTCAATATTAGAAGATTATAAAATCTTTTATGTACATTATGACACAAACTCAACTCAACATCACATATATGATGTCAACTCTTAATCAGTTTGCACATAACTCTAACAACACACATTGAAAAACTTTAAAGCAGATGTTTTAATATGTATAAAGAATTCTAGACATCATTCTTAAGTATAAATTGAGTAATCAACTTAAATTGCTAAAGTATTTGAATTCAGACTGAGAAGAAAATCTTGAATTGAGAAGATTCACATCAGAATATGTATTTAAAATGATTAATGAATCAGTATTCTGAAGTTTAAAATGTCAGAAAATCATCATCTTATTTTCTTATAAAGTGAAGTACATGATCTTAATAAAGACTACAAAGAAAGCAGTGTGAATGCAGAAATTACTTAAAGAACTAGAACTAAAGAGATTCAGAACAGTTATAATTTAGATGAACAATCAGAAAGCTATAGTCTTAATTAAAAATTCTGAATTTCATGTCTGTATAAAGCACATTGACATACATCATCACTTCATAAAAGAAGTCAAATTCTGCAGACTTATTCATCTTAATTACATTCTCACAAGCAACATAATCATCAATAAGCTTACAAAGTCACTTTTAACACTGAAATTCACTCATTTTACAAATCTTATAAGCCTCATCAGTCAGTGAAAGATCTTGTTGTTACATTCTGACCAGAGATTCCTCTGATATAGAGTCTAGAGGTTAGAGCTTGTAATATAAGAGAGTTTTCAGATACATTAAAGTTAATCAATAGATAGTAAATGCTAAATAAAGATTATCATTAAATACATTCATCTTCTTAAAGAAGATAATCTATCTATATATTAGACTGCTCATCTTGCTCATTTATGAGTACTGTAAGTTAGCTTACTCAGCTTATCTATAAGCATCATAAATTTATATTAAGCTGTACATCTTTAAGATGTAGCTTGCTGAATCTATGCATTCAATAAGTCTATCAGAATAATGATTGTAACATCATTCTTTCTTCTTAGATGCTAATTCTCTAAAGTCTATTTAAATGAAAGTTTTTCTGTCTTTATAATCTGTAAACTTTTCATGATGAAGTCATTCAAAACATATAATTATCTTTATCTTTATCAATTCATTAATAAAGACAGTAATTCAGTGTTAACTATCTATCTTCACTGTTTCAGTCTCTCAATTCTCTGCATAAAGATGAAGAATCATTCTAAGTGTGCTGAGTATGTTCACTGTGATTATTTATGTATTGATGTGTTGTGAAAATCTCTGAATCATATACACAATAAACTTAAGTTTAATCTATCTATTACTGAAAAAGAACTGATACAGACTCTTGCTAAAGTTGTTTGTCTTCATAAGATATTAAAATATATAAAAGATAAAGTTGCTGAGAAGACACTCTGTCTTGCTTGTAAACTTGCTGATAATAATGATGATGTTTCTGAAGATGAGAACAACTTTAATTTTTTAAATCTCTTATTCTTAAATTTCTAAGATGATCTTATCTCTACAGTCTCTTCTTCTCAAACTGCTGAAGCATTCTTGCACAGTTAAATAAGTTATTCTTAAGTTTTTATGTGCTTTCTAAAGCATCATATTCTTTTCATTTAATAAGATAGTAAGCTTTTTTATTAATCATTCTCTTTTCTAAAATGTTCTTTACTTCATATTTGATTTTGAGTTCAACAGATGTTGATGTGACTTGAAGCAGTATAAACTGATTGCATTATTGAAGCATTGATGTGTGAAATACTGAATGTATTCACATTTCTTAAGATAAATTTAACTCATAGCTTAGCTTCTTAATGTTTCTCTTAATCATAAATGACTCAATGTTCTTGTTCATGAATTTCTTGCTCTTCTTCTTTGTTTATATGTTGTTTATTCATAAATATACTTTCTCATCAATCTTATATAATTTTATCTCTGTTGTTCATCTCTTCTACTCTTTAATTCTCTTTATAAGATCAGTATGCAGTTTCTTAAGCTCTGCAATGTTTAACATTACTTTCTGACTCTGAGATCTGTGCACTTATGAATTTCTTCAAATCTCTGAATGATATTCATAATTTACTTTAAATGATGTCTTTTCTGTGATTTTGTTTCACACATTGTTGTATATAAACTGTGTCATCAGCAGCAGTTATACTCAATTGTTCTGTTTTACATTGACATAATGTCACAAGTATGTCTTAACTGTCTGATTCATTCATTTACTCTATTCATTTATCTATAAATGATATGCTGTTAACATCTTATATTTTATTCTGAGTTCTGCTGTAAGCATTTCTCAGAACTTACTTGTGAACAGCTTGTCTCTGTTGATAATAAACTTCTTTAATAGTCTATGATTACTAATTAATTCTTGCAGTATGATGTACATCAATACTGATGCTGTTGCAGTCTCTCTAAATGAAATAAACATTGTATACTTTATTAATTTATTCACTATAATCAATATGCTGTTGAATCTGACTTCTCATGCTGAATTCTTGAACTTTAATAGCTTAATGATAAAGTTCATGATAACAGACTCTCAGAGCACATTCAGTGCATTTAATTATATTATCTCATTGTAATACTTATCTCTCTGAATCTTATTGTGTCAGCATGAATCACATTTAACAATGTATTCTGTAATTTAATTGTAAAGATTGTCTATGTTGCATCTTCTTTATATAAGATTTTCTGTACATTTAACTTCTAAATGCCTGTCAGCTCTGCTGTTATGACATACTTTAATGAGTTTGTTGTTCATTAAGAAAGCATTCTTCATCTTAAATGTTGCTGCTAAATCTTTTATAAATGTTTTCTTTTTATCTTTACACAGAATTTCAATGTAAATCATTTTTACTTCTTTGTAATCAGATTGTCTACTTAAAGTGTCTGCATCATCATTCTCATTACTCTTCTTATAATGAATCTGAAATTCAAAGTCTGCTAACTGTTTCACTCAATAAATCTGTTGCTGATTTAGTTACTTAATCATTGTGAAGTTTCTCAGATTCTTATGATTCATAAAGATCTAAATAGATTTGCTTATATCTATAAGATAAGATCTTCAATCTTACAGTACTTTTACTATTGCAAGAAGTTTCTTATCATGAATCTTATATCTTTTCTTGAGTTCTAATAACTTTCTAAATCAATACATAATAGACTTTTTCTGCTCATCTTTGATCTGATATAAATATGCTTCAACTACAAAATTCAATGTATCAGTTTTCAGTATCTTTTTGCATGCTTAATTGAGTATTTACAGATGTACAGTTTCACTAAGACTTTTCTTTAATGTACAGAATATATTTTTCTGTTTTTTATCTCAATGTCATCTCTCATTCTTGCATGTCAAATACATAAGAGATTCTGCAATTCTTGTATAGTTAAATATGAACTTTCAATAATAATTTGTTAGCTCTAAAAAGACTTGTACTTTCTTAATCTTTTATAATGTAAATTAATTTTAAACTGTCTCTATCTTTTTGAGATTCTTCTTAATCTGATTAAATCAAATGACATACTTTAAAAACTGTATTTTCTTAATTTTAAATCTGCTTTTCAACTTTTTCACATACATAGCTTGTTCATTGAGCTTTGCTAGAATCTTATGTATATGTTTGTGATGCATTTCAAGATTGTCTGAATAGATTAGAATATTGTCAAGATATATAATTACAAAATCATTAAGATATTCTCTCAATATGTTGTTGATGAGTCTCTGAAAGATAACTGAGATGTTTTTGAGCTTAAATGACATAATGATGTATTTATAATGTTTATATCTTGTTCAGAATGTTGTCTTTCATTCTTTGCTCTTCTTTATGCATACATAATAATATGCTTTCTTTAGATCTAAACTTATAAATCACTTAGCTTTCTCTAGTCTGTCTTGCAACTCTTTTATCAGTGATAAAGAATAATTATCTTAATGAATTATCTCATTAAGTTGTCTATAGTCAACATAAAGTTGCTTGATGTCATTCTTCTTTGATATAAACAGAATTAAATATTTTACTGATGACTTTAATAATTTGATGAATTCTCTCTTTAAATTCTCAACAAAATAGTTCTGAACTTTCTTCAGCTGATTCTTGCTCATAAAATAAAGTAACATTCACTTTAATTCTCTTCTCTTTAATAGTGATATTTTATGATCTTAAGACTTATACTCTGATAAGCTCTTTTCTAATTGTTCAGAAACATCATATGTGTTCTCTGTTGCATAGAGTTCTTTGTTGATTTAGTTAATCTGTAAATTCTTTTTGTGTAATCAGAGCATTTCTAATATAATGTCATACTTAACTGACTTAAGAACATCTAATCTCAACTTCTGTGAATCATTCTTTATTATAACTTCAATATAAACTTCTTTATAAATTCATTCATATTCTCTGTTGATCATATACATTTGTGTAAACTTAGACACTCATCACAGTGTTAGTTTTAGTCATTTAATCACTTTTTGTAAGATAAAGTTATTGATTACTTTTAAATCTATCATCACTTAAAGTTGTCTCTTCAATAATATCTTAACATCAATTCATATCTTTTAATCATTATTAGTTCATTAAGACATTAAAAGCTTCTTTGTCTCTAATTTTGCTGAGAAAGCTTAAGATTTTTTGACTTTTTTAAGCTTTTTACTTCTATTAAAGTTCTTTAAGCTCTGTCTGTACTTCAAAGTTTGTCTTATGATTTAATGAACTTTCTTCATAGTTCTTTGAATCATATCAGTTCTTCATTAATTATAATCAGTTTTGTATAGTTATCAATTTCTTTTCTGATAATTCATTCTGAATGTCAGTACATCTCATACTGATCATATTTATGTTGAATGAGATTCTTTAGTGCTTTTACTTTGTTGAGAAACTTAGATAACATATATTTTTCTGTATGCATTCAATGTTTTTCTGTGAGCATTGCATAGTCTGTAAATAGACATATCTTGATTTCATAATCTTTTCTTAATTACTCTGACATTTCTTAATCTTATATTATGAATCATATCATTATCATCAGCTCTTCTAGCTGTACAGCTGTCATTTTCACTTCATATCATTTATTAATGATAACTTCTTCTTAAAGTGTCTGCTGCTGTTCTTTTAGCAGACTTTTGCATCATTTTAGATGTCAATTCTTAAGATGCTTATAGTTTCACTTAAATTTCATGTTAACTTCTTAGTTATCAACATTCTCTGAGTCTGCATTTAAATTCAGATACATTCAGATAAGATCTTTTTGTTCTTAAGCTTCTGCAATATCTATCTTCTGAGTTCTACAAATATTAGTCTCTTCAATCTTATCTAAATTGTCTCTGACAACTTTCTCTAAAATAATTAATCTTTTTAATTTGCTCATCATAACATAATTAATACTGTGTCTCTTCTTAAGCTTCTGTAATCATCATTTAACTTCATCTTTACTGCTCATGTACACAAAGCAGTTATTGTTGTAGCAGACTGTTCAGCTCAGTTGATCATGCATTATTACTGAGTTCATCATTGCAACTTCTTTTCTTTGTCATTAACATTTCTTGCAATTCCTGACAAGATATCTAAATTTATCACAGTTATAACATTCATGAATCTCTACTTGTTAAGTATAAGACTTAGTGAGTCATCTATTGTAATACTTATGCTTCACTGATCTAGCTTATGACTTCTGATTGTGTTTTTCAATATTGTTGAGATTCATTAGATCTCTTTGCATTCTGATGATAAACTGTTATTTTTATGTTCTTAAAGCTGTATAAAGTTCTGTCTTCTTCATCTGTTATTCTCACTGTTAACTGTTGATGTTGATAAAGATATCTATTATCTCTTAAAGTTCTTCAGATCAGTCTCTTTGAGCTATTTTATCTTTAATATCTTCACTTAATTCTCAATAGTATTGCAATATTAAGACATCATCATCTCAGTCAGTTAAGATCACAATGTACTGAAACTTCACTGAGTACTTAATTGCTGACTTGTTCATCTTTAATGTGTAAAGTTATTGTTTCACTGCTCTTTTCTCATCAATTACTTTAAAAGTCTTTCAAAGTTCTTTTTTAAACTTCTTAAAGTTGCTGAAAATCAACTCTTTATTGATGTCTTATTTCTTTAATGACTTGTTTAGAAACTCATACAGTTTAAAATTGACTCAGTTGAACACTGCATCTTTGAGATAGACTACTGTATATAAATCTTTGTTCATTTTGAAGTTGAACTTCTTCTAATTAAAATTTATGTATAGATTGAGCTTTATCAAGAAGCTTTGCAACTTCTTATATTCACTGCTGAACACATTCAGTATCAATATCTTCAGTATATTATTTATCTCTTATAGATCTTCAAGACTTTAAAGATTGATCATACTGATAAAGACTGCTTTCTGTGTGCTGAAGATTACACTTATATTGTAAAAATGTTTAACATATTATGTTCTGATTAAAGATTTCTCTGATATAGAGTCTAGAAATTAAAGCTTGTGATATAAGAGAGTTTTCAGACATGTTAGAATTAATA
>JAABUJ010000676.1_pt1 | contig 62082 bp, 69 predicted proteins | sample 5559131 | NCBI WGS metagenome assembly JAABUJ01 (sample SAMN10711875, study PRJNA513366) | rock metagenome | isolation source: Antarctica rocks | place: Antarctica: Victoria Land, Mt New Zealand nord | collected 2016-01-07 | reverse complement strand
CCTACCCTACCCTAACCCTATACCCTATACCCTATATACCCTATACCCTAACCCTAAACCTACCCTATACCCTACCCTACCCTAACCCTACCCTAACCCTAACCCTATACCCTATACCCTACCCTATACCCTAACCCTATACCCTATACCCTGCCCTGCCCTACCCTAGCCCTACCCTATGCCCTGCCTACCCTAACCTGACCCTAACCCTATCCCCTACTTGTGCCCGGCAGCGTGCGCCCAGGGTCGCGCTCTTGTGCCGAGCCAGACCATTGTCTTGCTGTCGCGCTGCAGCGTCGGGTTGATGGCCGCGCCGGCGCCTCTGCCGGCGGAGCGAGCAGGCGGTGGACGGCGCCGTCTGCCTGTTTTTATGTCAGGGCACTATGGCTTCCGCCTGCAAGTATTTGTTCCAAATCCTGTTGCTGGTCACAACGCCGCAGCCGTGTAACGCACATGGGCTATATCGATTACTAAAAGACAATGCGCATCGCGAGGCTCGCCGATGCGCAGCGACAGCTGGCTGTTATCGACACCCGGTCGATCGACGGTTGTGCGCATGCCAGCAGACAGAGGCTTGCACGGCGAGGCATGGGCTCCCAAGGCGGTGCAGGATCCGCTGCCCGCAGCGCTGAGCCACCGCAGCCACCACACCAGGCGCGACCCGATTGCAGCGCTGAGCGGCGGATTGCGGCTGCACCTGCCACACGCGTGGCGACCTGAGCGCGCGTGTCGCCCTGCCGGCCGCGCAGGCGGCCTTCATCACGCTGCCCGACGACCTGGTGCGCAGCATCCTGCGGCGCGCCTGGGCGGACAGGCCGCCGCGGCCTGCAGCAGGTCACGTGCGCGCCGCGGCCGTCCTGTCGTGCGTGTGCCGCCGCGTGCGCGCGCTGCTGCGCGAGTGGCCGCTCCCGCTGGCGCTCGACTTCAGCGCAGAGCCTTCAAGCGACGCCCAGCGCGGCTGGCTGCTCGACGCTGCGCAGGCTGGCCGCGTGGCGGCCGCCAGCTTCCACCGCAGAGATGCCCTGTGGGAGCAGCCGATTGCTCGGCGACTTGCTGGCCCGGCACGGCGGCACGCTGCTGCGGCTATCCGGCGTGCCGCACAAACTAGTGGCCTGCTCGGCCAGGACGAGCAGCCTGCCCTGGACCTGAGCGGCCTGCGCCTGACCAGGCTGAGCATCAACTGCCGCGGCGCTCAAGACCTGCGGCGTCTGGACGGCAGCGCGCACCTGTGGTTGCGGCGCGAGCGCCTGCCGGGCCCCCTGGAGGCGCTGCACCTGTCCGGCCTCAAAGGCTCTCTGGAGGGCCTGGCGTGGGCGCCGCCGTCGGGCGCGGGCTCGGCGGGGCGGCTGCCGCGGCTGCGGACCCTTCGCGTGACGTGCTTGAGGGGAGTACAATCGATGAACATCTACAGAGTCCCCCTCCTGGAGGGCTCTGCTGGCTTGCCGGACCTCAGGGTGTACGCCTCGGGGGCGTCCGTTGCTGTCCATGTCGCCATGTTTGAGCAGGTCGGGTCTCTGCGCATAGTGGGCGGCCGCTGCGTGCTCGTGGTGGGCAGCCGGGAGAGCAGGATGGCCACGTTCCTGGACTGCCTCTGCCCCGCCGGCCTGCGGGCCGCCGAGCTGGGCGCCGAGGCCATCGGCGTGTACCTGGGCCCTCCCCCACCCCAGTACGAAAGCTGGATGTGCGCCGCGGTCGTGCATGGGATGACCAGCGCACCCGAGCAGCGCTTTGCGGTCGAGGTGGGAGTGAGCAATTGGCGTCCTGGTGATGACGCTGTGCGCAAGACCGCCCCGTGCCGCCTGGCCTGGCGGCGCTGGCCCGCGCCCGGCGCGCCCGACCTGCTGGCGGCCAGGGCGGCGCACGAGCGCGCTCGCGCGTGGGCGCGGGATACGGGTGCGGCCAGCGGGCGGACTGGATGACGGACTGTAAAGGCGACGGTGGAGGTTGGGACGGTGCACGTGGTGGCCTGCTGGTGAGGGAGAGTGGTGACAGGTCCAAGCACAGCAGCGCAGCAACCAGGCAAGCAAGGGAGGCGAAGCACTGCGCGCGCGCGAGCACGCCCGTACTGTTTTGCTGCACCTGCTTTGTCTGCAGGAGAGGTGGGCTCATACGCCAGCAAATTTAGACCTGTGTGCAATAGTTTCAGCCGTGCTGTTCGCTTGCACGCTTCCGAGCTCAGAGCCGCGGCTTGAGCCACGCATGGCTGTAAAGTAAAAGGGCGCGTCATGCAGGCCCTTCTCCGCTGTCTACTCTTGTATGAATTACACAAGGCGCCGCCCCGCCTTGATCATGCGGCCGCGCCGCGCTCGCTGCCATGCGGCACGCGCGCCGGCTGGTCCGGCGGGGAGTGAAACGCGGCTGACCGACAGCCAGCTCTGGCGCCCGCCGAGCTGTCGCTTGCGCGATGTCATCTCAGCAGTCACCGAGTTGTGACTCGCTGAGCCAAATACCCTCTCTGAACCCGTCCCAGGCGCAAGCCGCGGCCGAGCTGCTTGGCCAGTGGCGGACATCTGGGCGTTGTGCTACTGCCTGCCGTAGGATCAGAGACGAAGTTCCCCGCCTCTGTTCTTGCCAACAGCCCAGCGTTGCTGGTCTGCAGAGTGAATACCCCCAGCCTGTACCTGCAGTGTGCAGCGAGCATACTGCACGTCCGTGGGAGGAGCGGGTGGATGAACGCATCGACGGGGCAACTGTGACCGACCGTGTGCCTTAGCAGTGTGTGCTTTGAAGGCGCACTGCCTGGCGAGCAGCCCCTTTGTTAGAGGCGCATTTCCACGGTAGGTATGCGAGAGGCGCTACTATGTGAAAGTTTCTTCCCGCGTGTTCTGGGAGCATACGAAATCAAGTGCGGCCGTCACGCTGCTGGCGGTGGTTGCCATACTCAGTTCACACGGCCTGCACCTACGCTCGAAACACAGGGCGTGCGCCTGGCAGCCACCGGTGACGCCCGCCGGTGCACGCACACTGCACTCAGCCCGAGTGCTCAACCCGGCCCACCCACAGGCTGGGTGTAGTCATCGTCGTCGTCGCGCAGCGCGTCGCGCAGCGACCACCCCACGCCCTGCAGGGCGGCCAGGAAGCCGTCGCCGTCCCGCCGGCCGGCGCCCTGGACGGCGCAGCCGCGCAGGCGCAGCGCGCGGTTGCGCCCCTGCTGCAGCAGCCCGCGCACAAAGGCCAGGAACGCCCGGGATGAGGGGCCCGCGGCCGGGTATGCGGTGCGCAGCTGCAGCACCTCCAGGCGCGGGTGGTCGGCCGCGTCCCGGATGCCCGGCGCAAACTCCACGCAGCAGTTTGTGAACACCAGGCTGGTCAGCCAGGGGAAGCCGGCCAGGCTGCCCAGGGCGCAGGCGTCCAGGGCGCCCCCGATCGCCAGCCACTGCAAGGGGTGCCGCCCGAGGTGCAGCTCCCCGAGGCGGGTCAGCACGCTCACGCCCTCGGGCAGGCGCTCAAAGCAGCTGCAGGTCAGGTCCAGGATCCCCAAGCGGGTCATGCCCAGGATGCCGGGCGGGAAGGCCCGCAGGTTGTGCCCGGCCAGGGTCAGGCTGACCAAGGAGTCAAAGCAGGGCGCGCGGGCCGCGGGCACGCCCGCGACCGGCAGCTCGGCGCGCGGCAGGCCGCCCCGCCGCCGCGGCTCGCCCCAGACGGCAAGGACGTGGAGCCGGGTGAGGCGCCACAGGGAAGTGGGCAGCACCCGCAGGCTGGGGCAGAACCACACGTTCAAGGCGGTCAGGGACACCAGCGCGTCCATGCCGGGCAGCGCGGCCTCGCCGGCGCCCGCAAACGCGCACTCCCCCAGCTCCAGGCACACGAGCGCCGGCAGGCGCGCCCAGCCGGGCGCGCAGCGGAGGCCGCGGAACCCTATAAGGCTGAGCGAGGTCAGCTGCGCCAGGCGCGACACGCTGGCGGGCAGCGTGGCCTCCGTGCGCACGTTCATCACATCCAGGCCCAGCGCGCGCAGCCGCGGCAGGCCGGCCAGGTCTGCCACCAGGCAGGCCACGCTCGGGGTGGCCGGCCACTTCAGCCTGTCGGCCTCGTGGCGGGCGTCAAAGCAGAGGGTGACCTCTTCCAGCGAGCGCGCGCTGGCCAGCCTGCGGACCAGCGCCTTGGGGACCTGGCCCGCCAGCCCGCCGCGCAGGGTGATGTGCAGGAGCAGCGTCTGCAGGCGCGCGCAGCGCGCGATGGCGCGCGCGGCCCCGGCCAGAAAAGCCCGGACGGCCGCTGCGGTGGGTCTGCTGCGCAGGTCTGCACGCAGGTGCAGGCATCCCAGGGACGCCAGCGCGGGCAGGCCGGCCAGCAGGCTCGACAGCCGCGCGGCGTCCAGGTCGCGTCCGGGCGCATCCTCCCTTCTCTTTGCACCGAGAACCAAGACGCGCACGCACTTGACCGCGCGGCCGTGCCTGTGCAGCCACCGGCGGGCGCTCGCGTCCTCGGGCGTGCCTGCGGCAGCCGCCGCCCGGTGAGCAGGGGCGCGCAGCAGCGCGGGCCTGCCGTCGGAACACAATCAGGTGTGCGATTCTGGCAGCAGCTGCAGCGCTTGCGTGCGGAGCGCCGCGCTCCTGTGCCCCACTGCACAAAGCCGATCTCTGTGACAAGGTGAGCAGGGCAGGGACACACACCGGGCCGTCCGAGCGCCCGCCACAGCCTGGCAGCGAGGTCATCCTCGAGCGTGCTCCAGAACGGCTGCTCGAGCGCCTCCTTGAAGCGCCTGCCACGTGCGCCGGGGGTCAACCAGCTGCTGCAAGCGCGTGGCCGCTTCCTCTGCCTCCAAGAGGGCGGTGCGCACCTGGACACTGTCGGCAGCAGGAAGGCTTCTGTCAGGCCTCGGGGGTGGCGCCCGCGGTCGCTGGCAAGGTGGACCGCGCACGCCTGCAGAATCTGCAGAGACCACAGGCATGGTTCATAAAAAGCGCGGCGCTGATAGCGCCTGCGTCGCCAGGCGGGGCGCAAGCTCCCTTGCACGCACCTCTGCGGGGAGCTCGTCCAGGCGTACAGCTGAAGGCTCTTGGTCGGCACTGGACTCGCGCGCGCCCATCACAGCGCTCTGGCGTGCGGCACTGACAAGGTGTGCACCGCCTCGCCAGTGACCCAGGAGTGAACACGCTGCCTGTGGTCTTGTAGCAGCGGACGGTGGTGCCTTGTCCAGCCCAGGTCAGGCGGCCAGCTCCCTACAGCGGCACTGCTGCTGCAGCGCGGAGCTCAGTCCCGGGAAGCTGTACCTTTGCCTGCTCCCTGGTGCCTGCGTGGCCAGAGGTCCCTGCATTGGCAGAGCTTTGGCCACCAACTGCGCAGCTGAGCATGGGCCGGCCCCTAAGAGCAGACGGAAAGCTCTCCTGCCACAGCGCCTCCCAGAATGCTGCTGCCCAACTCGACACTCCAAGAGCAAACCTTGAAGGGCACGTGCACGCCGTCCAACCCTCCCGAGCTCCCCGACCGAACGTTTGCAGAGCTCCTGTGTCCGTCGCCCAGCACCTCCGGCAGCCATGCAGGGCATGACGCGGAGGGCGTGCGCGCCCGGGGGCCCGCCTGCGGCACACGCCCAGCCGCGGCACTGCTTGCGCTTTGCACAGTCGGCGCGGCCACGCCCGGCCAGGCTGCCCAGGTGCGGCATTGCCGCCGGTGTGGTCTTCTGCAAGCCTTGTCTGAGCTTTTTCGCACGGTCGGGTCGGGCGCGGAGGCCGATGCGCACCGAGCCTGCCCGCCGTGCGCTCCGCGCACCGAGAACGACCCCGCTGCGCCCGCCAGGGCGGCGCCGGCGCGAGCGAGCGCCGTGGCCGAGGCCGAGCCCGCGGCGGCGACGCCCGTCGAGAAGACGGGCCCGGCCTTTGGCGCGCTGAAGGACATCGAGGCCATCCAGGAGGTCCTGCCGCACCGGTGCGCGCCGGCCCTGGCGCCGCTGCCGTGCAAAGCTCGTTCCCCGCGCTGAGCGCCGCGCGCGCAGGTACCCCTTCCTGCTCGTCGACCGCGTGGTGGAGCTGGAGCCGCAGAGCCACGCGGTCGGCTACAAGTGCGTGAGCGCCAACGACAACTTCTTCACCGGCCACTTCCCGGAGCGCAAGATCATGCCGGGCGCGGCCCGCCCGCTCGTGCCGCACCGCGTGCGCCGGGCTCGCGCCGCGCCGCGGCGCCTGAGGCCGCGGGGCCCGCCGCGCAGGCGTGCTGCAGGTGGAGGCGCTGGCGCAGCTGGGCGGCATCGTGATGATGGACCCCGAGAACAAGGCCGCGCAGCAGAACTTCTTCTTCGGCGGCATCGAGGGCTGCAAGTTCAGGAAGCCGGTCGTGCCCGGCGACGTCCTGGCGCGCCCCGCCACCAACCCCCTGCACGCACGCGCTCAGGGCCCGGGCAGCAGCGGCGCGACGTGCCGCGCCGCCGCGCCGCAGATGATGAAGGTGACGCTGACAAAGTTCAACAAGCGCTTTGGCATTGCCAAGATGGACGCCAAGGCGTACGTGGGCGCCAGCCTCTGCTGCGAGGCCGAGCTCACGCTGGTCATGGGCAAGTGAGCGGCGGCGTGTGCGGGGCCAGCGCCGGCGGCGCACGGACCCAGTGGGGGGCGGCAGCGCCCGTTGGCGCGCGCGTGCGCTGCGGGCCGGGCGCCGCGGTTGTGAGGCAGAGCGAGAGTGCGAGTGTACGTGCTGTGCTGTGTATTTGAGCTGGGCCTGGAGCTGGGGTGCTGCCGACAGGCCGAGCTCGCGTCGGGGCTGTGCTGCGCGAGGACGCGCCTGTGCTGGCGGGCGAGCGCTGCGGCACGGTTTGGTGCAGCGTGCCCGCGCTGCGGCACGGTTTGGTGCAGCGTGCCCCGAGCCTGACTTGGGCGGCGCGCGCTTTTGGTGGCGCGGCCGCGGGGGTGCGCAGCCCTCCGTGCAGCGTGAGGGTGATCACAGCGGCACTGCTGCGGGCTCACTATCGAACGTATACAGGAGCGCGGGACTGAGCAACAGTGAGTGCAGCGTGTGTGGACCAGAGTGTCTCCGTTATGAGGGCTGAGGAGGGCGTGTCTGTTACATGAGTGCGAGTCAGCTCTCTTAACCCGCAGCCAGAAGCAAGAAGCAAGCGCTCCCTGTGAGCCAAAAGGCACTCACATAAACTTTGCACGCCAGGCCCGGCACAGCAGCCGCTCTAGCAAGCTGTGCACCTGGAAGCGAGCGCCCCCGATCGTGAGAAGCACCCGCCGTCAGGGGAACATGCCGGCCAGGGCCGCGTCCACCCGGCCGTCCTCCGCGGCCTCGGCGGGCCCCTGCGCTGCCGCGCCGCGCCGGCCCTCCGCCGCCGGCTCCTCGCCCTGGCGCCGCCGCTTGCGCGGCTGCGCGCGCTCGGCGGCTGCGTCGCGCTCGCGCCGCAGCTGCTGCTGCTTCTGGAACGTCAGCTGCTGCGCGTGCTCGGGGCACAGCCGCACCTGCGCGCCCCCGCTGCTCAGGCCGCGCCGCCGCCGCGCCGCACGCCCAGGCAGGTCGACCAATAAACAGAGCGGCGCGCCTTGACCAGCGCCTGCTTGTCCACGCCGGCCTCCGCGTACGCAAACGGCACCTCGAACGTGGCCAGGCCGCGCCGCTCGCCGCACTTGCGCGCGCCGCAGCTAAACTGCCCGGCGCCGGCGGTCACCTCCGCCTCGGTGCGCCAGCGCAGGCCGATGCGGCCCTCCTGCGCCGGCAGGTGTGAGGCGCGCGGCCGCGGCGGGCGTTAAAGGGCCAGCCAAGCAGCCGGCGCGCGCCTGGTGGCGGCTGAGGTCGGCGACGGCGTACTCGCGGAACAGCTTGGCGTAGTAGCGCTTAGCCAGGCGCGCCTCCCAGCTCTCGTCGGCGTCGTCCTCGGGCGCGCGGATGAAGCGGTACTGCTCGCGCAGGACATCCGCGTCCGACTTGGCCGTCTGTTGCGGCGCCAGCAGCCGGCCGCCGTAGTACTTTTGCCAGTCCAGCATCAGCGCCTTGTGGCGCTCGTAGGCGTTCATCTCAGTCGCCGTCCAGGTACCTGCGCGGCGCTCGGCGCGCTCGGCGGCGCCCCTCCTGGCGGGCCTGCATCCCACTACAGCGGCCGGGCGCACTTGGCCAGGTCCTCCTTGAGCCGCGGCGTCGCCAGGTAGCGCTTGAGCGGGGGCTCGCGCGCCAGGCGCAGGACCGCGCCGGGCTGCGTCAGCTTCTCGTCGTGCACCTCGCCTGCGCGTCAGGTTGCAGGTGGAGTGCTGGACTTAGCATGCAGTGCTGAGTCTTCAGCGGGCGCGCACTGGTGCCGGCCAGGTCCCTGTCGCTAAAGTACTTGGCTGTGATTGTGTGCTTCAGCTCCAGCCACCGCGCCGCATACTGCTGGCGCAGCGCCTGGCTGTCTGCGGCGTTCATCGCGCCGCCATGCACAGCGCTGTCGCAGGTGCAGGGCTGTGTCAGGCTGCGCTCGGTGTGTTGCGGACGGTAATCTCCTGCCGGCTGGCCGCAGACAAAGGATTGGTGGCGTCTGCCGAAGCGCGGCGCCGCTCCTGACTGTGGGGCTTTTGCTTTTGCCAGTGGCGACTCGGGCTGCGCTGTCAGTCAGTGGTGCGGCCAGGAGAGTGCTGCCTGCTCTGCTTTGCTTACAAATTACTTGAACAAATGAGTTACAGCCATGTATCAGGCTACTTTGGCCAAGTACAGCCCTGCCCCAGGCCCCGCGACCCTGGGCCTCCATGCTCATCAGGCCGTGCGCAGGATGAGGTGCACGCCCGAGTCGGTGACCACGGGCTCGCTGAGCTCGCCCACCTGCGCGCGCCCGCGCGCGGGGCGCTGCAGCGCGGCGGCCTGGAGCATGGTCCAACACGCGCGCGGCGCGCGGCGCACCTGGAGCGCATACGTCGCGTCCTCAAACGGCTTCTGCATCTGCCCCGGCCCGAACTCGCCCAGGTCGCCGCCGCGCTTGGCGCTGCTGCAGTGCGACTCGCGGCCGGCCAGCTCCGCAAAGTCCGCCTGCCCGCCGGCCAGCTGGCCGCGGAAGGCGCGGATCTGCTGCAGCGCCTCTCCCGGCGCGCGCGCGCGCGCGCGCGCGCTCGGGCGGGTCGCGGGCGCGGCGCTGTTGGGCGCGGCGGCGGCGGCGGGGCCGCGCCTGCGTGCGCGTCACGGTCGGCTCCTTCCACGAGCTGGGCCGGCGTGAGTCGCGGTGCTTGACGAGCAGGTGCGACGCGCGCACGGTGTGCGCGCGGTCCATGTCCTCGTCGCGCGTGCGCCGCTTGGCGCCTGCGGCTCGGGCCGCGTCAGCGGGCGGGCCGGGCACCGCTCGCGCCCAGGCCAGGCTGGTGAGGGAGCAACTGGCGCGCAGTGCCAGGCTTTTCTGAAAAGCCCCGCCCGCTGCTGCCGCCCGACGCGCGCCGCCCGAGGGACACGCAGCAGCGAGGCGAGCGTGGCCGCACCCGAGGCCTCGCACTCGAGCACGTAGGTCCGCGGCAGGTCGCCAAAGCTCAGGCTGCTGCCGTTGGTCAGCAGCGTGGGCTTGTTGGGCGGCACGCGCTTGCCGTCCAGGAGCGTGCCGGTGCGCTGCGCGCGCGCCGCGCGTCACGTGGCCGGCCCAAAGCGGCCGGCGCGGCTGGACTATGGCAGCAACCCGGGGGCGCGCACCGACTGCAGGTCGATGAGGAAGATGCGCGCGTCCTGGTGGTGCACCACCGCCGCGTGCCGCCCGGAGCAGGACGCGTGGTCGAGCTCCACGTCCGCGCTGGCCGCGTCGCGCCCGAAGACGGTGGCCGGCTGCCGGCGCGCGCCGCCGGGACGGCGTCAGTTGGCGCGCCGGGCGGTGCGGCGACGGGGGCTGGCCGGGCGGCGCGCCTGCCCGTCCACAGGCAGCGCCTCGACCTCGCGCCCGGCGGCGTCGAGCACCTGCGGGCGCCCGGCACGCTCGGCGCACCCCGGCAGCTGACGGGCCTGATCGCGCTCGCTCAGCACGGGCGCACGTGGAGCGTGGCTGTCCTGCACGGTTGGCTGGCCCACTCGGGTGGCTGGAAGACCATGAAACGCCGGGCCAGGCACGCCGACAGAAAATGGAGCAGAGCTCCGCCTTGACTCAGCAAGCCCTGTGCTGGGGACCTGGCCGAGAGATGATGCGGAGGCACGAGCCCGCCCACATCGCATAAACCGTCATCGAAGCAGGAGAGGCAGCGAGGAACAGCTTGCGGCGCCGGGTTTTTTTAAACAGCACAGGCGCGCCCCATCCGACTCTCCGTGGTTCGCCGCGCGGCTCGCACGGCGGTGCATGCAGAGCCCCAGCATGCGAGCGCCTGAACAGCAGCACTGCGCTGCGCCAGGCAGACATGGCGCGCCTCTGCGTCAACCTGCTGGTGGCCGCCGCGCTCGCGGCATCGGCCGGCGTGATGGCGGACGACAGCGCGCGCACCCCCGCGCAGACGCTCGCGGCGCGGTCCGCCTCCGACTTTGTCTACAAGGCGCCCGTCAAGGCGGCGGTGCGGGTTTGCGCCGAAGCAGCGCGCGTCATTATCCGTCCTAGGGCATGCACGGCGCATGCGGGGCGCTCATGCAGTGGGCCGCCGCGCAGGCCGCCAACGCCAGCCTGTCGCAGCCGCGCATGCTGGAGCAGTGGGCGGCGCTGGACGGCCAGGTGCGGCTCTGCTCACGCCGCCCCGCAGCGCCCGGGGCGGCCCGTGCCGAGCGCGTGCGCCGCTGCCGGGGCGCCAGGGCATCAGCCAGACCTACTTCAAGCTGGGCGCGTGCGCGCTGCGGCCCCCGCACGTCCACCAGTTTGCGGCCGGCCTGCTGTACGTGATCAGCGGTGCGTGCCCCGCCCCCCGCGCGCCGCCTGGCCTTGCGGCCGCGCGGCGCTGACTGCGCGCGCGCGCGCGTGCGGTCAGGTTCCAACGTCTCGGTCGGCTTTGTGACCAACAACGGCACGGCGGTCACCAACTACATCTCGACCGGCGCGTCTGCGCTGTTCCCGCAAGGCGCGCCCCCGGCCCGCCGCGCGGGGCCCCTGCCTCGGGCGGCCCGGCGCTGAGAGGGCACGGCCGCGCGCAGGCCTCATCCACTACCAGCAGAACCTGGGCTGCGACGCCGCCACGTACACCATCTCCTACAGCAGCGAGGCCCCGGGCACCCAGGTGCGGCTGCCCTGCTCGGCGCGCCGCGGTTCCCCTCCACCCTGCGCGGCGCGGCCCGACCCGGCCGCCGGCCGCGCAGGTGGTCGTCCCGGCGCTCGCCCGGCTGCCCGTGTTTGGCGCGGCGCTGGGCCTGCAGCAGGGCGCGCTCGACGGCACCAAGCGCGGCGTGCCGGCCAGCGCGTTTGTGGAGGACAGCGACCCGGACTGCGTCGCGCGCTGCGGCGCCCACGCCCAGGCGCCCGCCGCCGCCCTGTCCGCGGGGGGCCGCTAGAGGCCAGCGCTTGTTGTGCTGTTTTGCGGGGTCGTGATAAGTTTCTGTGGTGGCTTGTGTTCGGGTCGCAGGAGGCTGCCGCGTCGCGGCGCGCATCCCATATGGGTTTTCCATGGTTGTGGTGCGAGCAGACCGTCCTCTGTGTGGTGAGCTTTTTTCTTTGCCTGGAGTGCCTCACACGTGTAAGCACTCCATCTCGTCTCGGCTCAGCCTTTCCAGCATGGTTGCAGCAGGCCTGCTCCCGTTACATGGAGGGGCTTTTGGCCCTGCAATGATTTAAAATCCGTGCGCTCTCGGCAGCGGGGCCGCGCACTGGCGGACACAGCGTTCCGCTCAGCGGTGTCCGCACGCGCCCGAAAGCACACCGCCAGTGGCCCAGCCCACCGTCAGTCCCCCGCCCCACGATGCTGCCGCTGTTGACGCTGGGCACCGGCGCGGCCGCGTACATCTACCTGCGCACGGCCTCCAAGCGCGTGCCCCATCGCTCGCAGCGCCCCGCTGCCCCGCTCGCGCACAGCATCGGCGAGCCGGGCTGCCCCCGGCAGGCGGCGCGAGGAGGAGGAGGACGCAGGGCCGGCGTCGCCGCGCGCGACGGCGCAGGACGCGTCGCGCTGGCTGCGCCAGGGCCTGGCCACGCCGGGCAGCGCATGCAGCCCGTCCGCGCACTCCAATGCCGCGTCGGGCGAGCCCGGCAGCCCCGGCAGTGCGGCCGGCAGCGAGATCCTGCCCGCGCGCCTGCTGGAGGCGGGCACGGTGCGGGCCCCGGGCGGCCGCGCCAGCGCACGCTGCCCCGCGCCCGCCGCGGTGCCCGGCTGAGGCCGGGACGCCGCCAGGTCGTTGTCTTCTTCACGCCCGCGGGCGAGCTGGTGACGGCGGAGCGCAGCCGCCGCGGCTGGGAGCTGCGCGCCGTGGCGCTGCCCGAGCGCCAGGCGGCGAGCGAAGGTGGCGCCCCGGGCGGCCCTGCGGCCTTGCAGCGCCGCGGGGCGCGCGCCTGACGGCCCGCCGCGACCGCGCAGGCGCGCTGCGCCTGGCGCACTACCCGGCGGAGGCCGTGTTCCTGGTCGCGCGACACGGCGACCGCATCGGCTTCTGCTCGCTCGGGTGCGCGCGCGGGGCTGTCGCCCGACGAGCAGGGCTCGGCGCCGCGGCACTCACGGCGGCCGCGCTGCGGCAGGGCGGGCGGGCACTGGCTGCAGGCCGCGCGCGAGCCGGGCGCGCCGCACCGGCTGGGCGGCCGCGCGTTTGGCGCGCAGGAGGGCTGGCGCGCGACGCCCGCCGGTGTCGTCAGCTGCCAGGGGCGGGGCCAGGCGCGCGCCCGACCGCGCGGCGCCGCGGCACGCCGCAGCGGGCTGGGCTGCCGCCCCCGACGCGGCGCGCGCGCGCGCAGGCGCTGGGCCTGGAGGTGCAGGAGGTGCGCGCGACCGCCGCGCCGGACATCCGCGCCGCCGAGCGCCTGCACGCGCGCGCCGCGCGGCGCAGCCACGCGCAGGTCCGCCCTCCCCGCCGTGCGCGGGCCCGCGGCGCGCGGCGGCCGGCGCGTGCGCCCACGCGCGCACGCGCCGCCGCGCAGGTCCGCGCGCTGGAGGCCCGGCTGGCCGAGGCGGACCAGCGCCTGCGCGAGCTGCTGCGCGCCAGCCGCGCCCGGCTGGACGCGGCCGCGGGCGAGGTGCGTGCCAGCCCGGCGAGCGCGCCCGGCCGCGCGTCCTCGCGCCGGCTCACGCGCGGCGCCGCACGCAGGCCGCAGAGCTGCGCGCGCGCGCGGGCGCCGAGCGCGCCGCCAGGGCGGCCGCCGATGCGGCCGGCGCGCAGCGCGCGCGCGTGCTGGTGCAGCTGGAGCAGCGCCTGGGCGAGCTGGCCGCCGAGAAGGATGTGCGGCCCCGGCGCCGCGCTGCCGTGCTGCCGCGCAGTGCAACTGCCTTATGGGCGGCCGTGGCGGCGCGCGCAGGCAGCGGAGGCGGCGCTCGCGCGCGTCGGCGAGCGCCTGGACGCGGCGCTGGAGGCGGCCGCGCAGCAGCGCGCGCAGGCCGCCGCGCGCGCCGCCGAGCTCGAGCGGTGCGGCCCGCGTGGCAGGGCGCCCCGCCCGCCGCCGCGGCCCGCGCGCTGACAGGCGCCGCGGCGCGCAGGGAGCTCCAGGCGGCGCGCGGCCACGCGTCGGAGCTGGGCGCGGTGCGCGCGCCCCCCCTCCCCGCACAAGCCTCCCTGCGGCGGCGCGGCGCGCGAGCGCGGGCGCGCCGCGCCAGGCGCGCGCGCAGGACGCCGCCAGCCATGCGGGCGAGCGCGCCGAGCTGGCCGCCGAGCGCGACCGCCTGGAGGCCGCGCTGGCCGCCATCCAGCGCCGCATGGCCGCGCTGTCGGCCGCGCTGCCCGCCAGCCCCGCGCGCGCGCCCGGCGGCCCGGCCGACGCGGCGCGCTGGCCCGCCCTGGCCGGCCCGCCGCCCGCCCCTGCCCTGCCGCGCGGGTGCCTGACGCCCGCGCGCCGCGGCAGGCCACGCCCGACGGCCAGCCCGCGGCGGAAGCAGCGCCGCAGCCCAGCAGCCGCGCCGGGCGCGCGGCCGCGGCGCGATCGCCCCTTGCACCCAGCGTCGAGGTGCGCTGCATGCCTTGCGCGCTCCCGCCCTGCATGCGCTCCGGCGCTCACCGGCAGCATGCGGCGCAGGCGGTCGTCGACGCACGGGCGACCGCCGAGGCGCCCGCGGCCGCCGAGGCGCCGGCGGCCGCCACGCCGGCCGGCGCGGCGCGGCGGCTGCCGCTGTCGTCGCCGCCGCCGGCGGCGCCCTCGCCGCTGGGCGGCCTGCTGGGCCCGGCGGCGGCGCCCGCCTCCGCCCTGCTGTACAGCCTGCTGCAGACGGCGTCGCCCAGGCGCGGCGCCTGGCCTCCTGCGTGCGCGGCCGCGCGAGCAGAGCGCCCAAAGCTGAGCGCGCGCGTCGGGCCGCAGGACGTCCCTCGACACGCCGCGCATCCTGTCGCCGCCGGCGCACTCGGCCTGCAGCAGGCGCGCGCCCCTTCGGCCGCCCCCCGCTGCTGCTGCGCCTGCGCGGCTGCAGGGGAGCTGACGGGGCGTGCGCGCCGCGGCCCAGCGCCACGCCGCTGCCCGCGGCCGCCGCGCTCGCCGCAGGGCCGCCCGCTGCGAGCGCAGCGCAGGCGCCCGCGGCGGACGTGCCCCGCGCCGACGACGAGACCTCCCCCGTCTCCGAGGTCACCATCGGGTGCGCCGCTGCCGCGCTGCTTGGGCCGCCGTGCAGCAGTGGGGCGGCGCTGGTGGTGTCAACGCTGCTCGGCCGCCTGCCCGCGCAGGGACAGCCTGCAGGCGACGCCGGCGGCCGCGGCCGGCGGCGGCAGCCCGTCCGCGCGCGCGCGGCCGCCACGCGGCAGCCCCCTGCGCCGCCTGCGCCTCCCAGGCGCGCGCCGCGCCCGGCAGCGCCCCGCCCGCGCCGGCGCCGGCGCCTGAGCGGCGCGCGCGCGCAGGCTCTGACGAGAACGTGGTGCTCGCGTTGCCCGCCGCCGGCAAGGCCTCGCCGGCCGGCGCTGCGCCGGTGCGCCGCCCGGCCGCTTGCGCAGAACCCCGCGCGCGCGCCGGACCTTGTCAGAAAGCCGTGCCCGCCGCGCGGCAGGCCGGCGGCGACGCAGAGGGGCGCGGGCGCTTCCTGCGCCGCCTGCCGCTCGCGCAGCTGGAGGACCTGTGGTGACCGTTTGTGTAAAATAACTGCCGGGGCGCGTACGGCCGAGGTAGATCTCCGTGACGCTCGGCACAGCGGGTTCCGACAGGCCCACGTGATGAACCCTAGGTGGCTTTACACGCAATGGCGCTGTCGCGCGGCACCTCAGCTCCGGCAGCTCCGGGCCGGCCGCCCCCCCGGCCCACTCGATCTCAGGCGCCGATGGCGGGCACGGCGTCCGAGGCGCGCAGCCTGTCGGACGACCTGTTCGGGCCCTTCCTGGGCGGGCCGGGCGAGCCGGGCGCCCACCCCTCGCTCGCGCAGGCGGCCAGCGCCCACCTGGGCCACTCGGGCAACAGGCTGCTGGCCGCAGAGTGCCTGGTCGGCGGCAGCGCGCCGATGCCCGTGCCCGTGCCCACCGAGGGCTCCGTGCGCGGCGGCAGCGCGTGGCCCGTGGCCTGGGGCGCCGCGCTGCCGGACGTTCCGTTCGGCGCGGCGCTCGGCGACGGCTTTGCCGGCAGCACGCGCGGGCTCGGCGCCGCGCGCGGCAGCGGCGGCGGCGACGCGGGCGGCGCCAGCAGCGGCGGCGGGCGCGCGGGCCTGCACTCGGGCGACTCCAGCGGCCGCAGCGGCGAGCCCGGCGGCGCCAAGCCCGCCTCGCCGCCGGCGACCTCCAGCAAATCGTTCAAGGAGCTGCACGCCGAGCGCAACAAGCAGGCGCAGCGGCGCTTCCGCCAGCGGCAAAAGGCGCGCGAATGTGGCGGACTCCCGCTGGTCGTTCTGGGTCCGCGCTCGGGCGCGGCCGGGTCCGCTCAGTGCGGCGGGGCGGGCGCGTGCAGGAGAAGATGGAGGAGCTGCAGGCGCGCGTGGCGGCGGAGGAGGGCCAGAAAGCAGAGCTCATCAGCCGCTCCAAGGTGCTGGTGCAGACGCTGCAGGTGCGCGGCGGCGCCCCCTGTGTCTCAGAGCTTCCCCGCGCGCGGCGGGCGGCCGGCCCATGCTCGGGGACTGGGCGGGCGCGCAGCTGCGCAAGGAGGAGCTGCGGCAGCTGCGGCAGCGCCAGGCCGCGCCGGCGGACGCGGAGGAGGACGCGCTGGCGCGCGAGTTCGCCGGCTCGGTCACGCTCACCTTCCGCGAGGACCGCACGGTCACGCTGACGCCGGCGCAGGCGCGCCGCGGCCGCTGCCTCTCTGGGCGCGGCAGCGCGGCCGAGCCGCCCTCCCTGCGGCAGCGCGGCCCCGCCAGGCCGTGTGCTCGACAGCGCCGACGCGCGCGGCCCGCCGCGCCGGCCGGCGCGCGCCGCTTAAGCCCGGGGCGCCGCGCGCGCGCAGATTAAGGGCATGACCGAGAAGGACCTGGCGCGGACGTGGAGCCAGTACGTGAAGGAGCTGGCGGTGCTGCTGGTGGCGGTGGAGGGCCGCGACCCGACGCCCGCGGTGCTGGAGCGCATCCAGGCGCTCGTGCAGCGCGAGCTGCTCTTCCTCTACATCAGGCGCGCGCCCCCTGCGTTGTGGGGGCGCCCGCGCGCGCCACAGTGGGGGCCGCCCGACACGCGGCGCCGGCCCGCGCAGGGCGGCGCTGACCAACATGAACAACGTCAAGCGCTTTGTGGCGACGGCGGTGGTGGAGAACGTGCGCGTGGCGCTGGGCAGCGAGGGGCCGGCCATGTGGCGCGGCGTCGCGGCCGCGCTGCAGCTGACCGACGCGCAGCGCGCCGACATCGTCACGCTCTGGCGCGCCTTCCGGTGCGCGGCCCGGGCTGCTTGCGTGGCGCGGCCCGGGCTGCTCGCGTGGCGCGCCCCCGGGCCCGCCGCCCCGCTCCCGCGCGGCGCCGCGCCAGCGTTGGCCGGGCCGCCCCCGACTCCCCTCTCCCTGCGCGCGGCGCGCAGTGAGAAGCTGGCGGGGCTGGTGGCGGCGCGCGCGGAGATACACGCGGCCATCGCGGCGACCATGCCGCTGGGCACCATGGCGCGCGACTTTGCCGTCCAGTTCCTGGCCGCGCAGGACTGCATGGACGCGCTCAAGCGCAACCTGCGCTCCGAGCACGTGCTCATCCACGAGTTCCTGTCCACGTTCTACACGCAGGCGCGCCGCCGCGGCGCCGCCTCGGGGCCCCCTGCCTGCGCTACTCTCGGTCGCCGCCCCCGCCGGCGCGGCGCCCTCTGACGCGACGCCGCGCGCGCGCGCGCAGAAGCTGACCATCCTGCAGATGGCGCGCTGCGTCGTGCGCTCCTTCCCATACTACCCCGACATCCCGGCCATCGTGCTGTGGGTGGCGGCCGCGGAGAACGACGCGTGCGCGATCTCCGTGCTGCAGCAGGTGTCGCCGGGGCTCGACACAGAGGGCAGCTAGCGGGGCGGCCCGGCGCGTCGCCCGGCCGGGCCGGCGCGGCGGCGCGGTGTGTGCCGCACTTTTTCTCATGACGAACTTGTTTGCCAGTCGGCCGGCGGGGCCGCCGGGGAGCGGCGCCTGCCCGCGCCCAGCCCCCGCGCGTGTCGCCGCCCCGACCTGTATTGCTGCCCCCCGCGGCGCGGGCGCATGCTGCGCACCTTGCAAAGGGCACTGGCGCTCTGCCATCCAGATTCAGCCCCGCCTGGCCAAGGGCCCGGCGCGCACCCGCGCTCGCCGCTGCAGTGTGTTCCTGTGTGTACCAGAGTCCCACGGCCTGCGGCACCCGACATGGTTGCATGCGGGTGCCCCTGGCGTGCGCATCCGGACTCTCTGGGGTTTTGTTGTGCGTGCGCACTGGCGCGCCCTGTTTTCAGCCCTGCACATCCGCGCCTGCCGGTGGTGCGCTGTAACCCTATGTTACAGCCGCGCGACTGCAGCGCATCACGCTCCTGCAGCAGCACGGCGACAAGGCTCTCACATCACGGACCCTACTCAGACGGTGCCGCCAAAATGCCATTTCCGCGGGATCCCAGCAGCGCGCGCAGCCGCTCGCGACCGCACACGGCGCCTCTGCTAGCGCTAGTGGGCAGACCACCCTGCGGCGCTGCCGCCTAAAAGGGCCTAAAAGCGCCGGGCGCCGGCGCGCGCGTTCAAAATTTTGGGGCCGCAGGCACGCGGCCAGCAATGCCAAATACCACAGAGTACACAGAATCACACCATATGCAATTGCCAGAAACAAAAACTGCATCCGCCAAAACGCTCGCCGCCAGGACGAAGCGCACATGCGCTGTCCCAGGGACACAGCCAGCCTGACCAGGGAGCGGTTGAGAACATCAGCAGAGCATGCCGAAACAGCAACCCTGTCACCCCGGCTCGGTGGCGCCCGCGCGCGCGCGCGCGCGCGGCGCCGTCGAAGAAGGCGCTGCAGCTGCGTCGCAGCTGCGCGCGCCGCCCCCGCGCGCCGCCGCCCGCGCCCGCGCCCGCGCCCGGCTCATACGGGCGCCACAGAGGCGAGGGCCGGGGCGGCGGCGCCGCCGGATGTCGCCCGGCTCGCGCCGGAGACCGCCGCGGGCGCCGGCGCCGCGGCGACGGCCGCCGCGGGCGCAGGGCCGCTGCCGGCGGGCGCGGCGGGCGTCGACGCGGCCGCGACGGGGTGCTCGCGCGCCTTGGCGCTCAGGCTGTCCACCCAGCAGCTGTCCATCTCCCACACGCTCGCGCTCGCCACCGTCACCTGCGCGCCGCGCGCCGCCAGCTCGCGGCCCGTGCTGTGCAGAATGACAAGCAGTGACAAGCTACCGTGCAACCCGGCGCGCGCGTCGAGGCCGTCCCAGAGGCGCGCCCGCACCGTGACGTTGGCGGCGCTGGCGTTGGCGCCGCCGCCAAACGCGGTGAGGCCCCAAGCGGAGTCGACCTGCTGCGGGTACGCGCGCGTCGCGATGCGGCCGCGGCCGTCCAGCGCAAACACCTGCGGCGGGCGGGGCGCCGCGTCAGGGGCGCCGTCGCCTTTCTTCCGCGCCCGGGCGGCCCTCAGCCGCACGCATCATCTAGCGCCAGCGGATCAGCCAGCCGCACAAGGCTAAGAAACCCCCTGGCCTCTTGGGCCCCGCGGCGCGCGCCTCGATCAGCGAGCGGTCCACAAAGACGCGCAGGGACAGGCCGTCGACGCTGATGCCGTTGGCCGGCAGCGGGATGTCCCCCCGCTGGTCCAGCACGATGGTGGCGCCGCCCGCGCGCGAGTGGTCCGCGTACAGCGTTGCCTGCGCGCGGCGCCCGCCCTCAGCGCCGCCGTGCGCGCGCGCGCGCCGCACGCGCAGCCCGCCCTCAGCGCCGTGCCATGACAGCAAGTGGCGGCGCGGGGGCGCCCGCCGGTGGCGCGCCTGCGTGACGCTGACGTAGCGCCCGCCTGCGGCGGGCCGCAGCGTGCCAGAGACGCCGATGCGGCTGCGCGCGCCGCCGCCCGTCTCGACCAGCACGCCGACGTCAAAGCGCTGGTCGCCCGAGGCGCCCGCGCGCGGCGCCGCGCCGAACGTGATGTCCAGTTCAACTTGCCGCATGCCGCTCGCCGAGGCGTTGCCGCCCGTGGGCACCAGCTCCTGTGCGCGCCCGTCTTGACGTCAGCGCCGGCGCGGCGGGCAGGGCGCGCGCGTGCGCGGCCGCGTGCGCCACGCCAGCGCGGGCGGCGACACCGCCGCCCGCAGTCGGCACCTCGGGCACCAAGCAGACGCTCGTTGTGTGAAGCTGCACCGGTCTCAGCAGGTAACAGGCAACAGCGTCTGGCTGAGGTCAGGCCAGCAACGGCAACAGGCGCTGGGCGTGGGCGCGCCAGGGTGCCGCCGGGGCCGTCCAGCGCGGCGCCCTGCCGCGCGACCAGCCGCGCGGTGCGCAGGCTCTCGACCTCCGCCACGGGCGCCATGAGCATGGCGGGCGTGTCATAGTCCAGCGTGATCACGCGCGGCAGCGTCTGCGCGCCCTGCCAGCCCTGCGCGCCGCGCCCGCCGCGCCGGTCAGCGGGCGCGCCGGCGGGCGGCCGGCCTGGACGGCGCTGGCGGCCTAGGCCGCCGCCAGACCGCTCCCTTTCCGCGCGACGGCAGGCAGGCGGGCGCGCCGCTGGGGCGCACCCAGGCCTCCGTGAGCGGCGAGCCCGCAGAGCACTGCTCCAGGCACCCGACCGACGTCTCAAACACCCAGCCCAGCCAGATGGTGCGGTTGTCATTGGTGCGGAAGGTCTTCGAGGCGTACACGGACCCAAAGTCGATCAGCCTGCGCGCCGCGCCGCGCGCCGGGTGACCCCGTGCGCCCCGAGCACGCTTGGCCGCCTGCGCGGGCGCCGAGGCGGCGCCGCAGCGCGAGCCGGGGCGCACTGCGGCGTGAGCGCGAGCCCGTAGTACGAGGACGACGCGTTGAACGCGCCGATCGCGCCGCCCGCCACCACGTTGGACGAGTTGGCGCGCGCGTCTGCGCTGGACAGCATGTACCAGTCGGCCGCGAACGGCGTGCGCCCGCGCACCTGCGCGCGGCGGGCGGGCGTCACGCGCCTGCGAAGAATATACGCCGCGAGGGCGCCGCCCGGGCTGTTGCGGCGGGGCGCGGGGCGGCGCCGGGCGCCGGGCCGGCGCGCCTGGTCGCTCCACTTGAGCACGCTCACGCCATAGTCCATGAAGAAGTAGTCCGGGCACTCCTACGCGCGCCCAGCGCCCGGCCCCGTCAGGCTCGCGCCGAGGGGGGGCTGCTGCTCCATGCCAAAGCGGACAGGCGGGGGCGCATGCAGCGCACCCAGGTGTGGCAGTCCTGGCCCATCTGGTCGCAGGCGCCGTTGCCGGGCTGCGGCGTCGGCGGCGCGGCGCACTGCAGGCCGGCCGTGTTGTTGATGCCCAGCTGCGTGGCCAGCTGGCCGACGTACGTCCAGGCGCGCAGGTCGGGCGAGGAGTACATGGCCGCGCCGCCGATGCAGTTGGCCTGCACGCCGATGACGGTGTACCAGAGCCCATTCTCGCGCCAGGCGGTGGTCGGGTCGCGGAACTGCGAGAATGTGCCGCCCGCCGCCGGCGGCTCCAGCGACAGCGGGTTGAAGCGCTCCTTGCGCCTGCGCAGGGGGCGCCGCCGTCGGCCCCGCGCCGCCCATGCGCCGCAGGCCGCGATAGACCGGGGGCACCCGGCGGACCATGCTCCGGCCGGGCGGGCGCGCACCAGAGCTGCAGGTGCGGGTCGCTCGCGTTGGTGGGCACCAGCATGACCTGCTGCTGGTAGTAGTAGCCCAGGCGCGTGAAGTTGGACACGCCTGCGCGCGCGCGGCCGAACAGGTCACTTGAAAGAGTCACGGGCCTCGTCGCAGCGCGCCGTGGCGCCGGCAACCTGGCGCGCGCAGCAGCCGGCCAGGCGCGGCCGCGGCCGGCCAGGCGCGGCCGCGGTGCCGCAGGCTGCAGGTTGCCGCCCGCGCGGTCCCCGCCGGGCAGCGCGCCTGTGTACAGGATGACCGGCGTGCCGTCCGGCAGCACGGTGGCGGAGCCGGAAAAGGCGCCGTCGCCGTCGTAGTAGGTGTCGGGCATCACAGCGGCCGGCAGGCGCTTCCAGTGCACCAGGTCGCTGCTGACCACGTGGCCCCAGTACGGCGCGCCCCACAGCGACGCCGCCGGGTTCCACTGCGCGCGCGCCCGGCGTCGGGCGCCGGTCCTGCCTGCCGGAGGGGGCCGCGGGCGGCCGTGCAGGCGGCGAGTGCCGAGCCCTGCGGGCGGGCGGGCGGGCGGGCGGGCGGGCGGGCGGGCGGGCGGGCGCGCCTGGTAGAACACGTGGTGGACGCCCTCGCGGCTCTGGAACATGCCGTTGGGGTCGTTCATCCAGCCCGCGGGCGCGGTGATGTGGAAGCCCGGCTTGAGCACCGTGGCGTGCTGCGCCGTGGCCATGCCCTGCGCGGCCGCGCGGCGCGCGGTCGGGCGCTGCCGGGCGGGTCGGGCGGGCGGGCGGGCGGGCGGCGGCCGGCCGGACGCGCTCCGAGGGGCGGGGCCGCGCCTGCACTGTGGTCAGCCGCACGGGGTAGGCCGGGCTGGCGCCGCTGGCGTCCGGGCCCACCGACGGCAGCATCGGCTTGGGCTCGCCCGCGGGCGCCGGCGCGGCGGCCGGGACGCCGTCCTGCAGGCCGCGGCCGCGCGGCGCGTCTGCGCGGCACCGCCCCCCCCCCCTCCCCCGTGTCAGACTGGGCGGCGCGCCAGCTGGTGGCCAACACCTTGCGGCCGGTCGGCCGCACTCGGCGCGCTGCCGCCCAGCGCGGCTGCGGCTGCCCGCCTCGCGCGACCAAGCGCGCGCCGGGTGGGGCTCCGATGCTCGCCAAGGCAAGGGGGGATTCGGTTACGCCTGTTTCAAATGCACAAGATGCACCTACCTACCCCTCCCACAACCGCCGCGGCGGGGCTGGGCACCTAGCGGCAGCACCAGGCTGCGCCGCGCGTCCAGGTTGTGGCGCCCGCTCAGCGGCGGCCAGTGCGGGGACACCGCGGCGCCCGGCTGCGACAAGGCGGCCAGCAGCAGCGCCGCCGCCAGCTGCCACGGCAGCCTCCGGCCGCCCATTGCTGCAGGCGGCCGACCAGGCGCGAGCGTGCCGCTACAGGGCGCTGCGCAGCTTCGCGCCGGGCAGTCAGCTGTCGGGTGCCAGAAAGGGTGGGGGCCGCTGCCGGCCTGTGCAGTAGCTGGAGCTCAGCGGCGCTTGTCACGGCAGCGGCGCCCTGGCAATGCGACGCGCACAGAGAAGGAGCGGAAACGGGTGCGACCACACAGCGGCAATCCGACCGGCCCAAGCCTTATATATGTAAGTCTGAAAAAGCGTGCTCACGTTCTTGCTTTCCTCCGTGTGACCTGGACAAGGAAAACGTGGGAACCTGGGCCGAAACTGCGCAAGAGGCTCTCCGCCTCTGCACGAACAGGGTTTGCTCGCCGTTCACGCAGGGTAAGGGAGCTGGCAGCAGGAGCGCTGCTGCATGCATCATCGCCGCGTCAGTGCTACCAAGCAGGCTGCAAGCAGAGCGTTTGGCCCGGCCTAGCGCTGCGCAGAAACACGGTAGCTGGGGCCGCACCCCCCACCCGCGCGGGCATTGCCCAGTCGCGCCGCCGGGCGCGCCGTCAGGCTCCGGCGAGGGTCGCGGCCGCGCGATGGCAACCGGGACAGCGATGGAGGTTGGGTGGAACGACGGGGACATTGATGACCTGCTCGACCGGATGCTGCAGCAGAACGCGCAGGACCAGAGCCACACCGCCCGGCCCAGCGCGGGCGGCGAGCTGCTGCCCAACATCTGGAGCCCGCCGAGCGACATTGACGTCAAAATCGAGGTGGGCGCTGCCGGCCAGGTTATCAGCGGCCGGCGCGGCCGGGCGCCGCCCGGCCACGCGCGCCCGACCTTTGTGCACCCGCCGCCCTGCGCTGCGCCCGCCGGCGCGCCGCCGCCCAGCGCCGCGCCGCACCCGCCGGCGCGCTGAGCGCAATGCATGATGCCCGCGCAGGACTGCGCGCAGCCCACGCTGCAGGCGCGCACCTTCACGGACGTGCTGGCGCACATGGCGGGCGACTGGCGCGGCGACCCGCTCGCCGGCGACGGCGCATGGGCGGCCGCGCCGCCCGCCGACGGCGCGGCCGCGCCCGCACCGGGCCTGCTCGCTCCCGGGCCGGCGCCGCCGGACGCGCCGCCGCTGCAGCTCGGCGTCCGCCCGGCGGGCGCGCCCGCCGCGGCGCGGTCGCCCGCGCTGTCGAGCGGCTCGGGCGCGCCCGGCGGCGGCCTGCTGGGCCTGTTTGACACCGACTCGCCGGGCGGGTCGTGCGGGGCGCCGCCGTGCGGCGCGCCGCCGCGCCGCGGCGCCGGCGCCGGCGCCTGGCGCCACGGCGCGCCGCCCGGGGTCGGCGCGGACGCATCCGCGTCGGCCTCGCCCGGCTCGTCGCTGCACGGCGGCAACGCGTTTGCGGGCTGGGGCATGGGCCTCGGCGACCTGGCCGGCGGCGGCGAGGCGAGCACGCGCCACAGCGGCGGCGCGCAGCCCTGGTCGGACAGCCGCTCCGGCTCGGGCGGGCGGTCGGGCGGCGCGGTCAAGGCGGACGGCGGGGAGGCGGACGGCGGGCCGCCCGGCAGCGCGCCCGCGGCCTGGGCCGACAGCGCGGCGCGCTGCGGCAGCGGCCCGGGGACCAGCAGCGGCGAGCGCCACGGCCGCACGCTCTCCGCGCCGGACCTCAGCATCGGGCGCGGCCCCGCCCGCCCCTGATCCCGGCTGCGCCCCACTGCCGGCCCGCGCGCGGCCGCGCCGGGCGGGCCCGGGGCGCATGCGAGGCTGACGCGGCGCGCCGCGCGCGCGCGCAGGGAGAGCCCGGCGCCGCAGGGCGGCAGCCCCGCGGGCAAGGGCGCCAAGGGCCGCGCGGCGCTGGCGCGGCCGGGCTCCAAGGAGGTGCACGCGCAGCGCGTGCAGCAGCGCAAGACGCGCCGCCGCGAGAAGGCGCGCCCGCGCCAACGCCCCGCCCTGGGCGGCGCGCGCTGTGCCCCTTTGCGCCCGTATCCGGGCTGCATGGGGCGGCCGCGAGTCGCCGGCGCGCCCGCGCCCCGCGCGCACCTGATAAAGTAGGGCAACCCAATAAAGCGCGATGGGCCAACCCTGAAGCGCGCGCTGGCGCAGGACCGCATCGAGGAGATGCAGGCCGCGCTGGAGGCGCTGGGCGCGGAGAAGGCGCGCGTGGGCGCGCGCAACGCGGCGCTGCAGGCCGAGCTGGCCGGCGACGAGGAGGAGCTGCGCAAGCTGCGCGCGGCGGAGGAGAGCGCGCTGCCGGCGCTGGCCGACGAGGAGCTGGCCGCGCGCTTCGGCGGCGACATCACGCTCACCGCGCGCGGCGCCCCCGTCACACTCACGTCCGCCCAGGCGCGCGCCGCGCCGCCGCCGCCCGCGCCCCGCCGACACACGCGCTGCCCGGCTCGCCGACGCGCGCCGCCCGGCGCATAGGAATGTGGGACTTGCCGGAGAAGAAATGTCAGAGCAGCGTATTAAGTGTTGTTATGTACCAACGATGGCGAGTATGGATGCGATCAGCTTCCGCCGTCCTATAGAGATCTTGTTGCAGGTGCGCGCGATGACGCGCGACGAGCTGGCGGACTGGTGGCGCCTGTACGTGCGCACGCTGGCCGGGCTGCTGGAGCTGGTGGAGGGCGCGGGCGCGGCCGCGCCGCCCGACGCGCTGCAGCAGCTGCAGCAGCTGCAGCGCGAGGCGCTCTTCCTGCACATCCGGTGCGGCGCGCCGGCCGCCGCCCGAGCCGGGTGCCCCGCCGCGGCCTTCTGGGCGCGTGAGCGTGGCCTGGCCCAGGCCGGCATCGCCTGGCGGCGTCTGCGAGGCCGGCGGGCAGACTCTGTGTGTGGCGGCCAGCCGGCGCCCGCCCATGCAGGCGGCGCCCCTGCCTGCAGTGGCGCCCCGCCTGGACCAGGTGGGCGGCAGACCAGGGGCGCGCGCGCGCGCGCGCAGGGCGGCGGTGACCAACGCGAACAGCGTGAAGCACTTTGTGGCGCGCGGGGTGGTGGACGCGTCGGCCGCGGTGCCCGACGCGCCCAGCTCGCCCGCCGGCTGGTACCCGGTGCGCGCGCGGCGGCCCAGCGCACGTGCGGCCTCGCTCTGCGGGCGCGCGCTCGCATGCTGCGGTGGCGCGTGTGGCCAGGCCCGCGCCTGTCAGCGCTGCTCGCCGGGCGACCCCGCGCCCGCCCAAGCCGTGGCCCTGGCAGGACGCGGCGTGCAGCGACGGATGGGTGCGTCGGCGGCCCGGCCGCCCAGCGGCAAGGGCGGCGGCCGCCTTGACGCGCGCGCGCGCGCGCGGCGGCAGATCTCCAAGGCGCTGGACCTGAGCCAGGCGCAGAAGGGGCAGCTGGCGGCGCTGTGGGCAAGCTTCGAGGCGCGCGTGGCGCGCGTGCTGGCCGCGCGCGCGCACCTGCACCAGCGCATCTGCGCCACCATGCCCAACGGCTACATGGGCCGCGACTTTGCCGTCAACTTCCTCAAGGCGCGCCCAAGCGCCCGCCGCCGCGCGCGCCCGTGCTCCAGGCACGCGCGGGCTTGCTCCCGCGGTGCGTGCGGGGCGCGCCCCAGTCCCGGGGCGGGACGCGCGCGCCTGGGGCGGGCGGGCGCGCGGCCTCCATCCATGCAGGGCTGCGGGGCGCAGCGCGGCGGCCCAGCGCGCGGCGCGCGCGCAGGCGCACGAGGCCATGGACGCGCTCAAGTTCAACCTGCGCCAGGAGCACATCGTCATCTACGACTTTGTGTCCAGCTTCCACCAGGCGCGTACCCCCCCGGCCGCCCGCCCGCGGGCGCCAGGGCAGGTTTGGGGCCGCCCCGGCCGGCGCTCCTGCCGCCGCCTGGGAGCGAGGTCGCGCTCAGGCCGGGCGCGCGGGGTTGGCGCAGGTCCTGACGCCGCTGCAGAACGCGCGCTGCATCGTGCGCTCGTACCCGTACGTGCCCGACAGCGCCGCGATCGCGACGTGCATCGCCGCGCGCTGCGGCAGCCGCTCCGCGCGCGACCGCCTGAAGGCCGAGCGGCCCGCCATGGCGCTCCCATGAGCCACCCCGGTGGCCTGCAGCGCGCACCCGCCGCGACCGCCGGTGCTCGCCGGCAGGGCGTGCTGCGGCGCGGGCGCGGCTCGTGCTGCGGCGTGACAGGCGACACGACAGCAGCAGGCCTGTGCAGGCCCTCAGCGAGCTGCGCGCTCTCGTGGTTGCGCAGAGCCACGTAGTCGCACAAGTCTGGTGTAACATAGCTGTTTTGAATGGTGGCTCAGCATGCGGCGCGTCCGCCGGCCCTGCTGCGGTCATGGCGCCCTCGGGGCAGAGGTCCTCGCTGCGCGCAGGGTGTGGGTTTGGGTCGACTTGTTTGCCGTCCGTACAGAGCGCTCAGCCTTGGAGCACCCTTTGCGGCGCTGGGTTTTGGGGCGGGCTGTCTGTCTGCATTCCATTCAACTCGTCAGGTGTGCTGACAGGGCGCCCCCGGCACCTGCCATGCGCTGCGACCTGCGCAGGACTCAAGTCGTTGGCAGACTGGGGCGCTGTCAGGCAGACGCTACAGGCTTTGCCTGCTGCGGCATGCAAGCTGCTTTGTGTGTGCCCTTGTTGCAGATAGCAAATGTTGACATGGTGGGTGGTCAAGAAGGGTCCGAGACTTGGCAGCGCTGCGAGGCCCTGCTTGTCTTGCTTACACTGCCTGCGTTCAAATTACACTTACGCTTGCCTGCTGCATATCAGGGTGCACCGCGGCCTGCTGTGCTGCGCCTGCCGTGCGGCATAGACACACCCGGCCCGCACCAAGCACGACCGCAGGGGCACATGTAAAGGGGTAGCGGCCCAACATAATGGATGACCAGCAGACATGCGCGGAACAACAGCAGCCTGAGGCGCACAATTTGCAAGAGAAGTATCCGTGCCTTCGAGGCCATGCCTTGAGGCCTGCGAGCGTGCATGAAACACCTGATAGTATACACCAACACCGGCCTGACCTGCAACCACCTGACACCCACCATGTGACCTGCGCAATACCACAATACCGCCCTGTCTCGCACCCCCGCCACGGCGGTGGTGGGGTTCGCACACCAAACACACGCGCCGCTAGCAAAGAATCATGTGGGCCTGCATGCTGCTGCATGCGTGCAGCACGCGCCATGCAGCAGGGGCTCGCGCTCGGCCAGCCGGCGCACTCGGCTCTGCGAGTGCAGCAGCGCGGCCTCGTGCAGCCCGCCTGCAGGCCCTGGCCCGCCTCAAGAATGGAGCTGGAAATCAGGTGACCGCGATGCGCGAGGCGGCTGCGACCCGCGCGCGCGGCCGGCGGCCTTAGATACAGCGGGGCCGGGGCCGCCCCGCCCTAGAGCGCGGCCGGCTTGCCGTTGTGCGCCTCCGGCGCGAGCTTGGGGCTGGTCGCCAGCTCCTGGTTGGGGTGGTGCGACGTCTCCGGCGTCGCGTACGGGTTGCCGCCTGCGCCGGGCGCACGGCTGCCCGTCAGGGCACAGGGTCGCGAGCGGGGCGCTGCACGGCCCTGCCGCCCTGCGCAAGCACGCAGGCACGGAGCGGCGCCCGACGCGCGCTCGCGCCGCCACGGCGGCGGCCGAGCGCCCGCAAACGGCCCGGCGGCACCGGCGGCCACGCTTTCACGGGGGCGCGACTCCAGGCGGGGGCAGGCGCGCGGCGCTGCGGCTGCGCGGCGGCGGGCGCGCACCGGGCACGCGCGCCATGTGCGGCTTCTCCAGGTCGGCCTTGAGCTCGGAGAGCGCGACCTCGTCCACGGCCGGGCGGCACATGACCATGTTCTTACACACGGTCCACAGGCCGGCGCGCGACTCCCAGATCGGCATGATCGAGCAGATGGCCGTCGCGACCTGCCGGCCGGCGCACCCTGTCAGCCTTTGGCAGGCGGGGCCGGCAGCATCCCGGGAACCCTTCTCGTCAAGGCAGCCCCGGGCAGGAAGGTCCATCAACAACGCGGCGGCGCGCTTGCCTGTCACAACGCCGGGGCGCGGCGCGGCCTGCATGGCGGCAGCCGCCGTCCCACGCGCGGCGCATGGCTGGGCGGGTTATAGCGAGGTATAGCGACTGGCTGTCCAGGCTCGGGCACTCTGGGGCAACAGGCAGTCGCCACTGCAGCCAGAGGGGGCGCGCGCCAGGCCCCAGACGATGGAGAGGATGACCCAGAAGTAGAAGTAGGGCCGCGTGAAGGTGCCCGCCGCCAGCGCCAGCAGCGGCCAGACGATGATGAGCACGACCGCCAGGATGCTCCCGTAGCGCAGCACAAACTTGTACGCGTGCTCCATCGCGGCCGCGGAGTCCGGGCCCTCCGCCTCAAAGCCTGCGCGCGGCGCCGCACGCGCTCGCCACGCCGCCTCGGAGGGCCGGAGACCACAGCACGCGGCCGCGGCCAGCAGCACTGCGTCTGCCTGGCCCCGAACCGGGCCGAGCCTCAGGCAGGTTGTTGCGTCGCGCACAGGCAAGGGCGCGCACGCCCGCTCCAGGTCCCAGCACGCGCGCAGGTGCCCCAGGCTGCGGGCGCGGCGCGGGGCGCGCCGGTCTCGGCGTCGTCGACCATGGAAATCTCGCGCGTGCTCTTCCAGTCGTACCGGTCGGGCTTGATGAGCGAGACAACCACGCACACCAGCGCGCTCGACAGGATGGCCACCAGGTTGCCGACCAGCATGGGCATGTCGCCGCCTGGCCGCGGCGCGTGCGCGTCAGCGCTGCTCCCTCCTTCGCACAAAAACCCCCGCGTCTCCGCCGCACGGGTACGCATGGCTCCGCGACCCCAGTGCTCACAGCAATGCCCCGCGCTCTCCCAACCCTGCAGGGTTTTCAAGCAAGAGCTGCCGCGCCTGCCGCGCGGGGGCGGTGCGAGCTGGGTGGCGTCTGCGGGCGGGGCTGCAGCCCGCAGCGCCAAGGGCTGGGCGCGGGCCCGCACCCGTGCTGGCCAGGCTGACGTCGCCGTAGTTGGCCTTGGTGTAGCCGAGCCACGCGCAGAGCGCGGCCGCCAGGCCGACCACCGCGCCGGAGATGGCGCCCGCCGCGGTGCACTTGCTCCACACCTGCGTGCCGCGCGCCCACGCGCGTCAGGCGCAGGCCGGCCGCTGTGCGTGTGGCCACGAGCTGCTTGGAGACTTTCGGTATAGAGGGCGGCGAGACCACCTCGGCCAAAAAAACAAACACAACACCCAGCGCCGCGCCCGCCGCCGAGCGCACAATGCGGGGAGCGCGGCGCGCACCATGCAGAACGCGATGGGGCAGACCGCCGAGCCGATCAGCACGCCCATGAGCAGGTAGACGTACCTGCGCGCGCGCGGCCAGGCGTCAGCGCGGCGCGCGCGCATGCCGGGCGTGCAGGTCGGCGCCCGGGCGCAGGGGCGGGGCGCGCCCGAGCGACAGGCCGATCTTGAGCAGGATGATGGCCTGCCGCGCGCGCGCGCGCGCCCGTCAGGCCCGGCCCGTGCGGGGCGCGCTGCGCTGCAGCAGGCAGCCTAATCCGGCGCACGCGGGCCGGCGCGCGCGGGCGCACCAGCACGCCCATGAAGAAGCCGAAGAAGACGATGATGTACTGGCTCATGCGCATGATCTGCTTGCCTGTGCGCGCCCCGCGCCCCGGCCGTTGGCGCGGGCGGTGCGTGGCAAGCCCGACGCGAACGGGATTTCAGCACCCATGGATGGGCCCGGAGCGGCGCGCCGGCGGGGCCCGCGTACCAGTGGCGTTAGGGTTGATGTAGGTGCGGTACACGTCGTACGTGAAAAGCGAGGACACGGCCACCAGCTCGGCGGAGCCCGAGGACGTCACGGCCATGAACAGCATGATGACCATCAGGATGGCGCCGCCGCGGCCGAGCAGGTAGAGCGCCGCCGCCGGCGGGACCAGGCCTGCAGGGGGGCGCGGCGTCAGCGCCGCGCGCCGCGCCGAGCGGCGTGCCGCAGCCACACGCGTGCGCAACGTCACCGCTGGCGGCCGCACGGCGAGCAAGGTGTCGCGCTGTCTACCAAACGGCCGTCAAGCACACGGCAAGCGCGGGGGCACAGCGGCCTGCCCGGGGCGCACCCGAGTTGGACTCCGCGATGGAGATGGGCAGGTCCAGCGCGAGCGCGGACAGCCCCAGCGTCGTGGCCTGCCGGCGGCGCGCGGGGCGGTGAGCGCACGCAGGGACAGGTGCAGCGGCGCTGGGCGGCGCTTGCGCGTGGCGCCGCAGCGGGGTGGAGAGCGCACCAGCGTGAACGGAATCGCAAACCAGCAGAGCCCGCCCAGCAGGTAGCCCATGTGCGCGGCGCTCGGCTTGGCGGCGATGGCGCTCTGCCAGTAGGCCTGGTCGTTGAAGACGGTGCCTGCCGCGGGAGGCGCCCGCGCTCGCGGCCGCGCGCGTGTATGCGTGCAGAGCCGCTCAACCGTCACCTGGGCGCAGTTCCCGCGCCGCGCCGCCCGTGTGCGCACGCCCCTTCCCCGCCCGGGCGCGCACCAAAGTTGCCGATGATGTTGATGATGCCGAAGATGAAGCCGCCGATGGAGAAGAAGGTGAGGTAGGTGCCGTCCTTGTTGCCCTCCACGGGGTACTTGGTCGACAGCGTGTGCAGGTGGTCCCACACCTGCGCGCCCAGGCGCGGGGTCAGGGCGCCGCCCTGCAGCCAACGGCACACAGGCCGGCGCCGCGCCGGGCCGCCCGGCGGCCTCACGCACGGCAGGCCCGTGAGCTTCGGACGCGGGGCCGCACCACGCCGGGCGAGCCCAGCTGCGGGCACGTGGCGTAGACGGAGAAGGAGAAGATGCAGAGCGCAATGTAGATGATGACCGTGTGCACGTACGACGCGATGAAGGTCGCCTTGAGGCCGCCGGCCACCGTGTACAGGATGATGCCGGCCGGGATCAGGAAGGCCGCCTGCGCGCCGCGCCGCCGGCTGCCTGCTTCAGGTGCTCGGCGCCAGGGGTCGCATGCATGCATGCCTGAGACGCATGCATGAGACCGCAGCAACAGCCGCCCTGCTGCACCACGCCGGCGTGCGCGCGGGCCCAGAGCGCGCACCGCGTAAATGTCCATGCCGGTGAGCGCGTTCATGACGGACGCGCCGCCCAGGATGAGCATGGAGGTCACGATGATGTTGGTCAGGAAGCAGAAGAAGAAGAACACGATGTGCGCCGTGCGGCCCCACCGCGCGTCTGCGCCGCGGCCGGGCAGCGTCGGGGGCGGGCGTGCACGCTCGTGCGACTCGCGCGCGGCGAGCGCGTCGCCTGCTGCGCACGCCCGGCCGGCGGGCAGACAGGGCGGGCGCGGGGCGCACTGATAATCTCCAGCACGGTGTGCACGGTGGGCGCCTTCCGCTTGACCTCGATGGCCAGGATGCCGAAGAGGATGATCTGGATGGTGGCGCCCGCCGCATACCAGAAAGGCCCCGACACGCCGTACTTGTACGCGACGTTGGAGCTCTGCAGCAGCGTGGCCGCCCACGTCCTGCACCACCAGCACGCCCATGCTCGCACCCCGGCGCCCGCACACTTCAGGGCCGCTGCTTGGCCGCGAGCAGGGCGGGTGGGGGTGCGCTGGACAGAGGGCTGATGCCTGCGCACCGGGCAGGTGCTGCTCTACGCGAGCAGGCAGGCAGAGAGCGGGGCGGCACCAGTGGGACACGACGTCCGTGGCGATCAGGCCCGTCTTGATCGTGCGCCCAGCAGTGTTGAACTGCAGCGCCAACGGGGGTCAGCGCGCGCGGGGCTTTGCTACCGCCAGGGTGCCGCCGGCGCAACCAGGTGCACGACGCGCACACCTGCTCGCTGCTGGTGCGCGTCCCCGCAAAGTGGTAGTCCGCCCAGACCAGGAACGTGGTGAATATAGAAAAGAAAATGCCTGCGCAGCCGTGCGTCTCAGCGCTCTGCCTGGCGCCCCTCACGCCGCTGTGGCCGGGGCGCGGCGAGCGCGGGCGCTGGCGGTCGCGGGTCGCACCGAAGCCGACCACGACCGCATAGCCGATGCCCTGGCTCAGCGCCGGCTGGTCGCCGAAGAAGTCTGTGGCCCTGGCGCGGGCCGGGCACGTGCGTCAGCTCGGGCCGCGCGGCAGCTTTGGCCCGCGCGGTGCGCTAGTCATGGGGCATCAGCCCCACAATGTGCCTAGGTCAATACTGGCCAGGCTGCAGGCAGGCGCTGCGCGGCCCGGCCTGGGCTGGACCGCGCTCCAGCAGCGCACCCGTCATACTGGTGCAGGCCGAACAGCTGCAGAGTGTCCGGGTGCACGGGCATCCTGGCTGCACCAGGCGTCCGGTGCCGACCTCCGCCCCTGCGGGACGACGAGCGTGTGACTCAACAATGTCGCCGCCACAGGACAGTGAACATGTGGCCGACGCCGTGCTCGCTGCGGCGCCACCAGGCTGCAGGGACGCAGTGCATGCATAGCTTCGTCCGATAGAGCGCAGGACGGCGTCACTTTTAGCGGGTGGGCTCGTCAAGACGTGTCAGTGGCCAGGCAAATGTGTTTATTAATCCATTAGAGGGCGCACTGCTGCTGCGCTTCACGAGTGCTGTGCACTCACGAACCGGCGGCGGCTAACCTCGGCTTGGTACTAGCTATGGATTGTTGCTGTGTACTGCTGCAAGTCCTTCACGTATTATATAGGCCACAAGCATGTAAAGTAGCAGGCAAGGTAAAGTTTCCCCGTGCCGTTAGGGTCGCTGCACGTGAGGCCAAATTGTACGCCCATTCGTGCTGGCCTCACTCGAGCAGGACCGCGCGGGCGTACAAGCAATCTGATCTGCCGGCCGCCTCTGGCTGCCGTTGCCACTCTCTGGTGGCCGCGCACCCGCTCAAGTCCGCCGCCCCCCTCTTGTGGGCTGCTGCGCCGGACGGCGCGGGGCGCAGAGACGCAGAGCGCTCGCGGCGTGCAAGCACACAGCCCCCCCGCGTCCACCGGCCTGTTTCGGGATCCCTAGGCCTGCGGTCTCCCCACCTGCCCACCAGCGCCGCGCCCAGGGCCGCTGCGCAGATGGTGAGCAGCGCCGCCACGAACGGGCCCGCACCCGGGGCGCCGGCCGGCGGGCCCGCGCCGGTGGACCTGCCGGCCCTGACACAGGCGTACGCGAGCGGCGCCGCCACGCCCTCCAGCGTGCTGCGGGCGCTGCACCCGGCGCTGGCGGCCGAGGAGGCAATGTTCATCACCCTCGCGCCGCTCAGCGACCTGCTGGAGCGCTGCCGGTGCGCCGCGCCGCCCCGCGGCCCTGTAACGCCGCATGCGAGCGCAGCCCCGCGAGCAGGCGCGGAAGGGCCTGTGCAGTGCCTGGCTTGGCCCGCATGCCTGCTTAACACCTGTGAGCGGGTGGCGCGCTCACCGAGCGGCGGCATGGCTGTGGGTAGGCTGCCTCACGCGCCGCCGCACGGGGAGCCGGCGCTGCGTGTCATTGTACCTAGCACGTGTCAAGGCACTCCTTGAGCAAGCAAAGGGAACCGCGCTCGGCAAGCTGAGCGGGGTGCCAACGGGCGCGCAGGGAGCTGGAGGCGCTGCCTGAGGAGCGCCGACCGCCGCTGTACGGCGTGCCCTTTGCAGTGAAGGACAACATCGACGTGGCGGGCTTCCCGACCACCGCCGCCTGCCCGGCCTTCCATCACACGCCCGCGCGCAGCGCGCCCACTGTCCAGGCGCTGCTCGACGCCGGCGCGCCGCCCGCCCGCCCTGCGACGGCGCCCTGCCTGCCGCCGCGCCTGCGTGCGGGGCGGAGCGCATGCCTGTGCACGCCGCGGCGACCAGCCGCCGGCACAGACGCCGGCGGCTCGGCAGGGGCCTGCTGCCGCCACCGGCAGGCCAGGCTGCCTGCCGGGCAGCCGGAGCGCGCGCGCTGCGACCAGCCAGCCCTCAGTCTCCCTGGGCCGCGCTCGGCGGCCGGCCGATGCTGTATCTGCAGCCCGCATGCATGCTGCACATATCAGACCAGGTGGCATTGCTCAAGATCTCAAGATCTGCCCGTTGGATGGAGTGGGTGACCTTTATCTGTTGATTTGAACGGCAATCTGCGTGACGAGTTGATGGGATGGAAGCCGCGCGCGCAGGCGGCGTCATGGTGGGCAAGACCAACATGGACCAGTTCGCGGCGGGCCTGGTGGGCACGCGCTCGCCGTACGGCTGCCCGCGCAACCCCTTCGACGACCGCTTCCTGCCCGGCGGCTCGTCCTCAGGCTCGGGCGCGGCCGTCGGCGCGGGCCTGGTCTGCTTCGCGCTCGGCACCGACACCGCCGGCTCGGGTGCGCGGCCGCTGCGGCAGACATGTGAGCTGCGGGAACAAACAAGGGGGGCAGTGCCGAGCGAGGCATCAACCACGCCGCCCAGCGGACCGTCCAGCTCCCACCTGATACCATGGGCTGCTGCGCGGCGCATTCCTCGGTACGGAGGCGACAGGGGTGCCTGGCGCCGCCCCGTACCTGTCTCAGCGTGCGCCGGCCCCCGCGCAGGCCGCGTGCCCGCCCACTTCTGCGGCTGCGTGGGCATCAAGCCCACAGTGGGCCGCACGTCCACCGAGGGCGTCATCCCGGCCTGCCGCTCGCTGGACTGCGTGTCCGTGTTTGCGCGCTCGGTGCCGGACGCGGCGGTGGTCGTGCGCATCATGCAGGCGCGCCGCGCGCCGGGCCCGCGCCCCCCCCCACCCCCCCCGGCCCCGCTGGCGACCCGTGGCTCAGGCCCTGGCTTGCTGTGTCCGGGGCCACCCTTGGCGGACTTGGCGTCGCATGCGGTCGGCCGGCGGGCGAGCCGCGGCGCGCGCGCAGGCCGGCATGGGTCGCGCTGCACGCCCGTCGCTGTTGGAGCTGCGCGCCGCGCGCCCGCCGCCGCGAGCGGGCGCCTGAGGCGCGCGGAGCGCGCAGGGCGCGGGCGAGCTGCTGGGGGACCCGACCTGGCGCGCGCCGCCGCCGCCGCTGTCCACCGACCTGCTGCGCATCAACTTCCCGCAGTCGCTGCGCAACATGCCCGGGCGCACCTACCAGGCGCCCGACGCGCCGCCCGCGCCGGCCACGCCGCAGGCCAACGGCTGCGCGCCGCCCCCGGCCACGCGGCCCGACGGCGAGCCCGCCTTCCGCTTCGCCGTGCCCGGGCCGGAGTTCGTGGACTTCGGCGGCCCGGGCGGCGACGCCTTTGCGGCGGGTGCGCCGCGCGGCCCGCCCGGGGCGGGCGCCCGCGCCGCCGCGCCGCCGCCCCGCCGCGCCGCATGCTGCAACCCCCTACAGCATGACAGCCCTGGCGACAGGAGCATGCGGCCGCCCGCGGCCCGCTCGCGCCGCTCGCCGACCGCGGCGCGCGCGCGCAGGGTGCACCGAGCTGTTCGCAGAGGCCGTGCGGCGGCTGGAGGACCTGGGCGGCGTGCAAGTGCCGATCGACTTTGCGCCGTTCGCGGAGGTGGCGCGCCTGCTGTACGAGAGCGCCTTCATCGCCGAGCGCTACTCGGGCATCCGGGAGTTCCTGGAGAAGCCGCACGTGCGCCCCCCGCCGCGACCGTGCGGGCGTCGGGCCCGGCAGCGCACGGCCCCTGACAGCTGCGGCAGTGGCTCTGGCCTTGCCGCGGGCCGACAGCGCAAGGGGCGCCGCATGCACAGGCGGGCCAGGCGCCGCGGCCGGCGGGCGCGGCGCTGACCGCCGCCGCGCGCGCGCAGGGGCGGATGCCCACGCCGGAGGAGATTGCGGTCGACCCGCGCATGGAGCGCGTCACGGCGGCGATCCTGTCGTCGGCGCCGCGCTTCACCGCCGCGGACGTGTATGACGGCCTGGCGCGCCTGGCAGGCCTGGCTGCAGCGGCGCGCACCGAGTTCATGCGCACCGACTTCCTCATCGTGCCCAGTGCGCTGCACCACTACCTCGTCTCTGGTGCGCGCCTGGCAGCCTGCAGCTGTTCGCGTCTGCCGCTGTGCTCGCCGCTCGCGTCTGCAGCGCATGCAGCAGCAAGCACCCAATCGTCGAAAATGTCTTCCGCCACTTCTTTCATGCATGGAAATTGTACAAAGAGAGCGTCATGCGGGCTCGGGCGGGCGATCAGCATGCATGCGGGCGGGCCGCGCGCAGAGATCGTGGCCGAGGAGGGCGGCGGCGCCGAGCTCAGCTGGGCCAAGAACGCCAAGCTGGGCCGCTTCACCAACTTTGTCAACCTGCTGGACCTGGCCGCCGTGGCCGTGCCCAGCGGCGTGCTGCACTGCCGGCCCTCGCCCGCCGCCACGGGTGCGCGCCCGCTCCAAGTGGCGGGGCGTGGCGTCGACCCGCTCGTGGGGCTAGGGTTGCAAACCTAATCCTGGCCCTTCGGGCCCCGCTGCTACGGTTGCAGAGCAACGAGTGTCCTCCAGTCCCTGGCTGGCGGCCGAGGCGCGACGGGATCCTGACGCCGCAGCCGGGCGCAGGCGCGGCCGCGGAGCGCGCGCGCGTGCTGGCAGAGACGGGCAACCCGACGCCGGCGCTGCCGTTCGGCGTGACGCTGATCGGCTCGGCGTGGCGGGACGAGGCGCTCTGGGGCGTCGCGGCCGGGCTGCACGCCGCCTCGGGCCTGGGCTGCGGCCCGGACGGCCACGGCGTCAAGCCCTTCCGCACCAAGGCGCCAGCGCAGGGCTGAGCAGCGGGCGTGTTCGGCCTTCCGTTGCCGCACCTGCTCACTGTTGTCAGGGGTGCTGGGCTGGCTGACGGCCAGTCCGGCTAGCTAGGTATGCTGCGACGGTGCGTGCCACCCAGTTGCCACTGTTGTCACTGTTGTCAGCGGTGCTGGGCTCGCTGACGGCCAGTCCGGCTAGCTAGGTATGCTGCGATGTGCGTGCCACCCAGTTGCCTCTGTAAGAGTATCGTGTACCTCTCCCTCTTGCCAATCTCCTGATGGCCCATCAGAAATGGAAAAAGAAAAAAAATAAATGCTGGCGTACCCTATCAGACATGGAGCATGTACATGAAGAAGAGCAGGGAAAAGTCAGCGTCTCCTCGACAAGCAGCCGCTGGCCACTCAGCCGCATCTGCCCGAAGAAGAGAAGCGACGTCCGTGCTACTGCTAGTGAGACGAACCTGCTGAGCTCGATCGAAAGACATCAAGTCAGCGCCTGAGTCGACCGAAACCACCATGGCGACACTGACGCTCACCAACATCCGAGCGCACAACATCCACCCCGGCACCACTGCGCACATCACGGGCAAGTCGCACACGTACGCGGTATTCTGCGTGGACGGCAAGGTCGAGAGGGCCACATCAGTGCTGGATGGCGAGGCGCTCGCGAACTGCGTGTGGAATGACACGCTCACGCTGGAGCTGCCCAGCACCGCCGGCGAGCTCAAGGTGCGCTGCGCCCGTGCGCCTGCAGCGGCTGCGTGCCTGGCCCCTGGGCCGCGTGATTGTGGGCGTAGTGCGGGATATGCTGAACTCCCAGTGCTGCCTCATGCTGGCGACGCGGAGGCCCGGCACTTGTTCCTGTATTTTTCAACCAGCCCAGCTGCTGCGCAGAGGCTCGTACAGAGCGCGTGGGCGCATGGCGCGGGCCTGAATGCGTGCTGCCAGCATCATGTTCTCGACGCCGCTCTATGAACTGTGCGGTGGCAAGCCTGTGCGCTGCGGCAGAGACTGAGTCCCTACCAGCTGCTGGCCTGCGTGCATCTGCTGCGGAACCCCACTGATGGCGCATGCCGCGCGGCGCAGGTCACGGTGTACAACAAGCGCAAGCTCATCCACGACCACGAGGTCGGCAGCAGCCACATCGACCTGAGCCACCTGGCCAAGTCGCCGGGCGCCGAAGTGCGCATGGTGCTCATGGGCAAGGGCCAGCAGCAGGGCGAGATCAGCTTCATGCCCGAGCTGTCCGGCGCCGGGGTCGGCGCCGGGGCTGGCACCGCCATGGGCGCGCATCACGCACCGCCCTCCGTGCCGGCGGGCGGCCTCGCCACCGGCGCCGGCGCTACCGGCGCCGGCCTCGCGGGCGCAGCTGCAGGCGCGCCGGCCTCCGCCTGCTGCAGCGCTGGTCTTTTGTTAGCATGCAGGGGCATATGTGTTCGTGTGCACAGCGGCCCTCCTGTGCCTTCATGTCGGCAAGTGCGGTGCGCGCTCGGCGGTGCGAGGTGTGGCTGCGCGCACTGGGTGACGGTGTGCCTGTTGTGCGCGCAGCTGGGCACCCCAACTATGGCGGCACTCACCGCGTGCCGCAGGTCGCAGAGATGTCGCCCGCGGCGCAGCAAGGCACGGGGCTCTGCGCCCGCGCTCGGTGGTTTAGCGCAGCCCTGCTGGTGCCTGCGTTTGCCGGGTGACACGCGCTCTCCTGCGCGCAGCTGGTCACCCCAATTATGGCGACACCAACCCCGCGGCGCGCCGCGCGGAGCTTTCGCCCGAGGCGCAGCACGGCACGGGGCTGGGCGGTGCGCAACCTGTACCTTCGGTGTCTGCCATGTCCAGTCCCTTGCTCGCTATAAGGAATGGTAGCATGGGCGAGAACGCCGAGCTACACCTGTTGTGCTGCATGTACAAAGACAGACGCGCAGCCACCTGTGTTCAAACACGCGCCTTGCTGCTGCGCTGGGTGTGCACCGCTCACCCCTGCCGCGCCGTCCGGCAGGCTCGAGCGTGGTGTCGGCGGACAAGGCTGCGGTGTCGAGCGGCGCGCCGGGCGCGTCCGCCGCCGGCGTCCTGGCCGGCCACGGCGACTACGTCAGCCACGACAAGCCCTCGGCCGCCAGCGCCGGCTTTGGCGGTGCGCGCACCTGCGCACGCGGCTGCCGCAGCAGCGCTGCAAACCCACACCCAGTGTGAGTTGCGGGGCCGGCCGCAGCGCGTTGCGCCGAGAACCGCTTGGTCTGCATGGAGCACCGGCGTACGCAGGCAGTGCGTTGATACGCCAGCCCGGGACTGCAGTGGACGTGCGGCCTGGTCGGGCGTTGCCTGACGCGAGCGCGGCGCGGCGCAGGCGGCGGCGCGGCCGCGTTTGACAACCGCGGCCTAGCGACCGGCAAGGCGCACCCGGACAACCGGCCGGCCGCGTCCACGGGCGCGCCGGGCGCCTACCCGACCAGCGGCTCGGGCGTGTCCGACCCGTCCGCCGACCTGACCAACCCCGTGGGTGCGCGCCTGGCGCCGCCCGCCCCCTGAGCTAGGGTAGGGTTAGGGATCTTGCGTGCAGCGGCCCTGCATGCCCATGCGGGATCGCGCCTGGGTCTGTGCTCTGCTGCGACCAGCCCCCGGCGCGCAGACGGCAGCGGCCTGGCCGTCGACGGCCTGTCCGGGGTGCGGCACAAGAGGTGCTGTACAGCGTCCGCTGCGCTTGCAGCTGCTGCTGATGCGTATCCGCGTCCGTGGCATGCGTGAGCGCAGCGCGGCCCAGCGGCCTGGGCGACCGACGCGGGCGCGCGCGCAGGCGACCGCTCCCTCGCGTCGGGGACGCACCCCCACCACACAGGCGCTGGCACGGCCGCGGCGACGGGCGCGGGCCTGGGCGCGGGCATGGGCGCGGCTAGCGACCACCCGCAGGTGCGGTGTTACGCGTCATGCTTTCTGGGCATGCGCGGGCAGTGCACGAGCAGCGCTTGCATGCCAGGGCCGCAGCGCTGCGGCTCGTGCTGCAGCCGCGCCCAGCCCTGCAACTGGCTGCCCCAGGCCCCTGCCGGTCGCCTAGCACGGCTGGGAGTGTGTCACACCAGGGCGTGAAGTGGGGCGTCTGCGCGCCGCAGGCGGGCGGCACGATGTACGAGAAGGCGCGCGACACGGCAATGGGCGCCGCGGGCCAGGTGCAGCAGGGCGCGCAGAATGTCAAGGACCGTGTCATGGGCACCGGCACCGGCACCGGCGCTGGCGCCGGCGCGGGCTATGGCACCGGCTCCGGCACGGGCACGGGCTATGGCACCGGCTCCGGCACCAGCACGGGCACCGGCTATGGCACCGGCTCTGGCACAGGCACCGGCACCGGCTACAGCTCGGGCACCCACACGGGCACTGGCTATGGCACCGGCACCGGCACCGGCACCGGCACCGGGACGGGCTACAGCACCACCGGGCACTCGGTGCGCCTTGGCAGGTCCATCCTTCACTTCTACCATGTTCAGCAGCCACACCAGGTGATGCTGCACGGGAAGGGCCTGCGCACAAAGTGTTGCGCACTAACATCAGGAGCTGGCCTATGCGGCTGGTCGGGCAGGTGCTGCGCAGGGCTAGCAGAACTTGCATGAATTGTGTTGGGCGCGCGCAGGAGGGCCCGACCATGTACGAGAAGGCGCGCGACACGGCCGTGGGCGCCGCGGCCGCGGCTGGCGCGGGCGCGCAGAACCTCAAGGACCGCGTCATGGGGCCGAGCACGGGCACCGGCACCGGCACCGGCTCCGGCTACAGCTCGGGCACCCAGACCGGCACCGGCACGGGCTATGGCACCGGCACCGGCACCGGCACTGGCACGGGCTACACCTCGGGCACCCACACTGGCACCGGCGCCGGCACGGGCTATGGCACCGGCACTGGCACCGGCACGGGCTACAGCACCACCGGCCACTCGGTGCGCCTCGGAGCGGGGTGGCTTTTTTTAAAGAGGCTTGCTGCATAATGCAGCGCGAGCATCGCATGCTCTGGCGCAAAGTGACCCTTTCGTGCAGCCGGTCAGGCACGCGCCGCGCCGGCTTCAGGCTGGGAGCCGAGTGTGCCGGTGCGCGCAGGAGGGCCCAACCATGTACGAGAAGGCGCGGGACACGGCCGTCGGCGCCGCAGCCGCGGCTGGCGAGGGTGCGCAGAACCTCAAGGACCGCGTGATGGGGCCAAGCACGGGCACGGGCACTGGCATGGGCTACAGCTCGGGGACCCACACCGGCACCGGCACGGGCTACAGCTCGGGCACCGGCACGGGCACGGGCATCGGCACGGGCACCGGCACCGGCACCGGCTACACCTCGGGCACCCACACGGGCACGGGCACGGGCTACAGCACCGGCACGGGCTACGGCACCGGCACCGGCACCGGCACCGGCACCGGCACCGGCACGGGCTACGGCACCGGGCACACGGTGCGTCCTTGCATGTCCTCTGGCTGTCAGTCAGCAGTGCTGGGGCCGGTTCTGCGCATGACAAGCCTGGGCACGAGCTTGGCATGCATAGGGACGAGGAGCCTCGCGTGGCACCTGGTCAGGTTTGTGTTGTGTAGACTGTTTGCAAGCTTTGAGTGGGCTGTGTTGGCACGCGCAGGAGGGCCCGACCATGTACGAGAAGGCGCGCGACACGGCTGTGGGCGCCGCGGCCGCGGCTGGCGCGGGCGCGCAGAACCTCAAGGACCGCGTCATGGGGCCCAGCACCGGCACGGGCACAGGCTACAGCTCGGGGACCCACACCGGGACGGGCACTGGCTACAGCTCGGGCACCGGCACTGGCACCGGCACCGGCACGGGCTACGGCACCACTGGGCACTCGGTGCGTCCTTGCAGGTTGCCTGGCTGTCTGTCGGCAGTGCTGGGGCTTGCTTCGACAGCACGAGCTTGAAACGCGAGCTGGCATGCACTTGGGCGAGGAGCCTGGCCTGTGCAGCCGACCAGGGTTTTTGTGATGCATGGCTTGCAAGTCTTGAACGGGCTCTGTTGGTGCGTGTAGGAGGGCCCGACCATGTACGAGAAGGCGCGCGACACGGCCGTTGGCGCGGCAACCGCGGCGCAGCAGGGCGCCTACAACCTCAAGGACCGCGTCATGGGCAGCACGGACACGGGCACCGGCACCGGCTACAGCTCGGGCACGCACACTGGCACGGGCACGGGCTACAGCACCGGCACCGGCACGGGCTACGGCACCGGCACCGGCTACAGCACCACCGGGCACACGGTGCGCTTCTGGTGGCCTGCGATTGTCAATATCGCATGTGCAACGAGCTGCTGTTTGAAGTCAAGCCTGAATGTAAGCATGGCACGCACAGAGGGGGCGAGCGCCGCCCGGGCAGGTGGGCAGGCGGGCAGGCATGCGCCGCGGAGCGCCCAGGCCCTCATCAGCCTGTGCTGGCACGCGCAGGAGGGCCCGACCATGTACGAGAAGGCGCGCGACACGGCCGTCGGCGCTGCAGCCGCGGCGGGCGCGGGCGCGCAGAACCTCAAGGACCGCGTGATGGGCACGGGCACATCCACGCAGCCGGTGCGCCCGCAGAGCGCCGTGTGCCCAGCGCCCGGGCCCGCTGCTTGCGCCCAGCGTCCACCGCTCGTCTGAGGCAGCCGGCGAGCTCATGGTGGAACTTAGCCTGGATATGTAGTCGTAGTAGGTAGGTGCTAAGCAGAGGAGTATCTAGAATGGTGCGGGGATGTCAGGAGTGGCTGTGGGCGTCTTGGGGGGTTTGGGCTGCCTCTTCGCCAGCTGTGCACTGTTGTCGCTTGTGTATAACTGCTGCAGGTTTCCAGCACACAAGCTGACACGCTAACCGTGGCCACTGGCCGCACGCAGGGCACGACGCGCGTTGGCGCGCCCACGAGCGTGTCCGAGGCGGAGCACTACGGCGCTCCTACAACCGGCACTGGCGCAGGGCACAAGGGTGCGCAGGCGGCAGTGCCGCGGTGCACCTTGTGATGCGTGATGCGCTCAAAGTCCTGTCTTGCATGCTGCTGAAACATATAACTCAGGGTGCTTTGCGTTTTTGCCCTCTACTGCAACCTTCTTGCCCTGCTGCACAGCTGTTCCGAGCGCTGCACACCGGCGCGGAGGGCGCCGCTGCAGAACGTGGCGTTGAGCGGGCGCACGGGCGCGCGCGCGCAGAGTTCGCGTCCGCGCTGGAGCCGGTGGCGGGCGGCGTGCCAACCAGCGGCGCGGGCGACAGCACCTCGCTGCTGGGCCGCGCGCAGGGCCTGGCCTCGTCGGCGGTCGGCGCGGCGGTCGGCACCGCCGGCGCGGCGGTCAGCACGGTGGCCGGCGCGCCGCGCGCCGCGTACAATACCGCGGCCGGCGCGACGCAGGCGGTGTACAACCGGGTGCGCGAGAGGGCCCGTTAGGGTTAGGATGGGCCCGCCCGCTTGACGGGCACAGCCAGGGGTCGCGTGTGATACATTCATGCTGATACGTTTATGCTGGACTGGTGCGGTCTGGAGACACAATTAATGAGTGGAGAAGACCGAGTGGTGGTCGGGTCTGGATATGCATCAGCACGCAGAGGCCCGTCTCCTGCCAATGAGCAGCTGTTGAGGAGCACGCGCTGACGCGCGCTGGGCGGCATGCAGGTGGCGGGCAGCTCCCCGACCGCCTCCGGCACGCACGGCGAGACCGCCACGCACGAGTACGGCACTGAGGTGCGCCTAGCGTGCACTGTTGTCGGCTGGTGGCAATGTCACACCATGTACAGCTGCGCCAGGGAGTGCTGCGTGTGCTGGCGACGCTGGCCGGAGGCACTGTTGTGCGCTGTCAGCGCCAGCCGCGTGTCAAGCTTTGGCAGGAGAGCCGCCACCTGATGAGCGCGTACACGACCGCGTACGTCTCTTTCTCCGCGATGGTGTAGTTCAGCTCAGCCCCTTTCAATTTGTTGCTCTCCTACGCGCATGGTGGCAGACGGTCGCCGTGGTCTTGACCCTGGTTCTGACCACCGCGACGGTCTGATCGTGCGCCTGTGAGTCCAAGAAGTCAGGGCGGTCGAGCTCAACTACACAATCCCAGAGAAAGAGACGCATTCGCTCGTGTACGCGCTCATCAAGTGGCGGCTGTGCGCAGTACGCTGGTCCAACTCACAACGAGCGCAGGAGCATGGGCGCATGTGTGGGGTCTGAGCGCCACGCGCGCGCGCAGGGCGCCAAGCCCACGCTGACCGAGCGCGCCAAGGGCCTGACCGCGACGGCCATCGACACCACCACGCACCTGCTCGATCAGGCCAAGATCCACGTCACCGGCCACGGTGCGGCCCTGCTGCTTGTCATGCAGCCCACCCATCGCGGCTGCCATGTGTGAGATTGACGGTACGCCGTGTGTGGCTGTCAACCTCACTGTAGCCCAATGCGGCTCGGCGCGGCATGGCGCAGCGTGGCGCAGAGCGCGGGGCGAGACGCGCGCGCGCGCGCGCAGGCACGGGCACGCTCGTGGAGCCGCCCAAGACGATGACCGGCACCGCGATGGCGTACACGGCCAAGGCCATCGACCTGACCACGCACGTGCTCGACTCGGCCAAGGGCAAGATCGTGGGCGGCGCCTCGCCCACCGGCGCCGGCGCCGGCACCGGCATGTTCAGCTCCGGCACCGGCACCAGCACCGGCACGGGCTATGGCACCGGCACCGGCACCGGCACTGGCACCGGCACGGGCTATGGCACCGGCACTGGCACCGGCTATGGCACCGGCACCGGCACCGGCACCGGCACGCTGGGCGCCGGGACCGGGACCGGCGCGCTCGGCACGGGCGCGACCGGCACGGGCCCGCGCCACACCGTGACCGAGACGACCACGACAACGACTACGTACAAGCCCAAGGCGACCGGCATGTGAGCGGCGCTGCGCGGGCCTGACGACTGGGACGAGCTAGGCAGCTGTGCTTGAGCTAGGGTGCGCGCGTGATGCAGGCGCGGGGGCAGGGTGCAGGGAGTCGCCAGTTGACCTCACTCTGGCTGTCTGGCATAGGATGTGAACGCCGCTGGCGGCCCGAGATAGGATCGGGGGTGTGTGTCGCTCTAGGTAGGTCTGCGGTATGCATGCACTGTCAATAGCCAAGCTGCCACTTCAATGCAACTGTGCACCAAAGGATAGCATCGAGGGTTTGTGTTTATGCGGATTTCTGTGTCTAGGACCATTGTTGGTGGGGTGAGCATTGTGACATGTCCGTCAACTGCGCACGATGTAAACTAGATGCACACTCTGTGGCGCGATTAAAAGAGCACCACCACTCGCCAATGCCCCCACTCATGTCCCAGGCATGCGCTGCTACAGCCCGGAAGCGTGCACCGGCAGGCCGCGAGGCTTGCCCCTCCCTGTCCTCCCAGTCCCGCGGCTGCAAGTTCTGTAAGGGCGCAGCCGCCAACAGCCTCCCAGCATGGCACAATGCCCATGCTCGCAGCGCACGGGCGCCAGCGCCGCGCTCACAGCTTGAGCGCCTTGGACGACGCGACCGCGCCCTGCTGCCTGGCCTTGGCTGGCAGGGCCGCGCCCGCCGCCGTCGCCTCCGCGCGGTCCTGCAGCTGCCCGAACACGACCGCCGACTTGCCAAACTTGGACCGCTTGCCGCCGCCGGGCTCGGCGCCGGGCGCGTCGGCCTTGGCGCCCTTGCGCGCACGCCGGCGCTCCGCCTGGGCCGCGGCGGCGGCGGCGGCCTGGGCCGCGGCGGACTTGCGCCCCGCGGGCGCGGCCGTGCCGCCCTGCGTGGTCGGCCGGCTGCGCAGCTGCTGCTCCTGCGGCCCCGGGCCCCCGACGCGCCTCAGGAGCCCGGCAACCTTGCGAGCAGCGCACATGTGCACACCTCAAGCAGGGGGCCCCGCAGTGTGCCGGTGCCCGCCGCTGCAGCAGGCACGAGTGCAGCTTGCGCGTCGCGCAGACCGGCGGTTCCGGCAGCACGCCCCTCGCAGGCACATCATGCAGTGAATGCGGGCCAAGCCGCTGAGCTTTGGCAGGGGCCACGCGTCCATGCACTTTATTGGGCTCCCGCGAGGGCCCAGTCGTGCCACACCGGGCGCGCGTCAGGCGAGCGTGGACGCCCCGGCGCCGCTCCTCCGCGGGGGGGCCGAATCGCGGGGGGTTGAGTGGAGGGGTGGCGCCCGGGCGCGCGCCTCGCCCTGGCCGCGTTTCTTAAAGGCGCGCTTCTTCTTGGCGCGCCGGGCGCGGCGCTCCTCGCGCGACAGCTCCGCCTCGCCCGCCGCCGCGCCGCGCGCCTCCGGCAGGAAGACCTCCTCCGGTCGCCGCATGGCCGCCTCGCTCACCACCTGGCGGCCCCGGCACGCAGGTCCAGCACGGCGCTGCCTGTTGCTCCCTGTCACCTGTGCAGCCTCGCCCGCGCGCAGCTGGACGCAGCGCGCGCCATAGCAGACCTGCGGCAGCCTGGCTGGAGGCCTGACTGGCTTGCAGCTACAGCGCACCGCTGGCGGTGACGGTAATGGCGGGTTAGGGTAGGTTTGGGTAGGTTATTATTCCAACACTACCGGCGGTGCGGCGGGCAGCGGGGCGGCGGCGCCGGGGGGCACCTGCGGCGCGACCTCCTCCAGCGCCAGCGCGGGCACGGCCTGGCGCACAGTGAGGTCCTCCACGACGGGCCGCGGCGCAAAGTGGAAGTGGCTGAGCGCGTCCAGGCGCGCGGCGAGCGCGGCGGCGAGGCCGCGCGCCTCCGCGCGCGCGCCCGCGTGCCGGTCCTCGGCCGCGCCGCCCGCGGCCGCGGCCACGTACTCCTCCGCGTACAGCTCGCCCAGGCCCTGCGCGCGCCGGCCGCACGGACTCGGTCACCCTAGACCGAAGTGCAGCGGGCACCGCACGGCGCCCGCCACAGGGCGGGGGCGTCGCGCCCGGGCCCCTTGCCTCCGGCGCACAGCATCTCGGGCGCCGCGGTCCCTGCCGCCACACCATAACCGCAGTGCTGCAGTGCCATGCGGACGGCAGGGCGCAGGCGCCGCGCAGCTCCCCGCGTCGCGCGCCGCACCCGGCGCTGCCCGGCACTCCCGCAGCGGCGCGGCCCGGGCTGGCGCAGGCGCGACGCCCCGGGCCGCCGGGCGGGCGGCGGGTTGCCCCAGGCCGCAGGGCGGGCGGCAGGGGCGCGCGCCTTGGCGCTCCGGCGGTCGTCCAGCTCCAGCTCGCGCCGGCGCGGCGCGGGCGCGGGCGGCGCGGCGCGCGGCGGGTCGTCCCAGGCGCGCTCCGCGCAGCGCCGCCGGATGAGGTCCTCCAGCGAGGCGGTGGCTGCCTCGGTCGGCGCCGGCGGCGGCCGCGCCGCGCGCGCAAAGTCCAGGTCCACCTCCAGCGCGCTGTTCAGCGGGCGCGCGCCTGCGCCGGCCTCGCCGCGCAGGAACCACTCGCGCTCGCCCATGTTGGCCTCCTCCATGCGCGCGATGCGCGCCGCCATGCGCGCCAGCCGCCGCTCGTGCGCCGACGGCGCCGCGGCGCCGGCCCCCTGCGCCGCTACGTCCAGCGCGCCGTCCTCGTCGCCGGGCGCGTCCGCGTCGTCGGTATCGGCGTCGGCGCCGGCGCCCTCGTCGGAGGTCTCGCCGTCTGCGGCCTGCTCCAGCGCGTCGTCGTCCTCGTCGAGCGCCCCTTCAAGCATGTCATCAGCATCGTCGGCCGGGCTGCCTTGGGCGCCCTCATCGGCGCGCTCCGGGCGCCCGCCTCGCTGCCGAGAGCCTGCGGCGCATGCAGCGCACGACGTCGGCCCGCGCCCCAGCCAAGCCTGGGAGGTTAGGGTCTGGCCCAGGATGAGGGTCCATCACGCGTGCCCCACAGCCCGCACGGCACGCGCTGCGCGTGCTCGGCGGCGGCAGCTACCCCATAATCCACGCTCGGGTGCCCGTGTCGCCGGTGGAGAGCGTTGGTGGGAAGCGTCCAGCGCGGGGCTGCGGGGTCGAGTGCCGGCGGGCGCGCCGCGCACCGCCGCCGCCAAACAGGTCGGCGTACGTCGCGTCCGCCCCGCTTGGCCCCGCGCCGTCGGCGCCCCCCTCATCGGACGCATCGTCCGCGTCCGAGCCGGGCTCCCGGAAGCGCGCGCGCTTGCCGCGCCGCCCGCCGGCCATGCGCTGCGCGTCCGCCAGCAGCGCATCCAGCGCGGCCTCGTCCTCCTCGCCCTCCCCGTCCTCCCCGTCGGCCTCAACTCCCGCCCCGCCCGGCGCGCCGTCCTCGCCTGCGGCCGCGGCGCGCGCCCCGTCTGATCGCAAGCGCGGCCTGGGCCCTGCCTCCTCCTGAACAGGGCCGACCGCATTGGCGCCCAAGGCCACACAGAGCGCGGCGCGGCCGCCGTCAGCTAGGCGTCGTCCGACGAGGCCCCGGCGCTCCCAGGCGCGCGCAGGTGCCGCGCAGGTGCCGGGCGGGGCGCAGCCCGACCGCGCCGCCGCCGGCGACGACGGCGGCGGCGGCGCGCTCGCCCCACTCGTCGGCGCCCACCGCGGCCCCGGGCGTGCCCGGCTGCATTGCGGCACGCACCCGGCAGCGCGTCGTCGGCGTCGGCGGCTACTGCCGCGCGCTCGGCATTCTCAAGGAAGGCCTCCATGTCGTCGAGGCGCAGAAAGCGGTCCTCGCCGGGCAGCGTGCGCGGCTGGCGCCCGCCGCGCCGCTCGCCGCGCCCGCCGCCTTCGCCGTGTTCGTCGCCGTCGCCGTCGGCAGCCAGGTCCGCGTCTTCGCTGCTGCCGCCGCCGCCGCCGTCCGCGTCCCTACGCGCGTGGCGCCGCGCGCGCGTCTGCTTGCAGCAGGCCGGGGGTGCGGGCAGCCTCAACAGCGCGCCCGCGGAAGCGCGGCTGCCTGGCCGGCGCGGCAGCGAGCACGCAGAAACGTGTGCGCCTGGCATCAGCTCCGCCGCATACGTCCTGGAGCACACGCCACTGATGACCCGCGCCGACAAGTACGCCCGAGCCTGTATGCATCCAGGACCTGAACGCGCCAGGTTCTGCACACCCGCCGCATCGGCTCCCAAGGCTTGCACCCACCCTTCGATGTCAGCATGCCCGTTGCCGTAGGCGCCGTCGCCCATCGCAGCTGGGGCCTCCGCGACATTCCCGTCCTCGGACTCGCTCGAGCTGGCAGGCTGCAAAAGGTCTGCCGCGCCGCACAGCACGCGCGTGAGTACAGCGAGCTTAGCCGTGCTTAGCCGGACTCCAGGGCTGCCTCCGCGCGTTCATGGCATGTTATGAATCTGCGACGTCAGTAGGCACGCGTGACAGAGGTGAGCCCTATGCAGGGCTGCGCCGCGGCCGTCCGCAAGCCTGCAGCACGGGCGCCGCACCGTCGAGCTCGGCCTCGGTGTCGGCGTCCAGCAGCCGCGGCGCGTCGCCGGCGCGCTTGAGCAGCCGGCGCGCGCGCCGCAGCGTCGCCGGCGCCGCGGCCTCCAGCTGCAGCCACACCTGCCGCGCGGGACGCGCCGCCTGCAGGCCCCGCGGTACCCTGCCGCCCGGCTGAGCAGGCAGCTGACAGAGCCCATGTTGGGCATGGGCCTATGAGCCTGACCGTATCCGCGGCCCTTCCTTGGGGCCCGGCACGCGCTCCCCCAGCGCTCTGCCGCACTCGGTCACGCGCGCTGTGGCGCCTGCACGAGGGCAGCCGAGCGCGGCGGCTGTGCGTGCACATGTGCGCCGCGACCCCGCCGCATGCAGGCGCCGCGGCCCGCCGCCGCCGCACCTGCTCCGCGTCAAAGCTGTCCACCAGCAGCTCCTGCGCGGGCTCGTCGGCCGGCGTCGCGCCCGCCGCGGTCGCGTACGCGTGCAGCGCCTGCGCGCCAGCCCAGCGCCCTCGCATCAGCGACCCCCTTCCCGTCGCATCAGGGGCTGCTCGCAGCACGCCGGCTGGTCTGTGCGCGCTGCGACCTCCCCAGCCCGCCGTCCGCCCGGCCGCTTCACGCGCGCCCCAGGTGCCGCGGCCCAGCGGGCGGCAGGCAGCAGAGCCGCCGCTTGCGGTCCCGGCTGTGCCGGCCCGACGCCGGCCCATCGGCCAGGGCGGCAGCGGGAACATATGTGGCAACGGCAAGTCGGCAACGCTTTCTCTAGCACCGCGCCATGGGGGCGCGCCTTGGCGGCGCCGCGCGCGAGCGCCGCCAGCTCGGCGCCCGGCCGCAGCAGCGCGGCCGGCGTGGCCGCCGCCGCAAACGCGTCCACCGCGACGCGCGTGGCCGCGTCGAACGCGTCCAGCTGCGGCGCGCCCTCGCCCTCCTCCTCCGCCGCCTCATCTTCCTCTTCAATCTCCTCATCCTCGTCACTACCACCCTCCTCTCCCCCCGCTCCAACCTCGCGCACCCGCTCGCCAACCTCCTCTTCGGCCTCGCGCTCGTCACTCTGTACGGCGGCGGCCGCAGCCTGTTCTACAGCGCCGCCCGCCACGCCGCCTCCGCGCCCGCCGCGCTTGGCGCGCGCTCGCTCACGCGCGCCGGCCGGCGCGCCGGCGGGCTCCCCGCCCGCTGCCGCGTCCGGCGCGGCCTTCCCGCCGCCCGCGCCGCCCGCGCGCTTGGCGCGCGCGCCCGCAGCCCGTGCGGGCAGCCCCAGCGGCGCCCGCGCCCCGCGCTCCCTGCTGGACGCGGAGCCCCGCTGCGCGGCGCGGCCCGCTTGCACCTCGGCAGCACCCGCGGCTCCGGCCTGCTCCCCGATCGAATCCGGTCCCGGAGCAGGCTCCTGTGGCACGGGCGCCGCGGGCGCGGCCGCGCACGCGCCCGCCCTGCGCCGCCGCTTCACAGCGAGCGCAGCCGCCGCCGGCTCCGGCGGCGCGCCTGCCGGCGCCTCTGCGGCGCGCTTGCCGCGCTTGCGCGCCGCAGGCGCGGTGGTCGCCGCCTGCGGCGCAGCTGCCCAGCCGGCCAACACGGCGCGCTCAGCTGCGGCCTCAGATACGCCGGGGACGCTGGCGGCGGCGGCGGCGCCGCCGGGCAGCTCGGGGGGCCCCACTCCTGATGCGGTGGCCAGCTCCTTGTACGACTGCTCCTCCAGGTTCACTCGCCCCATGCCCTGCCCGCTCGCGCGCCCGAGCGTGACGGCTAGAAATGGCCGATACATGTTTCAGGCAGCGCGCGATTTAGGCTGCGCACCCCGTCGTCAAACTGGACCTTCGCGACGGAGCCTCTGCTGCTGCTCACCACCGTCCCCGGCTTGTCCGGGCCCTGGCGGACAAGAACTCACTCTGCCGTCTGTGTGCAATAAGTATGCCAGTGGCAACCACGAGGATGCAGCACTGTGACACGGTCAGAAGTGAAGGCTCGGCTCACCCCGTCCACGGCCACGCTCAGGCGGGCGCCTTCTTCCAACATCCCGTCCTCGCCAAAGTCGCTGTCAATTCTTATTGACTGCTCATGTGGATGCTTCCTTGATGTCGGGCAAAGGTGCACCTCTTGCGTCGAACACAGCTGAGCACAACTTGAGCACTCAGTGAACTAGTAGCGCTTAGCACTACTCGCTGTGCCAGGCGCTGAAGCGGACTAACCCTTTTCAAGGGGTGGGGCAGTGGTGCACAAACTTGGCATTCTCACATGGGGACAAAACCAAGGCACAACGCCCTAGATGGCAATTGCCATGCATAAGCACTGCTGTGTCACGGGAGGGCGCCTCACACGGCGCAGCGCAGAGACCAGACAAGACAGCTTCGACCTCCTAGCGGCGCGGCAGTTTCCCTGGGCTGCCCAGGCTGGGCCTGAACAGGAACCGGCCTACAGCTCTGCAAACACCTCCTTGGCAGCCTCGATGGTGCGGTCCACGTCCTCCTCGGTGTGTGCCAGGGACGTGAAGCCCGCCTGCACGCCACCGGCCTCCTCAGCAGCGGCCCCTGAAATGCACTCAACAGCTAGGAGCAATTTGGTATGTGCACATGCGAACACATCATGCACAGAGCATCACCCCTGTTGCTGGCAGGAAAGACGTGCAGGAGATATAAAGGCACAGATGCTGCGGCAACACGTTGTTGTGCAGGTGATGTTGTTGTGCGGGTGAGGCGCGCCCGTTAGAGCCGGTGTGGAAACGCCGGTGCATGTATGCAATGCATGGCGGGCAGAAGAATGCTGCTCTGGGTCAGAACACGTGACCAGCCGACTAAGGGCCTGGGCCGGGCAGGGGCGCGCCTCGTACGCGGAGGGCGCAAGGTACACGCCGCGCTCGAGCATGCCGCGGTGCCACCGGCCGAACTTCTCGCGGTCGGCCTTCTCGGCGTCCTCGAAGCACGTCACAGGGCCCTCCGTGAAGAAGAAGCCAAACATGCCTGCCGCACGAGCCGGGCGCGCTTCTGAGCCACACCTGTGGGCGCCTGTCACGGTACTCTACACATTGCTACACACTCCCGACACTCTGCAACGGCTGGTGATGGCAGGGCGCCGATGGCGCGGCCCCCAGGGCGTGCTGCACACGGGCAGGCAGGGCATGATGCAGCCATGCGCACCGGATGCCTCGCCGCGACTGCACAGGCACGGGCCGCACTTGATCACCAGGGGCCAGGCTGCGACCTCCCACCAAAAGACAAGCAGGCAGACGCGCGGCGCAGCGCGCCGGAGGTGTCGCCGCGGCAGCGCGACGAGGAGCGCGGCGCGGCCGCGCACACCGAGGGTGTTGGGGCACGGGGGGAGGCGCTGCGGCGCACCTGAGATGTGCCCGCCGCACAGTGCATGCCCGGCGGCCCGGCCGGCGTCCAGCAGGCCGTTGATGAGGCGGCCGGTCACGGCGTCCAGGTGCTCGTACGCGCCCGGCCGGCCCAGGATCTCCAGCGTCTTGATGCCGGCCACCATCGCCAGCGGGTTGCCCGACAGCGTGCCCGCCTGGTACATCGGGCCTGCGCGCCGCGCCTTGCTCGGGCGCCATGCGCACCGCGCGCTCTCGGCGCGGCGCCGGCGGTGGCGGCGCCGGGCGCCGTCGGGCCGATGGCAGCGTTGCCCGCTCGCCGCATCAGGTGCCGCCGCCTCGCCCCTCACACCACGCACCGCTGTCCCGCCCGCCCCGCCACAGCCGCGACGTAGCCCCGAGCCTGGCCCCGCAGCCGGCCTGGCAGGGCCGGGCTGCGATCCGACGTGATGCACGTGTTGCCTACCCTCAAGGCGGCATGCGGGCGGCATGCGTGCGGCGCCCAGGCCGCGCAGCGCGTGCAGGCGGAGCCTACGCCCGCGTGGCGAGCCCGGCGCGCGCACCTGCGGGGGCGACGAGCTCCATAATCTCGCGCGGGCCGCCGTACGCGCCCACCGGCAGGCCGCCGCCAATGACCTTGCCCATCTGCGCGCGCGCGCGCGCCGCCGCGCTCAGGCCGCGAGCGCATGCGGCCTGCCATGCGCAGCGCTGCGCCCGGCCGCCTCCGCATGCAGCGCCACGCTCTGTGCTGGCTTCTCCCGAGCGCAACGCGCAAGCGGGCCCCAAGATCAGGATTGGCAGCACCGTTCCGTATTGCAGGGCTTGCTCGCGCCCAGCGCCTGCCCAAGCTGCGCCGCCAGAGCGCCGTGCCTTGCCTGGGAGCGGCGCAGCCTTGCGGTGCGCGCTGGGCGATCAGGGGGGAGGGAGCGCGCACGGTGGTGAGGTCGGGCGTGATGCCAAAGTGCGCCTGCGCGCAGCCCTTGGCGATGCGGAAGCCGGTCATGACCTCGTCGAAGCACAGCAGCGCGCCGTCCTCCGTGCACATGTCGCGCAGGCCCTGCGCGCGGCGCCCGCGGCTCGGCGGCGCTCTCGGCGCGCGCGCGCGCCTGGCGCCGGGGGCCGCGCGGTGCGGGAGCCGAGGAGGCGGCTCTGTGCCCACATGCATGGGAGACGCGCTGGGTGGCTCACGGTGTGACCCGATGGTCCGTGCTCACGAACGAGCGCACGCCGCAAGCACGCGCGCCAGCCGCGCGCGCGACACGACGCAAGGCGCGCGTGCGCCGGAGCATGCGCTGGCGCGCGCGAGGCGAGCGCGCGCGCCTGCAGGAACTCCTGCGTGGGCGCGATGAAGCCCGAGTTGCCGACCACCGGCTCCAGGATCACGCCCGCGATCTCGCCCTTGTTGGCCTCGAACACTTTCCGGACGCCCTCCAGGTCGTTGTAGGTCGCCGTCAGCGTGGTGGCTGCGCGCACCCCCAGGGACGCCGCGTCAGCAGGCGACAGCGCTGTGATCGTGCACGAGGCGCGTTCTGACGCGGCGCACCGCCGACGCCCCCCGTCCTCGCACGCGCGCGGCGCCCACCCACACCCAGCTCTAACAGTGCAGCCGAGCCGAGGTGGCAGCAGGGCGCCCGCCCTACACTCACGCTGGCTGGACGTTCTAGTCACCTGCGGCTTCCCCTGCTCCACCCGCGTGCGTGCGCGCGTGACGACCAGTGAGTGCAGACCTCCTGCTCGTGTGACCACCAGCGACGGGAGGATGCCGGGGGCTTGCCGTGCAGATGCAGGGGAGGCGGGCGGACGGCGGAGGCGCGGGCGCGCACCCGTGGAGCTCGCGGGCACGCCGGGCGAGTCCGGCAGGCCCAGCGTGGCCACGCCGGACCCGGCCTGCACCAGGAAGCTGTCCGCATGCCCGTGGTAGCACCCCACGAACTTGAGCACCTGGCGCGCTCGCGCGCGCATTCGCCTCGTCAGCGCGCCCGCAGCGGCGGGGAGCAGGGTCCGGGCGTGCCGCGAGGGCGGCGCCCAGCGCGACCCGGGCGCGTGCAGCACAGCGGCCGGCCGGCCTCGGCGCGCGCCGGCGGCGGACGCTGCAATGGCCGCCAGGTGGTGCCGGCGCGTGCGCGGGCGCTGCATGTTGTGCCGCATGCGCGTGCAGAGGCAGGCCCGGACCAACGTCCGGGCGGGAGCAGGCGTAAGGGGGCAATGGCAGGGCGAGCGGGCGCGGCGGGCCGGGCAGCGCGCCTTGTCGCGCTTGGTGTGCGCGCGCATGAGCCGCAGCACCGACAGGCACGCCTCGGTGCCGCTGTTCACGAAGCGCACCATCTCCACGCTCGGCACGCGCTCGATGACCATCTTGGCCAGCACGTTCTCCAGCGCGCACGGCGCGCCGAACGAGGTGCCCTGCGCGCGGCGCTGCACGCTGAGCCGCGGCGAGGCCGGGCCGCACGCCGCGCCGGCGGGCCGGCGCGGCCGCGGCCGCGGCGGGCACGCGCTGGACGGCCTGCCGAACAGCCGGCCGTGCTCCGCTGCCGTCGCCGCGTCAGACAATGGGCCGTCCCAGCCGGCGGCCAGGCGGCGCACTGGGTAAGCCGGGCCAAAGAAGCAAAGGCGGCGCGGGCGCGCGCGCGACGCATCGGCAGGCGGGCGGGCGCGCGCCTTGTAGATCTGCTCCTTCAGCGCCTCGGACACCTCCGGGTGCGCGTGGCCGACGATGGCCGGGCCCCAGCTGCCCACGTAGTCGATGTACTGGCGCGCGCGGGCGCCGCCGGTCAGTCAACCAGGCGCGCCTGCAAAGCCTGTGCAGGGCCGTGCGGGTGCCGCAGCGCTGCCTGCAGGCGACCAGCACCCTGCCGCGGCCAGGCGGCGCGCTCGCAGGCAAGACGCCCCGCATGGGCCCGCCGGCGGGCGCGCCGCACCTTGTTGCCGTCCACGTCGAAGCAGTAGGGCCCGCTGACGTGGTCAAAGATGATGGGCTGCCCGCCGACCGACTTGAACGCGCGCACCGGCGAGTTAACGCCGCCCGGCAGCAGCGTCAGCGCCTCCTTGAACACCTGCGCGCGCTAGCGCCTGTCGCTGCTGCAACGCCTGTGGCGCCCAGCAGCTCGCCCCGCGAGCTCGGCCGCAGACGCGCCACGCGGCTTACGGGCAGGCGCGACGCGCGGCAGGCAAGCATGCGCGCGGGCCCCAGCACCCGCTTGCTGGGTAGAGAGCCGGGCGCGCGCCTCCTCGGACCGGGACGTGTTCAGCTGCGTCTTTGCGGGCGCGGGCGGCGCAGACACGGCCTGGGCGACCACGCCGGGCCGGGCCTGCGCGCGCTGCGACAGCGGGCGGGCCGCCACGGGCGCGCCCCAGAGGCACGTGTGTGCGACCATGTTGCTGTGTGTCGCACGACCTGCGCATCGCGTGCGGGGATGGTTATGCGTTGTTCAGAATAGCTGCGTATATGCAGCACCTGACATGTGCTACAGCGTCAGGGCCGTATATTGTCTGCACCTGAACCTTGTTGCGAGCCTGAGCGCTCCGCTGAAATAGCAGCAGGCGTACTAACCAGATAACGGTCCTTGATTGGAGCTCAGTCAAGCTACTATCCAAGCGACGCAATTGCAATCTGCCTGCACGCTAGCAAGCTGCGTTGCTTCCAGATAAGGTCAAGCTGCTAGGTTGTTTAGGTCGACTCTGCTGACCCTGCTCTCTGCTGTTGGAGAAGCAGTGCTGTGCGGGACAAACTCTGCGCAAGGACCGAGCGTTGAAGCAAGCAGCGCAGGAATGGCGCGCGAGCACGCGATGGCGCTGGGGCGCGCAGCGCTGTTCGCGGCGCGGCGCCGTGGCGCGCCGCAGGCAGCATGCGTGCAGAGCGCGGGCTTCGCCACGGCGGAGCCGGCAAAGGAGCCGCTTAAGCCCAGCACGCCCAACCACATCATTGTCACGGTGAACGACAAGCAGGTCGAGGTGATGAAGGGCTCCACGGTGATGGCGGCGTGCGAGGCCGCCGGCATCGACATCCCCAGGCGCGGCGCAAGCGCGCGAGCCTGCCCGGCGAGCTCGCGGCACCGGCGCGGCCCAAATCTGAGCGGGGCGCGCACGGGCGCGCAGGTTCTGCTACCACCAGCGGCTGTCCATCGCCGGCAACTGCCGCATGTGCCTGGTCGAGGTGCGCGCCGCCGCTGCGCGCCCGCGCGCCACCGGACGCGACATGCGCGCTGTGGCGCGCCTCCCTGCAAGGCCCGCGGCGCTCGCGCGAGCGGGGCCCAGGGTGGCCAGGCCGCGCACCGGCGAGCAGGCTGCGCCGCGGCGCAGGTTGCTAAGGCGCCCAAGCCGGTCGCGTCGTGCGCGATGCCGGCCGCGCCGAATATGGTGGTCAAGACGGAGACACCGCTTGTGCGCAAGGCGCGCGAGGGCGTGATGGAGTTCATGCTGGTGCGCTGCCGCACGCGCGCGCCGGCCCGCGCGCCCGCGCTCCCGGCGCCCTGCGCACATGTGGCGCAAAGACAGCAGGCCTGCTGCGTTTAGCGAGCGAGCCGGGTGGCTGTCGGCGCGGCGGCTGACGCCGTGTTGCTGCGCGCGCCAGATCAACCACCCGCTGGACTGCCCCATCTGCGACCAGGGCGGCGAGTGCGACCTGCAGGACCAGGCGCGCCGCCCCTGCCCGCAGCGCCGGCCGCAACCGCCCTGCGCCGCGTTCGACGTACTGCGCCGCGCAAGCGCGCCGCCTGTTGCGCGTGTGGCGTTGCGATAGCGGCAGCTGGCCCGCCGGCCCCGCGCACCGCCTGTGGGGCAGCGTAGCGGCCAGGAGACGAGGGGCGTGTGTGCAGCGCCTGACAGAGCTGCGCCTGACAGAGCTGTGCTCGTCGGCGCGCAGTCATTCCAGTTCGGGAGCGACCGCGGGCGCTTCACGGAGATGAAGCGCTCCGTCAAGGATAAGATCCTGGGACCGCTGGTCAAGACGGTCATGACGCGCTGCATCCACTGCACGCGCTGCGTGCGCTTTGCGACCGAGATCGCGGGCGCGCGCCCGCGCTCGCGGCGCCCCCGCTGGTCCAGGCGCCGGCGCGGTTCCAGGTCGCGCGGCCGGCGGGGCTGCCGAGGCACAGCCTGCCGGGTCGTGGCACAGGCCGGCAGCCTTGTGAGCGCACGGCCTCATGCCGCTGAGCAATGAGGGAGCAGTTGGCATGGGAGACGTAGGTGGGCGGCGGCGTCGCCGCCGAGCGGCCGCTCACCGGTGGGCGCGGCCGCACGGTCGGGCGCGCAGGCGTGCAGGACCTGGGCATGACTGGCCGTGGCAACGCGTCCGAGATTGGCACGTATGTGGAGAAGATGCTGCAGATAGGTTTAGGGTTAGGGTGGGATGGGCCGCAGCAGGGCCGCTTACCGGCCGCGCGGCCGGGCGCGCAGGCGTGCAGGACCTGGGCATGACTGGCCGTGGCAAAGCGTCCGAGATCGGCACGTATGTGGAGAAGGTGCTGCAGACAGGGTTAGGGTTAGGGTGAGATGGGCCGCAGCAGGGCCGCTTACCGGCCGCGCGGTCCGGCACACAGGCGTGCAGGACCTGGGCATGACCGGCCGCGGCAACGCGTCGGAGATCGGCACGTACGTGGAGAAGATGCTGCAGAGCGAGCTGAGCGGCAACGTGATCGACCTGTGCCCCGTCGGCGCGCTGACGAGCAAGCCGTTCGCGTTCACCGCGCGCAACTGGGAGCTGAAGAGCACCGAGTCTGTGGACGTCAGCGACGGCCTCGGCTCCAACATCCGCGTCGACTCGCGCGGCGCTGAGGCGCGCCGCCCCGCGCGCGGCCCCGCGTGCTCCGCTCGACAAGCCGCATAGGTGGCTGCATGCAGGCCTGCGCGCATGCGACACGGCCGAACGCTCGCGCTTCTGGCGGGGCGCATTGCCGCACGGGGCCGCCTCAGTGCAGGGTTGCAGCCATGCCATGGCCAGCACGTTGCTGCTGCTGAGGGGCGCTCCGTCACACTTAGCAGCGCGAGGGTTGCCCCAAGCTGTGTGCTGGGCTCTTTGGCGACCAGCGCACTACAGCAGGTGTGCGCTGGGCGTGCTAGATCGCGTGTGCATCCTGGGGTTGGCCGGGCGCTGCGCTGGGGCCTATCGCGAGCCGTGCGCGCCGGTGAAGGTAAGGCTGAGGGTGAAGGTCAGGGGAGGGCCTGTGCGCGCAGGTGATGCGCATCGTGCCGGTGCAGAACGACGCGGTCAACGAGGAGTGGATCAGCGACAAGGCGCGCTTCCAGTACGACGGCCTCAAGCGCCAGCGCCTCAACGTGCCCCTCGTGCGGTCAGACGGGGTGCGCGCTATCCCTAACCCTACACCTGTCATGGACGGGGTGCACGCCGCCCGCGTGCCACCCCCTGCGACCCCGGGCGTCCTCGCGTGACGTTGCCGCATGGGCCCGCGCGGCCTGAACACTGGGCTGCGCTGGACGCCGGCGGGGACCATGGACTGCTTTTCCATAACTGCCACCGCTCTGTCCACCCCCACGGCTGCCAAGCCTGTGCCAAGTGGGCACGAGCGACGCGCGGGCGATGACAGCCCGGCGGCCGGCCGCGCGCCCACACGTGCCGCGAGCTCGACCGTTGGCGCTGGCGTGCGGCAGGCACTGCGGCCCGCGCAGTGGCGTGAGGCGCTGTCAGCGGCGGCTGAGGCGCTCAAGAGCGTCAAGGGCAACGAGCTGCGCTTCATTGCTGGGCGGCTGGCGGACCTGGAGTCGATGGCCGCACTCAAGGTGCGCGCGCGCACGCAACGGTAGTAGCATCCTGTGGGCCGCCCCATCACTGCGCTGTGAGCAGCGTGGGTGCTTTCGGGTCAGACCTTGCCAGCGGCTGGGCCCAACAGGCGCTGCACGGGCGCGCGTGCGCGTCCGGTGCACGGGAAGGCCGGGACTGCTGTGCTACTGGGGCCAGCGACGCAGCACGAAAAAGCCCGGCTGCGCGCGCGCGCGCACTAACCCTACCCAATTACCCTATGCCGCGCGCTGACGCCCGGCGCGCCGCGCCGCGCAGGACCTGGCGAACCGGCTGGGCAGCGGCGCGACGCAAGTCGACTCCGGCTGCCCCGAGCTGGATGCGGACGTGCGCAGCACGTACCTCGCCAACACCACCGTGTCCGGCATCGAGGCCGCGGACGCCATCCTGCTCATCGGCACCAACCCGCGCGTGGAGGCGCCCGTGTTCAACGCGCGGTGCGCCTGCGCCCCGCGTGCGTCGGTGGCTGCATCGGCCCGTATCAGCGCCGAGCCCTGGGGTCGCTGCATGCGCAGCTGCAGCGCCGCCGGAGGCAGAGACGGGAATTGGCGTCGGGGCGGAGACACAGGGCGTTGGACCTGCACGGCCGGAAGGGGCGCCGCCGGCGGTGGCAAAGCGAGCCGGTCTCCAGCATGGACACTTGCGCTTGTCCCTCAGGGCGCGGCTGGGCGGCGCGCCGCCGTCGCCGGCAGCGCCGGGCGCGGCTGACCTGCGGGGCGCGCGGCAGGATCCGCAAGACGTGGCTGGAGGGCACGCCCATCGCGGTCATCGGCGAGGCCGCCGACCTGAGCTACCCGGTGGAGCACCTGGGCGAGGGCGCCGCCGCGCTCGCCGGCCTGCTCAAGGGCGGGCCCGTGCTGGAGCGCCTGCAGGCGGCCGAGCGCCCGGCCATCATCGTCGGCCCCGGCATGCTCGCGCGGCCCGACCGCGCGGCCGTGCTGCAGCAGGCGCGCCTCCCGGATGGCCCCTCGCCAAGAGTGCGAGCGAGTGCGTGAGGGCCGCTGACTGAGCGCCAGGCACACAAGGGGCGCCCGGCTGCGCATGCGGGCCGAGCGCTCTTGCGGCACTGAGAGGGGGTTGCTCGTCAGCTGCAGCATGCCTGATCTGCCCTAACCCCGTACCCTAAACCGCCGGCCAGGTGCACGAGCTGGTGGAGAAGGCGGGCGTGGTGAAGGAGGACTGGAACGGCTACAACGTGCTGCACGACATGGCGTCGCGCGTGGGCGCGCTGGACATAGGGTTCCTGCCCTCCGCGCGCGCGTCCGCGCCCGGCGCGCCGCCGCCCAAGGTCGTCTACCTGCTCGGCTCGGACGACTATGCGGACGCGGACGTGCCGGCGGGCGCGTTTGTCATCTACCAGGCGCGCCCGCAACGCGCTGCGCCCGCCCCGAGCCTCCAGCACTGGGCGCGTCGCAGTCAGGTGGAAACCAACAGCTCACAGCGAGTGGCGGCTCCCGCGCTGCATTGAGTTTGCGCCCGAGGCCCACTCGTTGCCTGCTCGCGCTGGCTCAGCATGCCGGCAAGGTCGGCATGCCGGTGGCGGGCAGCTCTCGCTGCCATGCAGGACGGGCTGGCATGCGCCGGTCGGCCTCTCTTGCATTGGCAGCCACGCACCCCGAGCGCGAGGCGCGGGCTGCTCGCGCAGGGGCACCATGGCGACCGCGGCGCGGCGCGCGCGGACGTGGTCCTGCCTGGCGCCGCCTACACTGAGAAGACGGCCACCTTCGTCAACTTTGAGGGCCGGCCGCAGCGCACGCGGGTGCGTCACGCGGTTCTTTCGGGCGGGCGGGTGACATGTGCATGCCTGGCTGCATGCACTGATCGGCTCTGCATCCCCGTGTGCTGAGTGGTGGAGGCGCGGCTCGACGCGCCCAGCAGCGCAGCTGCTGCTCGGTCAGCAGCATGACTGCACGGCTGGCTGGCAGCGGGCGATCGGGAAAGGCTGCCGCCGCCGTGCGGCCGCGCGCAGTCCCGCCGCCCCAGAGCGCGGCATCGAGCGGGGCGCATGCTGCGAGCGCCGGCTCAGGGCGCCTGCGCGTCAGCGCCCGGACCGCGCGCGCAGGCGGCGGTGCCGCGCGTGGGCGACGCGCGGCCGGACTGGCAGATCGTGCGCGCGCTGAGCGAGGTGGCCGGCGCGCCGCTGCCGTATGACAGCGACGAGGGCGTGCGCGCGCGCCTGGCCGAGCTGGCGCCGCACCTGGGCCGCGTGGCCGCCACCGAGCGGCCGCTGTGGCTCAACGGCGAGTACTTCAAGGCGCGCCCTGCACGGCCGCGGTGGCTCCGGGCCCCCGCCAGAGCCCTAGTCTGCAGCCTCTCGGGCTGGCTGAGAAGAGTAGATGCACTGCAGGAGCTGCATCGCAGCGGCAGGTCGGCCCCACTGCGTGCTCAGCATGAATTGAGGGGTGGCGGGTGGCCTGGCGCAGGCGCTGCAGCGCCGCGCTCGCCACGCGTCTGCCGCGGGCTATCACCTTGCAGAAGGCTCGGTCAGCGCCCAGCGGGGGTGCGCGCGCGCAGGCGTTTGCGGACCGCGCGGGCAAGAAGGCGGCTGCGGACAAGGCGCCGTTCGCGAGCAGCGTGGCCAACTTTTACCAGACGGACGTCATCTCGCGCACGTCCGTCGTGATGGCCAAGTGCGTGCAGGCCAAGGCCAGCATGCGCCACGGCTCGCTGTACGGCGGCGTGGCCAGCTTGTAGAGCTTGTAGGGCTTGTAGGGCAGGGCGCGCGGCTGGCCGCGCGGGCGCGCAGGCCAGAGGGGGGCGCTCCTTTCGAGCCTGCGCCGGTGTCTGTTCCTGTCGATGGCGCTGGCCGGGCGTGTGCTGGGCGCGGCGCTGAAGGAAGGCCGCTGGGAATCCGGGGGGG